>Ga0247781_1000355_pt1 | contig 14010 bp, 1 predicted proteins | sample UWRJL184509B5_FD_179922 | JGI IMG/M metagenome (GOLD analysis project Ga0247781, IMG submission 179922) | Plant litter microbial communities from Arlington Agricultural Research Station in Wisconsin, United States - UWRJ-L184-509B-5 | ecosystem: Environmental > Terrestrial > Plant litter >...
TTATAACTGTTTTCTTTAATAAAAGGTTATAAGCTTAACTTCCTATAAGAGTTTTAATAACTTTTTCTTTTACTAACTTCTTTCCTATTACGACCTGCACCTGACACAGGCCTCGAGAGGACTGGCGCGGGTTAAGACAGAACGTATGGCAGGACGCTAATAGGTAAGGGGCGTTCTGAAGACGGCTTGTTGAGCTAGCACTCCTAGACAGGGGATTTAATGTTACTGTAGGTTGCTGTTACTATAATGTACAGAGGTGAGTCTGAACAGTAGGATATAAATGAATAATTGAATATTAGTGTGAGGAATTAGAGTCCCTTACGGTGGTTGTGGACATAACTATAGTTATCTATATTAATTAGCTAAAAGGTACTTCGTACCTTAATTACTGTGCTTACTTAGCACGAGGAGTGATTATAATAATCAGAATACCCCTAATTACTGTGATTACCGTGCTTTTAGCGAGATTAGAGTGATTACTTAACGATTGGTTGTAAGGGCTTTGGGTCTTTCTACCCCTGGCCTAGTGTGTAGTACTGTGTGTACTGCCTTCCTGCACTGTTTTTTCTGCGGGGGATTTGTTGGGCCGCCCTGGCTTAAGTGACAGCCTGTAGGGTTGTCACACGATTCCCCCTCTTTAACGTTCTTTTTCTATAAAAAACTACTTGTATGTTCCTTCTTCCTTTTGTTAGCTGTTATGTCGTTTAATTAGGTAATTAAGAATAGGAGAAACGTAGCGTCCTCTTTGACTAAACGTTATATTATTAACGCTGAGTTTATCCTTATTTTCAGGATCGTTATGCCTATGAAGTGTAGTTACTGCTGCTACCTAAACCTGCCAGACTGTAAAGTAGTTAGTAAGAGTGAGTCGTGTGGTTACTGTGTGGCGGCTGGTGGGACTGTATACTTATTTTATAACGTTTACAGAAACGATCTGTCTGTCTTACGTGGGGTTCTGGACGAAAAGAAGCGTTTTAATGCTAAGGAGTGTGAAACTGCTCTCCTTTTTTACGACACGGCCTTTAAGTTTCTACACCTTAAGGATTAATAAAAGGGACTGGCGTGGCAGGTAAACGAACTTTTTAGCTATAAGTTTAATATTATAGTGGAGGAGGAGTGTGAGGCCTAGGAAGTGACTGTGTTAGTTCCCGAGTTCGATTAGGGAAGCCTTCTGATAAAGCTGGCGCGTGGTTCTTTTTCTAAGGGGTTACTATAGCTGGCGACTTCTTTTTAACTTGGTCTGTTACTCTTTTCTTTTAATAAACGAAAACGGCTTTTCCTAGCGTAATGGTAATGCACTTACTTATTCTCTTTTTACTGACTTTTTTTTTTTAACAGTACTTGTTTTCGTGCAGAACGTGCTGGGAACTTTAGAGGAGGCCTAACCTCCTTATTAGGTTTAAGGTCCTTATAACCCTGGTTAAGGCTTCTGACAAATACCCTTCTGTACCTATTAAGGAGTTTCCTGCTGTTTCTCAGGCTCTGGGTCCCATAATAGTCTTACTCTTTAATATGGTAATTTAAATATTAGATCTTATCTTGTTTTTTCTAGTTTTTATTATTAGTTTTAGTTAGTCTGGATTCTTTTAGTAGAATTTTATAATTAAGTTTGGGTATTTAAGGTTTTTAACTGGTTCTTATAAGTTACTTTTAGGGCTGTAATCTAGCTACTTAACGAGATATTTAAACGTGTTCTTTCCCCTTTATAAATTTACAACTTCTTTAACGTTATACTTATCCTTATCGGTATTGACTTTAATCTTCTTTTTTAAAGGAACTCCCTTTAGGGCAGGTTTTAGAAGTGAGATGTGAAAAACCTTAATCTGCACCTTTATACTGGTGGGTAAGTTTAGTTTATAATTAAAAGTGGTGACCTTTTTCTTAATTTAGAATAATCTGTACCTTTTAAAGTTAAGCTTCTTATTAAGTTGTTTTAAATATAGGTTTTATGAAAAAAGGTAGACGTGGTCCCCTTTTTAAAGAGTTGGTTTTTTAACTTATTTGCTATTATAATAGAGTCCTTTTTTAAGTATTAGTTGCTTGGTTTAGTGTTTATTAGTAAACTTCTTTATTTATTTATGTGTAAACTTAAGTTTAGCTTATAAGTGGTTATATAGCTTTTATATTTGATTTATGTGGATTACGGCTTAGGGGGTGCTGGTAGGTGGGTTTTGATGGAGCTTAGGCTTTTTACTGTAGTTGGTGAAGAACAGTGATATACTTATTAACTTAACTAGTGTTATATTATAAGTTATCTGTGCTGTTAGTAACAGCTTAAGCTAATTATCTTATTTAAAGTTAACGTAAGTTTAAAGATACATTGTGAGTATCTAGTTAACTTGCTCTGTTTGGCCGTCTATCTATGGGTAGAATGTTATTAAAAGCTTACTTTTCACATTTATTCTCTATATCAGTCTTTATTAGAACTTTAATACGATTAGCTTATCTTAATCTGTGACGATGTTATCTAGTTAAAGGTGTTATAAAACTACCTCTTTCTTAAAGATATAAGCGAGTTACTCTACTGTTATGTTCTTTAAGGTTGGTAGAAAGTAGGCCTATTTTATTAATCTGTCAACTATTATAAGGATCTGGTTATAGGTGACTTTTATAACAGGGTCCCTAAACTTTAAGATCCTGGTGACGAAATTAAGTGAGATTGAACTTTATAGCACTTATAGTACGGGGAGTGGTTTAAGAAGCCTATAAGGCTTATAGCGTCAATTCTGCTTCTAGTGGTAGATGTTACAATTATTAACCACTTTCTTAACTAGCTTCTTTATTCCCAGGAAGGCGTACGCTTACTAGGCTTATGTGAGAGTCTTAGTTTAGCCTATGTGTCCTTTAAGTTAAGACTTATAGACTTGCTAGATGTACTTTTTCTGCTTTCCTAGGTTATAAATGTACAGTTTCTCTTAGTATTAAAGCTTTACTCCTAGTTTAGATGTGCTATTTACATTTTCTAGTAGTTATTCCAGCTGATACCTAGTTTTATTATAGTTTGGATATATTAGGCACTTTTTACTATAGTCTTATACGTGCCTTAAGAAGTCTTTTAAGGGGTATTTATACTTATAGGTTCCTTCTATTAGCCTTTTTACTTAAAAGTCCTGTTATTATTAATAGATGTTATACTTTATTTATAAGTTTATATAAACGTTAATAGTTTATTTTAACGTCTAGTTATCTGATATTTACAGTGTATGTTCCAGTATACTGTTCTTAGCTTTATTAAATATAGTAACGGGGATTAGGACTGGATTAGTATCCTTATAATCCTGTCTCCAACTAAGAGTGTCGGTTTATTTATTATCTTTTCCTTTAATATGGTGAATCTGGAAGTGGAACGGGGCTATTAACTCTACCTACTGTGCCTGTTATGGGCTGAGCTCCTTTATTAGGAAGTATTAGAGGTTATTATAGTCTGAGAAGACCTGGACTGGTTCCTTTATACCGTTTAGGTACAGTGCTTACTTAGTGAAGTATTAAATAATCGTTATTAGTTTTTTATTATAGATTAGGTATTATAGGGTTAGGCTGTGGATCCCTTTTAATAAGAAGGTAACTAAGTAGTGTTTTTTATCGTTTTAGACTTAGCTAAGTTCTTTACTGATTATAAACTTTAAGAAGTCTGTCTTAACTTAAAAAGGTTTTAAGAAATCAGGGAGGGCTAGGACTAGTGTTATGATAAAGGTGTGCTTAAGGTCTTTAAACGCTTTTTACTATTTATTAGTCTACTTAAACGGCTTTCCTTTACCTGTAAGTTTGTAAAGTGGTCTTGTAATTTTTATAAAGTACCTGATAAAACAGTAATAGAAGTTTATAAAGCTGATAAAGGCTTATAACTCTTTTTAATTCTTTAAAGTAGGTTAGTCTCTGACTGCCTCTGTCTTCTCTAGTTACATTTTAAGCTTTTTAGGGGTTATTTTAAACCTTAAATAGTTTAGTTCCTAAACGTGGAAGTGGTTTTTTTCTAGGTTTATTATTAGCTTTACTTTTTCAAAAGCTGTTAAAACCTGTCGTATGTGTTTTTAGTGTTCTTTTAAAGTTTCAGAATAGATTAAAACGTTATTTAAATATATAAAGATAAACTTATTAAGGAAGGGGTGGAGGATACTGTTAATAAGGCCTTAGAAAGTTGTGGGGGTGTTTGTTAATCTTATTAGTATGATATAGTATTAGTAATGCCTGTTACGAGTCTGAAAAGCTGTTTTGTACTTATCCTCCTCCTTTACTTTAATATGGTTAAATCTTATAGGGAAATTAAGGCTGGAGAATTAATTTACTTTAATAATCTGTTTTTATATTTCTGTAATAAGTGGTAACAGGTAGTGATTCTTAACTGTATCTTTATTTAACATTTGGTAATTAATAACTATGTGTAGCTTACTGTCTCCCTTTTATGGGATGAACAGTACTGGGTACTTTACTAGGGATTAGGACTTTACAATAAACCTGTTTTTTAGGTTCTTATTTATATACTTCTACAGGGCCTTGGCCTGCTGGGGGTTTAAGTGGTAAGGCTGGAAGTTATAGAGCTTTACTCCCGGTTTTAATTTAATTTTATGGTCTTATGGTCTGTGGTCTGGTAGTTATGGTATTTTTTTTCGAAATAAGGTGAACTTCCTGTACTTAATGGGTATTTTAAATAAGTTAACTTTTTCACTTATTTATGGGTTAGCTTCTTACTTCTTTTTACCTTTTAAATTATTATTTAGGTAATACGGTAGACTTTTTAGTCTTTTAACTGTTTTAGTAAACCTGACTTAAACCATGCTTGGTTTTAAGGGTTTAGTGTGCTTTTAAGTGTTTTATGTATCTTTAGAACAGTTTAGTGCCTTCTTAGCTTTCTCTAAATAGTGATTATAGCTGGGGGACTTACTAAAGGTGAGGTGGCTACTCCTTTAGTTAATTATAGGGTTATACTTTTCTAGCTAGGGTAGATTTAGGATTATGTTATACCTTATTACTAGTGTAATGTTAAAGTCTACTTATTATTTATCCCTGTCCACTTTAATTAGGAGTGGTGAGTGGTGGGTGACTTTACTGTTATTATATTAATATAGGCTTCCTTTTTTATTTTAAATGGGAATAACCTTTTTATACTTTTTATTAAGGAGTTTCCTTTAGTTAACTAATTAGGGGTGTATTAGGTTAGAAGCACTCCCGCTATTAATTACTGCTTTTACCTTAAATGGCCTCCCTTTTCCATCTGTTATGTTAATACTAATAGAATAGTGCTTATACTTTTTTATTAACTGAGTTATAATAATTATCTGTCTTTAAGGTCTTATTTAGCCTAACTTTTAAATACCTCTTCTTCTTTTTAAGGTTTTTACTAATTAGCGAACTACTGGTTTCTGGCCCTTTTAAAGGGCCTGTAGCCTTTTTTTAATTCCTTCTGGAAAAACAGGTAGCTTTAGTAAACCTGGTGATTAACCTTTCTTAGGTTTTTACACCTTAACGTCTAGTTGACTTTAAACGGTACGATATTCCTAAAATCTTTAATAAGTTAATAATACACTTTACAGGCTTAGATTGTAATAATGTCTTTTTGCTTTTAGATCTGTTAATAGTCTTCCTGTTTCTATTACTCTCTGGCTTTTCCGTTAAGATGTAACAAGTACGTTACGACTAAGCAGTTATTAAATACTCCTCTTTACTAACACGTGGTAGGGGATTAGTTAATTATAGTAACTTTCCGTTTATTATTAGATTCTCTTATTAGGGAGTAGGAGACTTAGTAGTAAGCTGGTTTTAACTTTACTCTTATAATAGTGTAGTCCTGTCTTTATATGCTTAGGAAGTGGTTATAAAGGGCCTTAGGTCTATAATGCTGGTTAAGAGTGCAGTTATCGTATATACAGTTAATTTACAGTATGTCCCTATGGTTAGGGTGGTTAATGTTAACTGTGGGTGTTACGGTTATAAAGTACGGAATGGGGGAAGTAGTGCCTTATTTCTTCTCTTCTTCCACTTACTTCCAGGTGCGTTATTTCTCCTAAACCTCTTCTTAAAATTCAGGTAGTAATAATCTAGCTTATTCTTCCATAAAACAGTCCTTTTTAACAAGGTGATGTTTAAGCTGATTAACGAAGTAAACTCTGTTATGGAGTTATAACTTGATTTTTACTACTCTGTCCTTTAATGTTACAGTAAGCCTTTTAACTTACAGGTCCTTTATTTCGTTTATTAACTCTTAATGTTTCTCCTTTAGCTTTTAGATCCTTTACTGGTGTGCTTGCTTTATACCTTCCTGGGGGACCTTTAAAGTACCAGTTTAAGGCATACTGGCTTTAATGCAGGGTAGTTACCTAAGCTGTCCTTCTTTTAGGGAGGTGAGGGTGCTGATCTACTTAGTATATTTAAAGTGTTTAAAAGTCTTAAGGGGTATTGTTAAGAAGAACTTCTGTTTCTCCAGTTTAATTCTCTTAACTTACTTTTTTTTACCTTTTAAGGCTTACTTTACCGTTTAGGTGGCCTGGAAGGCTAGTTTTTCGACTTCTTTTACCATCCTGGTGATTTCTAAGTCAGGGTCTTTCCTAGACTTCCTTAATTCCTGGGCTTATAAGGTAAGGTTTTTAAGGCCTGTAACAGCTAATTGAAACATCTCTTCTTAAAGTCAGTCTTCCACAACCTACACCTTTAATAGTTTTAAGTTTCCACCTTAAAGTCGGTCTTTTATAACCTGCACTTTTATAGCTAACTCTTTTAAGATACCCTTAAAGACTAGATACATTACGTTTTAAAGTTTTTCATCTTCTTCCTTATCTTTTAGGTTACACTTGTTTATTTAGGTGTAATTTTCTTTATTACTTACTATCCTGATATAGATGTCTTTAAAGTTGAACCTAACGTGCTTTCCCCCTTTTAAAATAGGTTTTTAACTAATTTGTTTTAATAATAGGTATTACTGTGTTATGTGTCCTTTCTTATTATAATTAAAGTATTAGACCTGTAATAGGTCTTTAGGCTGCTTTTGCTGTTATTATTATTAAGGCTTATCGCAGTTAGGTTGATTTTGGCAGTTTACTATACTAATATCTATTAACCTGGGATGGTGACTTGTCACGGTTAATTAGTTCCCCTTTTTTAGTTTGCTTAACTGGGGGGTTTATTTCTTTTAAAAGTTCTTTTAATAATAGTGATTATAGTACTAATTATCGGCCTTAATAGTTATCTTAACTAACTTTTAAAGATGGTCTGGTTAGTCTTCTTAGTAAAGGTCTTTAGTAACGTGTTCCTTTAGACCGCTTTAGAATAGCATTACTAAGGCCTTTTAACCGAGCTTAGTCTTTACTGCTTCTAGTTTAAAGTGTGTGGAGAATTTAAAGACTGAAGACGTCTACCTTAGGGCTATAAGCTACTGTTTAGCCCACTTGGGGGTGTTTAGTTCTCTAAACTCAGTTTGGAGTTAATTAATGAAAATGTTAAAGTTATTAAAAAGAGCTTAAGTCTTAGGGGCCTCTTTACACGCTTTATTTATAGAGAGGTTATTAATTATCTTTATATAAGGTTTATATTAATAAATGGTTACTCTGTTTAATAAGGCTCTGGTAAACCTGACTTTCCCTTCTTTTTCGAAGAACTGTTTGTTATAATAGGTAATATAACTCTGGAGTTAGGTTATTTAGGACTTTAGCTGTGTAAAGTCTCCCTTAAAACGTAAAGGTGGAGGGAGCTTCACTTATTTCTTCTATAAGCCCTTAAGGTCGTTATTCTCTAGCTTAACAGTATTAAGTTAAGCTTAGAGTTTCTTAATAAGACCGATACGACTCTTAATGTCTTTAAGGAAGGCTTTATTAAGTTCCTTAACCAGTCCTTACTGGTTAAGGTTTAAATCTTTAAAACGTGTAGCTAACTTATTAATAATAGGGAGTTAAGGTTAAGCTTACGCCTCTTTAATCTCCTTACCTTTTTTAAAGGTTAATATATTAATAGGAGAGAGGTAATGTTTAGGAATTTAATAAATAATATTTAGAATTAAGACGTTAGTATCGTATTATAACCTACACTTAATATAGGCCTTAAGAGGACTGGTGTAAGTTAAGACAGAACGTATAACAGGACGCTAATAGGTAAGGGGCGTTCTAAAGACGGTTTATTAAGCTAACACTCTTAAATAGGGGATTTAATGTCATTATAAGTTGTTATTACTATAATGTATAAAGGTGAGTCTAAACAGTAAGATATAAATAAATAATTAAATATTAACGTAAGGAATTAAAGTCCCTTACAGTGGTTATAGATATAACTATGGCTATTTATATTAACTAGCTAAGAGGTATTTCGTACCTTGATTACTATGCTCACTTAGCATGAGGAGTGATTATAATGATCAGAATACCCCTAATTACTGTGATTACCGTGCTTTTAGCGAGATTAGAGTGATCACTTAACGATTGGTTGTAGGGGCTTTGGGTCTTTGCACCCCTGGCTTAGTGTGTAGTACTGTGTGTACTGCCTTCCTGCACTGTTCCTTCTGCGGGGGATTTGTCGGGCTGCCCCGGCCTAAGTGACAGCCTGTAGGGTCGTCACATTTCCCTATTAGCACTTATTTTTATATAAAGCTTATTAAGGGCTTTAAAGGCTTAGTTTTCTTATTAAGTTTAAGGTCCTTATAACCTTAATTAAGGTTCTAATAAATATCCTTCCGTACTTACTAAAGAGTTTCCTGCCACTTCTCAGGCTTTAAGTCCTATAATAATCTTACTTTTTAATATAGTAGTTTAAATGTCAGATCTTATTTTATTTCTAATTTTTATTATTAATTTTAGTTAGTTTAGATTCTTTTAATAAAACTCCATAATTAGGTTTAAACACTTGAGATTTTTAACTGGCTCCTATAAGTTACTCTCAGGGCTATAGTCTAATTACTTAACGAGATATTTAAACGTATTTCCTCCCTTTTATAAATTTATAACTTCCTTAACGTTATACTTATCTTTATTAGTATTAATTTTAATCTTCTTTTCTAAGGGAACTCCCTTTAAGGTAGGTTTTAAAAGTAAGATATGAAAAACTTTAATCTGCACCTTTATACTAGCAGGTAAGTCTAATTTATAATTAAAGGTGGCGACCTTTTTCTTAATTTAGAATAATCTGTACCTTTTAAAGTCAAGCTTCTTACTAAGCCGTTTCAAATGTAGGTTTTATAAAAAAAAGTAAATATAGTCCCCCTTTTAAAGAGTCGGTCCCTTAACTTATTTACCACTATAATAAAGTCCTTTCTTAAACATTAGTTATTTAATTTAGTATTTATTAGTAAACTTCTTTATTCGTTTACGTGTAAACTTAAGTTCAGCTTACAGATAGTCGTGTAACTCTTACATCTGGTTTACGTAAATTATAGCTTAGGGGGTGCTGGTAAGTGGGCCTTAACGGAGCTTAAGCTCCTTACTGTAATTAGTAAAAAATGGTAACATACCTGTTAACTTAACTGGCGTTATATTATAAGCTATCTATACTGTTAGTAACAGCTTAAGTTAATTATCTTATTTAAAGTTAATATAAGCCTAGAGATACGTTATAAGTATTTAATTAACTTACTCCGTTTAATTATCTGTTTATAAGTGGAAAGCTGTTAAAAGCTTACTCTTCACACCTATTCTCTATATTAACCCTTACTAAAACTTCGACACGATTAACTTATTTTAATTTATAACAATATTATTTAACTAAAGGTATTATAAGACTACTTCTTTCTTAAAGATATAAACGAGTTATTTTATAATTATATCCTTTAAAGTTAGTAGAAAGTAAGCCCACTTTATTAATCTGTCGACCACTATAAGGATCTAGTTATAGGTGACTTTTATAACAGGGTTTTTAAACTCTAGGATCCTAGTGACGAAGTTAAGTGAGATTAAACTTTATAATGTCTATAATATAGGGAGTGGTTTAAGAAGCTTATAAGGCTTATAGCGTCAATTCTACTTCTATTAACAAATGTTACAGTTATTAACCACTTCCTCAACTAGCTTCTTTATTCCTAAGAAGGCGTACGCCTGCTAAGCTTATATAAGAGTCTTAGTTTAGCCTATATGTCTTTTAAGTTAAGATTTATAAACTTATTAAATGTATTTCTTTTATTTATCTAAATTATAAATATACAGTTTCTCTTAGTATTAAAGCCTTACTTTTAATTTAAATATGCTATTTACACCTTCTAATAGCTGTTTTAACTAATAACTAATTTTATTATAGTTTAGATGTATTAGGCATTCCTTCCCACAGTCTTACATATACCCTAAGAAGTCTCTTAAAGGGCACTTATACTTACAGGTTCCTTCCACTAACCTTCTTATTTAAAAGTCCTGTTATTACTAATAGATATTATACTTTATTTATAAGTTTATATAAACGTTAATAGTTTATTCTAATATCTAGTTATTTAATACTTATAATGTGTGTTCTAATATACTATTTTTAACTTTATTAAATATAGTAACGGGGATTAAAACTAGATTAGTATCCTTATAGTCCTGTCTCTAACTAAGAGCGTCAGCTTACCTATTATCTTTTCCTTTAACGTAATAGATCTGGAAGTGGAACAGGGCTATTAACTCAGCTTACTATACTTACTATAGATTAAGTTCCTTTATTAAGAAATACTAGAGGTTATTATAATCTGAAAAGACCTAAACCGGTTCTTCTATACTACTTAAGTACAGTACTTACTTAATAAAGCACTAAATGATTACTATCAGTTCCTTATTATAGATTAGATATCGTAAGGCTAGGCTGTAGATTCCTTTTAATAAGAAGGTAACTAGGTGGCGTTTTTTATTATCCTAGACTTAGCTAAGTTCTCCGCTAATTACAAACTTTAAAAAGTCTATTTCGACTTAGAAAGGCTTTAAGAAATCAGGGAGGGTTAGGATTAGTGTAATGACGAAAGTGTACTTAAGGTCCTTAAACACCTTTTACTATTTATCAGTCCATTTAAATAGTTTACCTTCTCCTGTAAGCTTATATAATAGTTTTACGATCTTTATAAAATACCTAATAAAACAGTGATAAAAGTTTGTAAAGCTAATAAAGGCTTATAATTCTTTCTAGTTCTTTAAAGTAAACTAATCCCTAATTACCTCTGTCTTCTCCAGTTATATTTTAAGTCTTCTAAAGGTTACTTTAAACTTTAAATAATTTAGTTTTTAAACGTGGAAGTGGCTTTTTTCTAAGTTTACTATTAGCTTTACCTTTTTAAGAGCTATTAAAACCTGTTATATATATTTTTAATATTCCTTTAAAGTTTTAAAGTAGATTAAAACGTTATTTAAATATATAAAAATAAACTTATTAAGGAAGGGGTAGAGAACATTATTAATAAGGCTTTAGAAAGTTATAGGGGTATTTATTAATCCTATTAATATGATATAATACTGGTAATACCTGTTATAAGTTTAAAACGCCATTTTATACTTATCCTCTTCCTTCACTTTAATGTAGTTAAATCCTATAAAGAAGTTAAAGCTGGAGAATTAGTTTATTTTAACAATCCGCTTTTATATCTCTGTAATAAGTGGTAATAAGTAATAATTCTTAATTATATCCTTATTTAACGTTTAGTAATTAATAACTATATATAGCTTACTGTCTCCCTTTCTTAAGACAAATAACACTAAGTACCCTATTAGGGATTAGGACTTTATAATAAACCTATTCTTCAGGTTCTTATTAATATACTCCTGTAAGGCCTTAACCTGCTAGGGGTTTAAATAGTAAGGCTGGAAGCTGTAAAGCTTTACTCCTAGTTTTAACTTAATTTTATAATCTTATAATCTGTAGTCTAATAATTATAGTATCTTTTTTCAAAACAGGGTAAACTTCCTATATTTAACAGGTACTTTAGATAAGTTAACTTCTTTACTTATCTGTAAATTAGCTTTTAGTTTCTTTCCACCTTTTAAATCGTTATTTAGGTAATATAGTAGACCTTCTAATCTTTTAACTATTTTAGTAAACTTAACCTAAACTGTACTTAGTTCTAAGGGTTTAATGTGCTTTTAAGTGCTTTATATATCTTTAAAACAGTTTAGTATCTTTTTAATTTTCTCTAAACAGTAATTATAACTAGGGGATTTACTAAAGGTAAAGTAGCCACTCTTTTAATTAATTACAAGGTTATACTTTTCTAGCTAAGGTAGACTTAGGATTATATTATACCTAGTAATTAATATAACGTTAAAGTCTACTTATTATTCGTCCCTATCCACTTTAATTAAGAGTAGTAAGTAGTAAGTGACTTTACCGTTATTATATTAATACAGGCCTTCTTTACTATTTTATATAGGGATGGCTTTTTTATACTTTTAGTTAGGGAGTTTCCTTTAGTTAATTAATAAAGGGTGTATTAGGTTAAAAGTACTTCTATTATTAATCACTACTTTTACCCTAAATGGCTTCCTTTTTCCATCTGTTATATTAATACTAACGGAATAATACTTATACTCCTTTAATATCTAAGTTATAGTAATTATCTATCCTTAAGGTCTTATCCAGCCTAACCTCTAAATGCCTCTCCTTCTTCTTAAGGTTTTTGCTAACCAGTAAACTACTAGTTTCCGGCCCTTTTAAAGGGCCTGTAGCCTTTTCTTAATTCCTTTTAGAAAAACAGGTAACTTTAATAAATTTAGTGATTAACCTTTTTTAGGTTTTCACGCCTTAATGTCCAGTCGACTTTAAACGGTACGATGTTCTTAAAGTCCTTAATAAGCCGATAATACGTTTTACAGGCTTAGATTGTAATAATGTCCTTTTACTTTTAGATCTGTTAGTAATCTTCCCACTTCTGCTATTCTCTAGCTTTTCTATTAAGATGTAATAAGTATATTACAACTGGGTAGTTATTAAGTACTCCTCTTTACTAATATATAGTGGGAGCCTAGTTAATTACGGTAACTTTCTGCTTATTACTAGACTCTTTTATTAGGGAGTAGGAAACTTAGTAATAAGCTGGTTTTAACTTTACTCTTATAATAGTGTAATCCTGTCTTTATATATTAGGGAAGTAGTTATAAAAGGTTTTAGGCCCATAATACCAGTTAAGGGTGTAGTTGTCGTATATGTAATCGATTTATAGTATATCTTTATAACTGGGGTGGTTGATGTTAACTGCTAGTGTTATAGTTATAAAGTACAGAACGGGGGAAATGGCACTTTATTCTTTTTCCTCTTCCACTTACCTTTATATACATTATTTCTCCTAAACCTCTTTTTAAAACTCAGGTAATAATAACCTGGCTTATTCCTTTATAAAGTAGTCTTCCTTAATAAGTTAATACTTAAGTTAATTAGTAAAGTGAACCTTATTACAGAGTTGTAATTTAATTTCTATTACTTTATTTTTAAACGTTACAGTAAGACCCTTAACTTATAAATCCTCTATTTTATCTACTAACTTTTAATGTTTTTCCTTTAACTCCTGGACTTTCCACTAATATGCTTACTTTATACCTTCTTAGGGGACCTTTAATATATTAATTTAAGGTATATTAGTTTTAATATAGGGTAGCTATCTAAGCTGTCCTTCTTTTAGGGAGGTGAGGGTGCTGATCCACTTAGCGTGCTTAAAATGTTTAAGAGTTTTAGGGGGTACTGTTAAGAAGAACTTCCATTTCTTTAATTTAATTCTCTTAGCTTATTCTTTTTTACCTTTTAAGGCTTACTTTACTGTTTAGGTAACCTAAAGGGCTAGTTTTTTAACTTTTTCTACTATCTTAATAACTTCTAAGTTAGGGTCTTTCCTGGATTTCCTTAGTTCCTAGGTTTACAGGGTAAGGTTTTTAAAGCCTGTAACAGCCAGCCGAAACATCTTTTCCTAAAGTCAGTCTTCTATAACCTACACCTCTAATAGTCCTAAGTTTCCACCTTAAAGTCGGTTTTCTATAACCTGTACCTTTATAGCTAACTCTTTTAAGACACCCTTAAGGACTAGATATATTACGTTTTAAGGTTCTTCTTCTTCTTTTTCCTTATCTTTTAAGTTACACTTATTTATTTAAGTGC
>Ga0247781_1000356_pt1 | contig 14005 bp, 5 predicted proteins | sample UWRJL184509B5_FD_179922 | JGI IMG/M metagenome (GOLD analysis project Ga0247781, IMG submission 179922) | Plant litter microbial communities from Arlington Agricultural Research Station in Wisconsin, United States - UWRJ-L184-509B-5 | ecosystem: Environmental > Terrestrial > Plant litter >...
GCACACTGAGGCAGTGCCAGGTTTGAAACTGTCTGGATTTGGGCAGACGAGAGGTCGATGTGAAGCGCTGACGACCTGCAAAGCCGGCCATGTCGATGTTGTAGGCCGTTTGACTGGACAGAACAAGTCGGGAGAGCGTTGTAATAACGCCAAGACTGGTTGGTTGGTAACTGGCAGGCCGGTGACGGTCTTGAAAAAAGATAACCGAGACCAAATCCACGTGGTTGATTGGTCAGGCTGCACTATTTTTAAGCTTTACCCCACCAAATCCACCCGACGTCTAATTGCCGATTGGGTTCTGTGCCCCTGTGTCGATCTCGGCCAGTCAGTGGCTTGAAGGTTTTCTGGGGATACACGATTGACAACTTCAGGTACGAACCCCCAACGCTTCCTTCGTCATTGACACGTGCATCGCCTGTAAACGATCATATCGATTGCCTCATATGATCACCGGGCGAGAATGGCGCACGAACAAGATAATGGGGCGACGCCTTTGCATGAGCAACCATCGACTGGAACAAGAGCAACAACTCAACTGTCATGCAGTCAACCCGGTCTTTGATCGATGTTCGTTCGCCAGCTCATACAGTAGTCGGATGGCATTCAACTAGCCACAAATCATGTTCGCGCCTGGTTCAGTCTCTAACAAAAGCTGTTCATCCGATAAATTTGGGAATCCTCCAGTGACTCAGACTCGAGGCAATCAAGCTCGGCTTCTTCGCTAGCCGAGACTTGGTGAGGCTCTCCATGACTACTACGGGAGTACACCAGCACATTCTATGGCCAAACTTCGGTGAGGCCCCCAACAGCGACCGACATAGTGATTCTCCTACCTCTCCTGCCTCTGAAAGCTTAGAAGAAGCAATCTATGCCATCATCAGCCTTAAAGGAGGCCCATCAAGTTGGCCAGCACCAGCGGCCTCCGGCTGTACGATGCAAGCACTGCAGAGAAGCGCGGGAGGCGGGAGGCAGGGCATGGATACACGCGGTTGCATGTTTCGCGCCGTATGGCTGTGTGCCCGGGCCGAAACATTTCCACGCCGCCGGGTGCATATCTTGTATCTGGCTGACAAGGCGGCTGATTGGTATGAAAGAGCATCACGGAAGAATAACTTTATTATCTTGGGCTGCAATATTCATTTCAACAAGGCGGCATGAGTCTCTTCCATACCAGATATAGATTGTACGGGATAAATCCGTGGTTGTCATTGGGTAACCAAAACAGCCTCACCTTCAACAATAGAGTCTTACGGGTAACAGTTGCAAGCAATTCTAGGCACTGACTTGGTCACAATCAACTGCCGCACCGGAACCCAGCATCACAATGAATGTCTATGGAAGGGACAAGGCTACCATATAAGTACACAACTAGTTGTGTAGTCCATGTTACCGGATACTAGCGCCTGTGCAACTCGTGAGCTATGTAAGGTCACTAGCCAGGAGACTAGGTAGCTACATAGATCGCTTCGTCTTGCATTACATAGGTCTTCGGTCTTCACGGCATAGAAAGTCAGGCAAAATGCTTCGCAGGCATATGGAGGATTGCAATAAGCAACTCCATTTGCAGTCCCATACAGCCAGTACTGCGAGCTGAGGCTGGCTGCCCATCTGTAGGCAGGTAGATACGGAGGTAGTTATGACCTCCTGCTGACATAATATCGCGAACATGTCTATCATTCACCCCAAGATAGCAATTACAGTGCAGGCGAGGCTAGCTCCAGGAAGACCGTGGGTGCCTGACGTCCACTCCTAATACGCAAGGCAGACAACACCCCTTTTATCAATGTGGGCTAAATACCTGCCTACTTTCCCTCGTCATGGGTGGCTATTATATCGTGAATCTACCTTGGCTCACATCCCAATCTAGCACACACCAAAAGAAGGAAAAGAATAAACGTATTACCATAAAAATATTCGCCTCGCCCCTTCATTGAAGACACTAGGTACCTACAGGTCTCTACCGGGTCCCAACTTGCATCCCTTCATCCGCAATCCCACAATCAAGAAGATCCCTAAGCTTACTACGTAGCTCGCACAGCATAACCACCACGTGGGTGATCAACATGTAATCATTTCTTACATATGTATTGTACCTGCATCTCGCCCCTTTCTCACCAACGCCCCCGAGGAGCCTCACCACCATCGCCTTCCGCGGCTTACCCACAAGAGCACAACACCTCGCCACATTCCCCGAGGTGTGGTTCGGTTTCCCAGGTCACACCCGAGATATAGATGGGGGAAATAATCCATAACCAGACTACCTCCATACAACAAATACCGAATATGGCAAGAAGCAAACAAATCCAAACATCACTTCCATCCATAGCGTGAATCCTGTCTCTTTCCCGGTCAAGTCCGACAATGGTGTTCAATTCCGCACACACCATTGTAGATTGCTAAAACAAGTACTAGTCCCCAGAAAGCAAGTAAAAAAACGCCTGTCCGGAGATCGCCATACCCCCATCCCCCACGATCCCACCCCAGAATGGAATCCCCTCTCCCCCTATCTGATTAAACAAACCAAGAAGTCTAGTTCTACACAAATGCCGCTGAATTGAGGAATCATTTTCCCAGAAAAACCACACCTACGGCGTAAACGACGCCTGCCTCTGCGCCGCAAAATCCCCCATTCCGTCAGTCTGCGGCGTAGGCACACACACCACGTGCAAGACTTTCTGCAGGTCGTGCCCCTCTATCTCGGGAGCTGGGAATGGATGACATCCTATACATGGAAAACATGATGAATACACGTATACAGCGACCAATACGAGCGGGATGTCATACGTTCCCTCTTCCCAGCACTGGTTGGGGGCCAGGTTGGATTCCACTTTGGCCCGGTTTACGTACATACATACATACATAATCCTGTACACAGTAGGAAGGTAGGTGGCTCACCTTGGAACGGCTAGTTTCCTCCCTCCCCATGACGGATTCTCCGACTGGATCAATGGATTGGGAGTGTAAGATGGAGGAAGATCGTCTCCGAGATTCCCAATAAATCTTCCGAGAGGTTGGTTGGTCTCCCCCTCCGGCACAGCTGGAGGAGCCAGTCGAAGATGCTTGCGCTACGATGGAGTTGTCTTAGTCGAGGATAGGGAGATAGATGAGACCTTTGGAGGGTAATGGATCATGGGGGTGTACCGAGTAGAACCTGCTCGTCTGGCCATCTCTTAACCCCGAGTGGTGAACTCCTGGCACGTTGGAAGGGACATGCATACATACGTACAGGTTTATGCAAGGCACACGCAGTTGGTGATTTGTTGGCTGCCCAGGAACCTTCAGGGCCGATCCCAAAGTCCGCGATAGACACAAGTCACTTGCAAGACAGAGTAAACAAAGCAGATAGGTAGTTTGAAGTAATTCTTTTCCTTATTCCCATCTCAGGCGTTTTTGTAGCCCCGAGAGTGGTGTGCTATATCCAAAATTGTGTTGTGCTATGCTATATGCATTTGCCTAATTTTACAACATTCGTCATATCCTTTTCTGATCGTTCATTTTGCGATCATGAAAGTTGAGTCCACTGGCGTCTTTTTCGCCAGTTTAGGGAAAAGAGGTAAAGAAAAAAAGGGAAAAAGGATAGATATAATCCCCAAGAGAAAGAGAGAGAAAAGCCCGTGGTATCCCAAAGAAAGACGCCCTCCTGTCCCGACCCCCCAAGTTCGCGCCTGGAAATAAAACCGCCGAACTCCTTGTCATGCCATGCTAAGACCGTGATAACCGGAAAAAGCCAATGATAAAAAAAATTAATAAAAAAGTTCAAAGAAAAAGGTGGAAGAAAAAAAGGTAACAAGACGAAGAAGAAAGAAAAAGATTCTTGTCTGTTGTGTTGGGGGAGGAGTATCCCTTGCAACCTCCAGTCCAATGGGTCGCGCAAAAGGGAACTCCTACAACCCCGTGGGTCTCACACCAACTACCCACAAAGTGTCCAGTGTCATGTCCAAATGAAACGTCTTTCCTCTGCTGCTCATTGCCTTGCGGCAACCTCTAAGCTCAGGTTCTCAACTCTGTTAGAAGTGATTCAGAAAAAAGAATATTAATAGTGTAAAAAAAATCCCCACAAGCTGAGGAAGGAGGCCATTCCTGCCACAAAAAAGTGTTTATACTTTACCATGCAGATGAATGCCTCTTCAAGATCCAGCAAGAAGATAGACTTTTTCAGGGTTATGATTTTTCTTTTTTCAGGAACTTGAGCAAACTTGATTTATATGAGCAAGTAGTCCCAACCCTTCATCTGCATGACATCCCTCCAGTGGACGTATTGTTGTGGAACCTCCGACGTCGCACTGATGGGCGACGCCGCTTGTTGGTCGGCTTGCAGCCAAACCTCGCGGAGCAGGCAGGCCACGCGGCCAAAGCTGCCAAAATCTGAAAGATCGCCGAGCTGGGCGACACGGTCCTCGAAGAAGACGCGGAAGGACGAGCCGGCCACGCTGACGGAGCCACCAACCAGATAAACCCAGGCGAGCGAGCGATCAAAGCCCGTGGGCCCCGAGGGGATATACTGGAGCACCTGCGTCAACTTCTCGACCAGGCCGATGCAGCTGGCCTGACCCGGGAAGAAACCGGGAACCAGGCTGCAAAGGTAGATGCGCGCTGCGAGACGGAAGGCGGCCGTCATGTTCTTGACGAGCTGCTTGGGGCTCAGGGAGCCGTTGGCATTGAATGGCAGCGTCGGGAGACCATCGTTGATCTCAGTGAGGCCGATCTGATCTCCCAGAACGTGCACATGTTGGCAGAGCGTCATCTCGTCCATGCCGTCCTTCTTCAGTGCCTCGAGGCAGGCAATCTCCGAGATCAAGTACATGACGCGATCCTCGCAGCCCATGAGCTCGCGAAGTCCGAGCGATGGGTTGATGGGCGACAAGTGCTTCTCTCGGTAGGTGTGTGCAAAAGTGGGAGCGCGGCCCTGCATCGTCGCGCCGAGGATGTCGATCCATGAAGTGAGTGTCATGTTGAAGGGCGCCTGTGTCAATGGCTCATTGGGATCCGAAACAATCCGGGGAAGATCGAGTTTTTGAACCAGCGAAATGGCGGCTTGGAAATGCTGATGCCATGGGATATCGGGCAGCGTGTCGTCAAAGCGGCCGACACAGCACTGGAAGAAGATCAAGCCGAGAGCGGCTTCGAGGATCTCTTGGTGGTTCTCATCCTTGTTGAGCGCGTCGCAAAGCGAGGAAATGGTGGCATAGCGATGTCGCATAATGTCGCCATCAATCTCCTCGCCCTGCAGGCCCATGGCAGCCTTGTAGTGCTGGGCAGCGATGCTGAGGCAGCAGTGCAAGTAGCCTTTGTTGCTCTGAAGCGCCGGGAGAATGAGATCCGAGCTGACGGATCCGTGCTGGTTCGACTCGAGAATGGGGAAGATGGTGGGGAGCACAAACTGGATAAAGTGATCAAGCAGTCGCTGGTCGCCCTCGTCGAGCTCGATGGCAACTTGCCGCGTGTTCATTGTTGGCCCGTGAGAAAAGTCAAAAAAGTTGACATTGAGTGTCTCCTCGGTCAGCGACTCTCTCCGCTCCGAGTACACCTGCTCGGTCCATTCACCTTCCAGAGGGAAGGACGGCAAAATGGTACCCGGTGGCGGCGGAGTCTGGTATGTGCTGAAGGTTGACGTGGTCGACTCTCTTAGCGTGGGGATGTCGTTGACAAACATTTGCCTCTCAGTCTTGACGTCGATCTCATATGGAGAGAAAGGAGAGAACATGAAGTCTGTGGGCATCTGTGGGGTCGTGAAAGGAGTGAACTCGTGCGCGCTCTGGGGGCTGTTGAAGCTGAAGCCGTAATGCGAGTCGATCGAGGCCGATCGCGTTCGGTCGAGAGGATCGGAGAAGGTCGCCGACGTCGGGAGGGAGTGTGAGAGACCCGGCGGCGAGTTGATCGAGGTCTGAATGGTGTGCGACGACTTCTCCGAAAGCTTCTTCCGCTTGATGATCATCTTGATATCGTCCTTGTGTTTCCTCCGCGCATCGTTGTTGCTCCACCACATCGGTCGCTTGTATTCGCAGACGAGGCCGAGATGCTTGCAAGCAGTGCACATGGGCGAACCCTCGTCGCACTTTTTCCGTCGGAGCCTGCATGTATAGCATCCTTTATGACATGCACCGTTAGCTTCAGAGCTCGGGAGGGGATGCGCTCAAGTGAGCTTGGTGAGAGTGTGTAAGTGACAAGACGGTACAAGTAAAAGGGAACCAACCTGTTCTCGAGCGACGATGCATCTGTGTTTTTTGCTTCGGATTGGCATTGGCACCGGCCTTGGAGGCCGGCTTGGACTTTGTCGACGTTGCGGCAGCCATGTTGACTGATGATGATTTCATGCTATCTCCTTGGTGGTTGGGGGGTAGTGTTGACATTTGTACCCTTCTTCTGCTGCAAGTACCTGCGTTTGGACGAACAAGCCCAGGGGTGTGGGGTGCGTTGAAGGGGTAGGGGTAGGGGGGTGTGGCTGGCCAGGGGAGGGGGGTGAGCTGTGAGCCTTAGGCTGGGCCGAGCAAAAGCGGGAGACCCTCGCTCTTGTCAAGGTCCAGAATCCCAGAGGCAAATCTCTCCAGGGGCAGCAGCAACCTCGACCTGGGACGGAACCCTCCTAGCAAGGAAAACTCAAATTGTTGAAGGAAAGTATTAGATTAGTGGTTGTAATGTTTTGGTGCAATGATTGACTGGATTCGAGAGCAAGTCCGGCTTGACTGGAATCGGAAGAAGTTGTAATATGAATTGTTGCCGAGTAGAGGGATTGTCTTGACTTGACTGGGCGAAGTGAGGAAGAGTAATATTAAAAGAGAGAGGAAAGAGTTTGTTGACTGGACTGGACTGGACTGGACTGGACGACACCTGGGTTTCCTTCGTTTCTGGCCTGCTCGAGAGGATCGAAACATTTCAGTCGAGAGAGAAGTGGGCAAATTCTTATATTCATGGCCAGCTTGGGTGGCCAGCACCTGGTGGCTGTCCGCTTTGGGACAAGATTGCCCAAGTTCTATTTTTGAAATGTGGGCAAAATGACCGCTTTCCTTTTTTTGGCCCCATTTTGGTCTGCCCTACACTGTCCGTCCCGCGCTGGCTAGCTGCACCTTGGAGGTGAAGACGTCTGCGTGTGCTTGCACGATAGTCCGACAGGGGTGCAGAGGATGCGCTTATTGGTGCCAATTGACAGAAGCGGTCGACCGGGTGGTCTCTCGGATGTGGAAGCCAACAGCAAGGACCCCACCCTAGCTCTTGCAGGTGGGGGGGAGGGGGAGGGTCACATTGGATGTGAAAGAGGCATGTACACTGGTACACACACTTCTCCACGTCGGTTGATGCGCAGGAAAGAAAAAAGATGGCTGCAGGGGAGCTGTCGAGCGACTAAACAGGCAAGTCATGCATGTCAAGGACAACCTGGCTGCCTCCTGATTGGCCCGGGGACTCCCACCTCTCCAGAAACATGCAGAGCACATGGAGAGGCTTGAGAAGCCAACACTCGATATTCCGTATGCTTAACTCAATCCGGCAAGCTAGGCCGCTGGGTAGCGGGCCTCGTTGACCGAGGACAAGTCCTGCTGATCGCCCGACCGACAAGACCCCCATGCGACCCTGACCCATCTGAACTTTTGAAGGTCCGCTCCGCTGTAGTGTATCCCTACGAGATATGCCATATCAGATACCTACCAGCAAGGCCATCTGCTTGTGAGGCTTCTCTCTCAGCCGATCGACAACACATGCGTTCCCGCCTGCCGTGAATCGCGAGGGCTTTCCCAGTGCTCTATCAAGACAACGGGTATTTGGAACTCCAACTGCTCCGTCAGCAGAACCGACCAAGCAAAGGGACTGAGTGGACTGACTGACCAATAGGCCCGAGACCGCCCTACACCCTCTTTGCTTCCTTCCATGTAACCCTGTAACCATATTGCGGCGGCCATCGAGATGGTGCATATGCATCCATCCTCCAACCGTGGTGTCGACGGTACCTATCCGCGAAAAGTACCTCCAATACTCCGCACTCACGCAAGCACTTGCAAGCCAAGCACGACTGAAGGAAGCTCTTTTGCGGTTCCCAGTACCGGATGATGACAGCCTTTTTCCACAGTAACTCGCGCCGCACCCGAGCCGCAAAAGTGCATCCTCGTTGTAGCTTTTGGTCGGCTCGGCGAGCAGCATCAGTGGTTTGGTTTTGCAATCTCATCTGATGACAATAGTGTTCAATCAGAAAAGGAAAGCCACTTCTGGTTCTGGATGAGTCTAGTGCAGAACCAGGACTTGTGCCGTGCCGTCGTCGACTAGACGTGCCAAATCTCACCAACTCGCAAATCATCACCAGCCCACGGGCAGTCACGCGTGGATTGGCCGCCTCGTCTTTCCAGTCACTGGACATGGGCGAGGATACTTCCCGTGGCTGATGGGGCCCAGCCAAGTCGACTCCCAGTCGCAGGGCTCTAGTAGGACAGAGTGCTAAATGACGAACTCGGAGTGGAGGTGACGGTCAGCTCTGCCCGTGGTACCTGTGATCCTGGCGTGTTCTTGCGGGTGAGAGCATGTCTCCCCGCTCCATTCGGCTGGAAGCATTATCGAGTCGAGAAGGTACTCGCTCATAACGGAATGATACGAGGTGACTCTTTTCTTGAGCGGAGTCGGGGGCGGATTTGCGCGGGCAGCAATTGCTGGGGCAGGTATCTCGGTAACGTCTGGCCCTTCAAAGGACGATGGTTGGGTGGAAAATGGTGGTGTGCGGCCCAAGGCTTTCGCTTTCTGCTCAATATCTGCGGAAAAGGTTGGTTGAGGACGTTGATTCGATGAAGTGAGGTTGGTCCAGTGTGACGACTAATTGCTCGTGCAGATATACATGCGGGCCGCGGGACGGCAATCAACTCAGATTGGCTCACGCATCAAGATCGGACAGGGACAAGGGCAAGGATTAATGCGCTAATCACAAAAGCTATGGCCAATGATGCAGGAAAGAGCAGGGTACTTGAAAGTGGATCGGGTCATTTTGCCGTTCGCGGGGTCCAACTGTCCCCTTGTCCCTTCTGCCCCCAAGGAAAAGCCCTCATCGATTTTCCCCAATTTGTCAAGGTTCTTGCAGCCGCGTCCGTGCCAGCCTTGGCTCTTGGCTGGTCTTGGCCGTGGGAGAGACGGATCATGTCATCGTGCCTCAACGACACACCGCAACGCAACGCAACAACACATTTACCCCCGTCCTCCGAAGCAGGCTTTACGACAATCGATAGACCCAAATTAGCCCATTTCAAAGTTGCTAGCGGTGACCTTTGTGCGGGACAAGGCTGATATAGCAAGACTTTGAGATGCCTTCAGGTTGCCGCGACTAACGTAAGTGTCGAGAGAGACCGTGGTGGACTCATCTGATCACGAATCCTGACGGCAAATCTTGCGTCTAAGGGTCGATCAGCTGTAATCGATTTGACTTGATCATGTCTGAGATGCATTCCTGCTCGTCAGCTCCGGGCGCGAAAGGTGGCTCTGCTGGGGTTGATATACTGTCGACATATATATGCTTGTGATGAATGTCGATGTGAGAATTCGCACAAAAGTGCCTCCTAAACGCTGCACAAGCACCTCGAGGTATCCAGCAACCACTCACTGCAGTCGAGAAAGCGCTGGTGAAGCGCCGGTGAGCCGCCAAGAAAAGAAACTGGGCTAATTAGCCGCTTGCTTTCCATTCTGGGGCAAATTAATCAAGATTCGATAGTCGGGCCTAAATGACCATTCTAATAATTTCCCCACAAGGCAGCCAAATTTGCCCACATTAGATCGTGGGCTAATTTTAGAAGCTGTCACCGCAACTCTGCATAGGCATCCACATTAGTGCAATTTGCCCACTTTGCACACGTGGGCAAACTTTCACACTATTTTTATTTTGCCCACATTTGTACTGCAAACCCAATGTCACCGTCACAAGTGGTCAAGTGCACGGGGAGTTTGCCCACTAAATCAATGTGGGCTAATTATGTCCCTTTATTGTCTTGGCGATCAGAACCATTTGTCAAATTTTCGATTTGCCCAGGCACGGAAAGAAGCCCACCCCCGTCGGCGCCATGTCGCACTCGATTGTGAGGCACTGACCGAGGACGCCGAGCCGACCCACACGGTGCCGACGGCGAACAACTTGAAGAACGCGACGATGCAAGCCATGATCCGGGTCGAATCAGGGGAGCAAATTACGCTAGACGGCGATCTGTGATGCGCTTTGCGGGTGTTGCACAACGTTGCTTCTTTCAAGCTCTTCGCCCGGGCTGCCCCTCTAACGCACGGAATTTGAGATTATCAACATCGATGTCGTCTTGACCGTGGCCCATCATTTAAGCTTTCCATTGTGCCTCCTCGCCTGGAACGCCTCCCCCGGGGCCGTTAGACGTTGAAGGGCACGGTCCCGTTACCTTTACCCAGACCCGCCAGAGGCTATTTCGTTATTACAGAGACCCTAATAATTGCGCTGCAGTCAACCGTCAACCGTCAACGTATTTGATATGCGAATAGGGAGGTCGTTTTCTGATGATAGATGCTTGTATATTAGGGGGCGTGCAAGGGGCTTGTTTTTGTTCAAACATTGGTTTCCATCTCTGCAACATCTGCCAACACCTTCTGAGACCCAAACCTGACAGGTTTTAGGGTGTTCGTATCTGATCAAAAATATGCCAGATACCAAGCAAATCGTGATGACTCCCGTCTCCTGAAAGTCCGGACGGTTTGCAACCTGGTTCATCGAAAACAACCAACACAATCTTCCGATTGCGCCCCCGGAATATTCCCTTTAGACGTGACGGCTGAATTGCTAAGGACACAATAACCCGGTTCCCCGGCCATGAACGGCTTCGTCCCGTTCACGAGGAAAATCGACGCAAATCTCTCATATCACAATGCCACTATCCCAGGGTTGATCAACATCTTGAGCCTTAACTTGAGTTGATAAGCCAGGGTTATGGTCCAATAAAGCTGGTGGGGAAGGAGGGGGGGTGAACCTAGAAGATCCGATCTCTTCGCTTCTTTGGCTGCCAATCTCGTGGCGTTCAATGCTTTCCACTGTCACCTTCCCCAAACCAGACGAAATACAAATAATAACAAGGGGCATTGTTCAAATTGTTCAATTGATTCTCGATGGCCCCTTCAATCCCCCCTTGAATTGCAGATCATTGACAAGCTCCCTGGCCCCCGCCTTGCGTGGCTTCCCTGGCATCCCCTCAAGGGTTCCAGGTTCCCCGTTAACGCTCACCCCGCCGGCCGCCAGATGGCCCAGATCAGCCCAGTCGTGCCCCAACTGTGCCTGTGCTGCCCTGCAGCGGGCCGCTGAGCTTGAAAATGCGCATTGATGGCCCGGCCTCCGCCTCGACATGATCCAATGCCGCACCCAACCAACGTCTCTTCAAAACCAAGTCATGCTACCATAGCAACTGACCGGCCGCATAAACACAAGGCCAACGAGAATTTGAGTTTCCATGTTTCGTCAGCTGGAGTCCTCAGTTCTTGGTCCATTGCGAGCCAAATGAGTCGACATTCAGCTGCCATTCTCCCTCAAACCAACGTCGTCGTCAACCTTTGCCCCCGGTCCTTCCCTAAAATTCCCTAGCCCCAGGACAAGGGCCGCTGAGGAGAATTTTCACAGCCCTGAACACATCATGGCCCGAGCCAGCCCGGCGACAAGGTGATTCAATGCAAGGCTTGTCACGGCTAAGACTTACGTACACACGCTACGGCACACTCTCAACTCACGATACCCGTAATCGTCGGCTAGATTTGATATGACAGATCGAGATTGCGGAGCAGTTCAAGGGTGTTGAACATCACAAGCTGATGCACTAAATTCGACTAATGCTTGACAGTCGCCAGTCACTTGCTCAACTTGTCCCGTCACTTTTCACTAGTCTATCGTTTTCCACATCTGTACTGCGGGAAACAAGTAGTTTGTCCAAATAAGTCGACAGCCAAGATCGATAAAAGAAACAGCTCGAGGGAAACCCAAATAATGTTCCGCAATATACCAGTAGCACGACTAATATCCATCGATCACCGTTTACCAATCAACACAACATTGGCACCTAACAAGCTAGAACAGATGGCATTGAATCCCCTCTTTGCCCCCTCTCTTCGAATTGCGCAATCGGCGTCGTGTAGATTATCTGCATCAGGCGAGACCTGAGATTCGACTCTCAAAGTCAGATACTGAACGCTCATTCGATCCTAGGACCTGCCAGGCAGGAAGCGGCGGGAACGGAGGTTGCATGTGCAGTGCAACTTTATCAGAGTTAACGATGCCCTGATGTGCGTGATTCTACGTTGCATCTCGAACCGAAGTTCCATTGACCATTCAGCATGCTGAAGCTCACACAAACCCGCATCTCGTTCTCCCTATTCGTTGCAACCGAAAAATACAATACCATATACGAGGTCTTAGCTATACACACTACACACCCACTCGAATTTGCTGGAATCGATCCTATGCAATCTCGTCGCATCCGTTGCTCGTCATGTGAAATATCCCGCGGGCCTATGACAGCAGTGGGATGACCCCCCTTTCTCTCGAACCGATTCAACCCATATCGTTCGTGTTAGTCTATCCATGCCATGCCCAGTATCCAGGAATAAATGAGACCATTTCAGGCGAATCAAAAAGTCCATTTGGTTAACGGTTGGTTCTGTCTATATTTTGCTCATTCTGAGACCAGATAGATATGGGGGATAGGTTACCGTCGGCCCACGCCTTCATCCACTCGGATTGCGAATAGAGTCACCGAAGGCAGGACGGCCTCGGATATCGTGAGCCAGTCACTTGCTTTTCATCTCCGATTCAAACAAGTACAGTACAGAATAGCCTTCAGGCTGTTTACAATTGCAGAGTTTGACTCGTTCTAGATCATGATGCCAAGCACAACTTCTTTTCACGACACCGCTCGTTGAGCATACCGCTGTCTCACAACACCGCATATCCCGTGTGAGAATGCACCCACCCGTTGACCGCACTTATAACCAACCGTGATACACATGGATGTAGGCACTATATCGCCGAGAGCTAACCCGAGCCACGTATTGTACCTACATGCTCGTTAGAGACACTTCCAAGGCAGCGGGCGCGGAAAGGCAGCTCCAGAATATGTCTGTAGCCGTCGACGCTGACCACGGCGCCATGCGTGTGGGGTGGGACGGACCAAGAGGTTGCATGCTTCGATGTCTCGGCTTTCAACCGTCTCCCGGGCATCTTGGAGAGGTTTATTGTCCTATACCGCCTTTTCCGTTGCCACCGTATCCATCGCGGTGAAGTTGATAACTTCGGTCCGGAAGTGAAAGAGTCGGTGAGGTTTTGTTGAATCGTGACACCATAATGGTTTCTCGCTTGGGGACGAGAGGGGAGAAAAGTGGAAGCTTCTTGAGCTTTAGACAGCTATCGTAGGTAGCTGTTGGTGTGCGTCACGATGCATATACAATATACAATACACACCTAGAGAACATGATCGACCGAGCTAGCTGCAGGAACGCCACGATGCTAGTGCTTGGTGTGGAAGCTCTGCCTGCAGTCTTTTACACCTCTCAAAGTCTCAATATGATAGATTAACCCCCCCTAAACCCTCGCTTTCCATCTACGGGGTGATACATTCTAGTGTAATTCAGTAGTCTTCCGGAAGCAAAGGGAGAGGTTGCGGCGGTCCACCGTGCTACCTACTCGAATCCGTTCTGTTCGCCCCAAATACGGAATATAGCGATTGCATAGGGCGAGAGGCGATCTTGCCTTGCTTTTCCTCGCTTGATAGTGGGGTGGATGGCGAGGGGATTTCTCCTTTGGGACAAAACACCATTGCTAGATCTGCTGACCTTTAGAGATTCCACTCGAGATCTGTCATGATAAACTCCGGCATTCAGCATCTCGGATAGGCCATTTCGAATTTTGGGGATTTTGAACTGGTTCCTGTGAATTGCGGCGGTGGCCATGGTAATCGGCCAGCTGACATCGAATGTTCGCTCCTTCGTCAGCTCAGTTCCCCTGGTTAACTCTCACGGGGCCGATATCGTCTGGACAAAACAAGGGTTA
>Ga0247781_1000357_pt1 | contig 14003 bp, 15 predicted proteins | sample UWRJL184509B5_FD_179922 | JGI IMG/M metagenome (GOLD analysis project Ga0247781, IMG submission 179922) | Plant litter microbial communities from Arlington Agricultural Research Station in Wisconsin, United States - UWRJ-L184-509B-5 | ecosystem: Environmental > Terrestrial > Plant litter >...
CGGAAATGGCAAGATATTGGGCTGTGCTGTCCCACGCCACTGATCTGACATCCCCCGCCTGGAACTCCTTGACCCGAGCGGCTTCGCCGGTTTTGCGGAGATCAAAGATGGATACCGATGGCTCTCCTTTACCGGCCGCGGCGAACCAATAGCCATTCTCCGAAAACGCGATGACGTCGACTTGAACGCCGAGGGTGAAGGTTGCCGCCAATTGTCCAGTCTTGGTCTCGAAGATCTTGATGTCTCCTGTCTGTGTACCGGCGGCAAACAGGTGGCCGTCTGGGTGGAATGCACATGCCGTCAAAGCTGGAAATGGGTTAGCGGGCAATTGAGAACCAATGAATGCGCAGGGTGTAACATACCAGTGTCGGTGTAAATGTGTGAAACCACCTTCAGCTCGTCAATGTCGTAAAACACAAAGCTCTTGTCCACTCCGGTGGAGGCAGCGATCCGTCCGCCAGGATGCAGAGAGAGGCCCGTCACTTGTCCAGCATGAGACCCGAACGTGTGCTTTTCCTCCCCACTAACGAATGCCTTGACGGCGCCCTTGGAAGTGCCCAAGAAGACCTTGTTCTCGGTCCAGATTGCCGCCTTGATGGGTTCGCCAATGTCGAGGGTGCGCTCCACCTTGTTCGCCTCGAGTGAGTAAATATCGAGCTTTCCATCGAGACCACCAATTGCAGCATGTTGCGCCTGCACGGCCAGCGTTTCGGGTTGGGTAACTGTGAGTTCTGTGGACGCCACCAGTTGCAAAGCTGCGATGTCGTCAGGAGTAGCCCACTCCGGAGGCACAGGGCGCTTTTTGCGGCCCTTTGATAATCTGGGGGAAATACTTGTTAGTATGGCATCCATGGTGATAATAACCCACTTGTTGCGGTGGTTGACGAACTGTTGATGTGTGTCATCCACGTGGTCTTGAAGCGGTTGAGAAAGGGTTATGTTGTCCACCGCCATAGCATCGTCGGCGCTTGCGCCAGCGCTGGCGCCTGCAGCTGTGGGCGCAATCGTGAGCTTGGATAGAGCATCGCGGGCCTCGTCCCGCTCTCTTGTTAGGCGAGCAATCACGCGAACGGCGGCATCGTGTTGGTACAGAGCTGTGGCTAGCTCTTCTCTTGTGCGCTTCAGAAGCTCTCTTGTATTATATGATTCCAGCACGATAGAATCCCACTCGTCTTGGAAGGCTCTGAGAAGGGAAGGCAAAGATGTGAGGGTAGGTGGGCGTGGGCGGGGAACGGGGCCGGCGTTGATTGGGAGCAGGTCTTCGGGGTCAAGTTCTTCGTCGGTGCCGGGCTCTTTGCCATTCTCCTCGATATACTTGAGAATCAGGCGTTTCTCAAAGACGACACCTGGTACAGAGAGAAGGAAGTCAGTAAGAAGGGCTCAAATTGCAAATGCGCAACCGAAACTAAGGAGTGCGACAAACCTGTTTTCCGCGACACAACAGGTTCCTCGGGAATCTCTCCCGATACTATATCAATTGTCAGCTCGTATTCAATGGATTTCGGTCGAGTGGGAGTAGGACATACGTGCGCAAAGCATGTTGGCTGATGTAGTGTTGTCCGAAGCACTGTCGGCGAAATGTGATGGTGATTTACGGATTCGCGTTGTCTTTGGTTGTCGCGACTTCACTGGTGCTCCAACTTTTTTGGCAAGGTCGGTCCAGTGTTGGAGGCTGAATCGGCAGGCCGCCTGAGGTTGGCCGGCCAGGCACGGACCGCACTCTTGGCAGTCGGGACTGCGAACCCCACATGTCTGCAAATTGTAGCCAATCAGAGTGGCAGGTGGGTTCGTCCCATGAGATCAACATGGATTGATTCGACTTTGATACGGGGGTACTTCCTGCCATGTTTGCATTTCAAGAGGCTTCTTCTTCAATAATGTGGTATTTTTCGGCGTCAAGGCGCCAGAGCTACCCTCTTGGCTGACTCCCGACAATTAAAGTATTCCATATCATTTTCAACTCCTGTCTGCGGTATATCCTGACTGCGTCGTTGACACTCACTCCTTCCATGCGTTGACACCATTGTCAATGGCCGGTCTCACTATTTTTATCTGCTACAGCTACACCGCATCTTCTCAAACCAAAACAGACCCATTCATAACCACAACCGATGTTCCCCCAAGGAAGATCCCCTTAATCTTAACATCTTCGCCCTCCACCAAAGAAGTAGACTCAACAACAATATCGCTCTTCCTCCCCATCTCCACCCCCTGCGTGATATTGAACCTCGCCCCCTTCACAGCCCTCCCACTAATAGTCAAATAACTCGCCAGCGTGCACGCCGCGCTCCCCGTAGCAGGATCCTCACACGCAAGCTCAACCATGCGTGACCGAATTGTCCACTCCTGCAGTCCATTCTCACCCACTGTCGGCCCCTCCACCGTGTTTGGCACGTAATAGTACCGCGAGACGAAGCTCTTCTCCCAATCTCCTGCATCTAGCAGACCCGTGGCCACGTTGAAGTCCAGAAGTTTGGCGGTGGAGACTTGTGCAAGGTGCTCTAGACTGGGAAGCTTTACCAGCACAAAGGTCATTCCCTTGACGATGCTCACCACTGGGGCTGAAAGCTCCGCCGCGCGGGTGTCGGGGTTGTTGGAGAGTGCGTTTTGGATGGCTGTTGCGGCTTCGCCGGAGAGGTTGTCGAGGATTCCGCTCAACGTTTGTTTGTGAATGTGCACGGCGTGAGGGATAGTTGCCCTTACACCGCCGTCTTGAAGCGACTCAATTCCGATCGGTCCGGCCTTGGTTAGCAAGGTGTTGACGTGGTTCCAGCCGAGGTGGTGCAGTACCAGGTAGGTAGAGCCAATGGTTGGGTGGCCGGCGAAGGGAAGCTCCTCGTCGATGGTGAAGATGTCGATCTCGCGGGTTGTGACGGTAGTTCCATTGCTGGCCTCGTCATCGAGAGTGTGGAGGAAGACCGTCTCGGAGAGATTGAACTCGCGGGCGATGCGTTGCTTGGTCTCCTGGGTGATGGTACTGCGCAGTGCTGCCGGGATGAAGACCACTGCGAGAGGGTTTCCGAGGAAACGCTTGTCGGTGAAAACGTCCAAGGTGACGAAGTCGAGCTTAATCGGAGCCATATCTTTGTGGTGCTGGGCAGCAGATGCTACCTCTGTTAGAATAAATAAAATACCAGGTTATTGTCAGTGTGCTCTCTTGTTGCTTGCTTTCATATAATGCACGTGTAGGCTCTCAATGTTGTTCATGTCTTGTTGGAATTTGGGACTGAGTCATTGCCTAAGCTACCTCCCTAATGAGGATAGGACTCAAGGAGTGACTGCATATACTCCGTAAGCGGGGTCAGCTTAATTTGACAACATCCTTACGCCCTTTCCAGCACATCCTTCTCGCCCCATCCACTCGTCGACAACTTCTTTGTCTCATACATGCCACTCTCAAAGCGTCTTGTGCTCTTGGGCTAGTTCCACAGGGACATGGCCATTTGTATACTATGCATGAAAGTTGTAAGATATCCTCAATCCTCGAAATGGAACCTCACTCGCGGTATCCCTTCGAACCCTTCCACTTCATAACATACATCAGCATATCAAAGTTCAGGTCCTGGTTGTTCTTGATGACATCCTGTGTCGCCTTGGAGTTCAACATCGTCGGGTGCTGATGGATGGTTTCAACCACAATGTCTCGCAATCCCCTGTCTTGCTCAACGGTGGATGTGTACACCTCCTCAGCTGCGTGCAAGAAGTCGTGTGCAAGCCAGAAGTATCCCGCCTCATACTTGAACTTGTCGAGAGCCACAGCTTTCAGGGTCGGAATGCCGTATTTCTCCGCCAAAGCATACACCTTGGCATGGATCGTGAGGTTTGAGCACGGGAGGATGGCAGGCCGGCCCGTGATAGCTGGAGGCGACGCGAACGATATCAAGGGGCTGGGAGAACCGAAGACCGCGGTCTTTGGCGCGAAAACAGACGTAAAACCCGGGGCCGAAGGACTAGCGATGGGAGTCGAGCCGGGCTTGCTGGTCAACCAGGAGGCTACTGCGGTGGTTAATCCGGAACCGTTGATATCGCCTGCTTGTGTATCCGGCGTACTTTGGAGGAACAGGCCATTTGGCTGGTGGGGGTAGTCGAGATGATACATATAATGGATCATCATCTTTACCGCGATGGGGTCGTCCTCGGGGAGATCGATGACGCCCGTCTCTCCTTCCTAGAAACGCAAAAGTTAGCATGTCAATCTCGAATTTTGTTGGTGGCGAGCCAATGTGTAGGCTGAGCTTCAGGTAACTAACCTTGAAAAGTCCACCGGAGCATGCCTTCTGGAAGAAAGCCGATCGCGGGCATAGGATGGCCTTGTGGACCTTGTGCGTGTCTGTTCCGCAATTGATGGTCAGGTCTGACCAGACGCCTTCGGTGAAGAGTCTGTAATATGATGTTAGATTTGGGTCATGCTTTGGTGTCCGCACGTTTTCAGAAGCAACATACATCTTCAAAGAGCTCATGAGCTCCTCTTGAGCTTGTGCGGTCATCGGGACGGTGATTTTGGGGGTCGGCGACAGTGATTCTGGGGTTGGCGTCGATTTCGATGACGATCGCTGTGAGGTGTTTGGTTCAAAATTTTCTTTATCTCTCGGCAAAGTAATGGAGGGAGTAACGGGGGGATAAATGGAGGGATGTGGGACCTTGCTGGTCTGAAAGCTTCACAGAGTTCGTCATTTTGGGAAGGAACGACCAGTCCTTTACTTGAGGCCTTCTTGGTTTGTTTGATACTTTGGGAAGGAACGATCGGTCTTTCACTTGTGGCCTTCTTGGCCTGCTCAATATGGCGGCTGTGTGGATGGTTCCTTCCTCCAGTTGTCAAATACTCAGAGAGAGCCCAATGGGCGGCATGCCTGACCTGGAGAGCCAGAGAAAATGATACAAGTACAAACACTCCGTTTGCCTCAACGACAGCCCCAATAACCCAACCTCAAAACCGCATTATTGCACAAGACGGCCTGATTGGCTAGGTATTAAACTTGAGGCGACATGACGGTGCTTTGATCGAACTGGGCACAGCAGCTCTCTTTCTATTTAACTGACTTTAATCACGGCCGGGTTCACTATCTTTGATTACTTATCACCCAATCCCTGTTTTTCTTTTTCAAAAAGGCATATGTTCTTTCACAGCACACCTTTGTTTTGCTTGAGTTGCCTGTAGCAGTTGGCTAGACTGTCGTCGCCGATCTGGACTATGTTTTAGCAGTTGCTAATGGAATGAAAACCCTACTTTAGGACTACGGCGGAAACACATCAACGACTATCACGCCGCCCAAACCCGATCTTCACAAGAAGCGACATCGCCCTGACAACGAGGTTCAGCGAGCTAGACACACTTACAATGGTCTGGCAGCGCCCGAGACAACAAAGGGTGTGCGTTGTGTGTGGTTGGCACCTTCCGTATATAAGATAGGTGTGCAGTTCTACACAGAGCCCCGGGAGGACCTAGGTAGAAGAAAAGCAGTCGCAACACATGCCAGTGCCCGGAGCAAGACGGTGATTTATTCAAGCAATTATGTGCACTGGTGAGGCAGAGTCCGGGCAGGAGCACTGATATCAGACTTGGGAGCCGGTGAGCTGCTCGCCGTTCTAGAAATTCTGATCGAAGGTCGGAGTTTTGCTTCAGAAGTGACCGCAAGGAACTTCTACCCACTATTTGTTGTCGTAGTCGTCAAGAGATGCTGACTCCAGTATGAAGTGTGCCAGAAGCTTGGACACCTCACACTTCCACCTGCTGCCTTTCAAAATCCAAGAATCTATCCCGCGACCTCGACGGCTACGAGAATGATTATAGTCGAAGGATGATGGATTTTGAACACTTAACGAACGCATGGAAACCTTTGAACCACTGCAGGCTCCGTGCCCCTTCTGACCCGCATGTTCATGTCACTGATACCAGATACGTGGCCGGTATGGGCACGGCGCAAAGTCCACTCGGCAGTTCGAACAAGAGACCAGGGCCAACCCAGCGGGCAGAAAATACCACACCGAGGGAACGGAGGCCACCGGCCAATCACCACAGCGGATCCAACCACCAAATCACGCGGCCAGGCCCAAATCCATCGAGTGGGAATCGACAAACCCCGGCGTCGAAGAGTCCCAGATGATTTGAACACCACAGCCATTATGCCAATATGGTGTATGATACGGGGCAAAGCCCCCTGTCCAAGTAACTGCGAACGGCTAGGAAACATTAAGTGAGCATCATCAATATTCTAGAGGGGGTTATGGAGGTATATTAATCCCACGGCTAGTGTACCTCGAGACACTTCAAACCGTACTCGTTAAGATGTCGGCATCGAAGTCCTTTAATTACCCGACTCGGAATCAGCATCGAGAAGACTGTATCTTGTCGCTCAGGTGAAATAACTTGTATGTTCAAAAGAGTTGTATTTTTGTCGCTCCGATGAAATAACTTCTGTATTCAAATTACTTTCTTGCCCTTGTTGGTTTGATAAAGAGCGGATATTAGGAATGCGTCTGGCCAGAATCTTTGAAGCAACACGGCCTGCCGGTTAACATGTTTAATGTAAATTGCTTTCATTAGGAATTCTGCAATTTATTTTATACGTAGAAGGGCTTATAAGCACCCTGAAAAAGCAACCAAGTTGAATACGTTGGAGGCAAAAATCCTCAATGTAATTGAAGGATTGTAATTAGAGAGAGGCTCTCAGTAACTATTTGCAGTATCCCGTATAACCCGACAAACGCCTCGTTAAAGAAAAGAACAAGAAAGAAAAGAAATCAAGCATAAATATGACAAAACTTGCCACCCAACCCACCAAGCGCCTCGGTCATATCCAGCAACTTGGCCGGCGGCGCCGTCCACCCAAGGTCAATCACAATCTCGTCGGGGTTTTGACTGACCTTCCCACCTTTTGATTTTGGGCCAAATTGGGCAATCGTGTCGTTCATGGACGTCATGTCTACGGTTGCGATGGCATTCAATCTCATTTCGGGATCCTGCATCTGCCAGATCCACCAGACGCGGTCGAGCATCGCGTGGTGCAGGAAGAAGAGGGGGTCACCGGGGGATGTGAAGAAGTCCTGTTTTGGGGAGGGATCAGTTAACTTGGAGTGATCATTAGAATGGGGAGGTATCACGACCCGACTTACAGCTCCTGGATCTCCGCCCCACATGAAATGTCCTGCTGTGTGGATCTAGAGAAAGACAACCAAGTTAGATTTCTTTTTTCCTATTCTTTTTTTCAGATTGGCTGGGTAGATAAGGTACTCACACCCCAAGGATGGCTATCATTCGCCAGAGCCGGCCAGCCCATGTACCTATTATAAAAGCCGTTAATGTCAACTTCCATCAGGGTCAGGTACGTGTAATTCGCCGTGCCTCCCAGGGCGGAATGGATGTTCAGATCCCGCCGGAGACATCGCGGGTTGTAGCCCATGCCGTCTTTGCGCGGGTTGGGCCGGGCGCCCTGTAAATTTAGGAGCAGTTTTACGGGGCCTAGGTTGACGACCATCCTGATTGTTGGGTGTCGAGTGAGATTGATTAGTGGTGTTGTGTTTTATGAAGGTGGTGGTGATGATGGATGCTTACTCCTTGAAGGGCCCCTTGGTTACACACCCGCCTCCGTTGCCGGGCGGAATGAGATCAAAGGGGGGCGGGTAGGGCATTTTTATGCCTGGGTATGGGCTTGGTTCGCCATCGCCGCCCATGCTGGACATGTTGCCGTTGAGGAGGGGAGAGTTGAGGAGGTCGTGGGCGTAGCGGTCCCAGTTCATGTACTGCGGGGGTGTTTTCTCGTTAGTCGGTGTTGTTGGGTTGGGCTGGGGGTTTCCACTTGTGCTCTGGAGGGTGTCTCTGTATCGCGGAACTTGGAAAAAAAAAAAGAACCCGAAGAAGAACAATACCCACGGGCTGATAGCCTGTATACCCACACTCGTCCCGCAGAGCCGTCTCATAGGCCCAGACATAGTACCGATGGGCGGTAAGGAGGTTGCTGCCCGGTATGTGAAGATCCGATACGCTGAAGAAGTGGGTTGCTACAAAATCGTCGTATCGGCTGATTGCTCCGGGGGCGATGTCCTTTGGCGTCCTGGCAGGCTTGGCCTGGAGGCAGAGCACGGCGCGGATGTATTCCTCGCGTTCTGGGACGGAGAGGTCACTCCTGTTTTATGGTTTGTTCATCCACTCATTAGGAAGGAAGGCGGCTTATTGATATAGGTAGATAAGCAAGGAGACAACGTACCACTCTCTTCTGACGGCAGCGTTCTCCAGAGTACAGTTATTCGTGTTACCGGCTCGCTTGGCCATCCAGGCTTCGACTTTAGGCATGGTCTTTGCCTGAAGTTTGTCGACGATATCGGGAGGGTAGGCAGAATTGCGGACCCTGTTGCTGTAAGACACAAGAGGTGTTTTGTTGTCAGCCTCTGATGCTCGTAAATACGAGATAGGAAATACAGATGACTACTGACGGTACTGAATCCCACTTCTGTTCGGTTGGGGCCGCCGTTGCTCCGAGAAGAAGCATGAAAAGGACGACAAGATTGTGGATCACAGCCATTATGAAAGTTGCGAGGCTCTAGGAGCGAGCAAGGGGGAAAACGTCTGAGCTGGGGATTTGAAATAAGCCCCCAGAGAGAGTTTGGAGTTGTCCTCGAGGCCATCGAGCTGGCTTTATGTCGGAATTCAGACATGATGGCTCTGACAACCGTGGTCATGTCCCGACTTACGATTGCTTCCCCGCTCATAATTGAGGTTGTTTCCTTGTTGATGAAAACGAATATCGGTTGATTAAAGCTATCGTCAGACTACCCTTGACACCTACACATCTTTGGTCAAGCGAGTTCATGTTGTTGGCCCGACGGTTGCAATTCAAGATCCCTGGCCCACACAGTCACTCCGCGAAGGTGTGTATAACCTCAGACAAGACGGTCACTGGTCAGTTATATAGTCTGCGTCCATGGTAAGAAACGGCCATTTATTAGCTGCAGGATGGCTCTGAATAAGCTGAGGGTTTGTAAGATCAACTCTACCACCAAATGGTCTGACAAATGGGTAAAACACAGACATATCCAATCAGTTCCATCAGTTCCCAGTCACAACGTCGAGCAGTTGAGCCGAGAGGACTGAACCCCTAAAATCCGTGCATGGATGCTGCACCCGGAGTATCACAGCATAATCAACCTGGGCTGTTTGTTCTTGCGGTTGACATGTCGTCGGCAGATGGAGACTAGAAAGGGGGCGAAGACGTTATTGCTCTACGCTACTCGGCCTGTGCGTTCTGGGATTCTAGACTCGTTCGTTCCAACTTGGTTCCCCGTTGCATTGCTTCAATTTGCAGGCGTATTACGTATTTGTTTAGTCATGCTCGAATTAGAGCAAGAGACAGGATTACATTCCTTCAGACACCGTGCGGTCTCGGCCTTGGCCACTGGGCTTCCTTCAGATGACCGAACGCTGTCAAAACCCACGGAAAGGTCGCCAAAACAAAGAAAAATGCCATCCGCCATCCATCGTTTTTGCCAAACACCACGAGAAGCAAACAATACTGCCGAGAGTTCAATGTCGATGGAGACAAATGTTCTGGACCTCTGCTCTTCAAGGGACCAAACCAAGCCAAACTTATTCAAGGGTCAAACGCCCCTGAGAGCTCCCCTGAAAGCTCCCCTTTTTCAGTGGCAATAAAAGGGGGAAATGACGAGTGGCGGATGGCAATCGCCCAGAATTTGACCAATCACATCGTGCCGAGTTCTATTATTTTTAGCCCACTTCTCATAAGCTTTCCTAGCGTGCCAGCCCTCGATGAGTTGATCAGGGTTCGTATTTGGCAACTGGACGTTTGATTGGCGGCGGTCGCGTGGGTGAGTGGATCAACAGTTTCCCGCTAACAGCTGCCAAAGCTGACGAGACTGCAGCGTGGCAGCTGCTAACTGCTGCATCTCTCCTGACTAGCACATGCCAAGTCCCAAAACAAGCAAGAAGTGATCATTCACCTCCCACGCTTCAGGCTGTTTGCGACCCCTGGAAAATCGGCTGATAGGGTCGGTGGATCTCACTGGACCAAGGGGGGACCGGCGTATCTTTCGGTACCGCGTTAGCGCTTCCAGCCAATTTCACCCTAACAATTTTACTTGTTGAGCGAGTGGCAGACTTGGCAGACTAGCTCCATGTCCTGTCTTCGACAATCTGCCATTCAGCTTCCTGAGGTAAAAAAAATCTCTGTCAGACGAAGGACGACGACAACCGTTGGAAAAAAAAACGACAAGCTCGTTTATTTTCCAATTCATCTTTGATCGCATCCGCCATCGCGCGCCCATCCATCGTCGTCCATGTCGACGGTACAGCGTCTCCCGGCACTGCCTTTTGCGTGACGCGATTCAATCGCCCTTCCGTCCTCAGCTTCCCCCGACTTCTCCATTTTCCCATCCGAGCGTCGCCATCGTCCCCAGTTTTGGGCGAGCTCCTGACGCGTGTCTGCACATCGGAGGCCCAGTCAGCCAAAACCTCTCGATCCGCATCTCGTGATCCTTCCAACAGTCCGCAATTCAGAAAGGGGAATTCATTTCCCTGCCGCTCGCTTCTCGCATCGCTTGATTTGGATCTCTGCAATTGACGGGACGGCATCAGAGACATTTCGCAGTTTGGTTCCTGATGCTTCATGTCAGAGCCTTCGGATCAATTTTTATTACTTCGAGCGTTTTCTACGACCTTTTCTAATCGTCGGATTTTACTGAAACGATCGAGCGTTGCCATCTCAGCGATCCGCCCCTCGCGATTCCTTATCCTGGCCGACTCTAATCGAGAACACCCTCAATCTCCTTAACCTGGACGGGCCACGGCGATAAAAACACCTCTGCCATCGGCCTTCCGCTCTGGAATCCATCACCATGGATTTCCTCCGTCGAGCTGGAAATTACATGCCCGTTGGCCGCACTCCTCACCTTCCTACCGCGGACGAGAAGAGGCAACGGGGGACACTGGCCTCGCGCCTGGCATACCTGAGACGACCTCTGAGGCTAAAAGGCAACTCTAGCATCTCGGTGCCGCTTGGCGTGGTCATTCTCTTTCCCTGCATCGTTGTCGTTCTCATCTTGACATTATTTGTCAGACATCCCACTTCCCCAGGGAGGATATTGATGCCCGCTGGCGCTCCCCCAGCTGTAAGGTTCGTGTTCAATTCTCTCCAGATCCTCCGCATCACCGCATCTACTAACGCTCGCGATTGCCTGTTCACAGAAAAATCAGCGAAAAGTATGACAAGGTTTTCGAGATCGGCTGCCGCCAGCCCGACACTAGCAAACCTCGTGCCAACGGTGTCTTTGTCGTCCTCGCGCGAAACAAGGAGCTGGATGGCGTGATCCAGTCCATCAAGTCGATTGAACGCCACTTCAACCGATGGTATCACTACCCCTACGTCTTCCTCAACAACGAGGAATTCAACTCCACCTTCAGGGACACTGTCCAGAACTACACGTCGGGAACTGTCGAGTTCGGCAAGGTTGACCATGACATGTGGGGTTATCCCGACTGGCTTGATCCCAAGGTTTGGCAAGAAGGCATTGCCAAGCAGGGAGACGCGGCCGTCATGTATGGTGGTTTGGAGAGTTATCATTCCATGTGCAGATTCTACTCGGGGTAAGCTACAGAATCGTCAAACAGCCAGATTCCTTTGCTAATCGGAACCCAGATTCTTTTACAAGCACCCCCTCCTCGCGAAATACGAGTGGTACTGGCGGTTGGAGCCCGAGATCAAGTACTTCTGCGACATCACCTAGTATGTTGCCCTTTTGACCCTTGTGCGTCCAGTTTATTGACCCAGCCTCCAGTGATCCCTTCCTCAGGATGATTGAGAACAACAAAACCTACGGATTCACCATCGCCGTCAAGGAACTCAAGGAAACCGTCCCCAACATTTTCCGCTACGCCTCTGCCTACAAGCGCCTCAACAACATCACCTCCCAAGGTCTCTGGGAGATGTTTGTCGACCCCCCAGCCGACAAGGAGCCCGAGGTGGCCGACCCCAACATGCCAGAGGAGGTGCTCCGTGCTGACCCCGGTCACAACAAGCCGCCCAAGATGGATCCCGACACCATGGAGGGTGAAAAGTATAACATGTGCCATTTCTGGTCCAATTTCGAGATTGCCCGACTTGACTTCTTCCGGAGCAAGGCATACGAGGATTTCTTCCAGATGATGGATCACAGTGGCGGTTTTTGGATGGAACGGGTATGTTGCTGTTACCTTTGCATTTTTGGATGTTGCTCATGCTAATCAACAAACAGTGGGGAGATGCGCCCATTCACTCTCTCGCCGCCGGCGCCCTCCTCGGGGTCAAGGACATCCACTACTTCCGTGACTTTGGTTATCGCCACACGACCATCCAGCACTGTCCAGCCAATGCACCGGCCCGCCAGCTTCCGCGTGAACCCTACCTCGAGATGACCACCCTCGACGAGCGGAAGCGTATCGACGAGGACAAGTACTGGGACGATTATGATGCGCCCAAGGAGAACGGCGTGGGCTGCCGCTGCCGCTGCGACACCGACATTGTCGATGTGGAAGGCAAGGAAGGAAGTTGTCTGGCTGAGTGGGTTGACGTTGCGGGTGGATGGGCAAGCCCATAAATTACCTCTGCACCCATCCACCTTGTCCATTGAACACGCAGAGCGGAAGAGAAGACATGCCAAATCTCTTTCCTCTCTGCCATGATGACATGAAATCGTTCATCGCGTCTTCCCTTTCTGACCTGTATACAATTGCTTTCCCGGGGGAGGACAACTAGATGCCGTGGAAGGGAAAGGATATTAGGGAAGGAGAGGAGGCAAATCTATCTGGTGTTAGCATCGTCTTGACCTTCTCCCTTGCCCTCGGTGTTGTTGTTTAGTCTGCGTGTTGTTTTATTACTATTTTCTTGTTACATAAATCTCAAATCGCATGGGCGTGGTTCGGTTTCTTTTTTAAAGCACTTCTAATCGTTTACCGGGTTGCTTTGAGAGTTATGTCTAATCTTGTATGCTTGCTAGCTATTATATCATACATTCGGGTCCAATGGGAAAGATTTGATCCTTGTCTACTGTTGTCAGGTACCTTGCGTGTGGTCTCGATGTCTTGCCGGAGTGATGAGTGGTTGGTGATCAAAACCTTGACCCTAACCCTGCCCCCTTTCCTCCATCTTGAGGTGGATCAACAAAACCACCGGCCAGAAAGTCCACATCCGTCTCCATAGAGGAAAGGGACAGGGCCAGTCTCCATCAAATACTATCCATCAAGGATCAATCCCCTGTGGCGCAATGGGCTAGAAGGGGGGAAGTCGGAACCAAATAGCCCGCACCGCGCGCCCCTTTTCTCCACACGGACGCCCACACAATGTGAAACAAAAAGGGGAATTCTCCTCACATAATCCGCTCCAATTCTCTATGCAGACATCAAACAGGATACAAGATCTTGATCCCCTGTGGCGCAATTGGCTAGCGCGTCAGACTGTTAATCTGGAGGCTGGAAGTTCGACCCTTCCCGGGGGAGACTTGATGATACGAGGTCTTTTCAACTGTTCACAGTTGTTGGGCCTGATTGCTTTTTGGTTTTGGATTGTTCTAGCTTTGATATCAGCCAGTGTTGATGTAATGGACTCAACTAAGTTACCGACGGACCGGTAAAAACAACGGGTGGCTGAAGCAGCGGAGAGCCCCGAATGGCATGTGATGGGTGTTGTCAGAAGGAGGATATCCGGAGGCAATAACATGGAAGTCCAAACTCTTCTTTATGCCTACAGGACTCTCGACTGGAGGGGGAACTGGCCCATGATTCGGATCAAATCAACAGCCCCTTTCCAATATACTATCGTCCCTCTTGTCTTGGGCATTTATAAGATCGAAGTCATATTGTCACGATCCCAAGTTTCACGGCGAATTGCTCACCCACTCAGGGACATCTGCTGTGTGCGGTGTGCAGCGTACTCGGTACTGTGTACACCTCTTCCCCAACTCTCGTTAAGCAGTGTTGCTCCCGTTGGAAAGGGCTGACCCATTGTCGGAATCGCGGGCGT
>Ga0247781_1000358_pt1 | contig 13980 bp, 7 predicted proteins | sample UWRJL184509B5_FD_179922 | JGI IMG/M metagenome (GOLD analysis project Ga0247781, IMG submission 179922) | Plant litter microbial communities from Arlington Agricultural Research Station in Wisconsin, United States - UWRJ-L184-509B-5 | ecosystem: Environmental > Terrestrial > Plant litter >...
CCGCCGGCGAACCGCAAACCACGATCGAGCCGACCGGCCACCAGGATCGAACTCTCGCCGAGCAACTGGCGGCGCTGGAGGACGATTCCGAGGCACAGAGCCGGTTGTGGAATGACTTCCGAGCACGCCTCGAGCGCCCCGTCACGCTCAGCGACGGATCGCAATTGCGGGTGCTGGCGCACAACGCGCACGGCAGCACCGCGCACACCCGGGCCGACCTGGCGGCTCTGATCGACCACGATCATGGCTGGCTGAGCCGGATCGACGGCGAGCCGGCGGCGAACTCCGTCCTCTGGGCCCAGTCCGTCGACGAACTCCAGGCGTCCGGCCGTATCGTCCTCCCGGCATCGGTACCGGCACCGGCACCGCTCGCATCGCTGCAACAGCGATATCCGGGCCGGTCCTTCGTCGAGACGGGCTCGCTACCGGGCCTGATGGACGCCATCGGCGCGATGCCGGACAACACCAGGGCCATCATCGCGATGCGTCCCGGGCCGGTCGGCACGTCGGCTCATGTGATCAACATGACCAAGGGCACGTCCGGCACCGTCGTCTTCCAGGACGGACAGGGCGGCAAGCTAGCCGACCTGGTCGCGATCGGCCCCGACGGGTCCATCGCGATCATGCAGGCGGACACACCGAACGCCCCGTACCCGGACGTCGACACCGGCAGGGATGCCGCCACGACAGCCGATCAGGACGCCGAGGCCGACAGCAATGACGACGAGACCTCGCCGGCATTCGCGGAATATGTCAACTCGGCGCCGTTCACCGATGTCTCGCCGGGAGCGGTGGCGAAGAGCACCGAGGAGACTCCGACCGCGGCCGATCCGATCGACCTGACGACCGGCCGGATGATCCTGACCGAGACCGATGCGGCGTTGCCCGGCCTGACCCTGGAGCGGACCTACCGCTCCGATTACCGGTGGGGCCGGTCCTTTGGCCGGTCCTGGGCGTCGACGCTGGATCAGCGAGTGATCATCGACGGCGATCGGGTGCGCTACCTGGCCGAGGACGGCTCCGTACTGGTTTATCCGATGCCCGTGGAGGGGGACTCGGTACTTCCTGGCCTGGGCCGGCGTCTGCCACTGCGGCGTCTGCCGAGCGGGGGCTGGCTGCTGCAGGATCCGGCGTCCGATCGCAGCCTGCTGTTCGCCGCCGCGACGAACACCGAATCCGTGTTGACCGACCTGGTCGATGCCGGCGTCCACTGGACGATTACCCGGGACACCGCGGGCACCCCGGTCAAGCTGCGGTCGTCGGCCGGTGCCCAGGTCAGCCTCAGCGTGTCCGCGGGCCTGGTCACGGCCGCGTGGTTGCCGGACGATGCCGGCACTATGGTGGCTTCCCGGCGGTTCGACTATGACCGCGACGGCAACCTCGTCGAGGTGGTCAACTCCTCAGGTGTCTCCGCCCACTTCGATTACGTCGACAGGCAGCTCGTCCAGTGGGAGGACCGCAACGGCGAGTGGTACACGTACACCTATGACGAGGCCGGTCGCTGCGTCAGCACCGGCGGCAAGGGCGGTTACCTGCGCTACCGGTTCGACTATCAGGACGGCCTGACGGTTGTCACCGACTCGCTCGGCGCGGTGCGCCGGTACCAGCTCGACGACCGTCTTCGGGTCGTCGCGGAGACCGACCCGCTCGGCGCGACCACGCTGAGCGCATGGGACGAGTCGAACCGTCTGCTGTCGCATACCGACCCGCTCGGCCGGACCACGACCTACCAGTACGAGGCGGACCAGCGGCCGACCGCCGTGACCAGGCCGGACAGCAGCCGATCGGCGATGACCTTCGACGAGTCCGGACGGCCCACCTCATGGACGGACTTCGACGGCGGCGTTCGCAACCGGGAGTTCGACCAGGGCGGCCGGGTGCTCGCCGAGATCGACGGCAACGGTGAGGTCGTCCGCTTCGATCAGCCGGCCGGTGACGGCTCGGGCACGGCCGTCCAGGCCGGTCCGATGACCATTACCCGGAACCGGGCGCGACAGATCCTGTCGATGACGAGGGGTGGCGCCGAGAGCCGGTACCAGCTCGACGGCCTGGGTCGGGTCGTGTCCATCGAGGACGAGCGCGGCGTCACGCGGCTCAGCTGGACGATCGAGGGCGACCTGTCCAGCCGGGAGAACCCGGACGGCACTCTGGAGCAGTACGTCTACGACGGCGAGCGCAACCTCGTCGAAGCGATCGACTCTGCCGGCCGCCGGGCGCGCACGGAGTACGGCGCGTTCGACCTGGTGACCGCGCGGATCGATGAGGAGGGCAACCGGACCGAATACACCTATGACACCGAACTACGCCTGACCGTGATCACCAACCCGGCCGGAGCGACGTGGCGGTACACCTACGATGCGAACGGCAGGATGGTCGAGGAGAGCGACTTCGAGGGCCGCACCCACCGGTACGCCTACGATGCCGCCGGGCAGCTCGTCCGGCACGTCGACGCGGCCGGACAGGTCATCGACTACGCCTACGACCTGCTCGGCCGGGTGACCGAGCGCCGGATCGGATCGGCAGTGACCCGGTTCGAGTACGACGGCGCGGGTCGCGTCGTCTCGGCCACCGACGCCGACTCGGAGATCCGGCTGGAACGGGACGCACTCGGGCGGGTGATCTCCGAGACGGTCAACGGGCGCACCGTGACCACTTCGTACGACGCGCGGATCGGCGGCGTGACGGCGCGGACCCGACCGTCCGGCACGGCGACCACATGGTCGTACGACGAGTCCGGCCAACCACTCGTGCTGGCGGCCGGAGGACATCGGGTCCGGTTCGGCTACTCCGGCGGGCACGAGGTAAGCCGCACCTCGGACGCCGGCCTGGCTCTGGAACAGACGTTCGACGAGCGAGGCCGCCTCGCGTCACAGCGCATCGAAGGAGTGACCGACCGGCGATATGCCTACGACGACGCCGATCGGCTGACCGCGGTGCACGACGCGGTGCGGGGTGACCGGACGGCCGGCGAAGAGCCGGCGGCCGGGGAGTACCGGTTCGACGCCCTGGGACGGCCGGTCACCCGGTCGGACGCGGCCGGCGACTGGCAGTTCACCTGGGACGACGCCGACCGGCTGATTGAGATTCGCACCGCCGGCGGGGACCGCTGGCGCTACCGGTACGACGCCTTCGACCGGCGGCTCGCCAAGCAACGCCTGGGCGCCAAGGACAAGGTTCTCGAGGAGTTCGAGTTCGTCTGGTCCGGCGAGTTGCTGGTCGAGCAGCACCACCGGTTGGCTCGCGGCAACGTGACCACCACGGCCTGGGAATACCACCCGACCATCGGACACCCGATCGCCCAGGTCGTCGACGGCACGGTGCAGACACTGGTCACTGACCGGTCGGGCAGGTCGACGGACGTCGTCGGCATCGACGGCGCCCCGGCCGGCGACCCGGAGGCCACCCCGATACGCGCCGGCGGCCGATACGTCGACACGGAGACCGGGCTGCACTACGACCGGCCCCGCTGGTACGACCCGGCCGCGGACCGCTATCTGCCGCAGCGGCGGCCGGGACCGGCGTCCGTGGCGTGATCCCCTCGTCGTCCCGATCACCGGCGGCTACCGCCGGTGATCGGGACGACCCCCGGCTCACAACCAGAAGAGGAAGGACTACATGATGGACGTCGATGTTGCGCGCGCCACGGCAACCGAGGCGCTGCCGGAACTCGTCCCGTCGGTGCGGCCGCTGGTGCTGCTCGCTCCGCACGAGTGTGACTGGTGCTGGCTGTTCCCGTTCGACTCCGCTCACGCGATCGAGACGGGTGACCTGGTGGACGCCTTGATGACCGGTCCGCTGGTGGTGCCGAAGAACGGGGCACGCCCCTGGGTGGCACCGTCCAGCCCGCCGGTCGAGCGGTGGCTGAACGAGTACGCCAAGGTCAACGGGCTACCGCCGGTGCCGGTGCCGGTGGCGCCGGACCCGTTTCCCGGCGCCGACGACTGATCACCAGTGGACGAGGAGCGTGGGTCCCCAGACGGGGACCCACGCCCGGACCGCGTCGGAGCGAGATAGCTGGCGAACACCTCGGCGGTAACGCTGGCGGCGTCACGCTCGTGGCGATTGGCGATTACGCAGCGCCCGGGACGGTCGGCGACCGCACGCAGGAGCCGGCCGACTGGATCGGCCAGGACGTCGTCCTGCCCGTGTTCGCCCGGCAAGCGACGGTCCCGGCCAACGACATCGGTCCTCTGCGAGTCGGGGCGTCCGGCACGACCCCTGCCGGACGCCCCGCCGTGCGCGCCTGGGTGAGGCCGGTCGGGATCATCCTCGCTGCCTCCACCGGCTGCACCGCGGACGACCGGCCCGCACCGGCCCGTTGACGGGTCAGCGGCTCCAATTCTGGTTGTCGGCGCGCGACGACCCGCGCGCCGGCGATCACCGCGATCTCGATGGCGGTGACCACTCGAGCCGGGTCGGCCCGGGACAGCTCGTTGGCCACCCGAATGGGAAGGATGGTGGCCGCCAGCGCGAGCCCGGAGGTGGCTCCAGCGACGATCCCCACCATGTCCGTGCCCGAGCCGAGCCGGTCCCGGTTGCCGGGTGCGGTCCTGGACGTCATGTCGGCGCCGAGGGTCAGCGAGCCGGCCCGGACGGTACGCCTGGTCGCGCCGTCGACTCGTCCCTGTCCATGCCGCGCTGACCAAAACTTAAGACCGTTTGGTAATCAATAATCCCGTTCTCGCCTGGGGTGTGGTCGGGTGTGGGATGTGAAGAAGCTCCTGGTATGACATGGATTGACTAGATCCACATGTCTGACCAGAAGCTTCGGTGGTTGACTCTGCCATGGTGCCCGCCGGCGTGGCGCAGCAGTCTGGTGATCAGCGGGAAGGCGATCGCCTCGGCCGCCGAACCGACCGGCCCGGAGGTGCCCTCGACGAGCCGGGCGCCGACCTTGTGGGCCAGCGCACGGGCGGCGCGTCCCGATCGGGCTCCGCGTAGACGGTGACCGTGGCGAGCCCGAGGTCGCGACACGTACGGACGATGCGGACGGCGATCTCGCCACGGTTGGCGATCAGCACTTTACGCATGAAACAGTCCCTTCAGAACCAGGGCGGGAACCGACTTGACCCCAACCGGGGTTGAGGTTGAAGACTCGGCTCATGGACAACGTGGACGGCAAGGTGCGGGTGGATGTGGTGCTGGACCTCATCTGCGTGCACTCGTACATCGGCTTCACCCGGTTGGAACGCGCCGCCGCGCGCTGGCGGGAGCAGGGCGGCGAGATCGCGATCCGGTTCGCCCCGTTCGAGCTGGCCCCCGGCGCGCCGACGACGGGATCGCCGCTGCTGGAGGCGCTGGAGCAGACGTTCGGTCCGGAGGCGGTCCGCAACGTCGGGCACATGGCCGCGGCGGCGTCGAGCGACGGCCTCGAGCTGCACTACGAGCGGGCGATCGCCACCGGCACCTTCGGCGCGCACGCCCTGGTGGCGCGGGCCGCGCGGCAGGGCCTGGCCGAGCCGGCGGTCGAACGTCTCTTCCGGGCGCATTTCACCGACGGCCTGAACATCGGTGACCCGGAGACGCTCGCCCGGCTGGCCGGTGAGCTGGGCGTGACCGTCGGCGACGAGGGCATCGAGCAGGAGGTCCGCGATGGTTTGCGCCTGGTCCGCGAGGCGGGCGTGACCAGCGTGCCGGTGATCCGTTTCGCCGACGGCCCGGCCTTCGTCGGCGAGCAGCCGGAGGAGGTCTTCGCAAACGCCGTCCGCGCGGCGGCCGGGGCGGGGGCCGCACCGGGGCCGGATGCCGATGGGGTGGAGAACAGCAAGGTCCCCCAGGTGTCCAGCCACGTCCAGCAATATCTGGCGACCGGCGGCGAGGTCGGCCACGACTACTACGGGTTCCCGACGCTGCTGCTCACCTACACCGGCCGGCGCAGCGGCAAGCTCTACCGCACCGCGCTGATCTACGGCCGCGACGGCGAAAGCTTCGTGGTGGCCGGTTCCAACGGCGCCAAGCCTCGCAACCCGCTCTGGTACGACAACCTGATGGCCGAGCCCGACGCGACCGTACAGGTGAAGACCGAGAAGTTCCCGGTCACCGCGCGCCCGGCCACGCCGGCCGAACGCGAGCGGCTCTGGCCGATGATGACGGGCGTCTTCCCCCAATCCCTGGAGTACGAGAAGCAGACCACCCGCGAGATTCCGGTGGTCATCCTGGACCCCCGTCGGGACTGACCACAGGAAAGCCGGTGAGGTGCCCGAACGGTGCCGGGGCACCTCACCGGGCGGGGTCACACCGACAGCTGATGGTGGAAGACGTTCCGCGGATCCCAGCGGGTCTTGACCGCCCGCAGCCGGGTCAAGCCGCCACGGTGGTACAGCGCCTGCGCAGAGACGCCCGAGGTGTTCCACGCCGGGTCCACCAGGTCGGTGTCCGGATAGTTGATGTAGCAGCCGTCGTTGCGCTCGCCGGGAACCGGGACGCCGCCGGTGCCGGCGTACACGTCCCGATAGGCACGGCGGATGGCGTCGAGGTTGTACGCGTCCAGCGCGGCGTCGCCCCAGAACTGCGACCACCAGGCCTTCATGATCGAGTCTCGCTGGGGGGCGGCCGTCGCGCCGGCCCCGACCGTGTTGATCTTCACGCCGTACGAATAGAGCAGCACCGACAGGACGCCGACTAATGGTCCGGTCAGGTGCTGGTAAAGGGTGGCGATCTGCGCGTCGGTGTACGGCTTGCGCAGGTAGGCGCTCTTGTTCTTGATCCGCCCGTAGTCGCCGGTGTCGGTCTCGTAGCCCAGCACGTAGTCGAGCCACGACTTGGTGCTGCGGGTGACGGCGGGTGTCACAGAGACGCCCTCACTCACCGCGGCGACGTAGCTGTCGACGATCCCCTGGGCGCCCGGAATCGCGGCGCCGTGCACGGTGCCCATCAGGTTGGTGTGGTGCTGGTCCATGATCTGCGACAGGGTCAGCTCCGAGGCCGACGGTGACCGCCCGACATGTGTCTGCGTCATGACTGTCCTCTCGGGGTCCGCCGGGGTGGGGCGCCGGGTCAGGCGTCCCACCCCGATCGTTGGTCAGCTGACGCGGATCTCAGCGGCGGCCGCGACCAGGTGCTTCAGCGACGCCTCGACTTCGGGATAGCCGCGGGTCTTGAGTCCGCAGTCCGGATTGACCCACAGCCGCTGGGCGGGCACAGCCGCAACGGCCCGGCGCAGGGCTTCCACAACCTCGCCGTGCGAGGGCACCCGCGGGGAGTGGATGTCCCAGACGCCGGGCCCGACGCCGCGGCGGTAACCGATGGCGGCCAGGTCGTCGAGAACCTCCATCTTGGACCGGGACGCCTCGATGCTGGTGACATCGGCGTCCAGGGCGTCGATCGCGGTGATCACCTCGCCGAACTCGGAGTAGCACAGGTGGGTGTGGATCTGGGTGTCGTCGGCGACACCGGAAGTGGCGAGCCGGAACGCGCCGACCGCCCAGTCCAGGTATGCCTTCTGATCAGCCTTACGCAGCGGCAGCGTCTCGCGCAGGGCCGGCTCGTCCACCTGGATCACCCGGATGCCGGCCGCCTCCAGGTCCACGGTCTCGTCGCGCAAGGCGAGCGCGACCTGATCGGCGGTATCCACCAGCGGCTGGTCGGTTCGCACGAACGACCAGGCCAGAATGGTGACCGGACCAGTCAGCATGCCCTTGACCGGCCTGCTGGTCAGCGACTGGGCAAAGGTCGACCAGTCCACCGTCATCGGTGTTCGGCGGGCCACGTCGCCGTAGATGATCGGCGGGCGCACACACCGCGACCCGTAGGACTGGACCCAGCCGTGGTCGGTGGCGGCGAACCCGTCGAGCTGTTCGCCGAAGTACTGGACCATGTCGTTGCGTTCCGGCTCGCCGTGCACCAGCACGTCCAGCCCCAGTCGCTCCTGCAGGCGGATGACGTGCTCGACCTCGGCGCGCATGCGCTCTGCGTAACCGGCCTGGTCCAGGGTGCCGGCTCGCAGCTCGGCGCGGGCCTTGCGCAGCTCCGGCGTCTGCGGGAACGACCCGATCGTGGTGGTGGGTAGCTCGGGCAGGGCCAGGCGTTGCTGCTGGCGGGCCGCTCGTGCGGCGTAGTCGCCGCGCTGACGGTCGGCGGCGCCGAGCGCGGCCAGCCGGGTGCGCACGGTGTCGTTGTGCCAGGCGGCCGGGGCGGGCGGCAGCGGGTCGAGCAGGTGGGTGGCGCCGTCGCGCAGGGCCTGCCCGAGCCGGACGACTTCGTCGACCTTCTGCCGGGCGAAGGCGAGCCGCTCGGACAGGTCCGGGTCGAGGCGGGTTTCGGCCGACAGATCCACCGGTACGTGCAGCAGCGAACAGGACGTGGACACCGACACGTGGTCGGCCAGCCCGGAGACCGTCGCTCCGGTGTGGACGGCGGCATTGAGGTCGGTGCGCCAGATGTTGTGCCCGTCGACCAGCCCGGCGACGATCGTCTTGCCCCGCAGCGGTCCCGCGGCGGCGAGCCGGTGCAGGTTGCCCGGCCCGGTGACCAGGTCGACACCGAGCGCCTCGATCGGGGTGTCGAGCAGGGCCGGCAGGGCGTCGCCGAGCTCACCGAAATACGTGGCAACGAAGATCCGCGGCCGATTCTCGAGTTCGCTGAGGCGGTGGTACGCGGCCCGCAGGGCGTCGATCTCATCCGGGGAACGGTCCGCGACGTAGGCGGGTTCGTCGAGCTGCACCCACGCCACCCCGGCGTCGGCCAGCGCGCCGAGGATCTGGGCATACACGTCGACCAACTCGCCGAGCCGATCGAACGGATGTCCCGCGGTCTCGGCCGGCTTGGCCAGCAGCAGGAACGTGGCCGGGCCGACGAGCACCGGGCGGGTCGTGATGCCGAGCGCCGCAGCCTCGGCGTACTCCCGCATTGCTTTGTCCGGTCTGGCTTGGAAGATGGTCTCGTCGGCGATCTCCGGGACCAGGTAGTGGTAGTTGGTGTCGAACCACTTCGTCAGCTCGAGCGCGGGCTCGGCGTCCACGCCCCGGGCCATCGCGAAGTAGGTGTCCAACTCGGACAGTCCGAGCCGGCCGAAGCGGTCCGGCACCGCGCCGAGCGCGACCGCGGTGTCCAGAACGTAGTCGTAGTAGGAGAACGTGTTGGACGGGATAGCGTCCAGACGGGCGTCGCGCAGCGTCTGCCACACCTCGGCGCGGAGTTCGGCCGCGGTCTCCTCCAGGGCGGTGGCATCGATCGCTCCGGCCCAGTAGGCCTCGACGGCCTTCTTCAGCTCACGGTTCGCGCCGATGCGCGGATATCCGAGCACCGTGCTCTGACCGAATGACGTACTCACCAATGGGGTCCTTCCCTCGAAGTGCTCGGCGGACCCGCACGAGGACAAGGGGAAGGCACGGCAGAAAGGGCCGGCTTCCGCCCTGACCCTCCCGAGAGGCCGCCGGCGGCGCACACCGGCGGTGCACGCAGCGTTGGCAGGTCTTCGGACTCGCGGGCGCACACCTTCTGCCTACTGGCCGTCGCTTCCCAGACCGTTGCCGGTCCAGTGCTTGATGACGGCGGTCGTTCCCACTCACCGCTGCGGGGCAGTCCCGGATTCACACCGGGTTCCCTCTTACGACGCCCCACCCATCACTGACCGGGACGAACCAACACCACCCGCCATGCTACTGGGTCCGCCGGGCGAACCTGGCATCTGTGACCGCGTTGCCGCTACCCTGAGCGACACCAGCACCCAGGACAACGGCAACACACGGAAGGTCAGAAGTCGTCGTCGAAGCTGACGCTCCCGGTGACCCCGACCTGGTAGGCCGAGACGCGGCGCTCGAAGAAGTTCGAGAGTTCCTGGACGTCCTGCAGTTCCATGAAGGCGAACGGGTTCTTGCTGCCGTACATCGGCTCGATCTTCAGGACCTCGAGGCGCCGGTCGGCGACGTGTTGCAGGTACTCGCGCATGTCGGCCAGCGACATGCCCGAGACGCCCTGCTCCAGCAGGTCGGCCGCGAACTGCACCTCGCATTCTACCGCCTCGGCCAGCATGTCTCTGACCTGCTGTTCCATCACGGCGTCGAACAGATCGGGCTCCTCGGAGCGGACTGTCTCGACGACGTCGAAGGCGAAGGCCATGTGCATCGACTCGTCGCGGAACACCCAATTGGTGCCGGACGCCAGACCGTTCAGGAGACCACGGGAGCGCAGGAAGTAGACGTAGGCGAAGGCGCCGTAGAAGAACAGGCCCTCGATGCAGGCGGCGAAGCAGATCAGGTTGAGCAGGAACATCCGCCGGTCGTCGCGGGTCTGCAAGGACCGCAGCTCGAAGATCGAGTCGATCCACTTGAAGCAGAACTCGGCCTTGCGCGCGATCGATGGGATGTTCTCCACCGCCGCGAACGCCTCGTTGCGTTCCTGCTCGTCCGGCACATAGGTGTCCAGCAGATTCAGATAGAACTGGACGTGCACCGCCTCCTCGAACAGCTGCCTCGACAGATACAGCCGGCCCTCCGGGGAGTTCACGTGCTGATACAGGTTGAGCACCAGGTTGTTGGCCACGATGGTGTCGCCGGTGGCGAAGAAGGCGACCAGCCGACCGACCAGGTGCTGCTCGGCCGGCGAGAGCCGGGCCAGGTCGGCCAGGTCGGTGTGCAGGTCGACCTCCTCGACCGTCCAGGTGTTCTTGATGGCGTCCTTGAACCGGTCGAAGAAGTGCGGGTACTTCATCGGCCGCAGGGTCAGATCCATGCCCGGATCGAGCAGCATCTGCCTCTTCGCCGACGCGTCGGCGAGGCGGGGTTCGGGAATGGTGGTCACTGGCATGCCTCACAGGACTCGGGGTTCTCCAGGGAGCAGGCGACCGCGTCCTCGTCGGCGACAACCGCGACGGCGGCCGGAGCGATCGACACGGTGGCCTGCTGGATGCGCGTCGCGGGCCGCGAACGCAGGTAATACGTGGTCTTGAGCCCGGACTTCCAGGCATGCAGGTACATCGACGAGAGCTTGCCGATGGTCGGCGCGCTCAGGAACAGGTTCAGCGATTGCGACTGATCGATGTAGGGCTGCCGGGCGGCGGCCAGCTCGATCAGCGCCTTCTGCGGCAGCTCCCACGCGGTCCGGAACAGCTCCCGCACCTCGGCCGGCAGGTCGGCCAGGCCCTGCACGGAACCTTCGGCCCGCCGGATCTGGTCTCGGATCGCCGCGGTCCACAGGCCACGGGACTTCAGCTCTCGTACCAGGTAGGTGTTGATCTGCAGAAACTCGCCGGACATGGTCTCGCGCTTGAACAGATTGGACACCTGCGGCTCGATGCACTCGTAACAGCCGGCGATCGACGCGATGGTCGCGGTCGGCGCGATCGCGATCAGCAACGAATTACGCAGCCCATGCTCCGCGACCCGCTCCTTGAGACGCGCCCACCGCTCGGGCTGGCCCAGTTCCGCACCCCACAGCTCGGGGTGAAGGTCACCCTGGGCGGCCCGGGTTTCCGGGTACGCCGGGTGCGCCCCGACCCGCTGCGCCATCGCGGCCGAGGTCTCCAGCGCGGTCAGGAAGATCTCCTCCTGCACCTGAGTGGAAAGTTGCTTCGCGGCTTCGGAGTCGAACGGCAGGCTCAGCTTGAACAACGCGTCCTGCAGGCCCATCAGCCCGAGGCCGATCGGCCGCCAGCGCGGATTGGACGCCGCGGCCTGCTCGCTCGGGTAGAAGTTGATGTCGATGACCCGGTCCAGGAACACCACCGCGGTGCGGACCGTGTCCCGGAGTTTGTCCCAGTCGACGCCCTCGGCGGTGACGTGCGCGCCGAGGTTGATCGAGCCCAGGTTGCACACCGCGGTCTCGTCGTCGGAGTTGACCTCGAGGATCTCGGTGCACAGGTTGGACAGGTGGATCGTGTTGCCGGGGGCGCCGGTCTGATTCGACAAGGAGTTGGCCCGGTCCTTGAACGTCATCCACCCGTTGCCGGTCTGGGCCAGGGTGCGCATCATCCGCCCGTACAGATCCCGGGCCTTGACGGTCTTGACCGCCTTCTTCTCGGCCGCCCGGTACGCCTGGTCGAACTCGGCGCCGAACAGCTCCGGCAGCTCAGGGGCGTCCGAGGGGTCGATCAGCGACCATTCGCCGTCGGCTTCGACCCGGCGCATGAACTCGTCCGGGATCCAGTTGGCCAGGTTCAGGTTGTGGGTGCGGCGCGAGTCCTCGCCGGTGTTGTCCCGCAGCTCCAGGAATTCCTCGATGTCGGGGTGCCACGGCTCCAGGTAGACGCAGGCCGCGCCCTTGCGCCGGCCGCCCTGGTTCACCGCCGCCACCCCGGCGTCGAGGGTCTTGAGGAACGGCACGATGCCGTTGGACCTGCCGTTGGTGCCGCGGATCAGCGCGCCCCGGCCACGAACCCGGGAGAACGAGATGCCGATCCCGCCGGAGAACTTCGACAGCTTCGCCACCTGGTGGTACCGCTCGTAGATCGAGTCCAGCTCATCCTTGGGTGAGTCGACCAGGAAACACGACGACATCTGGGTGTGCTGCGTACCGGAGTTGAACAGCGTCGGCGAGCTGGGCAGATAGGCCAGGCTGGACATCAGCCGGTAGAAGCCGATCGCCTCCCGGGCGGACTCGGACAGCCCGCACGCGACTCGCAGCAGCCAGTACTGCGGCGTCTCCACCACGAGTCGAGTCTGCGGATGGCGCAGCAGGTAACGGTCGGCGACGGTACGCAGGCCGAAGTACTCGAATCGCCGATCCCCGTCGAGGTCGATCGCGTCGTCCAGCTTGCGGGCATTGCGGGCCACGAACGCGGCCGTCTCATCGGCGATCAGACCCTGCTGGTAGGCATAGCGGATGGACTGACTGAAACTCGCCACACCCTGCCCACGGACCTCTTTATCCAGATAGGAGGCAAGCAGCCGGGCCGCCAGCTTGGAGTACTGCGGCTCCTCGCCGATCAGCTCGGCCGCCGTCTGGATCGACAACTTGTCCAGCTCAGCGGTGGTGGCGCCGTCGTACAGGCCGCTGATCGTCTTGGTCGCCACCCGCAACGGGTCGACGTCGTCCAGATCGGTGACCCACCGCTCGACCGCCTTGACGATCTTGTTGACGTCGACCGGCTCGGCGTCGCCGTTGCGTTTGCGCACCTGCATCGTGTGCCGGCGCTGATCCGGCACCACCGTTTCCTGCGTGACCGTCATCTCTCTCCTCGCGAGCCCGATCCGTCAGGCCTCAGACGCGCAGGAGGACGCCGCCGAGCCCGCGACGGGCTTCGGCTTGATGGCGTCGGCCGTCCCACGCGGCCTTCGACCGCCGCACGCCCGGTCGGCGTGCGGCGCGCTGGCAGGTCTTCGGACTCGTGGGCGCACAACTTCTGCCTACTGGCCGTCGCTTCCCAGACCGTTGCCGGTCCAGTGCTTGATGACGGCGGTCGTTCCCACTCACCGCTGCGGGGCAGTCCCGGTCTCACACCGGGTTCCCTGTTGCCTCGGCCACCGTGGACACGATGAGCCGAACCAGCTGCGATCAACACCATATATGGGTACGGGTAGAAAACAGCAACACAACATGGTGTGTCGGGCGTGTCGCACACTCCCCCACCGTCACGCCGACACGCAACGTCACCGTGGTCAGGCGGAGAGCGGTGGCGTTAGGGTGACGCTGCCGTGGTGCTCGGGAAGCCGGTGTGAAACCGGTGCGGCCCTCGCCACTGTGATCGGGAAAGTTTGCGGCCCTCGTCGTTTCGCGAGGTCACTGGGCGCAAAGCCTGGGAAGGCCGGCCGCAGACGCACGTCCCGTCAGCCAGGAGACCGGCCACGGCACCGAACGACCCGTCCACGAGGCCCTCCCTGTCACGCTGATGTGAGACAGGCCGTTGACCAGGGGATACACTCCCCGGACGGGTCTGAGGGGAGATCACCAGCATGCCGGAGAAGCGCACTGAAGCCGACGATCTGGACGCCAGGCCGGTCCGTCGGACATTCACCGCAGAGTTCAAAGCCAAGATCCTTGACGAGTACGACGCGGCGCCCGACGCCGCGGCGCGTGGGGCGATCCTGCGCCGGGAACGGCTGT
>Ga0247781_1000359_pt1 | contig 13964 bp, 11 predicted proteins | sample UWRJL184509B5_FD_179922 | JGI IMG/M metagenome (GOLD analysis project Ga0247781, IMG submission 179922) | Plant litter microbial communities from Arlington Agricultural Research Station in Wisconsin, United States - UWRJ-L184-509B-5 | ecosystem: Environmental > Terrestrial > Plant litter >...
GGAGAAGAAGCCGGACGCGTAGTTGAGAAGGCTAAAATCGGCCGACGGTGCGGCAGATGCTGGTTTGGCGAAACCCCTGAGGCGCCCGCCGCCTTGCTGCGTCTTCCCTTGCTGGGACTTGAGCCCTTCGTTGCAGAGATAGCGCAGGAGAAGCGAGCCGATTCTCGTATGCCCTTCTTTTTTTGAGACAAATGGGGTTCGCTCAGGTTCGTCATAGAGAGTGCCCCTTGACTCGCCGCCGGCAATAAGAAATTCCCGCGCGGTCTCGTGTATCATATGCACCTTGTCGTCCTTGTCGATGAAGACCAACTGCCCGCAGACATCGGGTACGGCCCGGCCGGCGTTCTGTAGCGTCTGGTTGACGTCAAGCTTGACTGCGCTGCGCAGCTCCTGTGTCGATAGCGGGCGGGATGCCAGGGCAACCCAGGTCAATATAGACCTGGCGAGTGGCAGCTTTTGCGTGTCGGCCTCGATAGTGTGCAGCATCCGGGAGTACAGGTCGTGCAGATCGGCGGGGACCTCCTGCAGGGCAGCATCCATAGCTTCGTCGGTCCACGTGTTCTCAAACTCCTGCAGCACAAGCCGAGCCCAGAGGAACGAGCCAGAGGACTTCGCGAGAATCTTTTCGCACATCTCCTCGCGGTCCTCGGGGGCTTCTGGTCGGCCGAGCTCCTCCAGGCGTGTGGACAAGAAAAGCCTCATATCCTCGATAGTATCCGTATCCGACAACACTTGCAAGCTGTACCGGCTAGGCCCAAGACCGACCACACCTCGTTCGATCTCCTGCAGGGCGCGGCTTGTGGCAAAAAATCGGAGCTGCTCGGGGACTGCGGCGAGGAATTTCTTGGTGAAGAGGCTGTTGAAGTTTGCGCATTCGTCAACGCCATCCACAACCCAGTTGTGCTGAGAGATGGAAGGAAGCTTAAAGATGCTACCAGCGAAAAGGCGGCGCCAGATGCTGGCATCGTCTGTCATATCGTACACGAGATCGTCCTGGGCGAGTTGGAGAAGCGTTTCCCGCACAAGGACATCCTGTGAAGCCATTTGCAAAGCGAGAGACTTGAAGCAATCTCGTAGCGTTGACTTTCCCACCTCGCCGTGTTTGCATATGAAGTAGCTGCAGTATGTCTGCGGCTGTTCTTTGAGCCGTTCAATGACATGGCTGGCAAGGACGGACTTTCCGGCAGCCGGCCTCCCAACGAGCCAGAGAATTCCCGGGCCCGCGCCGTCTTTCCAGGAGGAGAAGAAGTCCTTTTCCATGAACCAATGACAAGAACCAGGCTGTTTGAGGATATGAAGCGTGGTAAGGTCGTCTTCCTCGTACGAATCGCGAATGCCTAGAAACGAGCGTAAACGCGAGGTAGCTTCGGCGGGGGACATGGAGTCAGAAATAAGTCGAGGTACTGGCTTGGCATGCTTGTCCGTTTCGTTAGATTCACTAGCTCCGGGCTCAGAGGTCAGCACGGAAGGGGTCGTCTTGATCATGTCGATGGCTGTGACGAGGGCATTCCGCAGCATTTTGTAATTCGGGTCCAAACGCGTCTCAAACTTGCAAACATGCCGATGATCAGCGTTCATTGCAGCTACCTCCTCGTTAGGGTATCCCAGAGTCGCCGAGTGCTTCTCTACGATAATGTGGTCCGTGACGCCGGCAGCACGAACGGGCAGCGTCTCGAAGAACGACCACAGACGCAGGGAGGGCGCGTAGTGGCGGAAGGTGTCGTTGATGGAGCTTAACGCCCTCGAATTGGGTACCAGGTCCGTTACATATGCTTTCCGCCCCCATGCGACCGTCAACATGTTTGAGAGCATGCCCGCCATGTCCGAGCCGCGGTGCGGCGTACCGAGGAAGAAGATGGAGTGGAAACGTGCCGCGATGTCTGCCGCTGCTGGATCCTGGCGGGCGAGGATATAGGCCATCTTGGCTACGCACCCACCCATGCTATGACAAACAAGGACGATGCGCGTGGCCGTTCGACGGATGCCCGGGTCGTTCCGTAGCTCGCCGAGCAACGACTGGGCAAAGTCGTGGATGCTGAGGGCGCTCTCGCGCCGCTCGCCCCAATCGGCCTTGTAGCCAAAGGTGTGGATGCGGACATCGGCAAAATCATCATCGGTTGGAAGCCAGGCGTGTGGCCAGTAGTGCGAAATGCTGGACGAAAAGGACCATGTCTTGCGACTGCCTCCACCGAGGCCGTGGATGAAGACAAGGTCTGTCGTCGGGGCCGTCGGCGGCAAGGGTTCGTGCAGGGTCGTGAAGCCAAGCGGACCTCTCACGCTGTCGGTGGATTCGAGCGAAGAGAGCGAGAGCGAGCTATCAGTTTCGGCTCGGGCGATTCCTGTCCGCAAGGACTTGTCGGTTCCGCCGCGAGAGAATAGCCCGCCGAACGGTGTTTTGCGCTGTTACAGCGGAAGGGGGCAGAGATTGTCAGCGCGGGGTCGATAGGACACGGATGCGGGGCAGCTCCAGACCGCCAGTACAGTACAGACCGTAGAAGCGCGAGTTCGAACACTTACCAGGCTCATTAGTGTGCCCCCATCACCTGTCCAAAGACAAACTGCTGAGACTACAGCAAGTCTTCTGCTCCGGTCGATGATGCGTCATTGACGGAAGATAGTCATGTGCATCCCGGACGGAGCCTTGCCCCTCGCCCCGGAGCTCGAGAGCCACGGGCGGTTCCCATCTGCAAGTTGGGGGCGGCCCCTCCCCTTATTGGATTAGATGCCTGCAGGTACCTAGTGATGCAGCTGCTAACCTGAGACAAGGGTATGGTATTGGCAACGCCGACCCCCAAACGCCAGCCACAGTCGCTAAAAACAGTGCGAGATAGCCCCGTAACGCGGAATCACATCGAACTCGGTGCTTCCAATGTGTTGTGTATTCCGTACATACGGGCTAAAACTTCCGCAAGGCTACGGTAGTCAGGACCAGCCAGAACGTGGAACCGGTATTGGTCATTGATTCACGACACGGAGATAAGGCTGCAAAAGCTGACAATTCTACATACGGAATAATAACCCGCAATGTTAGTACATAACATGCAGTATTGTATTCCAAGTGTCTTTTTGAAGGTATTGTATTGTCACAACTGTTTATCAAACCACCTGAACCTTTTCAATATTTAAGGTTCCTTCTTCCTCCAATGTTGTTGTCTTTGCTATCTTATTTGCAAGTATCATGTCTCAATAATATCATGTCAAAAAGTAAACACTATGTTCTACCTAAAGATTTACCCAACAAAAGAGTGGCTTGGAGTGTGTGTGCGCGTGTGTGTAATGGTTGTAGGGTTGATGGTTTTACAACTATTGGCTGAATTGAATTGACAATGTTTACATTACGAAGTTTTACACTCACATTGAACAACAAGAGACAAAAAAGCAATTGAATTACACACGCATAAGTCCGAATGCCCAAAGTTGCCTATATTCTCTATAGAAAGCAGGGAGGACGGCGTTGAACGTCACTATGTTTAGGTACCTACCTAGGTAATAGAGTGGTAAAATGGTTGATAGTAGGTGGGTATGTAGGTCAAACAAGACGTATTGCACTGACTGCCTGTCTCATCTATGGTTTTTTTTACCCCCCTCCCCACCGACTCGCGAATGTCCGCACCTTCATTCCTCACCGACCCACGAACCCGCACCTTCATCTCAACACTGAGCCGTGAAGGTCCACATCATCATCTCCTCACCGACCGAAAGACACCAAGATGGACTTGCCGACATCATTTACTCTCAATAACGGCATCAAAGTGCCCGCCGTGGGTCTGGGAACCTTCCAGGGCGAAAGCGGAAACTCAGCTGTCAAGAACGCCGTTGTCACGGCTCTGAAGCTTGGCTATCGGCATATCGACGGCGCCAACGCCTACGGAAACGAGAAGGAGATAGGCGAAGCGATCAAGGAGAGCGGTATTCCCAGGGACGAGATATATGTGACCTCGAAGCTGTAAGCGGTGATACAAGCGCTCCACCAAAGTTCCCTTTTCCTGACGATGGTGGCTTCCAGATCTCAAACTTGGCATGAGCCCGCCGATGTCGAAAACGCCCTGGACCAGTCCCTCAAGGACCTCCAGCTGGACTACGGTATGGATATACCCATAAGCTAGACTGTTCAACGATGACAATATACTAACCAAGTCCCAGTCGACCTATATCTGATGCACTGTAAGATAATTACCATGCGTTGTTTCTGGTGCCAGAACAGCTACCTGACCAGCGAAAGTCCCCCACGCATACCAGGCGGGCGAAAACAACAAGACCGTCCGACACCCTAGTGGAAATGGGAAGGTATGTTAGGCGTGGCCAGCTGGGTAACCATGTCGACCGCCCTAATCATGTCTTCAACTCACAGCCAGTCATCGACTACGACCTCTCAAGGCGATACCCGGAGACATGGCAGGCGATGGAGCAGCTCGTTGCGTCGAAGAAGGCTCGATCCATCGGCGAGTCTTTGCCATATCCCTGACAAGTACCTACCTTAGCTACCCAGCTAACACAGACCTAGGTCTCTCCAACTTCAACATGCTCAAGATCAAGAGAGTTCTCGAAGTCGCCAAGATCATCCCTGCTGTAAATCAGGTCGAAATCCACCCGTAGGCAACTTCCTGCGCTTTTGAGTTGCCGAAGGATTCAATCACTGACGCAATTGGGGAGTAGGTATCTGCCACAGCACGAGCTATTCCGCCTATCTTCGAAGCACGGAATTCTACTCATGGCACACCAACCCTTAGGTGGACGGCCGGTGCCCGTTGTTCGAGGACATCCCGATGAGCCATTCCCAACTGAGGACCCTGAAGTATGGTAACCACCTTTTTAATTACTCCACAGCGATTCTCTGCAACGCCAGGCGGTATCTGACAGTTTCCACAAGATCATCAATGTTGCCGAAAAATGCGACATGACACCAGCCCAGGTATGCCTCTCCTGGGCGGTGCAGAAGGGAATTCCGGTTGTCCCCAAGTCGGTTCAAGAGAAGCACATGACCCAGAACCTTCAAATCAAGAGGCTGCCCGATGATTTATTCAACATTGTCGACAATCTCTCCTCGAAGCGCGGCCCCATTCGGTTCCTTGACCCCAGCCATCATCTGGGTTTTGACATATTTGATGAGGAAAACGACCAGCCTGCTGCGGACTCCGCGCCGTGGGATTGATGGGGACCTTTGGATCAGACGTGATCGGAATTCAGGGGGAACAAGACGAGGGGGTCGACTGAAATGATATGAAGTTTTGTATTGCAATCTAGCAGTTTTCTGGCGCTCCGTTCAACGGTATCAATTAGTTGTGATTCCGGATTTGCTTCCTCAAGTCACCCTCCCACACCATACGGTCTAGATGACTCCAAGATCCAGTACTCCCTTGTATCCATCTAATGGAATTTCCCTCATGTACCACACAGCCACAATACAACAGCGGGGTAAGGCTCTCGAGGTAGGCAGATGTGTGGCTGTGAAGAAGATCATGTGATTCATAGAGGTTCAACAACCGTCTCAGCCAGTCACAACAATAACCCCCCAACTATCTCCAAGAACTCCGAAATCTCTTGGATCTTGCCATTAAGCTCAACAAGCAGCTCCCGCCAAACATCCGCACAAGAAGACTGACCGCATCGGCCCCAAAACATGGCAGACATCCCCGACCCACTGTCAATCACCGCGAACATCACGGGCATCCTCACATTTATTGCCGCCATTGTCGCCTTCATCTACGTCCGATATAGAATTTTGACCAACGGTTATGACGAGATGGTTGATATTCTTACCTCCGTCGTAGCCACTGTCGAGGACACCGCGGTCATGACGGAAGTGGTCCCGGCGGAATGGAGAGACGATCGCGACGGTGGTGGTGCTACTTCCGGCTCTACCCTCCTAGAAAATCTCATATTAAGCTTATATTCCATTGAGATTTCCATCATCACGGAATGTATGAAGTCTTTGGGTCACCCTGATATAGCGGACATGCTGCTGGCAGGTCCAAGGCCAATTGCACTTGAAACGACAGAGTCACCAGATATAAAGTGGAAAGATCTTGAAGATGTCATTAACAATATGTTACCAACCCGACGACAAAAGTGGTCTCTCCTTGAAATACTTCGAGATTATCGAAATGCTCTGGGCGTTTATTTGCAACCAGGATCATCATTTGCTTCCCTGCTCTGGATCACCTTGCGTTTTATTCTTCATTTGGGGCTCACTCCCACGATGACGCGCTGGTACAAGATAAGGGGCCAAGTACTGAAGAAGATGCAAAAGAGAGACGCGATTCGGTCACGACTATTGTTCCATCAAGTCTATGCCGCGAATGCGTAAGTTTCCTGTGAAATAAGAACAGCCGTATTCGGGATGTACTTGTATAGGTGGCTGCTGATATCTCGCAGACTTTCCCGGCAGCACACAGACTCTTTTGCGGATGCCCGCGGAGACGCACATGCGTAAGGTTTCAGATCCGGAGGTACTTGTATAGCTGCTAATATCTCGCAGACTTTCCCAGGATCTCGCAAACTCCATACGGGATTCCATCAGAGGTGCCCACCGAGAGCTTGATGCCAAGTTGGACCATGTCAATTATATTGTCACAAACCTGACTAATATTGTGGCTCAACTTGTCGATGATAGAAATGAGGCCAAGGAGCGCGGCAATAACGCATCTGATCTGGAGTAGGGGTGATGGTCGGTCTGAGAACCTCAACAGGTTCCTTCCTGCTATTCCGGAAGTTGGAGGACTGCCATTCCCCAAGCCTGTTCATTAGAAACTTGCAAATAGTACAGGGGGTCAATTCCATCTTGGCTGCATATGTCGAAGTCGGGTATCTTTTAAATACATAAGGTACCGGCCGGTAGTAATACCCTCTCCCAGCTTTGACGGGGTTATCTAACCATCGAAAAAAACAAAGCCCCTCCTCATTTCCCCTCCGCCTTTCAAGATTGGTCATCCTCTGGCACCTCCTCAAAGTCGATCCCATATCTTGTCTTAATTTCACCCGTGCCACTTGTACCATCGACACCCCCTTCACTCTTCGTATTGGCGTTCTCCTCTGTCATTTCCACCTCCAAGTCCCATTCCTTCAGACAATAAACTCTCCCAGGAACATCGAGTATCCTTCGTAATTCCACATCACTCATATCCACAGCACCAGGAGGTATGATTCCATGAGCCCATTTTCCCCCCCTGGCTGGTCGAACGCTCTGCTCCCTGGTCCTCAAACCCCCATCGGATCTGTTCCCATCACAGACCGTTCCACTCTCGTCACTCTCTTCTCGTTGGCTGATGTCTATTCCCGGCTCAATCACGCCCATTTCACCCTGTTGTTGTCCATATCCAACAATCTTTGACCCCTCAAGCAATTTGACAAGAGCGCCAATGCTGGTAGGAGAAAAAGGCAGAACCTTGTCCATACCCTTGTTTCCAAAGACGAACCCAGATATCAGACAAATGGCTGCCAACCCGAGAAGGCACTGCAGAATCCTCGTGGAAACCTCGTTCTGGACCAGCCACCGTCTATCGTAGTCAACGACAGTTGCATTCACCACCTTTGGGGGGTCATATCTTGACACAGTCAACCCCTTGCGCCGAATTAACTGAGCTATGAATCGCGCCCATCGAGTCTCGAGTGCTGAAAAGACCTTGGCGCGTGATTCAGGATCCGAACTTTGAAACTCGTTCAGCGAAACACTATTTGACGTTTCTGACGAAGACAAAATATCCATGAAAACAGATGTTAGATCGTCATCTGGTCCCCGCTCGGGCGTTTCATGGTGCCTGAAAGTCGTGTCTTGCCAGTCCTCGAGGAGCATGCTCATCTGCGAGGCAAAATGAGCCCTGGCGGACAAGGTGGCCGAACTGTTACGGGTAACGCTCTGAACAGTCAAGTCAGGCAAGGACAGTATAATATCTGCTTCCCCGATTTCGAGGTAGGGGTCGCATATGGCCATGGTTCTGCTTGATGCCGCACAATCGCCGATGACTTCTTCGCCATATTCAATCCCGGCTAGACAGTTCGTTTCCTCTAAACGCGTTCCCACACTGTCACAATTTGGTGCGGGCTCCGTGGCGTTGAATAAAATGGAATGGATATCGTTAACCCTCCCAATAAGACGAGTCGTGTTGAACAGGAGAAAGGAAATTGCTTCGTCGTGCTCATACGTGAATATGTCACGGTATCTTTCTCCACTTCTGCAGTCCAAAGTATCGCTGTCGAGGATTCCAGCAGCCTGATGGTCGCTACATCCGTAGTATGTCCATTTTGAGCCGGGGGTTGTTTTCTGGGTGCATCCTTCCCGTTGCGCGTAAGAATAGTTTGGTACCGTCCAAGTCCATTCGTTGCAAGGAATGGGAATCGACGAGTTTAAAAATGAAGGTCGCGCGGTTACTCTGCACTGACTATCAAACACAGTGCAGTTGAGTCTCCCCGTAGCAACTGTAGTTGACAAAGACAACGATTTGGTGGCCTTGAGTTCCATAGTTTGGGAGTTGGCCACTTCGAATGCTCCCATCGCGAATGTGTCTGTTGTGAAATTGTGAAGAGGAGATATGTTGTACAGCGTCCATGGATCGGCTCGGGGTGCAGGCGAGGGTTGGTCAAACCCGTCGAAACCATAATGGGCTCCAAAATCCCAACTTTCACTTGTGGCTTCATCAAAGCCATCAAGCTGCAAAAGCGTGTAAGTCCCCTGACCTGCAGGCTCGGTGGAGGTTGCGAATAGATCACCAATGACAACCAGACACAGAGGCATTGACATGGCTGCAACGGCAATTGCACTCAGAGCAAAATGTCGCGTTCGAACAAGCGCCCAAAGTCTCCATGGGAGCATTCCGAACATGTGGTTTTCAAAAAGTGCGTTGAATTTGAGGGCAGTCGAGTGTTCATGTTTCAAATCAGCGAAGGGCTCGATGATGCGGAGGTTAAACTCGATGCTGGAAACCGCCAGTCCCAAAATGGTGACCGCAAAAGTCGGCACCAAGGTCCATCCGTAGTAGTCCCAACCGTCAACGGTGACGAGAACAAGTCCCTGTCTCGGGACTGATGTTGATGTGATAAGTGTGGCCTGAAGGAGGCCTATCGCTCCAAGGACAGCCCCGACGGTTAGCCATTTCGATATGCCCGTGGTGCCCCAAGGCCGCCACCAACGGTGCGTTGTACTGTCGCGCTCTCTGATAGACGTTTCCTGGGGGGCATCCTTAATACGGCTGTAAAGGTGAAGAAGCACTGTCGACGCGGCAATCGTTGTTGGATCCTTCGGTAGCGAATATCCATGGTTGAACTTTGCCGCTATCAGGACCAGAACCGCGCAGACTGTGATTAATATGGCCAAACCCGCGGCCATAGACCAGAAAGCAAGCGGTTTGACCGTCAAACGTAATATCTCTTGGTCGAGTTTGCCCGAGACAGTTTCATTTGCGGGAATAAACGAAGAGGCGCGAAAAATCGGAACAGCCAAGAAAGGGTAAAATGCTTCGAGTTGGTGCTTGGCGCTCTGGGCTTGCATGATCTTCTCCCCTGCTTCTTTGGCAAGGCTCTCAAGGTCGGACTTGAAGCTGTGATGGTTCCGGAAGTGTAAAAGGGCCAGTGGTAAGAGATTATTTGCGTAGGGCTCCCCTTCGGCCAACGGAAACTCCTCAAGCAACACGATTTCTGGGGGAGGGCCGTCGCGTCTATTTTCCGTTTTAATTGTTGCTTCGCCATGGTGGTCATCCGACATACAGTTCAGTAATGTGATTGTCATGTTGGCGACAGACTGATCTGCCGATCTGCAGGACGTACCTACCATGACTAAATTGTGGTCACCACACCTCTGTGGCACATAAACCATGTCCGTCAGCCAATCTAGATGCCTCGTCTCGTTCTTCATCTCCCCGCAGTCCGTTGCATACACCCCAAACCTGGTAGTTTCGCAAAGAGCCGTTGTGTTGTGGGGGGATTGGGCATCCTCCGATGAAACCCACCTCCATGCCACCGGAATGTCAGCAATCGTTTCGTGTTCGCTGTAGACCGTCATGTTTCCCTCGATTCCTTTATCGATGCCCCATTCTCCAAGGGATGACGGAGGTTCATTGCCGGTGATATTGGTGTTAAGGGTGACATTAACATCAACGTCCCCAAAGTGCCAGGATCTCTTGCCCCAGTCTGGCGAAACATTCAGCGCCAATCGATCAATGAGAGGCCTGCAGGTGATACCCGGGATAAAGTATTCCACGCTGGCTGTAACAAATGTCTTTGAGCCCGGAACTATGTGATGGGTACCTCGTTAGCCACTGTATTTAACATGATACATCGCAGTGAGGGATCATGGGATGGCCAAGGCACCTTTGTCGTCGTCGATTTGGTCAATATCTACGGGCAGTTCAATTGGCTGAAAAGCAAGAGACCCCGTTGTTCCGGCAGGATACCCGACCTCCGCCTTGTTGAAGAAGCCATTAGACACCTCAACAATGTCGTCAATCCGACCACTGGCCCCGACAGTCAACACGATCCAAGGATTTTGCAACAAAGATATTGAGCGAGGTTTGTGCTTACCCTAGCCCACTCACATCTGCGTTGGAATTGGCAATGCGGGAGAAGCTTGCAGATGTGCGAAGATTGTCCAGAGTGTACGAAAGCGGCTGTACTTGTCGCTCCAAGAGGCTTGTCGAGACAATAGCCGTCAACTGAAGAAGTAGAGTCCCCAGAATTGATAGTGTAACGGTCCAATGCCCTTTCCTTAGTGATGAAAAGAGCGCGACAAAGTTGTTTTTGGAAAGGTAATCGGTCTTGAAGCATTCCGACTCCCAATTTGCGTGAGGGTCAGCAAGAAAGACGCCCCAAGACGTCACTTGCTTTGCACGAATTTCCACTTGCGACCAGAGAGCAGAGTTGATCACAAGAACTGTGAACCGAAGGCGGTTAGTATACGTATCAGTGCCTAGAGAGCCATGTTTGAATCCGACTGACTCGCGTTTGGTCCGTATTTCCATGCCTGGTGATATCTTGCTGCGACAGGCACAATGCCCCCGTTGTGTGAGGAATATGAGAACAAAGTAATAAGCGTAAGGATTTGAGAAATGAAAAGAGACATAAGGCCCCAAAGTGTTGACTTCCGTAAAAAGAATGGCTGCCAGGTGTTTGTATTTGGGTCCTCCAGAGTACCTTCCTCCTCTACGCGAAGAATTTCTTGGCGGAGGAGTTTGCTCTTGCCCTCACGGGAATCCAGGGCCAGACATGCTTTGAGACCATCGTCGGATAGCTTCGGCTGAACTTCCTCTATCGTCGACGGGCCAGACCGAGAAGGTTCCATTTTAGGGGAAACGGTCGAACTGTCGCTGTCCTTAACTTCGGGGGCAGGCGTGATGGGGTGTGACGTCTCGGACGGGCTCTCTTCGAAAGCAACAGTGTTCTCCGAAGTATGGGCTGGCGGCCAAGGAGAAGAATTACTATCCGCAGCTTCGAGCTGTTCCTCACACCTAGGCTCAAATAGTGTAATATGCGGGCTTTCACTGGGAGAACCCATGATTTTAAAGGGACACGACAATAACTTACGGCCGTTTGAGTATCCAAGTTCGACATGAAAGAAATGAGACGCTGGCGGGTAGCGAGGGATACAAACAGTCGTGCAAAATTCACTCAAACGATGATCGAAGGCCAATTGCATCGAATGTAAGTGTCTATAGCTTCAAAGGACGAATGAAGCATAGTTACTCCGCAATTATCTCGGGGACTTGCGGATATAGAATATGATGGGAATCTAATAAAAAGCCCGCGCGAAGAAATATACCTTCACTGCTAGGCATATAATTCCACGTCTCACTTACTAAGATTACGCGTTGATGCGAGTAATCGCAATTTCCCCTTTGGTTGGGGGCTGAATAAAATGAGATTACCTACTTCATTTCTTTCAGCCAAGGCATTTTCACTGCATAAAATGTCTTGTGCCAAGTCTTCGGCCCCCAAGTTGCTCCAAGGCCTTCCAGCCGCCCCCATACCGAGGTAGGACCGGCAAATGCTCCACGATGATAATCTGGAACTTGGCCCTCTCTAGTAAAGTCTTTTAGAGGGAGAGCATTGGGTCAGGAAAGGCAAAATATGGTAAAGTTTCAACTACGTTGTAGGCCCCTGGATTTGACCATATGTGATACCTGCAGGCACCTTGCATCGAGGCTGGCTGCCAGCACTCGGCTCGGCGCTTTAAATACCGCCCCCAGTGGACTTTTCCAGCAACCTTTGCCGTGGCTGTGAATCTCTCTATGAAAAATAATTACTGTCAGGCAACGTCGCAGCTTGCCCGCCAATCTATTTCTTTTTCTTCCCTTTTTCGTCATACCTTCCACGAATATCTCACCCCGCTTCTACCAACGGAACATTTGTCAAGATGGAGTACAAACACGTCAACGTCAACCATAAACTCCACCCCTGCCCACAGATTCAATGTCTCCCATGGACCCAGTAGTTGCGATTGGACTCGCCGCAACCTGCGCCTCCCTCGTCGAAAACATCATCAAAACCGCATCAATACTTTATGGACTCATCGAGAGGTTCAGAACCGCAGAGCTCGCCATCCTCTCACTAACCACGCAACTCTCCACCCTCGAAGCTTCGATATCTGAGCTCAAGGATGTATTGCTAACCAACCGACAAGCAAAACTTAACAAACGCGGAAAGTTGCTAAATGCTCTTCAGGAGTCTCTAGACTCCGCCACAAGAGTTGTCTCCCACATTTCAGATGAGCTTTCCAGGGCAAACTTGGCTGCCAGTCAAGGTGTCAAACTTGGAAGATGGGCTCGTGCAAAGTTTCTGTTTACCGGGCCGGGCCTGGCTCGAATGAAAGAGACTCTTCGTGACCAGATCCAAGCGATACAATTTCTGCTCTCTGTTCTCATATGTATGTGATATCGTCAAGAGATCAAACAACACCAGAAAAGTGCTAATGAAACTTGTCATCAGTCTCACTGAAAGCGACCAGGGGAGGATTCTTGTCGAAATTGCGAGCATACGCACACTGGCTCGAACACAGCATGACGACGAGCCATTCCTCATTTGCGACAAGGCCAGAACTACTCTGCCTTCCCATGAAAGAATCACTGAAGCCGGCGGTGAAAATGCTGATCCAAGATGGACGGTCTGAGAAGGATGTTACCACACAGTTGGGGACAAGGGAAACACAAGGGGGTTTACAAGTTGTTGCTGGTAATGAAATGCGGCCCCGCGGGAAAGAGAAGGGATGAGACTAAGTAACGTAAGGAGTGACATTTTCATGCATGGCGATTCTAATTAACTACTGAGATACGGATGACTCGATCAACATGGTTGGCCGTGGCATGGTTGTATAAGCAAGTTTTTTTTCATGGTATCTGCTCTGGATCTCTTATAAAATCTTAATATTTCCTGACTTCATAACTAATGCAACTTGAACACTTTTCAATTTCCATCCTCAACTCAGCTCAAAGTATTACCTGTACCATCCACACTACCCAAAAGACCCATAATTACCCCATATTACTACCGTTCCCCTACCTGATTCACTTTTGCGTTCCTAGATACCCATCTCACATCTCCAACCTCGAAGTAAATAGGGGCAGATGGCTGTTGATAATTAGACTATACCCAAATGGGCAGGCGGTATGTGGTGTCTTTACTGATGTTGACCACAACACAACTTCACCACAACACAACACAACACAACACAACGCACAATTACCTACACTACCTTTACTACGCTGCACCGGATACCTAGGTACACAATGCATTTAACGACAGCAGAAATTCAGATCGGGTGTTTGTTCAGGCTACAGGAGGATATTATACTTGAGGATATTATACTTGAGGAAACTATCCGAATCCTCCGATCGCCACTTTATCTGTCGGAAGCCAACCAAACCATGTCCTAATTAGTCCAGTTCCACAACATTGCCAAACCCCCGATCTCACCCACCCCCCAACCAACCCCCTACACCGCAATAAGCTTCTCCCCCTTCTCAGCCTCAGCCTTCTTAGCC
>Ga0247781_1000360_pt1 | contig 13958 bp, 12 predicted proteins | sample UWRJL184509B5_FD_179922 | JGI IMG/M metagenome (GOLD analysis project Ga0247781, IMG submission 179922) | Plant litter microbial communities from Arlington Agricultural Research Station in Wisconsin, United States - UWRJ-L184-509B-5 | ecosystem: Environmental > Terrestrial > Plant litter >...
CCGTCGGCGATCTGGGTCGTGGACACCAAGAAGGAGCACATCGCCGTCGACGAGGCCCGCAAGCTGGGCATCCCGGTCATCGCGGTGCTGGACACCAACTGTGACCCGGACGAGGTCGACTTCCCGATCCCGGGCAACGACGACGCGATCCGCTCCGCCGAACTGCTGACCAGGGTCATCGCGGCCGCCGTGGCCGACGGCCTCATCGCCCGTTCCGGCCGTGGCCGTGGCGGCGCCGACGAGAAGCCCGAGCCGGGCGCCGTCGCCGCCGGCGAGCCGCTGCCCGAGTGGGAGCGCGACCTGTACGAGGGCGCCGAGAAGAAGGCCGCCGAGGTTCCCGCTGAGATCCCCGCCGCTGAGGCCAACGCCGCTGAGGCTGCCGTTGCTGAGGCTGCCATTGCCGAGGCTCCCGCGATTGCGGACCCCGCGGCCGAGGTGCCCGCAGCGGCCGAGGCCGAGCCCGTTCCGGCCGCCGCCGCTCCCGCCGAGTAAGTCAGCCAATCCCGAACTGACATCGAGAGAGAGTCATGGCTAACTACACCGCCGCGGACGTCAAGAAGCTCCGCGACCTGACCGGTGCCGGCATGATGGACTGCAAGAAGGCGCTGGACGAGGCGGACGGCGACTTCGACCAGGCCGTTGAGTTCCTGCGCATCAAGGGTGCCAAGGACGTCGGCAAGCGGGCCGGACGCACCGCGGCCAACGGCATCGTCAGCCACTTCGGCAACGCGCTGCTCGAGCTCAACTGCGAGACCGACTTCGTTGCCAAGACCCCCGACTTCGTCGCGTTGGGTCAGCAGCTGGTCGAGTTCGGTGCGGAGAACAAGATCGCCGACGCCGCCGCGCTGCTCGCGGCGACGCTGCCGGACGGCAAGACGGTCGCCGACACGATCCAGGAGTACTCGGCCCGGATCGGTGAGAAGATCGTCCTGAACCGCTTCGTGATCGTCGACGGCACCTCCGCCGTCTACCTGCACCGCAAGGCTCAGGATCTGCCTCCGCAGGTCGGTGTCCTGGTGGAGTACACGGGCAAGAGCGACGAGGCCGCCGACGCGGACGCCCGCGGCATCGGCATGCAGATCGCCGCCATGCGGCCGCGCTACCTTACCCGGGCGGAAGTGCCGGCCGAGGTCGTCGAATCGGAGCGTCGCATCGCCGAGGAGACCGCCAAGGAGGAGGGCAAGCCCGAGAAGGCTCTGCCCAAGATCGTCGAGGGCCGGGTGAACTCCTTCTTCAAGGACTTCGTCCTGCTCGAGCAGCCTTCGGTCGTCGACAACAAGAAGACCGTCAAGCAGGTCGCGACCGAGGCGGGGCTCAACATCACCCGGTTCGTCCGGTTCGAGGTCGGCCAGGAGTAAGCGGGCCGCCGTTGGAGGCAAGGGAGGCCGGGTACGCGATTCTGCGTCCGGCCTCCTTCTCCCATAAGGTCTCTGCTGAGCATTGAAGGGAAGGCGGGTCTCATGACGATGGTGACCGAGCAAGCAGTTCCGGTTGAGACTTCGACCCCGCCGTCCATACGGCCCCGCCGGGTCGTTCTGAAACTCTCGGGCGAGGTGTTCGGCGGCGGCGCGGTCGGCGTCGACCCTGACATCGTGCAGGGCATCGCCCGGCAGATCGCCACCGTCATCCGCCGCGGCATCCAGGTCGCGATCGTGGTCGGCGGCGGCAACTTCTTCCGCGGCGCCGAGCTGCAGAAGCGCGGCATGGACCGCAACCGTGCCGACTACATGGGCATGCTCGGCACGGTCATGAACGGCCTGGCCCTCCAGGACTTCCTGGAGAAGGAGGGCATCGAGACGCGCGTGCAGACCGCCATCACGATGGCCCAGGTCGCCGAGCCCTACATTCCCCTGCGGGCCATCCGCCATCTCGAGAAGGGCCGCGCGGTCATCTTCGGGGCCGGCGCCGGCATGCCGTACTTCTCGACCGACACCGTCACCGCCCAGCGCGCCCTCGAGATCCACGCGGACGTCGTGCTGATGAGCAAGAACGGCGTCGACGGCGTCTACACCGCCGACCCGCGGATCGACCCCACCGCGCAGAAGCTCGACTCGATCACCTTCCAGGACGTGATCCAGCAGGGCCTGCGGGTGGCCGACCAGGCCGCCTTCAGCCTCTGCGAGGAGAACAACCTGCCGATGCTGGTCTTCGGCGCCGAGGGTGACGACACCATTATTCGGGCCGTCAGCGGCGAGAAAATCGGCACTCTGATCACGGCTCAAGCCTGATTCCGTCCCCGGTCCCACCGAAGAAAGCAAGGAGGCGAGAAGAGCCGGTGATCGACGAGACACTCTTCGAGGCCGAAGAGAAGATGGAGAGCGCGGTCGAGCACGCCAAGGAGGAGTTCGCCGCGATCCGTACGGGGCGAGCCACTCCGGCCATGTTCTCCAAGATCGTGGTGGATTACTACGGTGCGCCCACGCCGGTGACGCAGATGGCCTCTGTCGGCGTCCCCGAGCCGCGCATGGTGATCGTCAAGCCTTACGACGCGACGCAGCTCGGCCCGATCGAGCGGGCGATCCGCGACTCGGACCTCGGGGTCAACCCGAACAACGAGGGCAGTCAGCTGCGCATCCACTTGCCGCAGATGACCGAGGAACGGCGCCGCGAGATGATCAAGGTTGCCCGCAGCAAGGCGGAGGAGGGCCGGGTGGCCATCCGTAACGTCCGCCGCAAGGCCAAGGAGCAGCTCGACCGGCTGGTCAAGGATGGCGAGGCGGGCGAGGACGATGGCCGCCGGGCCGAGAAAGAGCTCGACGACGTGACCCACCGTTACGTCTCCGTCGTGGACGAGCTCGTCAAGCACAAGGAAGCCGAGCTGCTCGAAGTCTGATGTCCTACCTCGATCCGCGTGCCGGGCAGAACTCCGGCGACGACACGAGCGTGCCGGCGCCGTACGCCTATGGCGTGCCCGGCGAGACCGGGTCCCAGGCCGCGTCGGCCTGGCATGCGGGCGAGGATGTGCCGACGAGCCAGATGCCCGTCGTGCCCCAGGAGGCCGACAAGGGTAAGCGAGGCCGTCGAAGGGCCAAGGGCAGAGGTCCGAAGCCGGTGGGCCGGGCCGGGCGCAATCTGCCCGCCGCCATCGGCATCGGCGTCGGTCTCGTCCTGGTGGTCCTCATCTCGCTGGTCATCTGGCCCGCTGCCTTCCTCGGCGTCATCGCCGTGGCCGCCGTGGTCGGCGTCTACGAGATGGTCCGCGCCCTGCGTTCCGCGGGCGCCGACGCCCCCCTGATCCCGCTGGTCGCCGGTTCGCTGCTGATGGTCGGCCTGGCCTGGCGCGGCGGCCCCGACGCGCTGCTGCTCGGCCTGCTGGTGACGATCGCCGCATCGGTGATCTGGCGGATAGCCGACGGGGCGGCCGCGTTCCGCCGCGACCTCACCGCCAGCGTCCTGATCGCGATCTATGTGCCGTTCCTGCTGAGCTTCGGTGTGCTGCTCCAGTTGCCCGACGCCGATGGGGACGGCCGCTGGCGGGTGCTGTGCACGCTGCTCGCCGTGGTGCTTTCCGACACAGGTGGGTACGCGGTCGGCGTCTTCTTCGGCAAGCACAAGATGGCGCCTTCCATCAGCCCTGGTAAGACCTGGGAGGGCTTCGCCGGTTCGGTCGTCTCGGCCGCGGCCGGCAGCGCCCTGTTGCTCCACTTCCTGCTCGCGATCCCCTTCTACTGGGGCCTGCTCTTCGGTGCGCTCATCTCGGTGGTGGCCGTCGCCGGTGACCTCGCCGAGTCGATGCTGAAGCGCGATCTGGGCATCAAGGACATGAGCCACCTGCTGCCCGGCCACGGCGGACTCATGGACCGACTCGACTCGATCCTCTTCGCGGTGCCGACCGCATACCTCCTTTTCGCCCTGATCGGGGCGAACACGTGAACGGGGCCTACTCGATTGAGCGTGCGAGACTGGTTGTGCCATGACGATTCTTCCGGTCATCCCGACCAGCCCCGACCAGCCCGACGCAGTTGCCACCCGGCGCCGCCCCTCGATGCCGCCCCGCCATCTCGCCGACCTCGACCTCGACGCCCGCAAGGCGGCGGTCACCCTGCTCGGCGAGCCCGCGTTCCGCGCGAAGCAGATCTCCACCCACTACTTCGGCCGGCTCGTGCGCGACATCGACGAGATGACCGACCTCCCCGCGGCCTCCCGGGCCCGGCTCACCGGCGACCTGCTGCCGACCCTGCTCACCCCGGTTCGCGAGCTGGCCTGCGACGACGGCGCGACGCGTAAGACGCTGTGGCGACTGCACGACGGCGCGCTGGTGGAGAGCGTCCTGATGGGTTATCCCGACCGGGTCACGGCGTGCGTCTCGAGCCAGGCCGGCTGCGGCATGGCCTGCCCGTTCTGCGCCACCGGCCAGCAGGGTCTGACCCGCAACCTCTCCATCGCCGAGATCGTCGACCAGGTGGTCTACCTCGCCGGGGTGGCCGCCTCGGGTGCCGTCACCGGGTCTCCGCCGCGGTTGTCCCGGGTCGTCTTCATGGGCATGGGAGAGCCGCTGGCCAACTACCCTCGCGTCATCGAGGCCGTTCGCCGGCTCACCACCCCGGCGCCCGAGGGCCTGGGACTTTCGCAACGGCACATAACCGTCTCAACCGTGGGTCTCGTGCCCGCGATGCGCCGGTTGACGGCCGAAGACCTCAACGTGACCCTTGCGCTGTCCCTGCATGCCCCCGATGATGATCTGCGCGACGAGCTAGTGCCTGTCAACCAGCGGTGGAAGGTGGCCGAGGTGCTCGATGCCGCGTTTGAGTACGCGGCCCGGACCGGACGCCGGATCTCGATCGAGTACGCCCTCATCCGGGACGTCAACGATCAGCCCTGGCGAGCCGATCTGCTCGGCAAGCTTTTGCGCAACAAGCTGGCACATGTCAATCTCATCCCGCTCAACCCGACGCCGGGCAGCAAGTGGGATGCGAGCCCGAAACCGGTCGAGCGCGAGTTCGTCCGTCGGCTGCGGGCGACCGGAGTCTCGACGACGGTTCGCGACACCCGGGGCCGGGAGATCGACGGCGCGTGCGGCCAGTTGGCCGCGGGCGAGCTCACGGAGGCGAGCGCTGGGGGCGCCGCCACCGCCGATGCGGAGGTGGCACAGTGACTGGGCGCAGGTCCCAGCGAGTGAACTGGGAGACGTTGTGACGAGTCAGGGGCAGCGTTTCCGGCGGCGTGCGCTGCGCCGCGGTTACAAGGTCGACGAGGTCGACTCTTTCCTCGACAGGGTCGAAGCCACCCTCTCCGGTGAGCAGGCCGGGCCACCTGTCGGCGCCCAGGAGGTGCATGACGTGGTCTTCCGTGTGCGCTTCGGCGGCTACGACGAGTGGCAGGTCGACCTCCACCTCGACCGGGTCGAGCGGCAGCTGGCCGAGCTCGAGGACCGGAACGGCCGGGTCGCGCCCCAGGCCGATCCGATGCGTGACTCGCTGCGCGGCGGCCTGACCACCGGCAGCTTCGGTGGCGGTGGCCCCAAGCAGGGTTTGGGCGCCGCCATGAGTGGTGGCATGGGTGGCGGCCAGGGCATGGGCGGCGGCCAGGGCATGAGTGGCGGCCAGGGCATGAGTGGCGGCCAGGGCATGGGCGGTCGGATGGCACCGCCCACCGAGCGCCTGCCCGCTCCGCCGGTCCGCGACGACCGGTTTCCGCAGCAGCCCCCGCAGCGGGCTCAAATGCCCCCCGAGCCGTACGGGCGTTACGACGAGCCCACCGGCTACGGCCAGCCTCAGCAGCCTCAGTTGCCGCAGCGGCCCGCACCGCCACCGCCACCGTCGGCCTACGACCGTGATCCCCGCGACCCGCGCGGTTACGACCAGGGCTACGACACGGGCGGCTTCGAGGCGCCCAACGGAGGCTTCGACGGCTTCGAGGCGGGCCGGCACGGCAAGGCTGACATGACCGCCGAGATCCGCATGCCGCAGCGCGAGCAGCTGGACCCGCGCGGCGGCTACGGCGCCCCGCCGATGGGCAACGCCCCGCTGAGCGCACCTCCCGGCGGCGGCTACGGCGGCGGTCAGCAGCCCCAGCTTCCCCCGCCGATGGGCGAGCCGGGCGGCGAGGTCCACCGGGTCGACCAGCTGCGGCGCACCTTTCAGCCGCGGCGCTTCGGCAGCGGTTACGACCCCGACCAGGTCGACCGGTTGTTCGAGAGCATCATGCAGGCGATGACGGGCCGCGGCCCGATGCCGGTGCCCGAAAATGATCTCGACATGCTGCAGTTCGGCCTGGTGCCGGGCGGCTACTTCGAGGCCGAGGTCGACGCCGCGCTGCGCGAGGTCAAGGACATCCTGCTGAGAAGGCGATAAAAAAGGGCCCGCGCTGGCGGGCCCTTTTCGTTCCGGCGGTCTTACTGGTCGTTCGGTTTCAGACCGATGCGCCGCAGCACGGAGTCGACGATCAGCGAGCCGGCCAGCGCGACCGCGAAAAAGATGATGTAGATGTTCTCGGTGTTGCCCTCGTGGTTACCCCAGAAGAACATCAGCAAGACGGCGGCCGAGATGATAGCCGCCTTTCGGGCCTGCTTCCGGTCACCAGGCTTGAGCTGGTCGGGAGCGTAGACCGGGTCCTGGTCGGCAGCCACGTCTGAGTCCTTCCGCAAAGGTCGATCACATCCGGTTCCAGTCTCGCACGGCGGCTCCGCGCGCGGCTCACCAACCCGGACCCGGTACCTTCGATGCGGTCGGGTTCTCGGATCGAGGGAGTAGTACGGTGCGGATCACAGGCACGGGACACGCGAGCATGCGGATCGACACCGCCGCCGGCAGCATTCTGTGCGATCCGTGGGTTAATCCCGCATATTTCGCCTCATGGTTCCCCTTCCCGGACAACTCGCTCCTGGATTGGGAAACCCTCGGCGACGTCGACTACCTCTACGTGTCGCACCTGCACCGCGACCACTTCGACGCCGAGCACCTCAAGCATTTCATCAGCAAGAAGGCGACGGTTCTCCTCCCGGAGTACCCGACCAGCCAGCTCGAGGACGAGCTGCGCGACCTGGGCTTCACCAGCTTCTTCAAGACGAAGTCGAACGAGGTGCACGAGCTCGACGGCGGTCTCCGGGTGATGATCCAGGCGCTGATCAGCCCCACCGACGGCCCGATCGGCGACTCGTCGCTCTGGGTCGAGCACGACGGCATCCGCGTGCTCAACCAGAACGACGCCCGCCCGACCGACCTGCAGATCTTCAACGACCTGGGCCACGTACACGCCCACATGCTGCAGTTCTCCGGCGCGATCTGGTACCCGATGGTCTACGAACTCCCCGATTCGGCCAAGACCGCGTTCGGCAAGCAGAAACGCGACCGTCAGTTCGACCGCACCTGGCGCTACATCGACGATCTGAAGGCCGACCACGTCTTCCCGATCGCCGGCCCGCCGTGCTTCCTCGACGACAGCCTCTGGCAGTTCAACGACATCTTCGGTGACGAAGGCAACATCTTCCCCGACCAGTCCGTCTTCCTGGCGGAGTACGCGAAGGTCGGTGGCACCAACGGCATCGTCCTGCTTCCCGGCAGCGTCACCGACCTGTCCGAAAAGGGCGCGACGACCACGCACCCCACCGACGTCGACGAGTTCTTCGCCGACAAGCAGGCCCACCTCGAGGAGATGCGGGAGCGCAAGGCCCCGATCATCGCCGCCGAGAAGGCATCCTGGCGGCACCCCGAGATCGACGTGCTGGGCGAGCTCAAGAAGCGCATCGAGCCCCTGCTCGAGGAATCGATCTACCTGGCCCAGGGCGTCGGCGGCCCGGTCCGCTTCGACCTGACCGACTCGTTCGGCACCGAGGGCGAGGTCATCGAGTCCATCGTGGTCGACTTCCCCGGCAAGCAGGTGCGCCCCTACAACGACGAAAAGGTGCGCTATCGCTTCAAGACCGGCCGCGCCCTGATCGAGCACCTCATTTACATCGACGAGGGCGACTGGGTCAACTCGCTCTTCCTGAGCTGCCGCTTCTCCGCCGCGCGCATCGGTCAATACAACGAATACGTCTACGCGTTCTTCAAGTGCCTCTCCGAGGAACGCCTGCAGTACGCCGAAGGCTGGTACGACGAGCACGAAAAGGCCGTCGAGGCCGAGGACACCCAGTTCGGCGACTGGACCGTTCAACGCCGCTGCCCCCACTTGAAGGCCGACCTGAGCCGCTTCGGCATCGTTGACGGCAACGTCCTGACCTGCCAGCTGCACGGCTGGAAGTTCGACCTCCCCACCGGCCGCTGCCTGACCAGCGTCGGCCACAAGATCCGAGCCGAAAAAACCCCCGAATAGGCACCGAGAGGGTGGCTCGGCTGCCACCCCCACCCCACGGCGTTCGGCTGTCCGCCGTGCCCTAGGCGGGGAGGCCGAGGTCGCGGAGAATGCGGTTGGCGGCGTTGTGGCCGGCGGCGCCGATGACGCTGCCGGCAGGATGGGCGCCCGCGGAGCCGGCGTAGAGGCCGTCAAGGCCGGTGTAATAGGGCATGCGCTCGTCGAAGGCGACCGTGTTGTCGACGTGGTGGATGTGGCCGCCGGTGATGCCGAAGTGCTTCTCGATGGCGGGCGGGGTCAGCGGCATCATGTCGACGATCAGGTCTCGGGTGCCGGGGGCGTAGCGCTCGCAGATGTCGAGCAGTTTGTCGACATAGGCGGGCAGTTCGCGTTCCCAGGACGAGCCGGCGGGGCGGAACGGGACCGACTGCACGAACAGCGCGGACGAGTGGTGGCCCTCGGCGTCCCGCAGGGACGGGTCGACCGTCGTGTGCAGGTACCACTCGATGGTCGGTTCCTCGGGCAGAAGGCCGGCCTGCACGTCGGCCCACATGGCGCGCAGGGCGGCCATCGGCGAGTCGGAGCCGGCGTTTCCGGACAGGCCCGCCGAACCGGGCAGCAGGTGGATCGTGGAGCCGAAGGGGGACGCGGAGCCGGGCGGCAGGCAGGTGAAGTCGGGCAGGCCGCGCAGGGCCAGATTGAGCTTGAGCGTCGTTCCGGTGCGCTTGACCGCCGCCATGCGGGAGGTCAACGACGACGGGAGTGAGCCGTCGGGGACCAGGTCGATCAAGCGGTACGGGTCGCACGCGCCGAGCACGACGCGCGCGGTGAGCTCGCTGCCGTCGGCGAGAACGACGCCGTTGGCCGCGCCGCCGGCGACGGTGACCGCCTCGACGGGGGTGTTTGGGAAGATCTGGGCTCCGGCCGCGCGGGCCGCGTCGGCGAAGAGGTGGGTGACCGTGCCCATGCCGCCCTCGGCGATCATCCAGGTGCCGTCGGAGCCGGGCAGGCGGCACATGTTGTGCACGAGGAAGTTGTGACCGGTGCCGGGGTCGTCGGGGCCCGCGTGGACGCCGGACAGGCCGTCGGTCACCGCGTACATGCTCATGAGCAGTTCGCTCTTGAAGCCGAACCGGGCCAGATAGTCGGCGACGGAGCCGCGCACCAGATCGATGAAGGTGCTTTGGAGCGGGGGGCGGATGTAGCGGTCGGCGATCTGCTCGACGCTGCCGGGCTCCTGGAGCCAGGCGGGCGCCAGGTCGGCCCGCAGCGCGCCGATCTCGACCGCCAACTGCTCGTCGGCGGCGACGTCACGCCGGGAGAAGAAGCGTTCGAGCTGGTCGCGGGTGGCCGCCTGGTCGCGTCCGAAGAGCAGGTGGGGCGAGCCGGCGGGGCCGGGGGTGGGCAGGAAGTAGTGCGGATCGCGGCGCAGCACGGGGATGTCGATGTCGAGGGTGTGCAGCAGCTCGGGTGGCATCAGGCCGAGCAGGTAGGAGCCCGTGGAGTGGCCCAGACCGGGTGCTTTGGCGAACGGGTACTCGGTGCGCGCGGCGCCGCCGATCACGTCGGAGGCTTCGAGGACGACGACGCTGAGGCCGGCGCGGGCGAGCAGGATCGCGGAGACGAGGCCGTTGTGACCAGCGCCGATGATCACTACGTCGGACCGGGCGGGGACCCCGGTGGCGTTGAGGGCGGTCATGACGACTGAGGGTAGCGCGACCCGCCGGGAAGGAAATTCCCCTGTTCGGACGTGAAAAAATCAGCTCACGATTCACGTCGGGTCTGGAAGGCGCTCGCGCTGCGGGTGACGGCGTACCCGGCCAGCACGATGACGTGGAAAAGATAGAGCCAGAGAGCGACCGCGACCATGCCGCCGATTTCGTCGAATCCGCCGAACGGGGCACCGAGATTGAGCGGAAGAGAGCAGAAGAGCACGAAGCCGTGGAGGAAACCGGACAGTGTGGCGGCGGTGAACGACCCGACCAGGACCGTCGACAACCAGCGCGGGCGGCCGGGGGCGACGTAACGGTAGACCCAGATCACCACCGGGGTCAGCACCAACCAGGCGGCGAGGAAGGAGAGGACGACACCGAGTACGGAGTACCAGCCGCCACGCACCCACAGGCCGCTCGTGGACGGGAGCGCCAGGAACATCGCCAGCAGCAGGGCCGGAGCGGCGGCCAGCAGGGGCAGCCAGAGCACACGGCCGCGCCAGCCCACGAGGGTCTCCCCGCCGGGCGCCCGCAGCGAGACGAAGGCCCGGCGCAGGCCCTCGCCGTAGAGCGTCGCGGGCAGCAGGCTGGCCAGCGCGAAGAGCGGTGTCAGGTGCAGTCCGGCCTCGATCAGCGCGGCCAAAGCCCGGGGCGCCCCGATCGCGTCCGGCAGGGCCGCGATGGTGTGGCCGGTGAGCCGCCGTACGCGGTCGGCGCCCATGATCCAGCCCGTGATCCAGACGGCGAGCAGGGCAATCGGCACCACGGCGATGCCGGCGTAGAAGGTGACCGCCGCCGCGTGCAGGGCGAGGTCGCGTCCGTGCAGGGGCTGGAAGGGCACAGCCAGCGCCGTACGCGCCCGTTCCAGCTGCATAGTCACAGCAACTCCCTACCCAGTTGGCCACCGGCCGATGCGTTATCCACAGGCACGGGCAGAGACCGGCACGGCGGTACGCTGACCGGGCACCAGAAGTCGTGGGCAACAGCGGAATTGTCGTTCGACCTGCTCGACGAGCACGGCGAGGACTGAGCGCGGGCGGGGAGCGGACGTCCGGGAAGATGGGCGACATGCGCGACCTCGTACTACTCGGCTCGACCGGGTCCATCGGCACCCAGGCCATCGACATCGTGCGCCGCAACCCCGACCGCTTCCGGGTGGTCGCCATCGGCGCCGGCGGGGGCAACGTCGAACTGCTCGCCGCGCAGGCCCTCGAGCTGGAGGTCGACGTCGTCGGCGTGGCCCGGGCCTCGGTGGTGCAGGACCTCCAGCTCGCCTTCTACGCCGAGGCGCAGCGCCGCGGCTGGGCGACCGGCGACTTCAAGCTGCCCAAGATCGTGGCCGGGCCGGACGCGATGACCGAGCTGGCCCGGCAGCCGTGCGACGTGGTGCTCAACGGCGTGGTCGGCAGTCTCGGCCTGGCGCCCACGCTCGCCGCCCTCGAGGAGGGCCGCATCCTCGCCCTGGCCAACAAGGAGTCCCTGGTCGCCGGGGGCCCGCTGGTGCGCCGCATCGCCAAGGAGGGGCAACTCGTCCCGGTCGACTCCGAGCATTCCGCGCTCGCCCAGTGCCTGCGCGGCGGCACTGCGGGCGAGGTGCGCCGGCTGGTGCTGACCGCCAGCGGGGGAGCGTTCCGTGACCGCCGCCGCGACGAGCTGACGAATGTCACCCCGGAGGAGGCTCTCAAGCACCCGACGTGGGACATGGGCCCGGTCGTGACGATCAATTCGGCCACGATGGTGAACAAGGCGCTCGAGGTGATCGAGGCGCACGAGTTGTTCGGTGTGGCCTACGACGACATCGAGGTGATGGTCCACCCGCAGTCGTTCCTGCACTCGATGGTGGAGTTCACCGACGGGTCGACGCTCGCCCAGGCCAGCCCGCCCGACATGCGGCTGCCCATCGCACTCGCGCTGGCCTGGCCCGAGCGGGTGCCCGGCGCGGCGGCGGGTGTCGACTGGCGCGAGGCCCACAACTGGGAGCTGCGGCCCCTCGACGAGGAAGCGTTCCCGGCCGTCCGGCTGGCCAAGCAGGCCGGTCGCGCGGGGCATTGCCGCCCGGCCATCTTCAACGCCGCCAACGAGGAGTGTGTGGCCGCGTTCGTCGTCGGTCGGCTACCTTTTCTGGGCATCGTCGACACCTTGGAGCGAGTGCTCGCGGCGGCCCCCGATTTGGCCGAGCCGGGTACCGTCGAAGAGGTGCTCGCCGCCGAATCATGGGCACGCGCCCAGGCACAGCGGATGATCGCTACTGCGGCTAAAGGAGCTTGATGCTGTACTGGCTGGGATTCGCCGCGTTCGCGCTGGCCATCCTGATCTCTGTAAGCCTGCACGAGTTCGGCCACATGGTCACGGCCAAAGCCTTCGGCATGAAGGTCTCTCGTTACTTCGTGGGCTTCGGTCCGACCATCTTCTCGTTCCAGAAAGGCGAGACGGAGTACGGACTGAAGGCCATCCCGCTCGGCGGTTTCTGCAAGATCGTCGGCATGACGCCGCAGGACGACGACGTCGCCCCCGAGGACCAGCCCCGCGCGATGTGGCGGTTCCCGGTCTGGAAACGCACGATCGTCATGTCCGCCGGCTCGATCACGCACTTCCTGCTCGCCGCCGTGGCCACCTATTTCGCCGCGATCTCGATCGGCCTGCCCAACACGTCCTTCCCGGGCACGGTCGAGGAACAGGCCAAGCAGCCGGCGGTCATCTCGCCCGGTGACTGCACCTACATCACCCTGCCCCCGACCGGGCAGGGCGCACAGTGCGTCCCCGGCCAGAACGGCGCGGTCCCCGGCCCGGCCTACGCGGCGGGCCTGCGCGCCGGCGACCGGATCACCCAGGTCGGCCCGACCCCGATCTCGACCTACGGTCAGCTCACCGAGGTCATCCGCAGCCTGCCGGCCGGCAAGACCGCCTTCCAGTACGAGCGGGACGGCGTCACCAAGACGACCGAGGTCGACCTCGTCGCCGCGCAGCGCAAGCCGTTCACCGACGAGGACGGCCCGACCTCCACAGTCGCCGTGGCCGGCGTCGCCTGGGACTCGTCCACCGTGCCGTCCTCATACAAGTACAACGCGGTCTCGGCGTTCCCGGCGACCGCTGATTTCGGCGGCTTCCTGTTCAAGAACACGTTCGAGGCGCTCAAGCGGATCCCCGACAAGATCCCCGCGCTGTGGCACTCCATCACCGGCAGCGAGCGCGACCCCGACACCCCGATCAGCGTCATCGGGGCCAGCCGGCTCGGTGGCGAGGCGATCGAGCACGGCGTGCCCGAGTTGTTCCTCAACGTCTTCATCTCGCTCAACGTCTTCATCGGTATCTTCAACCTGCTGCCGCTGCTGCCACTTGACGGCGGTCACATCGCTATCGCTTGGTACGAACGGGTGCGATCATGGCTCTACGGTCGGCTGCGCAAGCCGGACCCGGGCCGCGTGGACTACTACAAACTGATGCCTGTCACCTATGCAGTCATCTTGATCGGTGGTGTGTTCACGTTGTTGACCGCTACCGCCGATATCATCAACCCGATCACGATCTTCAACAGGTGATGTGAAGTGACCGCTGTCAGTCTGGGTATGCCGGCCCTGCCTCCGCCCCCGTTGGCGCCCCGCCGGAAGAGCCGCCAGATCATGGTGGGCAACGTGCCGGTCGGGGGTGGTGCGCCGGTCAGCGTCCAGTCGATGACGACCACGCTCACCGCCGACGTCAACAAGACGCTGCAGCAGATCGCCGAGCTGACCGCGTCCGGCTGCCAGATCGTGCGGGTCGCGGTGCCGTCCCAGGACGACGTCGAGGCGCTGCCCGCGATCGCCAAGAAGTCGCAGATCCCGGTGATCGCCGACATCCACTTCCAGCCGAAGTACGTCTACGCCGCGATCGACGCCGGCTGCGCCGCCGTACGCGTCAACCCCGGCAACATCCGCCAGTTCGACGACCAGGTCAAGGGCATCGCCCAGGCCGCCAAGGACCGCGGCACGTCGATCCGCATCGGCGTCAACGCCGGCTCGCTCGACAAGCGCCTGC
>Ga0247781_1000361_pt1 | contig 13956 bp, 3 predicted proteins | sample UWRJL184509B5_FD_179922 | JGI IMG/M metagenome (GOLD analysis project Ga0247781, IMG submission 179922) | Plant litter microbial communities from Arlington Agricultural Research Station in Wisconsin, United States - UWRJ-L184-509B-5 | ecosystem: Environmental > Terrestrial > Plant litter >...
AACCGAGATGTGCTAACTCAATGCCGGGCAGACTGAGCACGATGCAGCGGCGCTGGCCACCCGTTCAGTCGTCGATACCGCTACCAAGAGTCTTGCTGTTCGATCCAACTACGTGGAATGCCACCGAAACTGCGTCGGTGGCTGCGCTGGAAATCCCAGCACCTGCAAGGCTGTGTGCAACGTCGCATGTGCCAACGCCGGAGAGGTTGAGACAGCCGCCCTCACTGTCCGTGAGCCCACCAACAGTCTTGCCGTTCGGTCCAACTACGTCGAGTGCCATCAGAAGTGTGTCCGTGGCTGCACCGGAAACCCTGGTATCTGCCAGGCTGTTTGCAATGCGGCTTGCGCCAACGCAGGAGAAGCCGAGCACGAAACCGCTGCTCTCGCCGCCCGGGAGGCTCTCGATTCCACTACCAACACTCTTGCTGTCCGCGAGGAGGGTACTCTGGCTGCTCGGTCCAACTACGTCGAGTGCCATCAGAAGTGTGTCCGTGGCTGCACCGGAAACCCTGGTATCTGCCAAGCCGTTTGCAACGCCGCTTGTGCCAACGCTGGAGAGGCGGAGCATGAGGCCGCCGCTCTGGCTGTCCGTCAATCCATCGAGGCTGTCACTAACAGCCTTGCTGTGCGCGAGGAGGGTACTCTGGCTGCTCGCTCCAACTACGTCGAGTGCCATCAGAAGTGTGTCCGTGGATGCACTGGAAACCCTAGTATTTGCCAGGCTGTTTGCAATGCTGCGTGCGCCAATGCTGGGGAGATCGAGGAGTAGTGGGCCCAGTCGCTTTCTACTCGGATCTGTCCGGAAGAAGGGGCATAAAATGGGTTGGTGAGTATGGGCTGTCTTAATTGGAGCAGCATTTGGGGGAAAGGAAGAGGTTCTTTTTGAGAGCAGTGTCAGATGCTGGTATGGAGGTGGCTACAACTTCAAAAACTGTCGTTACCGAGTTACTCTTCAATTAGATACAAGCACAAGCAAAGCTGTCGCTTACCTGAGACTACCTTACATGAAGGGGGGCTTTCCAATCGAAAATGTCCCAACAGATTGAACTTACCCGCCGTCACGCACTTTCTCCGTTCCAGACGCGCCTATTCAATGCCAGCTCTTCGAGTATCCCCTGCGGGAACGAAACTGAGGAGCGCATCTGTACGATGCCTTATCGTATGTGTGGGGTTCTGAGGAGGGCAAACAGCCCATCTTTATCCAGTCGTACGACAAAGATGACGATTCTTCTACCGCTCCTTCTACCGGGAACAGCCATCGTTTGCTCGTCACGGTAAACCTTCACGCGGTGATTTCGCATCTTCGAGATCAGCTCCTCGAATGCGTTATATAGATAGATGCCGTCTGCATTAACCAGGAAGACGATGACGAGAAGGGAAAGCAGGTTCAGTTAATGGCTAAGATTTATACTTACGCTAATCGCGTTATCGTCTGGCTTGGAAAGGCGGCAAATAATATCGGTAAAGCGTTTAAAGCACTACATAAGGCCGTTAAGGAACAGCACGTATACTAAACCATCAATAAGCCGACTCAGCAAGCAATTTTCGCTCTGTTTGAACGGCGTAAGTTCTAACGCATTTAGGTACGTGGTAAGATAACGCACAATTAGGTACAAGCTTACTGACACATTAAGTTAAGTTATTTAAGAGGTTGCTGCAGCTTGATATATCTGTTACGACCTGCTCTTGACAAGGGCCTAAGGGGGGTCTGGACAAGATAAGACAGAAGGTATAGCAGGGCGCTAAACTTAAGGGGGGATCTAAAGACGGCTTATTAAGCTAACACTCCTAGACGAGGGTATACTGTCACTGTAGGTCGCTGTCACTATAATGCACAGAGGGAAGTCTAAACAGTAAGATATAAATAAACAATGTAATATTAGCGTAAGGAACCAGGAGTCCCTCACGGCCATCATGGTCACGATGATGACTATTTATACTAACTATTTACAAGGTACCTCCATACCTTGCTTAGTGGGCTTTTGCTTAGTAGGGGGCTAAGCACCTTGTCGCTAAGTACCTTCTGCTTAGTGACCCTGGAGCTGCTTAGTAAGTGAGTACACTTGCTAAGACTGAGCAAACACTGATTAGTCGTAGGGGCTTCTGGTCTTTGCACCCCTAGCCTAGTGCGTAGTACCGTGCGTACTGTCTTTCCTGCACTGTTCCTCCTGCGGGAGATCCGTCGGGCCGCCCCGGCCTGGGTGACGGCCTGCAGGGTTGTCACAATATCTTAATTAAGTATAGTCCTTTGGAAGTTAATAGATTTCTATTTTGCTTAAATATCAGTATTAAGAGACCTAATTAGATAGTTTGAATTCTAAGAGTATGCAGTTTATGTAGCATAACGAAAAGGGGTTATTAAGGCCTTAATTATAAAGACGTGGTTCTGAGATTTCCTAGATGTAGTAAAGCTAATTTTTAACTCCTAAGTTACATCCTATAAATTATTAAAAGTAACACAGTTAACTCTGACTTACTGAGAAGTAGCTAATGATTTTCGTGAGGAAGTAAGGTAAGCCTGTAAGGTAACAGTTATAAGAGGTGCATTTAGCCCTTCCTTTACTAACAGAGAAGCTGCATATTAAGGGGACGCCTTTAATGACGACGTTAAGTCTAATAATAATAAGGGGGAGCGTAATACTAGTTAGAAGTGTAAATAGGATAACTCTTTAAGTAGCTGTATTACTAAACAAGTAGAGTGTATATATCCTACATACGTATTATAACCTGCACCCGACACAGGCCTTGAGAGGACTAGTGCAGGTTAAGACAGAACGTATGGCAAGACACCAATAGGTAAGGGGTGTTCCGAAGACGGCTTATTAAGCTAGCACTCCTAAACAGGGGGTTTAATGTCACTGTAAGTCGTTATCACTATAATGTATAAAGGTGAGTCTGAATAGTAAGATATAAATGAATAATTAAATATTAGCGTGAGGAACCAGAGTCCCTTACGGTAGTTATAGGTATAACTATAACTATCTATACTAGCTAACTAAGAGGTACTTCGTACCTTACTTATAGTGTTATAAGTGCTTATTATGTAAGCACTTTACACTATATAAACGTTCTACTTATAAGGTTTCTCCTACTTGCGATATAAGCACTTAACATGTTATAAGTAGCACCTTATTAGTTATAAGGGCTTCGGGTCTTTACACCCCTAGCCCAGTACACCTAGACGGTGTACACCGTCTTCCCACACTATTCCTTCTACAGGGGATTTATCAGGCTGCCCTAGCCTAAGTAACGGCCTATAGGGTTATTATATAATTCTCCCTCTTTAACGTTCTTTTCTTATAAAGAACTTAAAAGGTAAGTTTTTCCTTTCACCACTTCACTATATAATAAGTGTCCGGCTTCTAGGTCTTAAAACGGGAATAGGGTAAAAGCACTAACCACCATTTAAACCTTACAGCCTATACACACACGTTTAATAGTGAAATATCCCCTTATTCTTTTTATAAGTTTACTAATCCTCTATTTATCTGCCAGGTTTTAAACCAGTTTAACAGTTATAATTACTATTTAAAAAGGTATCGGCCTTCCCAGTGTGACGCTTTTAATATTAATAAAGTGAAGTTAAAGGCTCTCCTTATTAAAAAGTAAAACCTTAACTTATAAGTTAAGTCTACTACTTAACAGCTTTATAAAGCTATTACTAAACTTTAAAAGGTGTTAGCACGCTTAACACGCCTGTATAAGTAGCGGTCCCGCCTTAAGGACCGGGCTGTAAAGGCGTTTAGTTATAAAGCGGAGTTGTTAGAATTCTAAGAGAGTAAGGAGGCTAGGCTAGACGCCCCTCCTAAAAACGTAAAGTCTTTTAACTGGGGGAACTTCCTGGCGGGGTCTTTGTAATAAGCAGTCACTTTATAACTTAGTCTGTAACTTCCTTTTTTTAGTAAAAGGTTATAGGTTTAATTCCCACAAAAGTCTTTTATCACTTTAGGTCCTTACCCCTTAGGGTTAAAGGGTCTAGGGTGATTTTTTACTTGTTTTCTTTTTACTAACTTCTTTCCTCGACAGTACTTATTTTTCATATAGGGCTTATTAGGAGCTCTGGAGGCCTAGCCTCCTTATTAGGTTTAAGGTTCTTATAATCTTAGTTAAGGGTTCTAATAAATATCCTCCCGTACTTATTAAGGAGTTTCCTGCCACTTCTCAGGCTTTAAATCCCACGGTAATCTTACTCTTCAGTATAGTAATTTAAATATTAGACTTTACCTTATTTTTTAATTTTTATTATTAGTTTTAATTAGTCTGGATTTTTTTAATAAAACTCTATAATTAGGTTTAAGTATTTAAGGTTTTTAACTAGTTCTTATAAGTTATTTTCAGAGCTGTAATTTAACCATTTAATAAGATATTTAAACGTGTTCTTTCCTTTTTATACATTTATAATTTCCTTAACGTCGTATTTGTCCTTATCAGTGTTAATCTTAATCTTTTTTTCTAAAGGAACTCCCTTTAAGGCAAGTTCTAGAAGTAAGATGTGAAAAACCTTAATCTACACCTTTACGTTAACAGGTAAGTTTAGTTTGTAATTAAAGGTGGTAACCTTTTTCTTAATTTAGAATAATCCGTACCTTTTAAAGTTAAGCTTTTTACTAAGCTGTTTCAAATATAGGTTTTATAAAAAAAGGTAGACGTAATCCCCCTTTTAAAGAGTTAGTCCCTTAACTTATTTATTATTATAATAAAGTCCTTCCTTAAATATTAGTTATTTAGTTTAATATTTATTAATAAACTTCTTTATTTATTTATATATAAACTTAAGTTCAGCTTACAGGTAATTATACAGTTCCTATATCTAATCTGTACAGACTGTAACTTAAGGAGCACCTGTAAGCAGGCCTTAACGGAACTTAAGCTCCTTACTATAATTAATAAAGAACAGTAACACACCTGTTAACTCAATTAACGTTATATTATAAGCTATCTATACTGTTAGTAACAGTTTAAGTTAATTATCTTATTTAAAGTTAATATAAGTTTAAAGATACGTTATAAGTATCTAGTTAACTTACTCCGTTTAACCGTCTGTTTATAGGTAAAATGCTGTTAAAAGCTTACTCTTCACACCCATTCTTTACATTAATTTTTATTAAAACTTCAATACAATTAACTTATCCTAATCTGTAACGATATTATCTGGCCAGAAGTATTATAAGATTACCTTTTTCTTAAAGATATAAGTAAGTTACTCCACTATTATATCCTTTAAGGTTAGTAAAAAGTAAGCCCACTTTATTAACTTATTAACTATTATAAAGATCTAGTTATAAGTAACTCCTATAATAAGGTCCTTAAACTTTAGAATCCTAGTGATAAAGTTAAGTAAGATAAAGCTTTATAACACCTGTAATACAGGAAGTGGTTTAAAAAGCCCATAAGGTTTATAACGTCAGTTTTACTTCTAGTGACAGATATTACAGTTATTAACCACTTCTTTAACCAGTTTCTTTATTCCCAGGAAGGTGTACGCTTATTAAGCCTATGTGAGAGTTTTAGCCTAACTTATATATCCTTTAAGTCGAGACTTATAGACTTATTAAACGTACTCCTTCCACTTATCCAGGTTATAAACATATAGTTTCTCTTAATATTAAAGCCTTACTTCTAATTCAGGCACATTATCTACACCTTTTAATAGCTGTTCCAGCTAATAACCAGTTTCACCGTGGTTTAAATGCTTTAAGCACTCCTTACCATAATCTTATAAGTGCCCTGAAAAGTCTCCTAAGGGGCACTTATACTTACAGGTACCTTCCATTAACCTTTTTACTTAAAAGTCCTATTATTACTAATAGATATTATACTTTATTTATAAGTTTATATAAATGTTAATAGTTTATTTTAATATCTAGTTATCTGACACTTATAGTATATACTCTAATATACCATTCTTAGCCTTATTAAACATAATAACGGGGATTAAGACTGGGTTAGCATCTTGATAGTCCTGTCTCTAACTAAAAGCATTAGCTTACTTATTATCTTTTCCTTTAACGTAGTGAATCTAGAAGTGGAACGGGGTTATTAACTTTACTTATTATACTTACTGTAGATTAAATTCCTTAATTAGGAAGTACTGGAAGTTATTATAATCTGAAAAGACCTAAACTAGTTCTTCCATACTGCTTAAATACAGTACCTACTTAGTAAAGCACTAAATAATCACTATCAGTTCCTTATTATAAATTAGATATCGTAAGGCTAGGCTGTGGATTCCTTTTAATAAGAAGGTAACTGGGTAGTGTTTTTTATCATCTTAGACTTAATTAAGTTCTCTATTAATTACGAATTTTAAGGAGTCTGTTTTAACTTAGAAAGGCTTTAAGAAATCAAGGAAGGCTAAGATTAACGCTGTAATAAAGGCGTGTTTAAGGTCTTTAAACGCCTTTTACTATTTATTAATCCACTTAAATGGCTTTCCCTTACCTGTAAGTTCGTAGAGTAGTCTTATAATTTTTATAAAGTACTTAATAAAATAGCGATAAAAGTTTATAAAGTTAATAAAGGCTTATAACTCTTTCTAGTTCTTTAAAGTAAGCTAATCCCTAATTACCTTTATCTTCTTTAATTATATTTTAAGCCTTTTAAGGGTTACTTTAAACCTTAAGTAGTTCAGTTCTTAAATGTGGAAGTGGCTTTTCTTTAGGTTTATTATTAGCCTCGCTTTTTTAAAAGCTGTTAGAACCTATTATATATACTTTTAATGTTCTTTTAAAGTTTTAAAATAAATTAAAATATTATTTAAATATATAAAGATAAACTTATTAAGAAAGGGGCAAAAAACACTGTTAATAAGGCCTTAAAAGGTTACAGGGATGTTTATTAATCCTATCGGCATAATATAATACTGGTAATACCTGTTATAAGTTTAAAAGGCTATTTTATACTCGTTCTTTTCTTTTACTCTAATATAGTTAAATCCTATAGGGAAATTAAGACTGGAGAACTAGTTCACCTTAATAATCTATTCTTACATTTCTGTAATAAGTGGTAATAGGTAACAGTTCTTAATTATATCTTCATTTAATATTTGGTAATTAATAACTATATATAGCTTACCGTCTCCCTTCCTTAGGACGAATAGTATTAGGTACCCTGTTAGGGATTAGGATTTTATAATGAATCCATTCTTTAGGTTTTTATTAACATACTCCCTTAAGGCTTCAGCCTATTAGGGGTTTAAGTAGTAAGGTTAGAAGTTACAGAGCTTTACTCTCAGTTTTAGCTTAATTTTATAATTCTATAATTTATAATTTAGTAATCGTAATATCTTTTTTTAAAACAGGGTAAACTTCCTGTACTTTATAAGTACCTTAAATAAGTTAACTTCTTTATTTATCTGTAAGTTAGCTTCTTACCTCTTTTTACCTTTTAAATCGTTATTTAGGTAATATAATAAACCTCCTAATCTTTTAACCGTCTTAATAAACCTAACTTAAACCGTGTTTAGTTTTAAGGGTTTAGTGTGTTTTTAAATACTTTATGTATCTTTAAAGTGGTTTATTACCTTTTTAGCTTTCTTTAAACGGTAATTACAGTTAAGGGACTTATTAAAGGTAAGGTAACTACTCTTTTAATTAATTACAGGGTTATACTTTTCCAGTTAGGGTAAACTTAGGATTATGTTATACTTTATAATTAATATAACGTTAAAGTCCACTTATTATTCATCCCTGTCCACTTTAATTAAAAGTGGCAAGTAGTGGGTGACTTTACTATTATTATACTAGTATAAGCCTCCTTCTTTATTTTAAATAGGAATAGCCTTTTTATACTTTTAATTAAGAAGTTTCCTTTAGTTAATTAATAAAGGGTATATTAAGTTAAAAGCACTTTTATTATTAATCACTACTCTTACTTTAAATAGCCTTCCTTTTTCGTTTATCACGTTAACACTAATGGAATAATACTTATACTCCTTTAACATTTAAGTTATAATAATTATCTATCTTTAAAGTCTTATCTAACTTAACCTTTAAATGCCTCTCCTTCTTCTTAAAGTTTTTACTAATTAGCAAATTACTAGTTTCCAGCCCTTTTAGAAGGCCTATAGCCTTTTCCTAGTTCTTTCTGGAAAAACAGGTAACTTTAATAAACCTAACGATTAACCTTTTTTAAATTCTTATACCTTAGCGTCCAGTTAACTTTAAACGGTACGATATTCTGGAAATCTTTAATAAGTTAATAATACACTTTATAAAACTAGATTATAATAATATCTTTTTACTCTTAGATCCGCTAGTAATCTTCTCACTTTTACTATTCTTTAACTTTTCTATAAAGATGTAATAAATATATTATAATTAGGTAGTTATTAAGTACCCCTCTTTACTAACACGTAATAAAGGCTTAGTTAATTATAGTGACTTTCCACTTATTATTAAACTCTCTTACTAAAGAATAGGAGACTTAGTAATAAGCTAGTTCCAATTCTACCCTTATAACAGCGTAATCTTATCTTTATATGCTGGAGAAGTGGTTATAAAGGGTTTTAAGTCTATAATACCAGTTAAAAGTATAGTTATTATATATATAGTCAATCCACAGTATATCCCTGTAATTAAGGTAGTTAACGTTAACTATTAAGGCTATAGTTATAAAATATAGGACAGGTGGAGTAGCGTTTTATTTTTTCTCTTCTTCCACTTACCTTTAAGTCCGTTACTTCTCTTAAACCTCTTCTTAAAACTTAAGTAACAGTAACTTAACTTATTCTTCCACAAAATGGCCTTTTTTAATAAGTTAATATTTAAGTTAATTAGTAAAGTAAACTTTATTATAAAGTTATAACTTAATTTCCATTACTTTATCGTTAAACGTTACAGTAAGGCCTTTAACTTACAGGTCTTTTACTTTATCTACTAACTCTTAATGTTTTTCCTTTAGCTTTTAAACCCTCCATTAATATACTTACTTTATACCTTCTTAAGGGACCTTTAAGGTACCGGTCCGAAACATACCAGCCTTAATATAAGGCAGCTATCTAAACTATCCTTCTTCTAAAAAGGTAAGGGTGCTAATCCACTTAATATATTTAAAATGTTTAAAAGTCTTAAAGGGTATTATTAAGAAAAACTTCCATTTTTCTAACTTAACTCTCTTAACCTGCTCTCTTTCTCCTTTTAAAGCTTACTTCACTACTTAAGTAGCCTGGATAGCTAATCCTTTAACTCCTTTAACCATCTTAATAAGGTTTAAGTTAAGGTCCTTTCTAGACTTCCTTAATTCCTAAGCTTATAAGGTAAGGTTTTTAAAGCCTGTAACAGTTAACTAAAATATCTTTTCCTGGAGTTAATCTTTTATAACCTACACCTTTAATAGTTTTAAGTTTCTACTTTAAAATCGGTCTTTTATAACCTACACCTCCGTAGCTAACTCTTCTAAGACACCCTTAAGGACTAGGTATACCACGTCTTAGGGTTCTTCCTCTTCCTTTTCCTCGTCTCCTATGTTACATTTATCTATCCAGGTGCAGTCTTCTTCATTACCTACCATCCTAACGTAGACGTCTCTTAAGTTAAACCTAACGTGCTTCCCTCCTTCTAAAATAGGTTTCTAACTAACTTACTTTAATAACGGGTATTACCAAGCTATATACCCCTTCTTATCGCAGTTAAAGCACTAAACTTATAATAGGTCTTTAAGCTACTTTTATTACTATTATTATTAAAGCTTATTACAGTTAAGTTAGTTCTGGCAATTTATTATACTAATATCTATTAGTCCAGGGTGGTAACCTATTACAGTTAACTAATTCCCCTTTTTTAACTAGTAAGGAGTCTGTTCTTTCCAGAAGCTTTTTTAATAATAGTAATTATAATACTAATTATCGGCCTTAATGGCTATTTTAACTAGTTCTTACAGACAGTCTGGTTAGTCTTCTTAATAAAGGTCTTTAGTAACGTGCTCCTTTAAACTATTCCAGAAGAGCATTATTAAGGCCTCTTAACTGAGTTTAGTCTTTATTACTTTTAATTTAAAACGTGTAGAGAACTTAAGGATTAAGGACGTCTGCTTTAGGGTTATAAGGTGTTACTTAGCCTGCCTGGGGGTGTTTAATTCTTTAAACTTAATTTAAAGTTAGTTAATAAAAACGTTAAAGTCGTTAAAAAGGGCTTAAGTCTCAGGGGCCTCTTTACACACTCTATTTACAGAGAGGTTATTAATTATCTTTATATAAGGTTTATACCAGTAAGCAGTTACTTTATCTAATAAGGCTTTAGCAAACCTGACCTTTCCTTCTTCTTTAAAGAACTGCTTATTATAATACGTGACATAACTCTGGAGCTGGGCTATCTAGGATTTTAACTATATAAAGTCTCCCTTAAAACGTAACGGTAAGGGGAGCTTTACTTATTTCTTCTATAAGCCCCTAAGGTTGTTATTCTCCAGTTTAACAGCGTTAAGTCAGGCCTGGAGTTTCTTAATAAGATTAATACAGCTCTTAATATCTCCAGGGAAGGCTTTATTAAATTCCTTAACCAGTCCCTACTAATTAAGGTTTAAGTCTTTAAGGCGTGCAGCTAACTTATTAATAATAAGGGGCTGAGGCTAAGCTTACACCTCCTTAATCTCCTTACCTTTTCTAAAGGTTAACATATTAATAGGAGAGAGGTAATGTTTGGGAATTTAATAAACAGCGTTTAGAACTATAACGTTAGTATTATATTATAACTTACACCTAACACAGGCCTTAAAAGGATTAGTGTAGGTTAAGATAAAACGTATAATAAGACGTTAACAGGTAAGGGGCGTTTTAAAAACGGCTTATTAAGCTAACACTCTTAAATAAGGGGTTTAATGTTACTATAGGTTGTTATTATTATAATATATAAAGGTGAGTTTAAATAGTAAGATATAAATAAATAATTAAATACTAGCGTAAGGAACCAGAGTCCCTTATAATAGTTATGGGCATAACCATAACTATCTATATTAGCTAACTAGAAGGTACTTCGTACCTTGCTTATAGTGTCGTAAGTGCTTATTATGCGAGCACTTTACACCGCACGAACATTCTGCTCGTAAGGTTTCTCTTACTTACAATGCAAGCACTTGGTATGCTATAAGCAGCACCTTATTAATTGTAGGGGCTTCGGGTCTTTACACCCCTGGCCTAGTGTGCTTAGACGGTGTACACCGTCTTCCCGCACTGTTCCTTCTACGGGGGATTTATTAGGCCGCCCCGGCCCAAGTGACGGCCTGCAGGGTCGTTATAATACGGCCTTAACTATATTAGTTCAGCTCCCCTAAGCTCCTTTTAGCTCGGATGCTTACATTAAAGCTTAGCTCTGCTAAGCTCCATTTAGCTCTGTTATTTACTGTGAGGGGTTAAGTAAGGTAGATACCGTTACTTAGTAACTGAATCGATTATAGTTTTTATAAAGAAGAAGATTAAAAGTAGATATAGGAGCTGCGCAGAGCGCAGCTATATAAGCGGAGACCCGCCTTTATAAAAGCAGTAGTCTAGGCTCTCAGCCCAGACCCACTTTAGGGCCTTAGCCCTGTAACATCACCCCCTTACTAGAGCCCTATTAGGCCCATGCTCTTACGCGCGTACGTGTAGGCGTGTGTAATCTACTAGTAGATAGTAATTTCTTCGCGTAACTACTTTCGTTATTTTTCTTCTTCTTTTCTTCTTCTTTAACCGTTACCTAACGTAAGTAATCCCTTCCGTTTTTAAGGATTCTGCGTAACGTTCCTTACTAATTAAACCGCTTACTAATAAGTGGAGTTACTAGTTAATTATTAAAAAGTATAAACTTTACTATTATAACTTTAATTACTCCTGCTTATTACACTACCGTTTCACCTACTAGCTTTATACGTTCCTTGAAATACACTTAAGGACTTGCCCCCTCACCCCTCCTTCCTATTATTATAAGCGTGGACTTATTAGCTTCGGCTGTTACTTTTATAAGTAAGCGTTTTAGTAAACTGGTAGTTATTATATTAATTGTTATAGTGTAAGAAGATATTTTTACCGATATGTCGTTCGCCTTACCATTACCTCCCTTTACCTCTCTTAAAGAGAAGGCTGTCCTTTTTAAGGCAGAGCTTTCCCCTCCTTTATCCCCCTTATTACATACTGACTCTTTAGAGTTAGATAATAAGTCTATAACTGTAAAGACCCCTTATTACTCTTACATATTAAGTACTTCTATTTAAGTGTATTTACGCTTTACTATTAGGTTTCTTATAAGTATTATACTTACTTTTTAAAGGATAGAGTTTAACTAACTGTTATTATATAACCTTTTAGTATAAACTTGGTACTTTATACTTATTATATAAGATTAAATTTCCCTTATAAAGTCCATTTTAAACCTAAAAGCAGTACATACTTCCACTACGCTACAGACTAACGTTTCTATAAGGGCGCTGCTTTAAAGGTACTGTTATACTATTACGTTACTTAAATTATAATTAGTTACTTTAAGGAAAATACTCTTTAAGTAAACTTTATTACTGTTATAATAGTAGTGAATAAGCTTTATTAATTTGCTAAATATTAAGTATACCTTATCTTATAAGTCCCCTTTTATAAGAGTAGTTTCTTAAACGTAGCTAACTCTTATATATATTATAAGCTCTTTAGACTTAGTTCTCTTTAAAAAGCTATTAATAATTATACCGTTACTGTTACTATCCCTTACTCCTTTAGCTTTACCTACTTTTACAGTCTTTACTCCCATTTTTATTAATACGGAGGCCTTCGTTATTATTTTAATAAAGCTCTTAAGCTTTAAAGAGGCTTATAACACTTTGGTATAAAGAGGAATTTAATAATGTTTTTTACTTTTTTATTTTATTAATAGTTTACTAACTACCTACCTTATTAAGGAAGCTTTCTGCTTTTTTATAAGTGTATTATTATAAGTGCCTTTTAGGGCTGAAATTAATTTAGTTATAGCTTTATCGTTTTCTAACTGTTTTCATGCTTTTTTCTTTTAACTTATAAATTGTTCCCTTAACCTGTCCTCTGTTATTATAAGGCTGTAAAGTTCCTTATATTTCTGTAAAGTGACAGTACTTTTAACGTTAGTTAAGTTATAAGCTTTTACGTAAGTATAGCGTAGCTAGTTTATTTAATAAGGGTTTTACGTTATAAGCTTTTTCCTATCTTATAAGTTCTTATATAGTAGATTTCGTTAACGTTATATATACTTAATGTAACTGTTAATAGTTAAAGGTCCGCTTATATTTAGCTAAAAAGGGGGTCTCTTTTAACCTTACGGAAAAGGTTTATGTAAAAATAAAGGTAAATCCCTTATAATATATCTTAAAGTTTTATTATGTAAGAGCTTTTTATTACTAAAACAGTAAACTTTACATAGAGTTAGTTAAGCTTCTTCTTTAGCCTTATAAAGGTGTAATTATGTAGGTTAAGTTATACTTTATTCTTTACTGTAAACTGTTAAGTGGGTATGTGTTTTTAATTAGTGTACTGCTTTTAGTTAAATGTAGTGGTAGTTATAGTATCTTTATACAGCTTTATAATATCTTTTATACGTTTAACGTAATTCTTAACTAACGTTTTAAAGGCGTTAAGGCAGTACTTTTTTACATATATATTATTAGTAATTAGTATTAAGGAGGTTAGCTTATAACTATACGTTATTAAGAAAGGGGATATATTAATAAAGTTATTTATCTTACAGTTAATAGTTAATTAAGTAATAACTATTACGACCTGCACCCGACACAGGCCTTGAGAGGACTAGCACGAGTTAAGACAGAACGTATAACAGGACGCTAATAAGTAAGGGGCGTTCCGAAGACGGCTGTTGAAAAGCAAAAGGGGTCAAGGCATTGGAAAACAGTGTGTGTTGAAGGTGATTCATTATTTCTATCTTTGAGAGTGGAAGCCGTGTTATTATAGCCGTGAGGGTGGCCAGTGCACGAAGTGCATTGGCCACACTCGCTTCTGCGAAGCGAGGT
>Ga0247781_1000362_pt1 | contig 13951 bp, 16 predicted proteins | sample UWRJL184509B5_FD_179922 | JGI IMG/M metagenome (GOLD analysis project Ga0247781, IMG submission 179922) | Plant litter microbial communities from Arlington Agricultural Research Station in Wisconsin, United States - UWRJ-L184-509B-5 | ecosystem: Environmental > Terrestrial > Plant litter >...
TATCACTTGATATGGAAACTCGAGCGTCGAAGAGACATGTTGAACAATATAGAGATAACAACATCAAAATGACAAGGTTCCAACATCATCCCAGCCGAGGAACCTGGTAGCCCTAACCAAGCTATGGTGCGGGGTCCATCGAGTGCCGTCTGGGCTGCGTCGCGCTACTAACCTCATCGGTTGATGAAAGGCAGATATAGAAATGGGGGTTGAGGGCGGTATGCATCCATCATTGCTCGCTTCGTAGCTAGGATGGTATTTAGATGGGGGGAAGGACACATGTTGCCGAGGTGGTTCTCGAGATGAACTGGAGATCTGGAATACGCAATGCGCATCACGCAGGCACCTCGTGAAGGAAACGTGGTGAAGTTGGCTCGTATAGGCAATGATGCGCGAGGCGCGTCTTTTATCAAGCTAATATGAGAACCGTCCAAGGCTTTATTCGTAGTATAAGAGAATTGAACGTAGCCGTAGTTGGGATAGAGCCGAGGCATGATTTGCAACCCAAAGAGGAACCAGTTGTATTGAGGATGACGACGTCGATATCAGTGAATATGAAGGGCCCAATCAGATACAGATTCAATGAGATTCGGTCACATAGAGACCCCGAGCCCGTTCAACAGTTGAGAGTACTAATTCGATCGATTTTGATACTCATACTCGGGGCTTGTTGATGTCTTGGTTGGTGGACTATTTGCATTCGAAGTTGACCGATGTTGACGGTGAATGAGATAAAATGATGTCGTTCAAATCACCAGACTGGGGAAATAGACCCACCAATGATCATGCCTCAAGTGTGGGGTAAGTGGGTGCCCTTGCGTCTCTCCAACGGCGCGCTTCGGGTCGGCTTTCCAAGAACCGGCAGTGGAAATTTAGCGCGTACGGCGTAAATTACAGGCGCGTCAAACCACCCATGCATGCTTTGCTAGCAGAATTTCCGTAGATTGATTTTTCTCTCCATTCAGTATCTCACTGTCACCGGCGCCGCAAATCATCCCGTGTTGGCCAACAACATATCCAACATTCTACACGATGATGAATTGCTCTTGCCGTACGACCGCATTGCGGCTCTTTGTGCGAAACGTCACCTCAGTCCACGTTCCGGCCGACTTTGCGGCGCGACAGGCTGCCCGATGCCAATCCCTCCCGACGTCCTTGCCCAAAGGGTTCAGCACCCTCAACGGACGTACTGCCGGTGCGCTCCGGGGCCTACCACAGTCGAAATCATTACATACCACATCTGCGAATTACAGCACTGAAGCAACTACAAAGGACGACGATGTTAGTGTCGGGCAAAAGGAACATGCCGAACCTTCAGCAACCAACAACGGCGGCGCCAGCGGAAATGTCGAGTCCGAATCAACCTCCGAAGCCCCCCAACTACCCGCGAGAAAACTGAGAAAGATCCGCAGAATGGAAGAAAAGAAGAAACTCAAGCAAGAAGCACGAGCACAACGCGAAGCGAATCCCGACCCCAAGCCCGCCAAGAGGGAACGAACATTCAAGACCAGCAAAAGGGAAACAAGACCCCGGGCAGCCCGGGGTGAAAGAACCCCCAGGGCCGCTCAAGGGGAAAGACAAAAGCCCAGGATGGCCAAGCGGGAAAGAGCCCCCAGAGAAGAGGGCGTGAACATCTCCGCCCTAAAGGAAGAGCTCAAGGCACAATCAGAGGAGGACCCCACCACCCCCAAGATCAGGGGCAAGAAAGAACGGTCAAAGCGCGAGGAGAAGCCCTGGGAGAAGGAAAAGCGAGAAAAGGAAGAACGCCAGCGGCGAAGGGACAAGGAGCACTGGATGCTCCAAAAAGAAGCCCTCAAGGAGAAGTTCCCCGAGGGCTGGGCCCCCAGGAAGAAGATGTCCCCCGACGCCATGGCGGGGATCCGCGCGCTTCACAGGGAGTTCCCCGACATGTACACGACCGAGGTGCTTGCGGCCAAGTTCGAGATGTCGCCGGAGGCTATTCGAAGAATTCTGAAGAGCAAGTGGGAGGAGAAGGACCAGACGCCTGATATTGAGATTGAGAGGCAGGATAGGTGGTTTAAGAGAGGAAAGTCGGTGTGGACTAGGTGGGCTGAGCTGGGAAAGAAGCCGCCTGTTAGGTGGAGGGCTGAGGGTATCGTGCGTGATCCGGTTTGGAACGTTCCCCGTGGTGTGGTGCACCCGCAGCATTTGAAGAAGAGGGAGAAGAGGGAGGATTCGCTGCAGAAGAGGGAGGAGAGGAGGGCTACGTTGGCGGCGCAGAAGTTGTCGGAGAGTTTGATGTAGGTCGTTGGTGGTGCGGGGGTTGCAACAACGGGAGGGCATGTCTTGGTGGGTTGTAGTTTGCCTCGGTTCGTTCATCTTGGCTGCTGTCGTCCACACCTGTCCACTTTTATTTGTAGATTGTAGATTGTGTGTTGTAGTGTATTGTATTGTAATGAGAATTAGAAGCTTTTGTATATTATCGAGATTATTTATTATTATTCCCACCGTCTAGGCATAAGAGTATGTCGGTATTTGCTGGGATGACTTCCCTCAGAGAACAATATCTCGAAGAGATGACATAACCAAACAGACACTTGCTCGTTTACCAGTACGATATCTACCTAGGTAGTTAAGCGACCTTGACGATATGAAGGAGGGTGGCGGTGTATGTTAGCGGTGCCCTCGTGTCCAGTATCTTCCCGCCTTATTAGAGCCCACATCTTCCATGTTGCTTCATCGCCGCCGAGATCTCTAATCTTCTTTGTACCTCTATCCATGATCTGCCGGACCGCCCTGATCGATAGTAATCATCATCCCGCGCTGGATATTCAAGAACGGGCTATGCAATGGCGAGCTGGAAATAAAGGCTGGTTGGTAACGAGTCCGATATATTACGTGACTCTATTCATTGCTGTTTTCTTTCTTTTCTACGTTTATCGGGTCTATTATAATAGATGGCCTGTGGAATGGTTTCGTTTCGGTCTTGGGAAATAACGAGAATCGAGACTTACTAGGCGTGTGCCTTTTGTCCAAGGCAAGGGGATTCCGCTGTTGGAAGGGTAGAAACGGTATAAGAGATATCGTCGGTGGTCACATTGCGCTCAACTACACCCGTGACGATGACTCCTTTCGTTCGCTGTACTAACATTGTCGTACAGTGAAACACTTCACATTCCTTGTCCGGTATCAAGGGTCTGTATGCACATACCCCGAGAACCGCCAGAATATACCGTACAAACAAGAGAGCCATACCATGTCATAGAAGACTCACAGGCAGTGGTACTATCTGGTATCAAAGGTACAACCGGCCCCCCCTACCATTGGACGTGCAACTCTCTTTGTCCAGGGGAAGATTCATACTTCCATCTCGTATTGGTACCCTAAATCAATACATGACTTGTGTCCTCGGTGAAGATAGGTGTCGTCCACCCGGTGATGAAATATGCAACTGCCGGGAAGGAGCGCGGCCGAGTCCGCTCCTTCCTTCCCAAACTTAACTCCGTTTGCAAGGCAAGAGCGACCCGGAGACAGCATGGTTGAGGGAACGGCCCCTCAGCAAACAACACGTACGCTCCACTTGTGCCTGCTGCCTTGAAAATATAAACACCTTCCTACCTTCTGATTCCTGCTTCTGCTTCCTTCCTCCTTCCTTTTCACCTCACCATCACGTATCATACCTTCCGCACTTCCACAAGTCAAAACACTCCAACTTCATAACGTTCCTTCCTTTCTGCATCGACGATAGTCAAGATGCATCTTCGCACCTTCCTCGCTAGCGCTTTTGCCGCAATTCTTGTTTGTGCTCACCCTGGCGGCGATGTCCAGACCGAGCTAGCCGAGCAACGCGCCATGCTCAGCTTGATGACCCGCACCGATCTCAGCCACTGCGCTGAGAAGATCAAGGCTCGTGGCCTGGAAGCTCGAGCGATCGCTCGTCGGACTGAGCTCCTCTCTGAGTTGCTCGAGAAGGCGGGCAAGCTCGATGGTAAGTCGAATCTCAAACATGTCTACCCACCCCCAACCAGAGAAGGGAAAACCAGCTGACGATGTGCACAAAGCCCGCGATATTGACCCTGTTCTGAACAAGTCGCACCACTCCCCCGAGCACTATACACTTAACACGCCGGAAGAGACCCTCTTTCACTCCAACAGCTCGTGTGTTTTGAGCCCCGAGGTCACCGAGGGCCCATTTTGTGAGTATCAAATCCACTAGGACTTGTTTAACCCATTTTGGAGATAAGATGCTGACAGAAAACTCCCACCTTGTCCAGACGTGGCCGGCGAGTTCGTCCGCAAGAATTTGATCGAGCACGAGCGCGGCGTCGAGATGACTGTGGACTTTCAAGTTCTCGATGTCGAGACTTGCGAACCCGTCTCTGATGTCTACTTGGAGATCTGGAGTAAGTTGACTAATGAGACCACAATGTTCAAGAATAATCTTGATTAAACGTCCTTTCAGGCTGCAACGCGACAGGCGTCTACTCGGGCATGCCATCCCATGACGCCGCCAACACCAACTCGCACGCCACGTTCCTGCGTGGCCTTCAGAAGACCGATCATGAGGGTGTCGCCAACTTCCACACACTCTTCCCGGGTCACTATCCGGGCCGCACAACCCACGTCCACGTCCTGGTACACACCAACGCCATTGAGCAACCGAACGGAACTGTTTTTGGCACGACGGCCTCGCACATTGGAATGGTCTACTTTGACCAGGCCCTTATCAACAAGGTCGAGGGAAACAGCGTCTACAAGGAAAACAAGGCCAAACTCACCTTGAACAAAGACGACGAGTTCCTCGCTGACGGTGCCAAGGTCGGAGATCCGATCATGCAATACGTCGAACTTGGAGGCAGGATGGAGGATGGGTTGTTGGCCTGGATCTCCTTTGGCGTCAACAAAACCTTGGGACGGGAAATCGATGTCGCTGCGACCCTGACTGAGAAGAGGGCCAGGGCCATCCCTACCTGGCATGGAAACTTTGCTGAGATGCCCGCTGCCATCCCTACAGCTTAAGCGTTGCTTGGTATATGTCTGGAAGATACGAGAAGGAAAAACGCATCGACATATGACGGGATAAAGGAGAGTTGGATGAGACATCTGCACTGATTGGGACAAAGTTCTGGATCTGTAGTAGTAGTTAAAATCGGACCTCGGATATCAATGGCACAGATTGTTGATATGAAGGAGATGTGCCTTGCTTTTGATGACAGTCAAATTCATTAAATTCGGTGCGTATTCCGTATGGACATGACGTAGATATATCCCTGTGCACCCTGAATACTGTCAGACGGACATTGTAAATCGCACAGGATGCCTATTTACCGGAGAATAAATATCAGGTGATGGGCGAATCGTCCGTGAGCCAGGCAAGACGGCCTTCAACGATTGTTAGTCTAAACGTAAATGCTGGGCGTGTCTGTCACAAGTCGGTGTCGATCTTGGAGACGGCACGGTTGATTGTGAGCGCGTATGCCTCCCAATATTATCATGCGTTCCGAGTATGAACAGCTGGTTCTGTGACCATCTTATAATAACGGCTGTGATGATATGATATTGAAAAGCAAAACGAATAGCCTCCCCTATTTGTGTCCAGGGGAAGGACAAGGCTGGGTCTGAAGAGGACCCCGGTCTGAGTTCATTTCTCAATGCATGCCGAGTCCGGGGGAAGGTTTAGTGTGATGCATTGGTCGTGGCTTGTGACGAAACTACCGGGTCAGTGCTCCTTGCTAGGGGAGCACTTGTTATGACGCGTGGGGGGAGGTGTCAGAAGACTCGACGACTTCTTATTTTTTAGTGCACCAAACAATCCGAGGGAGAATTGATTATTGATGAGGAATAAGACGAAAGAGAAGTAAACAAAAACCGATTAGAGAACCAGAAATTCAGCTTCAGGGATCCGTATTCCTTCCCCTCCAAGTCCAAACAATCACCAACTGCCAACATAACACTCCGGATCTTTTCCCCTGCTTGTTTGCTTGTCAAAAGATTAAACTTCCATCAGAGATTAGGGCTTGATGGTGATTGGCGCGACAGGCTGACAGGAGTCCTAATCCGGAAAGGTCCATGCACAAGCTCTCACATCCCACCCAAAAGCGAACCAAGAACGTCCACAAGGGAAACTAGGCGTCACGCAGGGGCCACGTTCTGATCAGAGGGTGTGCTCGGGTGCGCGCGTTGTGCAGCTGCCCTCCCCCGGTGAACCAACCAACACCCCTGTCGGAAAACAAAAAGATCCCGGGTACCTGACCTTGACCTTACGGTAGCACCCAAGCTTTTTCCCCTACGGTTGCTTGCTGCTTGCTGCTTGCTCCTCCCTCACAGCAAAAGCAACAAGGTGTGTGCTTGACATCTCGAGGTGTGCAAATTCAGCCCAGCCATTTTTTTCCTATATTCTTTGCTCAATCCGGTAGATTTTCCCTCCCTCTTTACACTACCTTTTCCTATCAATCGCGTGGGCCAACAAATGTTGTTCGCCCCCCCTCAGTTGCTCCCAACTTTTCCTCATTGATGCCGAACTCAGGATATCGAGACAATTGACTTGTCTCGCACTACCTTATCATCCCAACTTCTCACGTTTATGTCACTGTAAGCCCGCTTGCGACGTTTGCGCCGTACATTCATCTCGTACATATCCATTTGTTAGACTTTCTGACTGAACCTTACATTTGCCCGTGCAGCCTTGAACCCACCAGCCTTCTCATTGTGCCCGTCATCACTCCTTTGGCATAGCCTACCACGAAAGGCAAATACACACACGCGATCCGGCAGACAAAGACGCCCACACGCAATCGACACTCGCTCATTTCTCCTCTTGCTCAACCTTGCTTTGATTTCTTTATACCGAACCACTACCCGGCTCGGCCCCGCTCGAAGATCACCTACCTTCGAGAAACCCGATCTACATGTTCTTTCGTCCCTTCTAACTCGTCCCGGGACTTTTCAATATCAGATTATCATCCCACCAACCAATGGCCAAGAGATGGCATCCACTCCCTCGAACCGGCTTAAGCTTACGCCGTCCAACTCGCCGTTCCTTACCCGGCCTTCTCGTTCTCCGATCCGCTCCCGTTTAACCTACGATACCTCCCTTTCTCTCCGACGCGTAGTCGGAACAACCTGCAACTCACCTACGGGCTTTGATAGCGTATATTCCTCCTTTGCTTACATTGCTGGAGGTGCCGTTGTCGTGGTTGACGTCTCGGGCGAGCATTACTCCCAACGTTTCTACCGAGCAAGGCCCTCTGCTATTCCGGTTTTCGCAGTCTCGCCCATTACACATTCGTCCTCGACTCCAAACTCGACGCCAAAAGCAAATGATAGCAGGAACCGCTCTGCCGCTTCTCCGAGAGAATCGCTGTACGGAGCCGGCATAGACTGGGCCGACTCGCCCAACTCGAAGTCGGGAACATGGACGAGCCGTGAACGGATAAAGGCTGCAACATGCCTAGCCCTCAGTCGAGATGGAAGATACCTGGCTGTGGGTGAGACGGGCTACGCCCCGAGGGTTCTCATCTTTAGTCTACAGGATTCCTCATCCGACATCCCGCTGGTGTCGATAAGCGAGCACACGTTTGGTGTGAAGGCTGTCGCATGGTCTCCGGATTCGAAATATCTGGCCTCGCTTGGCTCAGCAAACGACGGGTTCCTTTATTTGTGGAAAATCGATGCCCGCACTGGTGCGGCCAAACTATTTCAGCAAAACCGATGCACATCCCACGTCAAAGGCATGGTGTGGATGGGCAACAATCTAATAACATTAGGCGTGCGGCACATAAAAGTGTGGAGGGTGGACGAAGCCCCGACCATCTCGCCTACCAAGTCGAGATTCCCGGGGGATGGGTCCTTTCCGGTGTCCCAACAGTCGCAAAAGCCGCTAGCGGGCAGGAATATCCTGCTCGGATCGATGTTGGACGCCACATTCTGCTGCGCCGTGTCGATCCGGGAAAACAAGGCCGTCATCTGCTCGGAAACGGGCAGCGTTTGCTTGTTAGATGATACTAATAAGCAGATGAAGCTGGTCAGGCTGGTGGATCTTGGGTTTTTTATCAGCTGCGTATCTACCAGGAACGAAGATGTCTACATCGGAGGCAGAGACGGTCAATTCGTTGTCCTGGGGATTGACAGCATATTGGAGGGATGTCCCGATCCTCTTATCCACAACTCTCAGTCAGGAGACGGCCTGATCGCAATGAACTTCTTGGCAGAGAATCTTGTCACGATTGATTCCAGACGGTCGATTGACGTCTGGAGCCCTGATCACATCCCGGCACGTTCGAGGGACGACCCCAACCATATCCCGATTCCTGGTCCGGGTGATCCAATTGTGGGGATAGAGAAACTTGGCGGGACGGGTTCTCAGCCCGAGTCCTTCTTTACCTGGTCGGGCTCGGGGTCCATCCGTGTTTGGGATTGCGACGGCAAGGTGACCTCGACCTTTGACATACCAATCGAACAGCCTGACGTGGTCAACGACCTTGACCTTGTCAACCAGCTTGTGGTGGTGAAAGCCACTAAGAATGGGAGCCTGTTCGTTGCTGGGGATAAACTTGGTGTCCTCCGTATCATGGACGCCTCCACAAAGGAGTTGGTGACGGAAACCAAAGCACACGCGTCGGAGATCCAGGACATTGCGATATACGAGGACAACTCGAAAGTTTTGGTGGCCTCTTGCGGTAGGGATCGCATGGCCCAGCTTTTCCACCGATCGTCCACGGGCGAGTTTGAGTTTTTTCAGACCCTCGAACACAATGCCAAGGTGGTGCAAGTTCTCATCCCGTCAGACGACAAGATCGTCACATGTTCCCTGGACCGGACGCTCCAAATCCACGACTTGCTCAAGAAGGACGGAGAGCCCGATGTCATGGCTGCCATACAGTCCAAGGTCCTCTCTTTGAGGGCCTCTCCGTCATCTATGGCCATGTCACCCGATCAAAAATACCTTTTTGTCTCGCTTCTCGACCGGTCCATATACCAGTACGACGTTGGTACCGGACAGCCCATGTCCTGCTTCAAATGCAATGACGAAAATGGGCTCGAGTCGGTCGTTTTAGAATCGCTCACTTATGGCCATTTCCCGACTGGTGATTTCAACGGAAATGGCAGCTCTGGTTTCCTGCTAGGCATATCGAATACAGACAAATCTATTAGGATCTACGACGCGCAGACAGGGTCTTTCATGGATCGCGAGTGGGGCCATACGGAAGCCATTAACGGCGTCATCATGATGGAGAATGAGGAGTCTGGGAGGAAGGTCGTCAGCGTGGGCGAGGACGGAACGATCATGATCTGGGCCCTTGAGCTCCAGAATCCAACCATTTGCGCAACAAAACGCGATCCGTCACCTGAGAAAACGGTGGCTTTGGCCTCCAACAGGCAACCTTTGCGGAGAGTACTGTCCAGGGCTGAGTTGGCGGAATTCCAACGACCGGTGTCCAGCGCGGGACGCCGGTCCCCACCTCGCCCTGTCCAGCGACGTCCCTCGAGATTTCACATATCAACTCCAGCGACACGCACACCCATGAGCGAAAAGACGACTAGCCCGCTTGCAGACAGCACACCGTCAAGGCGCCCCTCGTCCGGTGGAGGTAGTAGATCTGACAGCCCCCCTCCCGATAGTCCAAAGAGCAGACCGAGGATGTACCGACGGCCCTCGCTTCCAGTATTAAACGCAACACCGCCGTCAGCCTTGACGGCTCGCAAAAAGTCGAGCTCTACCAACCTGCGAGGAGGCTATGGCTTTGGTACCCTTAGTATGGCGACGGAACAGACGTGCCGGCAATTGCGAGCATATCGCAAGAAGCTCTCGTCTTCCGACTCGATCAACAGCGATGTTCTGGCGGAGCTCGACGCTGAGCTGCGTCTGACAGCCGCGGCTCTGGGAGAGCGTGCGATCAGGAGCCGGAGCAGTCGTGGGACTGCCGACCGTGAGGGCGGCAAGCCTGTCAGCGAGACGGTCCTGAGCAGTATGCTAGATCAGTATAGCGAACGATTAGTCACCATGCTGGACGAGAAGTTGAGGCTCAGGCTGAGCGAGGAGGAGAAGGACGCTCTAATAAGGGACCGGCCCAGGACTGCTGGAGAGGGGTCTACTTCGTGCACCGCCAGCAGCACGGGTGCAAGCACGAGCACGACGCTTGACGGTGGCCCGCTTTGTGAGGAGCCTAGCTCTGCGTGACGGATTGGATTACCTGGGTACCACCTAGATGACAATGGAAAAGGACATGGAGTGCAGATTGGGGAAGACGAACTATTATCAGGATATCAAGAGACAAAAACATAGACGAACAAACAAACGAACCACGACATAGCACACACATATCAACAGCTGGGTATTATTGGCATTGGGAGGAGTGATTGGAGTGAATGGATGGAGGCTATATCACCTATTATTACCTTTTTAACTATTACTAACTACAACCACGATTTATTGAGTGGCAAGATACCCCGTTTCTCTCTCTCCCTTTTCTTTCTCTTTGTTCTGTTGAATAATTTGTATTATTGGATTACCCAAGTTGGTTGTCTTTCGGGGTAGGTTGAGAGGAGAGGGCAGCTAGTGAGGGAGAAAGAAAACTGGGTTGTTCGAGGAAGGAACGGTGGTTCGATCCAGACTATTTCGTCTGTCTGAGCTGGTCTGGCTCGTTGGGTTGGGTTAGGCCGTCATCTCTTGCCATTCTCGTTGATTTTATTTACATTTTTCCTTCCTTCCTTCTTTCCTTTCTTGCATTGCATTGGGTTATACCTACCACCCAGGGAGGGGCGTATCTTCGGTTCAATTGGGCTTTTGAGATATCAGGAGAAACAAAGAAAGAAAGTGATTCTTGAATCTCTAACAGGAGTTTAAATGGCGGTGCGGATAGGTGGTTGGCTTGGCTTATTTGGCGTTGTTTTTTTCGATTGCTTTTCTTTTGTTTTGAGTTTTTTTTTTACTTGGTTTCCCAACCAACTGAGAGTGCAAGATTTATTCATTTCATCTTACCGTTCTATGCTATGTCCTGCGCTTGATCTGCCTCTCCGTGTATAATTTGCGAATGTGTAACTTGTGCTGGTAGTGGTTCCAGATGTCCTCAGCAAGTCCACACGAGACCCGTCATGGAAAGTACGTGTATTACCGAGGAAGGAGTAAGATCGGCCTGCCGCAGTGGGGAAATGATGGCATGGCAGAAGAGCACGGAACATTCTCTGCCCCAGTGGTGTGGTGTAGATCATACCCCACGGCCGGGCTGTGCAGTTCCATTCAATCGATCTGATAAAGTCGATTCTAGAAGGAGAGGGTAAATATGCCATGCTACACATGATGTTGCACTCGTGAGACTCCAAGGGACTTGGCGATTGGCAATACGCTCCAAAACCTCGATATGATCATTTCTGCTTTTTTCTTCCTTTCAATTTCCTGATTTGGGTATTTCTAATGTTTAATGACTGAAGACACAAAAATAGGCAGGCCGTGGCACGGCTCATTTCAATATTTATTTATGTTGACTTCCTTCCCTCGCCCCTTATAAGCATGCAATTCAGGGGAAACTAAACCTCGGTCAAGAGATACAAGCTCGACAATTCCCATTTCTCGTATTCATTCACCAAATTACACCCTCACGGAAATAGATAAGTAGAAGTTGTAGATTAGTCGATGAAATGTTGCTTCTTTGAAGATGCTACCGTATCCCGACTGATGATGACTTCCCCTGCCCAACCATCTATACTCCTCGTACTCCTCCTACCCGCTCGCTGTGCCTCCAATCGACGCTCCGTAGAATACTAAATACAAAGGGCGTAGAAACCAAACTGGAAGCATGTAGGTAGGTCATGTAAGAAAAAATGCAGCGAATGTGGTATTTTAGCTGGTTCCCCATCCTCTGTACCCAAACCCAGTGTGCATTCCTCCTCTAGATGCTAGACGCCGAGAGAGAAAGGAAAGGAAAGGAAAAAATGAAAAAGAAACGTCTTTTGAATGGTATGTTCACAAGCCCGCCTGCTTGCGCCACATCATGCAAACCGCCAAGAAGTCAGAGACAACGCCTGCCATTCCCAACGCCACTTTTGTGACCCCTAAAACGAAAGATGAAAAAAGAAATAACGAGACAATTATTTTGAGAATACAGGAGAGAGAAATGAACCCCAAGAAAAAAAACCCCAAGCTCTCACAACTTCTAGGCGTGGTGCATGAGCTCGACTGGTGGCCTCGAGGTATGTGCCATGATGGGCTTTGACTCCATGGAGGCAAACACTGGGCTGATATCGGCGGGCTCGTCCGTCATGTCGTCGACCGTCACACACGGCAGGTTGGGGCTCTCGCCGCCCTCCACGGGGGGTTGGGGTTGGAAGATGAGCGTCGAACTACGGCTGCGCTGTCTGCTGCCAAAAACGCCCGCCGTGTTGCTGTCGGCTGGTGAAATGGGCGAGTAGTTCCCCGGGTTGGGGCCGGCATGGTGCCGTAGCTTCGCGAGAGCATCGGCTAGGTCGTCGGCGTGCACCATCTTGTTGGGAGCGTCCTCCATCTTCATCTCCCATCCGTGTGGGGGGGATGGAGGGGGGCTGATGAAGAAGAGCTTGCCGGCGTCGGGCAGCGCGAGGTGGACATCCTGAGAGGCTGTGATGGGGGTGGGCTGGCCGAAGTAGACGCGGCAGCTGTCGTCGAGGATGCTCTGGCCGTCGAAGTATTGGCGGACCTTGATGGCCGATTCTTCGTCGAAGAAGGAGATGATGATGCGTTTTAGTGATTTTAGCGGGGACCAGGCGTGGATGGGCGCTATGTTGGAGACGGCTTCACGGATGGTCTGGAGGTTGTCGGGGGCGAAGATGTCGAGGGAGTTGAGGTTGGTGATGATCAGTGTGTTGGACGGCGGTGTTGGCTGGACCAGTGGTGGTATGTTGGAGAGGTCGAGCGACAGCGACGCCTTGGAGGAACGGGTAGATGCCCGCGATGGCGGGGAGGGCTTCGTTTCTTGATCCATGTTTTGCGAGTTTGCGATTGTTCTTCTTGCTTCCTGAAGATTAGTCTCTGTTGGAGGAAGAGGAAGTGATGTGTTGACGGGCGTAACTAGGTCGGGCGGGTCGTGGTATTTGAGTTCAGAGAAAGAGTTGAACGATCTGGAGGTGGAGGGGCAGTGCTGGGTAGTGCGGTTGTGCTAGTGTCACTGGGTGAATGATGATGCAAGTGACGGAAAGCGGAAGGTCGTGAGGCCGGACTTGTCGATTATATAGCGTGCAGCGTGCAGCACTGCACGAAATAGGCGGGTATGATTGCAGTGAGCACTTGCAGATTCTTGGCGCACAAGAGCGGGAAGGAAGCACTGGAAGCACTGGGATTCTTGGAAGGTGGGTTGCTCAGAGGCACAAGAGGGTGAAACAAAGCCGCCGTGGAATGTTCGCCTGGATGGCCCGTTTGACAACCCCAACAGCCGAAGAATGGCGAGCGAGCGTTTGCGAGCGAGCAAAGCCGCCGTCAGAATGACCCAGTTGGATGGCTGAGTCGTGCTGGGCCGTCAGGTCATCAGGGGCCAAACTATGGGGATTGGGACTTGCAGGACGAAAAACACTAGGTTGGGACTGAAATGCGGATCATCTAGAATAGGGTTACCGACTACACTGCCTGTTATTATTCCACTTGTCACTGCCTGCACTGCTCGCTAGAGGCAAATTGTGATAATCATCTCGGTTCAATGTTCTGCCTTGTTCCTGTCGGGCGGTCCTCGAACCTACGGGCTAGATGGGCCTGTGAATACGGTACGTGATGTTGATAGTCAGAGTTCCGCCACCTTACTGCTTGCTGCGGATCGGGGGTTACGACCAGAGTTTAAAAAGTAAACACCAATATATCATGCCAAGTTTGCCTCTCTGAAAGTGGATGGTGGTGGTCGGTGACGGCAGGGGACTGGCGAGGCAAAAGTGTAGACACCTTCCATGGAAGACAAAGGACAAGCCCGTCAAAGACCGGCACAAGCCATTCAGCGTGATTGGCCATCCAAACACCCGTTGTCGACAATAA
>Ga0247781_1000363_pt1 | contig 13933 bp, 4 predicted proteins | sample UWRJL184509B5_FD_179922 | JGI IMG/M metagenome (GOLD analysis project Ga0247781, IMG submission 179922) | Plant litter microbial communities from Arlington Agricultural Research Station in Wisconsin, United States - UWRJ-L184-509B-5 | ecosystem: Environmental > Terrestrial > Plant litter >...
AGATAATCTAATCTAGGATCTGTTTTTTAAAACTTTATTTCGTAGGGTTAAGGAAGTATTTATTATTATTATAATATATATATTATCTTTAAAGCGGCCAGTATAAGACGTGATAAAACGTCTTAAGTCATAGTTAAACCCTCCAGATACACTAATTAAGTCATAATATTTAAATCCCCCTTTAACATTAAGTGGTAAGTAAGGTTTTAATTTAAAGAAACCTAATAATAGCTTAATTTAAAGTAAGGTTTATAAAAAGGTACTGTAAGATTTAGAATTAAGTAGCTTAGTAAGTTAAATAAAGACATTATAAACCATTATAGGTATTATTAAAAGGAGTTTAAAGACAGCTATATTTAACTAAATATTAAAATAACTTAATACCTATTATTATAAAACAGGAAGGTAGTAAAAGCAGTAATAATACATATGTAGGTTTATTTCACTACAGTCTTAGTAAGAGTGCAGGTTCTTAAGCCACTTTTAGTTACCTTATCTGACATTCCCTTTTACAGAATTAGAAATTTAAATGCTAAGCTGTAGCCTGCTTATATAATCACTATTTAAAATTTCCCAGATACCCTTATATCTTTTAATTTTACTTCCCCGTTAGCTATTTTCCACCCCTCCCCTTCACCCATTACGTATTCTATCTTATATAACACCCCTTATTCTAACTGTAAAAGGGAGGCTTAACGTTAATAACTTAATTCGCTTTAAGACTTTCTACCCTAATGATAGTAACATTAGCCTACACTAAAGGGACGTTATTCTGGCTTAAACTAGATAATATAGGATGTATGTTAGTGGGACAGCTGGATTAAGTTTAAGGCGCTAATTATAGTGAATTTACATTACTTTATGTAAGATAAGTAAGCTAAGGGTCCCCTAACTTAAAGAAGTCTGTTCTGTAAATAAATACTTATTAAAGATTTCCTTCTCCCTCTCCTATACCTTTTTATTAACTCTTCACTTATCTTACTTACATAACTACCTATTTCACTATTACTATTTTAAAATATAAATAATATTTTAAGGCTTATTAATTAATAGTAAGTAGGCTGTCCTTACTGTTATTATAAGTATTCAGGAAATATATTAAAAGTGCTAAAGTGCTTATATTTAATTAAGATAAGTTAATAATAACGATAGTAATAACTTTCACCTTAACTATACCTTAATAATATCTATTAATTTAACAGCATCTTTTAATTTAGTAATATCCCTTAAGTTAATAATATCTTTACCTTCATCTACTTAAAAGGTTCGCACACTTTACAGTTAAAAATTTCAATTATACATTAATTACTAGTAAGTTATTTTAAGCTAGTTCGTTATAAGTAACTAACCATCCCCTTACATAGGCGGCCTATTAATAATAAAGAAATGGAAATTATAAACTGTAACTACGAATTAAAGACACGTTTATTAAACGGGAATTTATTCCTAGCGCCTATTTTAAAGCCTTATCACGTTCTCAATATCGGCACAAGTATTAGGATCTAGGCCATTAACTTTACTAACCAGTTTCCATCTGTTAAAGTCATTAGTATTAACCTATCTTTAATCCAGCTAAATATAGTTCCTTTAAACCTCCGCTTCTAGATTAACGACATCTGGAAAGAGTGGAGCTTTAGATATAAATTTAACTTTATTTATATTCGTAATCTACTTATACGTTCTCCTCTTTATTTTAACAGAAAATAGTCTAACATTATCGTTACCTTTACTAAAGCGCTATTAATAACTGGCCTTCACTTTATTGGGATATTTACGATAATCTTAACCTGGGCGGCTGGTTTAAGTATGTTAAGTTCTCATTTAAAATCTAATAGAAACAGTCCTTTAGCTCTACTAACTGTAACGCTAATAACGCTATTAGGATTATAAATAAGGTCTTCCACAACGCTAGTAAAGTAACAGGTAAGATATTCCATCCAACTAAGCGTTAGTGGAACGTGATCTAGATGCAGGAAGTAAGTTTTAGAAACGTAAAGGTTAAAGAGTATAAGTTCTTAATTAATAGGTAGCTGGAAGATATAAAGTTAAAGAAGTTAAGTCTTTACAATTAGGTATTTTAGGAAAGGAGGTTAAAGGGGTTAGGTTTACAGCTGGGGATTAAAGTGCTTAAGTATTCTTATAAATACATATTAGTATAGTAAGTATATGTAAAAAGGGCTTTAAAGGATTAGAATACGTATCTGTTTTATTATAAGTAAGTTATTACTTTTATCCCTAATTAGTAGTTAACTTTTACAGGACATTAATGTTTTTAATAATAGTTTAAGCATATGGGCACAGAAACTGTAACTTGTAAGTAGTAGGAAGATACTATTTAATTATATAAGCTTAAGGTTGTAAGTGAAATTAGTAATATAAGCAGGTTACGTCACTTTAAAAGATCGTAATAATCGGTACTATTGTAACCTAATAGCTAGTAAAGGCCTATATCTAGTAATTAAATGGATAATTTTAATACGTAACGTATTAGTACGTCCTTAGGGTTTAGCTTTTAAGATAGGTTACTGACATTATTTAAGAATCTAACTGCTAGGTCTTTTACTAGCTTTTATAATACTGTATATTTCTTAAACTGTACCTACTTAAGGATTATAATAACGCTCCTACTTATAAGATTATTAATAAAAGTGTAAAGGATTAAGTCCAGCACTTTCGGCAGCTTAGTAGTGAGAAAGTTATATAGCTTTTAATAGGAGATTTGTAAGTGGAATTATATATAGTAACGCTGCTTTATAGGGTCCTAAAGGTAATTCTTTTACAATTTAAATTTGTTAACAGTGTAATTCTGGGATCTAAGACACCTGCAGACTTTAACGTATTACTAGGTAAGCAGTTACTACATTATATCCCAATTAGGGCTTTAAATAAGGTACTTATATATGGTATTACTCTCTATCTTACAGTTAAGCTCAGGCTACGTAAGTAACTAGCCTTGTAAAAGGGTAAGAGTTTCTACTAACACATTTTAGTAAGAAGGTGTAAGTTACAGAGCTTGGAGCTAAAGGTCTTAATTATTACGGCTTTGCTTTAGCGTAGCTAAATTCTCGGCTTGGATATAACAGCTGTTTAGGCCCTATATATAGCTTATATTTATAGGACTTTGCCCTGTTACTGTACAGTTTAGCCGATCTGAACGAGCAGGCAGTGTTAAGGCGGATGGCTCTCTCTTTCAGGCGTGTTATAAGTGATAGATGCTATCCTACTGTCTGTTACTGCCTTTATAATACCGTTTAAGTAGAAGTAATCTATAACTTACTATTTAATATAATAGATAAGCTATTTAATAAATATTATTTATATATAATAGGCCCTCTGTAGTATAAGGATACTTTAGAAAAGACTTAGTGAGAATTCAGAAGCTGCATTAACCGGTATAATAATGCTTAGGATAATGGGTAGACCGTGGTTTAAAATATAATTCCCCTTTTAACCTCTTCCTATCCATTACCTTACTATAGGCTTTATACTACTTCATATTCTATATATTTATTAAGTCTTAAGGTGTTAATAATAATGTGGGTAAGATAGGGAATTTAGGAGAAGGGGTAGAGGTAGACTAGCTGGAAATTTCACTACTGTTAGTAAGATGTAACCTGACTATTATCCCCCTCTTACTTATCTTATTATCCTTTTTTTTATCTTCTTTACACCTTTAATTTATATTAACAGATCTGCTCTTTTTCTCATCTCTTTCCATCTTCGCTTATTACTACCTTCCTATAACCATTAGCTAACTTATTAAGTTCCTGTATAGAGTTGTATTAAATTAAGCGCATAGCTGCTAATTGTAAGGCTGGATACGTACGCTTTCCAGAGCTTATAACGGCTATTTAGGCCTATTATGTTAATAGTAATCAGATGCTGTTAAAGCTATATAACCTTACCCTAAAGCTTAAGCCTTTACAGGATTGTGGTAAACTAAGTTAATAACAGCCGTTACATCCCACAATAAAGTAGCTTATCACTAAGATAACTAAGTGTGAAACTATAGCTTCGCCTTTAGGATAAGTATTATAAGTGGATAGTTAAATCTCATTACTGCCTAACTATACGGGTCGCCTTTAAAGGACCATATAGGTATGTAAGCCAGGATAAACTAACATTTCGTAAGGCCCCCCTTTAAAAAGGGATTAATTTACATAGCTTTATCCATTCTTAACCAAATAAAGAACTTATTAAAAGAACAATAACGGCTACCTCTAACCTAGCTAGTAACAGTTATTATATATATTAAGTATCTTAAACTATTACTTTAAGTTAGAAATAGTTATTTCCTGTTAAGGTAGCTAGAAGGATAGGGGTATAAGCATTAAGTGTTTATACAGAGTATTAAGTAGTAATAAAAAAGAGCCTTAACTCATTCTTAAGAGACCTGTTGAAGATAAATAAACTGTCCCTGGATAGTAAACTCTAACTCTTATAAACCCTATCCACACTCTTACCTTTAAAACATTTTTAAAATGGCCTATTAAACCATTTCTGAAGATTACCTTATTTCCCACATTATTTTAAACTAAAATAGCCTTAAGGAAATTCAGTTCAGTAATACTAAGACCTGTAAAGTTATCATCACTTAATTATCAGTCACCTTAGTAACCTAAGTAAAATATAAGCGGAACTTTACTATTTTAATAAATATTAATCTATTTATCTTCTTTCTAGGTCCGGACTTTATATATTAAAACAATATTATTAATATTATAATAAAGTTCAGTATAGGTTATTATTTCGACATTTATATCATATCTAGTAACCTTAATTATAAGATCAATATTACTAATCCCCCACATTTATACATATATATTATAATAGATTACACTTAATAATAATCAGTTACCAGCTATAACTAGAAGGTTAATTAATTAATAGATTATAATATTTATCTCACGTCGGTCTTACATAGTATAATTAACTTAGTGGATTAGATTTAAATAAAGTTTACATATTATAAGAGATAACTAGGGGGATTAAAAGTGGAGACTTAAGCTTTAAAAAACCACTTTCATCTTAATAGCTTAATTTACAGCCAGGCCTGTAAGATAAGGGGTTTAGTTTTAATATAGTTAGAGATTATATAACTACTATATATATATATGTAGCGAGTAAGGGATAAGATATATAACAGATAGTTTTCTAGGACTTTAAGGGTAAGGAATCCTAATAAAGTGTAGGATTTTCTCCCATAATTAACAAGTTACCCACTATTTAAACTTAACCCTTATCTCTTATACTTTCCTATCATCCATTTTTCATTTCTTTTACTCTTTTATTTCTATAAACTTATAGAATTCAGTAATTACAGTTAGTAAAGTAGGAGTTATATCTCCCACCTACAGTGTAGAATTACGTAACAGATCACGTAATATACTGTAAAGTCTTTTAAGCTAGTAAGTATAAATCCTAGGTTAAGGGGAATAACGTTAGCCTTGTAAACCGTTAAGGGCAAAGAGTAATACTATTAAGCATCAGCTTACTTACAGCATTAACAGGAGATATAAACACCCACAGATAAGGAAGATCTAAAGTTAATAGGAATAATATAAATCCTTATAAGGGTTAAGGGTAAAAGAGGAGGAGCTTAAGCTTTTAACGTCCTTAACATTATACCTAAGACATTAATACCACCCTAATTAAAGTAGTAAGAGAAGCACCTACTTTATATTAACGTAAAGTAGTTCTATTACATCTTAAAGAGAAGGGCTGCTTAATAAAGATTAAAGGAGAAGTCCCCACTCTCCACAGGGCGTAAACCTTACCTTTATAAATTAAGATATAATTATGTAAAAAGGAGATTAAAGGGTCTTAAAGGCCGCTTTTTAACTACTAAGGAGGTAAAAGCACTAGAGGAGCAGAAAGGAGCAGTAGCTAAAAAGGCAAGTAAAAAGGTTAAAGCGAATCCTAAGGGGAAATAAAAGGTAATAAGGAAGTAAGTGTAAGATTATAAATATTAATAATTTATTAATAATATAATGTATTAGGTCTTTTATTAACTTCTTATAATTATTCTTCTATTACATTTCGTTCGTTTCCAGTTACAGTAGCCTAATTTACAGCTAGCTGTTATTTAAGCTAACCTAAGGTTAGGAATAGTTAACCTTTAATAACTAATAAATCTACCTTCCACATCTAAATCTACCCCTCTCCCCCCTTACATTTTCTCCCGTGTCCTTTCCTTTCTTTTTATTACCCCTTTCCAAAATCCATTTAAATCTTTCTACCATTCACTTCCCATTATTTAATAATTTACACCACTTTTATAGCCACCCACTAAAATAAGCCCCACTAAAAATATAAGAAGGTTAAAATCCCCTAACCTAGGACTAACACATGCTCTTAAATATTCTAATTAAAGACTTTACCTATATTAGGATTCCTAACCTTCTATATAACCCTTATAACTGTCCCTCCTATCACATACTTTTAAATGCCCTTATTAACCTTTCCCTTATCTCCCTCACCTTATTTATCCTGTTACAGGATTTAATAACCTCTTATTGTAATTAATTCACCTTAGCTATCCTCCCCTCCCTTTCACCTAACACCTTACTTTACACTACAGCCACCCCTTCTCCTTTAAACACAGGATCTATACCTATTATAACATAAGGCATAAGGCTCCCCTAGTTATAGTAGTTATACCCTTACGGCCCTCTTTATTAATAAGTAAGGGAAGATACTATTTAATTACATAAGCTTAAGGTTGTGAGTAAAATCAGTAGTGTAAGTAGGTTACGTCACTTTAAAAGATCGCGACGTTAGAGTAGGATAACGTGGTGTTAAGGGCACTGGATGTAACGGCCTTTAAAGAGAAAAACTTAAAATAATAATAATAAAGGCTCTGTTAGAATATATTAGTTTATATAACTAAGTGTTTACTTTAATAAAGGATATTTCCTCCTTTATTAACCTAATAACTAAATGCCCTCTCTTTAAATATGGCCCCTCTTAAAGGGATTATACTTAAGTAGAATCTAATTAAGGAGTAACTTAATTAAGGATTTAGGTTACTTAAATAAGGTAGTTAAAAACCCTTAAAAGGGAGCGTTTATTAACGCGTCTTAAAGGAGTATAATATTATAAATCACCACTATAATGCAGCTTTAAAAAACCCCTTCTCCTGCCCCATTATTAAACCATAACACCTAATACCCCAGTAGCCGCTATTACTCTACCTTAACGTGTTAAGCTTTATTTCCTTTATTTAAGTACTAAGCCGCAGCCACCTATATAGTTATAACTCCTTAATTACTCTCCTTTATATTTATTATTTTAAATCCTTATTAACTTAATTCTACCCCCATACCTCCTCCCCCTTACTACACGTAAAGGGGCTGGACGTCGACACTACTAATCCCTTTAAGATTTTCTACAACCTATGTTAGTGGGAACCGTCCTATTATATTCTGTAACGGAGCACTAGGCGTAGTCTATCCGCCCACTTTTCACTAATTAAGCAGATAAAAACATTTCTCTACCCCTCTATCTCTCCTTTAATTTCTCCCTTTAACCTTTTCACTAATCTTACTAATATAACTAACAATTTAACACTAACTGTCACAAATCACAGATTATATCTTATAATTTACTAACTTTAAGCTATAAGCAGCCCGACCTTATAATTACTGTAAATCTTTAAGATATAGGCTAAGAGTGCTACTATGTTTATATAATTACAGGATAGAATGATAATAATAGCTTAATAATATCCTTAAGTCTATTTATATATAAGTGCCGTTATATTAATGGTTAAACATATAAGGACTTCCTTAATTATGGTAACTATTTATATATCCCATTTCCACATAATCCCACATAACAGCACTAACACGTCCTTTAAGCAGCTTAATAATAGAATATAAAATAAGGTTTATAATATAGTATATTAAATGCTCCTTATTCTTAAATAAGGTAAGCTTTTTCATATACCTGTCGCTAACCCCTAACAGGTCTTAGATATTAGTATAGGTACTGGCATTTAGGCTATTAACGTTACTAATCACTTTCGCTTAACCACTATAACTAGTGTTAACCTATCTCCGACCTAGCCCTAATATGTTCCACCTAATTATAAATTTCAGATTAACGATACCTCTAAGGAGTGGACCTTCTAGAAGAACCACTTTAACTTTATCCACATTCGCCATCTTCTAGTACCAACTCCCTTCTTTCAACCCCCTTAACACTAAATTCTACTTACATTAACAGTCGCTAAGGTGCTTTCACTAACGATAAATGGTAGTGATTATATAACTAAGCGCTTAGCTGCTTTAAACCAGGTAGCTGGCTTAAGCACACTAAATGTTTAACCTTAATTATCTCTAACGATAGACCATTCTCTTACAATTATGTCTACACTTCCTGGGAACTCTTTATCTATAAGGTAAGTAAGAAAACAGGTAAGATACTTAACCTAATTACGGAGAATAAGAGTTAGATAAAAGAAGTAGGATTTGTTAAAGTGTAGACTAAGAAGTTTAAGCTCCTAATCGGTTAATAGCTAAAGGGTAAGTAGTTAAAGGAAGTTAGTAGGTGGAATTAAGTAATCTGTTAGGAGGGGTTAAAGGGGTTTACTTTAAGGCTGGGGGCTGAAACGCTATTACTTAATGAGAATGAACTGGAGACGCTTTTTATAAAGATGAAGACTGCGTTTAAGGATAGCAGTAATTATATATATTACCCTAAGTAAGTTATTAGCTACGTGGTTAACTCTTACAGGATATTAACTTTTTTATAACGTAAGCATATAGGCATAGAGGTTACTTTAAGCGGTGCGTGGCGCTTAATTATAATAAGGAGGTATTATGTCTTAGCTTTAAATTAACCTAATGTCAATTTAGAGAAGTGGGGGTTTAGCTGGGGATTTTACTATATAACTGAGATTAGCAAGTCTGTAAGGTGTAAATAAGTTATTTCCAGGTCTTTATAATGAAAGCTTAATCTTAATATTACATGGTTTATATACATTACGTAAGGGTGATGGCTGTGAAAGCTGTTTAAGACGTTATAGTGGCTTAACTGGAGATTATGTAACTAGCTGTGTATGCGTCGTAGTAAGTGGGATTGTGTTGGATAGCCTCCCTGGAAACGCCATATTTAGGTTTGCCTAATTATATAAGATGTTGCGATCCACACTATCGTGTAACTTTTATAAGTGTTTTTCGCTCCCTGTTCACATCCTCTCCCCGTTCACTCTTATACTTAACAGCACACACCCCCTAACCTCACTTACAGTATTAACTGCTATATCCTCCCACCTCCCACACTAATCGTAACAATCAGGTTTAGCGCCGATACCCGCCTTTTTAAATGATGGAGTTTCAGCTACAGCAACCACTCGAACCTATTACCGTCTTTATAGCTCAGGTGGAGGTCCAGGGGCCTTTATCATACCCTTATTCTCAGGCCTCTAACATACGCCATTTACGGAGCCTATAGCACTAATAACTCCCAGTCTTAAGGCAGCCACTCCACTGCCTAGCACAAGCACCAAGCCCCTCTTAAGCCCCGCCCTTAGGTCTTCTCCGGATCAGGACGCCATAACCCTTTAACCCGCTAATTTAACAGCTTATAATAATATTAAGAAGAAGTCCTGTAATAAAGTTATAATGAAGCTTAAAAAGCTATTTAAGATGCTTCCTTAAGAGTAGTAACAGTAAGATAAAGGTACACCGCTGCGAAAATGGGAGATTTTATCTGCCACTATAGAGAGGATTAGGTACCTGGAACAGGAAGTGAGCCGGAATCTGCCCTTACACGCCCTTATTTACAATGGCTACTGGCCTGGCAGTGGTAAATATATAAGGTATTATAATATCTTTTTTAATTCATTACTAACTTTATAAATCTGTGGAAGCCTTATTTACAGAAGGACGTTCCCTAATATTAATAATCGCCAGCAGCACGAATTACTACTCCACCCTAACATACGGCTTAATTATATATAATGTCATAAGTGGTTTAAATAACACACAGATTATAAAGTATATATAGATTCGCTTTAATTACATACTAACCCTAACAGACCCGAAACTCAGAAAGATGCGGATAGAAAGTTTCACTACTCTCTCTGTATTAAGACTTTTATTTAACTAACGGGTTTAAGACGCCATCTTAAGGAATGTAAGTTTACTTCCTATCTACTTAATGGGATGACCTGATTTAATATTAGTAGACACGGATCACCAGTGATATATATGCTTACTTTATAGAGTTAAGTTGTTACGGGCTGATTCCTTAAAGGTTCACTTTATTAAGTGCTCTATCCGCCTTAGTAACCTAAAAGGGTTAAAGCATTTAGATCCTGGGGCGTATGTTAAGAGCGATCCAGATTAGCAGTAAGGTGGCAATATATATTATACTATTCCCGCTTCTAATAGGTTAAGTAACACCACTAACAACGCCCAGCGTCTAATACCTAGCAGTAACCAGAGCCTTAATAATGTGAAGGATTAGGACCTATAGTGGTAGCAGTTCTACGCTTATTACACTGATTTGTAAAACGCCGTCACTTAAGTGGAAGCAGGAAACGAAGGTTATAGTTATCCGGGGTGTGGGTGCTAGTGACTTACCTGTTATATATTATATTATATTAAATCTTTTCATTTACTTTCTGTCGCTATTTACCATGATATTACGTTAAGTCGTCATTCAGGCCTTGCTTAGTAATTAAGGATAGGCTTGTCCTTAGGTCCTTTTCATCCCATCCCATCACCTGCCGTCAACGTATTATATTACGTATTAAATCTTAATAACAGTATCGTAATCCCTTTATATTAACTGTATAATTTTAGCATAACCCTTATAAGATGCAGATGCCATTAGCCTTGCCTATTCCATTTACAGTGTTAGGCCTCTATGCTTTACTGGTGCTTTATCCAGCATATTAATAACTAGCGCCTGCTTATTACAGAGCGTGCCACTCCTTCTTCCCTCTGCCGAATAGCTCACTCCCCCGTGCCCATTCACGACATGTTAAGCCTAAAACTTAGTCTGCAGGTTATCTCGTCTTAATTAACCCTTGGATAACAGGAAGCAGCCTGGAGGGGCGTGGTGGGTTTATTTTATAACTTGGGATTAAGGTGCTTAGGTACTCCCCTAATGTGATCTTAGTGAATCTTCGCTCCCTGGTTGTGGTAGTATACGCTTTGTTTTATTATCCTGAAACACGGCAGTTTAAAGACCACGTATTACTAAGGTTACGGTGCCAAAACGCTATTATTATAGAGGCTGGGTTTTACAGCACACCACCCTAGGTCTTAATGTTTTAACACCGAGAGCCATAGCCTAACAGAGAGACCTAGCCTCTGACTGTGATCTTCGGCACCTGGGCATCAGTGCTTTAATTAGCACGCTGATAATAGATCTCGCTGGCGGCTGTAGCGTACCACTCCAGCCACCTTTAACCCCGTGTGCCACTTCTTTTTTTTCTTTGCCTAATGGCTCACTCCCCCACTCCCATTTATAACATATCTAGCCTGAATTACGACTTGCAGGTTAGCTTACAGGTTACCTTGTCTCGATTAACCGCCGAATACTGCATTTCGCTGTCCTCCCTGGTAATATGGGTACGTGGTCCCCCTTTTAATAGTGCCGCCGTCTCCCTAACTGCCTGACGCAGCCACCAGCCAGCCTGCCAGCCTAAGGGAATTATATATTAATAACACTAGCTTATATACACTGTCGTCTTAGTCTTAATATGTAGTTTTAACTATATCTTATTATTTTACATTACCCTGTCGGCCACTTATCTAGTCTTCCGTTTTACAGATTGGGAGTGCTGGTGTTAGGTCGCAGCCCCTGGTTAATTTTAGGTTATAACCCTTCACCCTCTGTTACCTGTCACCCTGTCTCCACTAGGTAGTAAGTGGGACGGCCTTGCCTGTCTGCTTATCATCTGACATTACACCTTTTCCTTTACCTAATGCCTTACCTCCTGCGCGACCATCCAGACAAGTCTTAACTAGAATCCCGACCTAGCTGAGGACATATTAGTGGAGCAGCTGCTTATTCCACCACACATATAACGTTCTTACTGGGCTGTGGCTGTTTATGTAGTAAGTATTTAACAGTGACAGCCTAAGCAGTTATTCTACACCTTGCTTTTTCTTTTACATCCATCTCTCCTTACTTTATACGCTATCCCCTTTAACAGAGTATTTAGGGCCTTTATGTTACATTATGTGCCTGCTTCCTCTAACCACACCACACACACTACTCTCCATTTTACGCCAGTTACCGGCGCATTAACTTCTCACCTTAGGATTTGAGCGCTAATATATCTTAAAAATGACTTAAATTATAAAGAAAGAACTGCGTGCTATTACAGATATTATTTCCCAAGCCAGGAAAGAGAACCCCATGAACAAGCCCCTCGGTATCTTAGGCTCTACTTTTCCACTCTATACTGTGCTGGCGTTATCTGTGACAACCCGTATTACTTGCTGTAACCCTTAGTGGCTACAGCCGTCTGCTTGCTGTGTATCTCCCTGCGCTGAGATGGTCTGGCAGTGGTGCCGACTGTGCTCCCAGATGTTGAAGTCCAGGATTGCTTTGGGACTGGCGGATGCGCTCCCTTCCTAATGGTACAGTTCGACACCATTTATAGGCCTTTAGACCGCGGAATCTGTTATTAATATTCTGCTGGACGGTATCGCCCTGGTAGCTGAGAGTTAGGATGTAAAGAATGACCGATAATGGTTTTAACACCCTGTTTAAGGTTTTACAGTAACCCTTATATTCGTACCTACCTTTACCCCTTTTTTATATTTGAGAAGAAACCGTTTTAATGACAGTTTGAGTATATGGATGTAAAAGCTACTTAAGTAGTAACTTTATCCTCCTCTTCAGAGCCTCCGACTGCTACAGGTAGAACATTATCACGGCTGTGTTATTAGCAATCGAGTCCATTATCGTGCTCCTTAAGATCCCTGCCAGTATATATAACCTCTCACACATCATTATATTCTTAGCCAGCTATACGTGTAGGTCTGTATCTTTAGTATTATACTTAACTATCTTTGTGATATCGGTGGCTTCTAAGACGGTGATTAAGAGTGTGCTGTTATCTATCTTAGGAGGGAGATTAAACTTCTTTAACATCTTAACTAACGCTAGGGAGGACCAGTTTATAGTATGCTTAATGCTTGCCGTGTATATAAAGTCCACAATTATAATGCTGTTATTAAGCTTCCACATCACACCACCCTGACGTTACTTAACCTTTTCTCCGAGAACGCCACTAGGCACCTTAAGTCGAAGTTAAACCCATTATAGATGTTTATAAAGTCCAGGCACAGGGCGTTTATTATCTTATACGTCTCCCTTACTATCTCCTTATTTCCTAACACCTTCACTACCAGGGCCTTATAATCCTTATCCCACTTAATCTGCCCACATTAACCGAACGTATATAGGCAGAAGCACTTATTATTAAACTCCTTATTATACTATCCGCCATTCGACATAATAATGCTAATAATGGGATTATGTGGAAGAGGTATATCCACGCCTCTCTTAGAGGTTGTCACCTTAATGTCCAGCCCTAGTATTAAGAGCTTCGGCACCTTAGCCACCGTTATTAGACTGAGACCCTTAGGGGCTAAGGTGCTGTAACCTGATATTAAGATGGCCTTTAACTTCTAAATCGACTGCCTTATATTAGTAATGATCTCTAAACGACACGTTAATGACTGTGTTATCCACAACCTCACTGATAGAATTATCCTCCATCTAGGTAGTCATAATAACCTAGCCCATGTCTATAATCGTGTTCACATTTTTAATCTTCATCTTCTCTGTAACTAAGTGGATCTTTAAGATTATTAAGCCAACCCTGAATGCACTTATCAGCTCCTTAACAGGGTCTGTGCTCTTCATCTTCGTTGTGTCCGTGTTTAGCATCGCCTCCAGCATA
>Ga0247781_1000364_pt1 | contig 13927 bp, 7 predicted proteins | sample UWRJL184509B5_FD_179922 | JGI IMG/M metagenome (GOLD analysis project Ga0247781, IMG submission 179922) | Plant litter microbial communities from Arlington Agricultural Research Station in Wisconsin, United States - UWRJ-L184-509B-5 | ecosystem: Environmental > Terrestrial > Plant litter >...
CACCACCAACTGTCATGGTCACTACCCGTGTAAGTGGAAAATGCATCGCCTCACTCGCGACACATAACCATACTCTGCCCATGACGCGCGGAGATTGCGGTGAAGCTTGCGACGCACTGAACCGTTATGCCCGCCCAGTTTACGTGTGGTGGCTCTGCGCAAGAGATATTCCGTACATTTTCGCTGCATTGAAATGACTCCTCGCGCAATTCCGCCCTTCCAGTGTCCTGTGTAGATTAGGATTATAAACTCAAACACCTTAGAAGCTTCATAATGATGAGGCGGTTGCATTTACAGCGCTAGACCTGCCAAAAGGAGACGAGCACGGGCTAATCTTTTTGGATTAGATATAGGAAGACGGTAGAACGGCGGAAAGAAGCCGACGGAAGACAAATCCCCAGGAGATAGTTCGCTTTTTGTCCATGGTTGATGCATGGGTGCTTAACAATCAACCTGATGCGTCAGCAGCCTCGGGTAAGGTAAAAGTTAAGGTTAATAAGTACAGATTAGTGTGCAATGGTATCATGGAAATCCAAAAGGCGGGCCAGGAGTGACGTGCGGGAGTAACTCCGCACCATCCAGCCACTAATCAAGATCATGAACAATCAATCATCCTGAGGCCGACAGTGTGTCGTGTCGTGCTGTGAGCAGTGTGCAGTGCTTTGGACGCTTCACAACTAAGAATTACGCCAAGTGAATTGTCTGCTGGCCGGGCTGCCAGGCATCCAAATTCGCTCGCCGGGCCAAGTCGACCGTGGCTTGGATCATAATCATAATCCATCATCAATTATTAGGACGCGGGAGTTGTGTTCCAGCCTAACTCCGTTGGCCGTCGGAGCAAAGGACTTATTGGAGTTATGGGGAGATTGCCCTGGCACACACGCACGCACGCAAAGAAAATATTGCGGGATGAGTCGTTTGAATTACGCTGCAGCGAGCGCAAGTAACCACGAATGTGCGGAATACAGGATACAGGGCAGTAAGGTAGAGTCATCCGGGAGCGAGCAAAGCGAGCAGACGGGACACGCGTGCATGCTCATTTGGTGTCGTTTTGGTGTCGATTCGTGGTCACGGCCAAGCGAGACAACCCGAGGCGGCCGAGCCCTTCGGAGGAACGCAAAAGGCGCTTCACCGCCGCCGGAAACTGGAAGTCTCATGTACGTGGTGTTGGAGGGGTCAACCAAGGCCTGGTTAGGCCGACTTTGTAACTCACAGGGGTGGGTGCACGGGGACAGGGCACTTGGAAACGGTACCAGGGTACATTTACTAAGTACCCCGGTACCCACACCCCCCAGCGACACACAAAGGGAAGTGCCATCGGGTTGACGGGGTTCTCGCTTTTTGTCAGCTGCTGCGGATGGATGCAGCAACCTTGCGCTGATGACCTGCGCGGTGTCTCGAAGACGGAAGCCACACCAACATACGGTCAAGGGCCATCTTTGAAATCAAACTTACAAAAGCTCTTGCCTTTCCCTCCTCCGAGGCACACACATCTCGTCTTTCCCACAAGCCTCAATTCTAAACTCAAGTGAACATCATAACAATTATCTGATCAAGATCAGTTGAATGTCCAGTGCACCAGCTCTACAAGACAACATACTTGTACACAGACCGCTTTTATATCTCTGTTGCCCAGTCACACCTTAACAACCACACACCCCACCCTGGCTGCCTTGACGCCCTTTTAGTAGGCTATTCCGCAATCGGCTCGCTGCCTTGAGTCACTCAGACGCAAGCTTGAACCCGCCCAAAAAACACACCAAATATTAAGAGAAGCTTCCCAAGCTTTTTTTTGCCCGACACAATGCCTTCCACTCTACACATCAGTACAACAACAACACAATCGAAACCAAAGGGTGTCTATCCTTCTTCTCCAGTGGTTGCTTCGTCTTACAAGACCGCCAAAATGTCAATCACACAAACATACTTCCTCGCCCACAAGGCGAGAGGCAAGCTCTCACACGAGGCTGCCCGCCCCGACCACAACCTCCGTCTCCTCGTTGGGCACGCCAACCTGCTCGACTCCCTGATGCTTGAGCTTGCCGATGCCGAGAGGGAACAAGAATCGTGGTTCAACCAATCCGTCCGTGGGGCTACCAAGAGCGAGGACAAGCACATCCAATGGGCCGACAGCATCGTCGAGGAGCCCGAGCAAGACTGGCAAGCTGAGGACGCCGACTCGTACTCCGATTCCGACTCCGATTCCGACAGCGATCTTGACGAGGACGAGGATATCGAGATGGCCGACATGGTTTCCCTCAGGAGGATACCATCGAACACAAAGGTCTACTACGACGACGACATGGAGGAGGACGATGACGAGGAGGAGGACTTTGCACAGCTGGCTCTGCACCGCAGCCCATCACATTCTGCATCACCACCCGAGCTCGACCACGACTCCGACTCCTCGGAGGACGAGCCAATGCCACCATCCCCGCCCACCACCGTCCTGCCCACATTCTCGGAGAAGGAGCACAGCCAGACCATCACAACGACAAGTCTCTTTGGCACAGACGAAGCAGATAAAGACGCATTTTACGAGCAAGGCTTTTACCTACCGCCACGCAACCCGGCGAGGTTAGTCTCTGCGATATCAGTGTACTAGAAGCGATCTTTTCTTTCCTTCTTCTGCATCATCTTCTCTGCATCGGGCAGGCGTTTTTGAGTTTTACTATACCAATTTGCGGGCATTGGCTGCATGATTTCACACATTACGACAACAAAAGTTATTACGGGGATATATACATACTAGAAGGACAGTAATTGGAAGTGCATTCACATGCATATGGCTCCATCCACACCACTCAGGGATAGCAACATTTTGGGCATTTCTTTTATTTCTCTTCTATGGGCTAGGGTTGGTGGTTCGCTCCCTACCTTCATACAAGGTTGAGGTTGAGTGGGAAGACCCTCAGGACAGACAGGTTGAATATTTCCCTGTTTTTTTTTTCGAGACACACACATAGGTATCATGGATACATCATCAATCGATCACTCGACTTCCTCTCTGCACAGTCTGGATCGATCGATGGCAATTACATAGCAAAGCTATCAAGCATAAATTCATCAAGATCGTCTTAAAAATGATTTCAAATCAAATTGTGCGCTTTTATTCCGTAGTGATGTGAACAACGCGACGGGCCGTGATCATGAGATCGCTGCAAACGGAGCACATTTGCGGTTCACGACTGGGCTGGACCCCTCATTGCGGGTTTGTCTACAAAAGCTCCGTCACAAAACACCAGCATCAACCGATGAACCTTGCGATCCCGCCCCTCCAATATGTGAATGTGGATGGATGATGAATAATTCTCCTTGTGGATATCTGTTTTTTTATTTTCAATTCGGCCGGTGTTATCGTCCGGCGAAATTCCATCAAAGTCTAAAACCCGAACCTAGCTCATGTCCGTAGCTGTCTACAAAAAACTGTCCGGAAAGTGTGCGTTATCTCTCCGAAGCGCCGACAATCGGTGAATTGGATCAGGTAAGGCCTGTGCTGCTCTCCCGGGCACTGGCAGGGGGGTAAAGTAGGGGGTGTGCAGTTGATCGGTTCCGACCCACCGGTATGATTCACACAAAGCAAGCGCACCGGCTGGAATGCTGCACTGCAAAAAATGGAAGAAAGTGCCGCGGAGGGCGGAATTAGGGTGGAGATCTGATGCACCCCATGGCGTTGATTTGTAAAAGTCCCCTGCCTTGAGTTCAGTTCGTCAGTACGCCAGCCCTGCATTTGTCACCAGTTCACCAACTACGACGGAGATTTTAGGTAGCGACAAGCGAGTTTGCAAGTCTGCCTTCGTCTGGTGTGACAGTTCACTCGCTGCCTTACGAATGCCGCACCCCGCTTTCTCTTGGACAGGTTGAGGCCTGTCCACACACGTGTTTTTTTTTGGGAGTCAACAATCTCAGGGGAGGCATTCAATTCGTTCTGATTGTGGAGTATTTCGTTTGTTGCTATGACTGTTGTCCAGTTGTCCAGCTCACCGCTTCGTTTTTGCCTACCTTGGCATCAAGGGACACGACACAGTCATCCCTATCTATGCTTTTGAAATTCCCCGGACGTGTCTAATTGAAGTTCGCTAAACCGGGCAGCAATGAGAAAGCAGCACGACGGAGAGGCGTTTGTTTCAACGATCTTGTGCGTGGTACAAAACTGGGGGTAGCGGCACGGCTCAGGAACACGAAACGAGGCTCACCGTTCTGTTCCATTGATAGGTAGCCTGGGGTCCTGATCGCCAAGGAAAATTTGACTGTCTTGAAACGAAACAATCGGAACGAAACATTTTGGTTTCTTTTTTGGTGGTATGCGTAGGTGTATATTCCGTACTCGAGATTTGGTGCAGTCAGTGCCTTCCCCTACGCCTATCATATCATTTGATCGATTTGGCATACGGAATACAGCCCACGCATCTCGAGTTTATTGCGTTGTCTGAAGCCCAATGCAGCAAATAATGGTCACGCAACGGAGCAAGGCCGGCTTGGGCTTGGGAAGATCTCACGCCCGCTTCCTCTGATGTACCAGGCTGTCTTCTCAGCCTCATGCCTCACACCTGCTGCTTGTTGGTCCCTTCCTCGGAAGCCACGATCCGATGGCTCCTAGAGGCCTAACTGGTAGGCCTCGCACCGGAACGGAGGTATGTGTGTCGTTGGTCTCCTGTAGTAGGCCTGACCATTTCCATTCCCGGTTGGATGAAACAAGATTCGACTGTTACAGATCGATGACTTGCCTGTTCTGTACGCACTTTATTCGTCAACCTACCTAGCCTCTGACTTACAGCTTCCATGGTAGTGCATTCGACTTTGCGATGCGAACCACCCCCCAGATATCACGACAGCCGGTTCGTTTCACCATCATCGCCCGTCGCAAGGAAAGACGAGCCGATGCGGCGCACTACCCGCCCCGGACTTGAAGTCGACAAGTTAGAAGACTTATTTTAGAAGCAACAAACAAATAAACCGTTGAAACTTTGCTCCTGCCTCCTCCTTCTTCCGTACTTAATCCCACCCCGGATCGGGCCCGCCCCCGGATTTTTGTTTCCAACCCCAGGGAAAGGCTGTTGCTAATTCCGTGCACGAAGTCCGGGTAGGATCATATCGTGGGGGTTAAAACTGTTCCTTTGATTCCTTTTCCTGACTCCCCTTTGGAGGGTTTTACTTACCTACCTACCCAGAAAGGAAGACCTTTACCTTAGCTCTCACGTCCATTGCCTGCCATGCTGGAGGGGCGTTCGTAAGTTGATTTCCTGATACGGCTTCAATCCGCGGATTATTAGTGGCGTCTATTTGACTTACACCACTGGACTCCGGACCGAAAGCAGATCCTAAATCCGAGCACCTATTCCGTACTCCGGGCAGAATACCCCCAAATCAGCTAATAACATCTCAAACAAAAAAACAATGACATTGGCATGCCAAAGATGCTGCTTATCGGCGAGAAAGAAAGAACATGTCACTCCCAGGGGAGAGATTTCAAATTTCCTGCAAGCCTACGGTGCAGTGAAAGAACAAACCCCAAAACACGTGGCGTGCATGGGTTTCAGTAAAGTGGTTATTTGTTGGCCATAGCTTCGGTTCAGCTCAACGCTACACTAATTTTTCAGGCACAATTCCTTTTTCTATACCCAACAGAAATCATGCCATCAGGAGCTGGAGTCCCTGAGACACAAAGGTACTGCCTGCGGTATGTTGGTCCTAGGGGTAACGACCGGCCACCGGGGCCAACTCACCTTGCCTCACTTTTGTGCAAATGAGCATCTGAAACTGCTGCTAGAATATCATCAGAATGATCGATCGATCAATCAGTCCGTCTAGCTGTCTGTCAATCTGATATGATTCAACCGAACTGAACCCAACCGATTAGAGACACACTACTGAATACGGAGGGAAACGACGGAGTGGTCACTCTTGTACCTCAGGTTCTTCTCTATCCACACACCCCTCGGTCCGTTCTCCGTAGGGATCCAGGGGAGGTAACGCCCCGTACTCCGCTCCGTACCCAGCCTTACGAGAAAGCCAGCAAGCGAGCAACACCAAGGATCTAGTGGCTGAGCCCTACCATTAAATTAAATCACAACGTTCACCGCTACTGAATCGTTACGGGTGTGCCTGGAGGGCATGACATATTTTGTGTAATAATCGACTACAGCTTACAAGTACGCGAGATTGGAAGGCACGTTACCTATCCCTATTCCGTGGTAATACGGACCTGGAGATCGGGGATGCCTTAGGCGTGGCGGTGTTTACGATGCGATGGATACGGTGCGCATTGATGGGGGGCGGGCGAAACCCGTGCCATAACTCACTAACCGTAGGGCAGTGAAGTGTAATTTTATTGACAGCAAGGCAGTCTCGATCTTGATACCTCAGGTCTTGGATAGGGCCACTGCATTAAAACTGGACGCCGCGTTTACCCCAGACTTTTTGGGGGTCTTTGAACAACCGCAGTGGGGTTTCGAAACGAACGACACCTGGAGCCAACAACGCATCATTTCTGAGGCGTGAGGCGGTCGTGGCCTGGGGATCAGATTACCTATCTTTCCTTTGTCTGTTCCGTATCTGTCTGCTCGATTACGGCATGGCATGGCATGCAAGCAACGTAACGGAGGACCCGTTATTGTTGACAATTGGCGATCATGGTCATCTCAGCCACCTTTTACCCCCTGATTTGTCACTTGTCACTTGCTACGCAGCGGGCCACTGCACAATTCAGTTGACAAGTTTCAGGGGAACTGCGCTCTCATTCGTCTGCCCTACGGGGGACGCCACGTTTTGGGGTTCGGAAGATCGGTCACGTAAGATGGCTGGCTGACATGGTAATATCCGGGGTTTCATGGCATGGTATGATGCCGTGCTGTCGAAAAGTCACCGTCTGTCTGGTCGTCGATCAGGTAGGTAAGTAGTGTCAGCTTAGTGTTGTTTGGTGGCAGCTGGAGTTGCTGTGATTTTGGTGATTTGAGGTATGGATGTTGCATGGTTCGGAACGACGATGGCGATGTGCCCTCGGATCGGGTTTATTCCATCACGGTATTAGATAGTATAGCAATATCGTGGCGAGTGTTGGAGAGGTTACGTTAAGCTCGCATAGCATTACGAACTTCTCGCACATGTTCTGATCATCAGGATACAGTGGTATGCATAGATCCCAACACCACAATCAAACTTCCATACTTCCAAACCAAGACCTAAGACGTTGGCCGGTCCCATGTTAGGAGGCAGCAGTTGGGGCAATAGAATTCGCAGTAGAACACCCCGCCAAACATCTAAAACCAACAAAGCAATTGTTGAGACAAAACCTAAAATCCCGGCCGGCCGCCCGACACGGCCCCACTTACTCAGCTCCGGCCCGTGATAGCGGCCGGCCGGGCTGAGGAATCGGAAACGCTGAACTGCGGACTGATATGGACTGACTAGCGTGCCACCTAGGCAATCGTCGGGCTGTGCCTAAGATACTGGTGAAACGACACACAGCTAGCTAGCCAGAACTACCGGTGGGTGGTCTCTACAAGCGGTTACGTTCCGCTTCTGGAACGGAAAGTGCACCATCCCATGTATCCCGTCGTGGAAGTATCAGATACTTTCGACGGGATGGGATGGGGTTTCTATTCCATGTGATCTATCTGGCGTGTCTTACTTGTAGTTGTTTCTCTTGTCATTTTGAAATCTTGCTCCGTTTCTCTCGAAGAAGGGGGCGGTCGGTAGTACGACCACGTGAGTGAGCTATTTCATGTCTTGCTTTCTTGTCTCTGATGATCTGATCTGATCTGATCGACTTGACTGATAACATCCACCCCGCACCCGTGATGATCTGATAGCTAGAGGGTGAGTGCAAGTGCCGCGGTGCGGCTCCCGGTGGTTGTTATTGTCCACAGGTACCCTGCTTGCTGTCCCGGCATGCTGGGCTCCCCGATAACATTTAATACTCGAGCGGTCAATTTTGTGTATGCTTTACAATCCACTCGCTCACTATAACATCGTGGCTGTGTTGGTGAGTCTAGCATATCAACTCCCTGCCTTCCCAATCCCCCCGCCCTACATTTTGCAGTGCATCGGGCCGGTGCGCTGTCAAAGAAAGTCCTTTGCATAACCTGGTAGGAAAGCCGAGGCAATAACATGGGATGAATGGACGGTGGATGAGATGAATCACCACCCATCATGACTCCTTGTGCTACACAATGGATATTATCGCAGTGTGTAATCATGGTTATTCCCATGCACCGACCGCCTTCCGATCTCGAGATCGACATCCGTGCTTGGCTTTGCTGTAGGGTCCATGCCAAGAGATGAGATGACAGGAAAGGGATGAGCCGTCCGTGATGGTGTCACGAGCGCTGAGCCGAGATCACACCCGCCTCGGGGGAAACTCGAAGTGAGTGACCCAGGCCGATACAAGGTATACCATCAATCAATCAATAATACCCAGGCGGTGAGGAGTGTGCAGAAAGGCGGACCATTAGGTTGGATTGGTCATGTACTCTCGGCTCGGCAGAGAAGGGGATGGGTTGAACGGCATTATTGGGTGGATGGATGACTGTACCTCGCTTTGGTGCTTGCATTGCATACAGGCTTCGACTTAACTTTTGCTCTTTTGCTCAATCTGCCTTCGGTAAGTGAGGGACTCCTGGATCGGACAGGTTCGAGTGCCGGTATCGCGAAAAGGGGGGATGTCGGATTGGAGGGTCATGAGGGGCATTTCGGGGGAGACCCAACACTCATACTCAACCCTTTCTCCAAGACATGCATGCATGTTCCAGGTTTCCAAGTTTCAGGTATCCCGAGTCAAATGACGCGATTTGTATATGCCTCATGTCATGAATGGTTGGGCATGTGGTGATGTCAGTTGGTGCTGAGTGGTAAATTGGTATCTTCTTGTGCGAGGGGATTCGGTTATTGCGTGTCACCGACTTCGGTGAGGAACAGAAAAGTTCATGATGGTCAAGCAGCGGATTATTTCCGTGGTGGTAGTGATTTGTGAGATCCCTTTGGGGTTATTAGTTATCATGGGGATTTGTCAAGGACCTCTATGACGCAACATCCGGAGATAGGGTTTGGGATGGAAGCCTGCTCGGGGCTCTGAGATAAGATCCGATGATTCACCTCGGCAGGGTGTGGAACCCCGAGCCATCTCCGCTGATTAGATCGCTTGATACCATTGCTTACAGGTATCATTCTCAGCCATGGGAAAGTCCGAATGACGGGATTTCATTCAGTAGAAGCCCATCCGGGCGACGGGTATGCAACGATGTGGTCGATACTAACAAGAACGTGATGGCAGGCAGAGCCCATACATTCGTGCATGTTAGATCAGGCCATCAGCGTGGATTCAGCATACTATTACATAAGGAGGTATGATAGATAATGTAAATATTATATCAATCAAGTACTATTAAACCCATACTTCCAACACAACTACCCTTTACTTGGTAATAAACGCCTCAACAACAGAATTAAACCTCTCCGGATTCTCCCAAAACACAAAATGACTCCCCTTCTCCGCAGCAGTAAACGTATAACTCTCCGCCCCAGGAATCTGCGTCGCAATCCATGCAATCGCCTTCGCAGGAAACACACTCACCTCCCCCCCAAGAATCAAGCTCGGGACCGTGATTCTGGGTAGCACATCCCGCCAATCGGCAAGCGCATGATCAATAAACACCGAAGCCGAATGCGCATCACTCATCTTCCGATTCTGCGCTAGAATCCACTCTAAGTCGCTGTCCGACACGGCGGGCGTAAACATGCCCTTTACCAGCGGCTCCAGCTGATTCGCCATGTCATTGGCCAGGTCGAAGATGGCGTCCGGGGAGAAGATCGCGCCCACCTCGGTGGTCAGTTCAGGGGGCCAGTGCGGGTCGGCGACAATCACGGCGGTTTGGTCGACGAGGACGAGGTGGCTGATGCGGTGGTGAGCCTGGGGGTACTGGTCCCACCATGCCCAGATGACGGAGGATCCCATGGAGTGTCCGATGATGGTCACGTCCTTGAGGTCGAGTTTTTTCAGGAGGTCGTTCAAGTCGGCGGCGAAGCGGCTCATGCGGTAGCCGAATTCGGGCTCCTCCGAGTCGCCGTGGCCGCGCATGTCGTAGGTCGTGACGCTGAAGCCGGCAGAGGAGAAGTAGTCGGCTTGTTTGCGCCATTCAGCTGCTGCTTGTCGCCAGCCGGTGATGAAGAGGATCTGTTGGCCGGTTTCTGGCCCGGTCTGGTTGTAGTGTAGACGGATGCCATCTCCGGTCTTGATGGCGGTCGTGCAGGACCGGGTTGCGGATGCGGTGCCGATCATTTGGAAAGCGCAGGTGAGGAGGTGGAGAAACCTCATCTTGCATTTTCTTGGGCGAAGATGGCCCCCGAGTAATTGTTGGATCGACTCTTATAGAAGAGGAGAAATGCGAGGAATGAATAGAGAGACATTCCCGCGTATTTATCGACATGGTGGTTATCTCGGCTAGGCTCAATGCATACCGGACACGGATAGTGTGCTGCAAGAAGCAAATACTGCATGGTTTGAACCCGTGGTTGCGCGGAAAGATTGATTATTCAGTGTTGGCCGTGGAATACCACTCAACCACGTTCCAACAGGCAATCAGGGCAAGCTAACTATATGTAGGTATACAGCAGTCCATATTCTATTTCGCGGCATCTTCTCACATGATACGGCCGTATTCGATGGACAGCGACTATACTCGCAGACTTGCTTTTGAGGCGAAGAAGCCCGATGAAGATGACTCGAATATGGGCTTTGTGCTGTTTTGTCTAAAAGATATTTTGACAGCTTGCTCGACCAGGCCCCGTAATTCATTTCCACGCCGCCTATCAATCAATACATTATATGGGATGAGGATGAGGATGTGTGCTTGCCGGACGAAGCATTGTCATCGTCAGCGTTGACAGTATGTAGCCTTCCTTCTATTACAATCTCAAGTTGTAGACACTTATTGATACTGTGCTAGATATTGCAGTGTCATCTGGGTGTGTTGAAGACTGCTCCGTTGCCGGGCAACAGTAAGCGTTGCCCCTTTTCTTGTCCCCACGAAAAGTAATTCAGCCCCGGGATCTTCAACGCCACGCCATTCAAGGCATGACGGAAACGATCGGGAAACACCAGTCTTTGAAAATATCGCAGTAGGCTGTAGTCCGATTGATCGTGAGGACAAGCTTTATGGCCCAATGAGCGGCGGGAGAACTCCACCATGACATCCTCCCAGCTGGCTTGCTTGTCGTATCTTTCGATGAAAGACATGGGGGTAGGGTTGATACTTGGCTGCTGTTGTTTCGAGAATTCTTTGCGAAGGTGGACCGGCCTTCTATCTCCTTCAGTGCTGCTGATCTGCTGAGGACAAGTGTCGCATTTCCATGATAGTTCCACGTCGCCGAAGAAGAGAACCCTCGAGGAGAGGATGTCCTCCTGTAGAGTCCAGCCTCGAGAGTGAAATCACACCCCCTTCGACCCCCTGCCACACTGAAATGAGCAGGATGGTGTATGCATATGCATGTGTGGAAAAATAAGGCTGGCTTAAACGCCCAGGTTCAAGTGGGCGGTAATTCGTCATCCCTCGTAGCCAGTGGAAGTGTTGAAGTGAGAGGAGGCTGAATCTGGACCAAATCGTACGATGATCGGTGGTAGACAGGCGAACATCTCATACGATAACGAGTGGTAGAAAATATCAGAAAATGTAAGATTTGAAACCCTGTTGAATAACGACTCTTCTCTCATTTTCGTGCCTGCCAACAACGACAAAGTAAGGGGAAACAGTCATGTGTCGAGAGGTGGTGGGGACATGAAGAGTTCAGCACTGGAACCCGTCAAAGAGAATGAAAGGACAAACTACCTACACCACCTGGCCTTCATGACCACAGGCTTGCCCGTCCACATCCAAAGGACTCACTCGAGAAAGCGAGCTTGCATGCCGATATCGTTGACAAGGAGTTGACATATTTGTTGTATTGATTACTATATCCCAAACATGCTCCTATTGACCAGAAGGAGTTTGTCTATCCTACCATCCGCCTCATCAAGCTCATTCACCACGTCAACTCACGCCTTGAAGCTAACCTTCCCCCTCTTCCGCTTACCACCAACCTCCCTACCCTCCTCCATCTCCAGCAGAGCCTCCCTCTTCTTCTCACTGACAAGCTTCAGCGCCTCATTAACAACCCTCTTCTCCAGGTTAACACCCTCCTCCTTCCACTCAACCAGCTGCCTGCCAACCCTCGTCTCGATAGCAAGCACCGTCTCGACATCTCTCTGACCCACAAAAGTAACCGCTTCTCCCTTGCGCCCTGCACGGGCCGTTCTACCAACGCGGTGGATGTAATCGTCCGGATCGCGGGGGACGTCATAGTTGATTACAAGCCCCACCTCGGGGATATCGAGACCTCTGGCTGCGACGTTGGTAGCTACTAGGATGCGGGCCGCTGATGCGCGGAACCGGCCTAGGTTGTCTATCCTCTGGCTCTGGGGGAGCTTGGAGTGGAGAGACGTGACGCGGTGGTCGAGGAGCCGTAGAAGATGGTGGAGGAATTCGGCGGTGGATGTGCGGTTGACGAAGAGGATGATGGATTTCTCGACGTTTTCGGGGGTAAGGAGGAACATGTGGAGGTAGTGCTCGCGGTGGGTGACGGGGACCTTGAGGTACATCTGATTGAGGGCCGAGGGGATAGCGAGTCGCTGGGTATCAACCTCGCAGACAAATACGGGGGGGCGACCTGGTTTCCGCGGCTGGTCCTTGATGTATCGCACTTCGGGGGTGATGGTGGCTGTGAAGAGGAGGGTCTGACGCTCCGAGGCTGGTGGGAGGGCATCGAGACACTCTTCGACGTCGGGAAGCATGCTGCCGTGCTCCGAGGCAGCTAGGAGTCGATCGGCCTCGTCAAAGACCACGAATTTTACCCGGCGGAGACCGCAGATGGTGTCCTCGCCAGATGTGCGAATGTGGTCGGCCAGGCGGCCAGGAGTTGCGATGACGATATGCGGCCGCTGGGCAAGCGCGATGGCTTGGGGCCGCATGTCGGAGCCGCCTGTTATGAGGATAGCCTTGAGCGAGTGTGGCGACGAGATGGCCTTGAACTGCTCGTATATTTGGAGGGCGAGTTCACTATAGAGAGGTGTCGTTAGTTTGAGGGGACGGGGAGGTGGACGAAGGGTCTTTTCTTACCGAGTCGGGGTCAGAATGAGAGCATAGATGGCTTGGGGGTCCTTGGCCCACTGCTGTAATATGGGAGCTGCGAACGCAACCGTCTTTCCGGAACCTGTTCTGCTTCCTCCGATGCAGTCCTTGCCCTTGAGAATCTCGGGTATACATCCTTTCTGAATGCCTGTAGGGCGTTTGATGGCCATGCTGGCCAGCGACTGCACGAGCCACGGGGAAACACCGAGCGACTCGAAGGTGGTGTTGTAATCGATGGGGGCCAGAATCCCGGGCGGACGGGCCTCGACTGGCGCGGCCGGCTCCTGCGGCTCTTGCTTTCGGTTGAAGCGTGATGGCGCGTTAAAGGTCGGCTTGAAGGTAGCGGCCCCGTGAGCTCCCGGAGACGTGCGACGGCGTTTTCTGGGTTCAGAACTGTCTAGAGCATCCGAGTCTGAGCCTGAATCTGAGCCCAAATCCGAGCTGGCATCTGAATCGGAGCCAGATCCGACTGTCTGGGAGATGCCGTCACTATCGCTTGCGCGGGCCATTTCTGCGGCCTTTTTGGCCTTTTTCACCGAAGGCATGGTTGTGATTCCGTTCGAGATTCGCTATATTCCGTTTGGTAGGCTTAGAGCGTAAAATTGAAATTGTTACTTTGATATGGCGGTGTTGTTTACCAAGTCGTGATCTCTTCGTCGCTGTCTTGAGAAATTTGAGCTGTCGTGATAAAAGATAAAGTGGAGCATATTGATTATCGGCAGGACCCCTGTCGCTGGTGGGGGAGGGGAAGCAATCGTGCAGGCTAA
>Ga0247781_1000366_pt1 | contig 13869 bp, 7 predicted proteins | sample UWRJL184509B5_FD_179922 | JGI IMG/M metagenome (GOLD analysis project Ga0247781, IMG submission 179922) | Plant litter microbial communities from Arlington Agricultural Research Station in Wisconsin, United States - UWRJ-L184-509B-5 | ecosystem: Environmental > Terrestrial > Plant litter >...
GTTACTTGGTGACTGAATCGATTATGGTTTCTATGAAGAAGAAGATCAAGAGTAGATACAGGAGCTGCGCGGAGCGCAGCTATATAGGCGGAGACCCGCCTCCATAGGAGCGGTGGTCTGGGCTCTCAGCCCAGACCCACTTTGGGGCCTTAGCCCCGTAACATCACCCCCCTACTAGAGCCCCACTAGGCCCGTGCTCTTACACGCGTGCGCGTGGGTGTATGTAATCCACTAATAGATAGTAATTTCTTCGCGTAACTGCCTTTATTATTTTTCTTCTTCTTTTCTTCTTCTTTAGCCGTTACCTAATGTAAGTAATCCCCCCCGTTCTTAAGGATTCCACGTAGCGTTCCTTACTGATTAAACCGCTTATTAATAAATGGAGTTACCAGTTAATTATTAAAAAGTATAGACTCTGCTGCTGTAACTCCAGTCACTCTTACTTGCCGCGTTGCTACTTCGCCTGCCAGCTCCGTGCACTCCTTAAAGCGCACTTAAGGACTTACCCCCTCGCCCCTCCTTCCCGTTATTATAAGCGCGGACTTGTCAGCTTTAGCCGTTACTCTTATAAGTAGGTGTTTTAGTAAATTAATAGTTATTATATTAATTATTATAGTGTAGGAAGACGTTTTTATTAATACGTCATTCACCCCACTACTACCTCCCCTTACCTCTCTTAAGGAGGAGGCCGTCCTTTTTAAGGCGGAGCTCTCCCCTCCCTTATCCCCTTTATTACGTACTAACTCTTTAAAGTTAGATAATAAGTCTGTAACTGCAGAGACCCTTTATTACTCTTACATATCAGGTGCTCCCACTTAGGTGTATTTACACTTTATTATTAAGTATCTTATAAGTGTTATCCCCACTTTTTAAAAGATAAAGTTTAATTAACTGCTATTATGTAGCCCCTTAGTATAAACCTAGTGCCCTGTGCCTGCTGTATGGGATTAGACTTCCCCTGTGAAGTCTATTCTAGACTTAAAAGCAGTATATACCTTTATTACACTGTGGACTAATATTTTTATAAGGGTGTTGCCTTAAAGGTGCTGTTACGCTGTTACACTACTTAAATCGCAGCCAGCCGCTTTAAGGAAAGTGCCCCTTAAGTAAACTTCACTATTATTATAATGGTAGTGAATGGGCTTTACTAGTTTATTAAACACCAGGTATACCCTGTCTTATAAGTCCCCTTTTATAAGAGTGGTTTTTTAAACGTAGCTGACTCTTATATACACTATAAGCTCCCTAGACCTAATTCTCTTTAGAAAGCCGTTAATAGTTATACTATTACCGTTATTATCCCCCACTCCCCCAGCCCCACCTACTCTTACAGTCCCCACTCCCACTCTTATTAATACGGAGGCCTTTACCACCGTTTTAATAAGGCTCTTAAGCCTTAAAGAGGCTTATAACACTTTAATGTAAGGAGGAATTTAACGATATTTTTTACTTTTTTATTTTATTAATAGTTTATTAACTACCCACCTTATTAAGGGGGCTCTCCGCTCCCCTGTAAGCGTATTATTATAAGTGCCTTTTAAGGCTGAAATTAATTTAGCTGCAGTTTTACCGCTTTCTAGCTGTTTTCACACCTTTTTTTCCTAGCTTATAAATCGTTCCCTTAGCCCGTCCTCTATTATTATAAGGCTGTAAAGTTCCTTATACTCCTGTAGGGTAACAGTGCCTTTAATATTAGCTATAGGCTCCTATGTAGGCACAGTGTAGCCAGTTTATTTAATAAGAGCTTTATGCTGTAAGCTTTATCCTGTCTTATAAGTTCTTATATAGTGGATTTTATTAGTGTTATATATACTTAATGTGACTATTAGTGGTTAAGGGTCCACTTATATCTAGCTGGGAAGGGGGTCTCCTTTAACCTTATAAAGGAGGTCTATGTAGAAATAAGAGTAAATCCCCTATAATATATCTTAAAGTTTTACCACGTAAAAGCCCTTTACTGTTAAAACAGTAAACTTTACGTGGAGCCAGTTAAGCTTCTTCTTCGGTTTTATAAAGGTATAATTACGTAAGTTAAGTTACACCTTATCCCTTATTACAAACCGTTAAGCGGGTATATGTTTTTAATTAGCGTAACGCTTTTAATTAAACGTAGCGGTGGTTATAGCAGCCTTATATAGCTTTATAATGTCTTTTATATATTTAACATGGTTTTTAGCTAGCGTTTTAAGGGCATTAGAGTGGTACTCTTCTATATATACGTTGTTAGTGATCAGTATTAGGGAGGCTGGCTTGTAGTTATGTGTTATTAGGAAGGGGGATATGTTAATAAAGCTGTTTATCTTACAGTTAATAGTTAACTGAGTAATAATGTTATATATATCCTAGTTATCTTAGTTTAGAGTGATATAAGCTTTTAAGTAGGCCTAAACCTTTTAATTTATCCGTTTTAAGCCTCTGTCTGTCTAAGGGTAGTAAGCTGTATTTAGCTGTTATTTAATATTTAGCAGCTTATATATATACGCTTAGAACTTACTAGTCTAGTTTAACCCTTAGTCGTTAACGATACGTTTAAGCTAGTTATAATAGCATACCTAATAGAAAAGGAAGTGGGCTATATACTCCTTTACATTTATAAAGACAGTAGGTTTTAAAATAATATATTTATTAAGGCGGTCTTTAATAACCCACAGGTTCTGGTAGCCGTTAGCTAGGGGGAGGTTAGTGATAAAGTCTATTTAAATGTCTGTAAAAAAACGCTTTAATATTAGGAGTGGCTTTAAAAGGCCTTTTTTATATTCTTTTTAGATTTTATTACAGCCACACACGTTATAATTATAAAGGAAGCGGCGTATATAGTAATAAAGTAGGGGTTAGTAAAACTACTTACTAACTGTTATTAAGGTACCTTCTCTCTTAAGGTAGCTTACTATATTAGAGTTATAAACTACCTGTATAAGCTAAGTTTTAAGTATATTCCACTTTAATAATTGTGGAGGGAGTTTTTATTCCACTTATTTAAAGGCTGCCGGCACTCCAGGGACCTAGATCCAGTCCCTATAGGTTAGGTGCCCTGTTTTGTCGATCTTATAATTTAAGATTTAGACTTTAAGGACTGCTTTATTGTTTAAAGTGTAATCCCCTTTCTTCACTACGTAATATACGTCTTTATAAAAGGTATCTATTTTTACTACTCTGTTCTAGAGTAACTGTAATTCTTTATCTTTAAACACCTTAATATAGGGAATTGGTTTTTTTACTATCTTAATTACAGAGATCTGTACGTAATTTTAAAAGGCGCTCTTAGGAATAAGCTGTATATCTTATGCTTCCTAGTCTTTTATAATTACTCTATCCTAATCCTTGCGGGAGAGAGTGTCTAATATTACTGCTTCCTTATTAAGGTGGTATTTTAGTTTGAAATTAAAGTAAGAGAGGTATTTAGCTTAATAAGCTTACTGTTTTAAGAGGTTCTTTCGTGTAATAAAATATTCCAGGTTACGGTAGTCTGTAAGTATAGTAAAGCCCTTATAGTTATAGAGTTCCACTAATTATTACTCCAGACAGTAGATAATTACTAGCATCTCCTTATTATAGATAAGGTAGTTCCTCTTAGCTGCCGTTAGCTTTTAAGAGTAGAACGCCATTACAGTGTACTTACCTTCTTCCCCCTATGTAAGGGTACCGCTTAGGGTGTAACTATTACAGTTTATCTTTAAGAATATAAGCTTATTAAAGTCTTATTACGTAAAGATAAGGGCTTATGTAAAAAAGATCTTTATTAGTTAAAACACATACTTTTACCTCTCCCCCTATATGTAAGGGACCCCCTTCCCTGTAAGCTCTGTTAGGGGAGCGGTTATTTATAAGAAACTGGAGATAAATATCTAGTAATAGTTAGTAAAGTTAAAAAAGCTGTGTAAGCCTTTTGCTATTATAGGAGCGGACCAGTTTAGGATAGTGCTGATCTTTATAGGGTTTGTTTAAATACCAGTACTGATATTAATAATAAATCTTAAGTATTTAACCGTTTTAATACTAAATTTACACTTCTTAAAGTTAAGGTATAGGCCTGCCTTCTTTAAGCAGGTTAGAACCTTCCGCACTTATACGTTATACTTTTCCCTTATTCTATTTATATAGATAAGGATATTATTAATATAAGTGGTTATAAAGTCGTTAAGGTAGTTGTTAAGTATAAAATTAATATACTGTTAGAATGTAACCGGGGCTTTACTTAGACTAAAGGGGGTTACTAACCACTTAAACAGGCTATACTTAGTATGGAACGCCGTTTTCTATTCTTCACTTAAGGTGATTTGAATCTTATAGAACGTTTAGGTTATGTTGACTTTTATTACCTATTTAACGCCGGTAAGGTTACAGAGGGTCTCCCTAATTAGTGGAAAGGGGTATTAATCTGTAGCTGTAATAGCGTTAAGCGCTTTATAGTTATAGTAAAATCTTAATCCTTCTCTTAACTTCCGTATAAATAAGATTAGGGCTTTAGTTAAGGAGTTACTAACTTTAATAAATCCCTTATCTAGTAGGTCCTTAAGCGTTTTCTTTAAGATTAGGAGTTCTTCTTATAATATGCTGTAAAGTGGGCTGAATAATAGTGGGAGTTCATTCCTATTAACGTCTTTCTTAATACGGATTTTATAGTTAACGCCAGGCTTATAAAAGTTAAACGCGTCAGCTCCCTACTTTAAGAAGAGTGGAAACAGGTTATGGAATTCCTTAAGGATCTTAGCCTTTAGTTCGGCTTTAGCTAGGGGGTGTTTCTTTATAAGCGTTTATTTTACATCCTTTATAAAGAGGGTGAATATTAAGGTTTTAAGTGCCTCGCCTCCTTAAAAGTGGAGTAACTTCTTCACGTAGCCTTTTTAAGTTACTATTATTACTTTTACTATAGAGTGTAGCTCTTTTAACTGTAGCGTATAGGTAATGTTAACCTAATGCTATACGTATCAGTATGCAGAGTTAATCTAGAGCCTCTTTTTAGCTAGGTTGGATTTTACTCTGTGTTACTTTATTTACGGTTTTCTTAAGATTATTAGGTTATTAAGTTTAGGAATAATATACGTGTAAGTTAGCTGTATTTAACTAACTATTTCGATAAAGAAGTACGTAATCCCTTACGTTATTATTACAGTTATGCCTTTAGCCACCCCTTTTATTAAGTGTAATGTTATAAGGATAATAGTAAAGTTTAATTCGTTTACCACCTCTTCACTAATTACAAAGTAATAAAGGCAGCCCTTATTAATAAGGGCTTAGTAAAGATTACTAAGTTTAATTACGACTGGAATAAGTGTAAGTAAGCTTATTATATAACTGTTCTTTATGAAATTCTCTACCTGCTTAACTGTTAGTTCTTCTAACTCCAGACCCTATCTTTAGTTTAAAGCTACGCTTTTCCCAGAGTGGAGATAACGTCCTCTTTTAATTCCTTATCTTTAACTCTGTCTTTTAACTATAGGGTGAAGGAGACCTTATTAACGGTTAATTCCTTTAGGTGTGCCGCTAGTCTGTAAGGGTAAGCTGTAAGCTTATAACCAGACTCTCTATAGCGAATATAACAGCTGTTAGTCTTACACTCCTTTTACTCCGCTATAATTACCTATTTCGCTTAGAGGGCTGTGATTTTAGGCTTTATAAAGGTTCTTATTATAAGGCTGTATCGTTTACGGTTATTAAAACGGTTCCTGCCGTTTTAAAACTTAATAAAAGATATAATAACGTCCCCATTAATATCTATATAAAGTTAAACAGGTAACACTTCTATTTATATAATAGAGTACTAGTAGGTTACTTAATAGTAATCGACCTTAATAATCTTCAGGCCTCTCCTATACTTACAGATTAGTAATTTAAAGGCCTTAATACGTTCTTACTATACCGTTATAAGGGAGTATTCTTAAATTAACAGCCTTAATTTTATAAGTAGAGTTACTATAATTAACTCTCTTAAAAGTCCTTTTAAAAGGTAACTGGTAAATTACACTACTTTAGCTTTATTATTCTAGTCGTTACTACTAGCCTTTACTAAAAGAGCAGTCTAAAGCTGTATAAAGCTATAGAAGGTCTAGCCCTCTCCCTAGTACGTAGTGATAAGTTTATTACATGCCTTTTTTAAGGTAGTAGCGGTATTATTAAACGTAACCTTAATATAATTAATAAGATCTTTATAAAATAAAGCTTTAAGCTTTTAGTAATCCTCCACTAAATAGCGCTGTAAGTCTAGGAGGTTATTAATAATCATATACGTAATCGTAACATTTCTACTAAACAGGTCCACCCTTATAAGGCTGTTAACTTTAACTTTCTCTTAAAGTTAGTAAAAGTAAGACGTAAAGGTAGCATTATCCTTATTATCCCACTTTAACTAACTTAATAATTTTCAGTAATGTTTATTAAGGGTTAGTGCTTTAAAAGCGGGTTATAAGGCCCTTATTAAAGGTCCCTATATCTAAGGGGGCTAATTAAAGCTAAAGGCTCCCACATTAGTTAAACCTGTAAGGGGAGTTAATGCGGTTATTTAAATAGTTAGTGCTGCCCCTTGGGGAGTGGGTTCAGTACCCTAATAAGTAGGGCCTGCTCCCTAGAAACTGGAAATTAATATATTTAGGGCTCTGGTAATTAAGGAGGTTTAGAAAGCTGGTGTGAGGAGCTTAAGTTCTCGTCTTCTAACAGCTATTTCTACTTAAAGGGCCGCTAACTTAACTGTGGTAAGCTCTTACTCCGCCGCCTCTTTAACGTGGGATTCGATTTATACCGTTTCCCTAAAAGCTGTAAGCTGTCAGTTAAAATCTTCCTTTATAGACTGGATGTAAGCTTCTAGTGAAATTCCTTCCGTCCTCGTGAAGGGGTAGTCGTCCATTATTTCGTCGTGGGCGCTCCTAACAAAGGAGTCCCTTTACTGCGTGTTATAATCCATCTAATCCGGCGGTTTGATAGAAACCAGATGTGAGGGGCCGAGTAAGGTGGATACCGTTACTTGGTGACTGAATCGATTATGGTTTCTATGAAGAAGAAGATTAAGAGTAGATACAGGAGCTGCGCGGAGCGCAGCTATATAGGCGGAGACCCGCCTCCATGGGAGCGGTGGTCTGGGCTCTCAGCCCAGACCCACTTTGGGGCCTTAGCCCCGTGACATAAGTGTAGAATTTCATCGGACAAATTGTCCTGAGACATTGGCCAGCCGTCGCGCTGCTTTCCACTATCCAAAAGTCCAGCTGCAAGCCGGGCAGTGTCGAGGTTCGGGAGAACGATCTTTCTGTTGTGATCGGCTCAGTCCGTAAACGATAAAACGGCTGATAAATGAGCAATTGTAATAATTGCGTTTTCAAGTCCACACCGGACGCAAAACAAAGGACGATTTAGCTCCTCAGGATACAGATGTGGTGTCCCAGGAGGACAGTCGTCGCAAGTCTCTTCCTCTTCCGACAAGCATTGCTCGGCGACTTTCAGATGGGGGAATGGCCCTAGATTTAGCATCCAGAATATTTTGGCTGTTGTGGCACCGGTGATCTTGAAGTGAGTGTCTCTTCAGCTTTCCAAATACACCAGCTGACTCGGTACGCCAAACGCGTTCAGGGTCTTTTGAAGGTTGTGCAAGGCATCGTCACGGTAGAGGGAGGCGTTGAAATCTAACATCCGCACAAGTGGAAGAAAAGTTGACCTGGTTTTTTGAATCTGTGTGATCCATGGCGTGGGGTCGTATGAGATCTCAAGCTGATCGAAGACCATGTTCAGTGTTTTAATGGCTCCGCTGTCGAGCATAGAAGAGGTCGCAACGGGCAGTGAGAGGAAATTCTCTCCCGCCCGTGTGGTGAGAAACTGGTCGACAACACACACAATCCGTGGCGGAACCAAACTCAAGCACACTCTCGATGAGCCATCTGCGAGATCGTTGCTCCTCTCGACAACGCTTGAGCTTCATTCTGAAAGCGTTTGACGGGGGCGTGACCTCCCCCAGGCCGAGAAAGCAAGCCACGGTATGCAGATCAACGCCTCTGAGCTAGAACTTCTTCAGTCCTGCAGCGCCAATCTTGAAAGCCAGGTCGGCAACTGTGGGGATGTCGATTTGCCACGAGGGGCTGCTTGATGACGAGACCAGGGAGTCTATCCTTTCTGAAGGATATGGAAGAGTGATCTCGCTAATGGTAGCAGTGCTCCATTATTGGCAGAGAAAGAAAATAAGAAAATAAGAAATAAGATGTAAACACCCTACCAAAAGTTCGGAAACTCAAGTCCACTGGATAGCCCAAGCCGTCGCCGAATACCTTTGATGCAGGTGAAATTCCCGGTGAGGATGGAAGCAGCTGTCTGGTCTGCACAGCGGTTTGCTTCTCAAACAAGCCGCTGCGGCCATGGATCCGTGAAAGAGCGGGTCGTGACCATGGTAGCACCTGCCCCTACCAATGCTGTCCGTCTCCGCCATTTGTGGACAGGCAACCGACGCAACGCGCGTAATAACTGGCATTCAAACACAAACCCGCCTTTTCGGAGCACAGCTGTTCCGAGGAACCCCAAATAGCTGACACTGAGAAAGGCCAGCCAACTGCTCGGGTTGCATTAGGCGGGGGCAGTGGACGCCTGCGTGTCACATCCCCCAGCCTATCAAGCTCAACCGGCAGCAGACTTGACGGATCATCATCTTGTTACCTTAATTCTCCCCTCCGCAGCTGGTCGAACAAACGTAAAAGGCAACCTTGCACTAACACGCTGGCCCCCGCCAAGCTGCATCTCCCGAGGAGGCAATCGAGGGCATTGAGGCTTCCCCAAGCTGCTTGAGACGGAACACAGCCTACTCACCCGTTTTTGTATTCCCAAGTACCCATCTAGGGTCAGGAATATGACATCTCCCCCCTCCCACAAGCATTTGGCCAATCGTGCTCATGACGAGGCAAAGCAACAAGACGCTGGCTGTTTGTATCCCCAGAGGTTAACTACTCAATCCCCGCCGCCTGCGCGGCCTAGAGAAAGAAGTGATGCCCAATACCCCCTTATACTCCTATGAGGAACGAAACACCAATGGCGAAAGATTTACCCATTCCGTCCAAACAAAGCCACCGAGAACAATCGCTCGTCAAGCCCCGGTATCGTCCCATGATCGAGAGGACAAGAATAGAAATGAATGCCAAGACTCAAAACTCAAAACTCACACCGCAGTGACTCCGTGTGGCCTGTCATCGGAAGGTAAACAAACCTTCCATGTAGCCCATTGTCTGTTTTCATAAAGAGATGGCGAAGGCAACAATCCTCCGGTGGTCATTTGGGTGAACAGACTTGAATAGATAGCCACGTGGAGGTTACCGGGATAGCTGATCCTCCCTCTAATTCGCGTCTATGTTGTGCATCGAGAATTCCCGCCCACTTGAAGTCTCTATATCGTGCTGGGAAGAGAAGTTTGGGTATCTTTTGAGATATCGCCGCGGCGCCCGCTGGTGAGCTGGTAGATGCATGAAGACATCCAAAGACCGCACCCTCACATCCACAGGCAACAAGGGATTCACCAATTTCATCGCGTCAGCTCAAATCACAAGTCAAAGCAGGACGAACAATCAGAGGAGAACATGTAATAATATTATCATCTAACTTTGCCCGGAGAAACTAACAGCCCACTAAGATCTGCCGTCCGATGTCTAAAGTCTGAACGGCCATCTTCGTCCAAGAACTATTGGCTCTCCTGCGGTTCTGCGTCCGAAAAAAAGAAAGTTTTTTTTTCGTCGGATATTTTGGCATCCGGCCTCTCGTTCCAATTCCTGTTCGGCTCCCGGTCTGCCATACTTAAATGAAGCAGCCGTTGCTGTGAGCTTGATCCGTCCAGGCCAAGAGCGATGCCAAGCTGTCAGAAGAGTTTGCCTTGCAGCATCTCTTGTCTGTACCAAAGCTCCAAAAGTGTTTGATCGTAAGGCTACCATTTGATGCTGTTCGCCGGGCGAAGGCTAAAACAGCTGGCACGCCGTAAGTTTCGATATCGTCATCCTGCCCAGCTATGAACCAGAGTCCAAGCTGGCGAGGATATCAGGTTTCCGAGAGTCGTGAAGAGGTAGTCGGGAGCCGGTAACCACAGGCTCGAAGGTGGTGCCAGGTCGCCAGCCAGCTTCGTCCCAAACCAAACTCCCATAACAAAAGCCATCCCAATGCCTGCCCATCGCCATGTCGCCCGTGACATAGTATAACGCGGCCTGGCAAACGCGTGTCTCATTCCACCCGTTTCATCAACCACCTCTCCGCCGTCCTGAATTGGAGACGCGGAATCATCTTCCCCATCTCTCAAATTTCGTGGCAGGCTCTCCATTCCCGAAAGCGCATATGAAACGCCATCAATAGCGTGTCTTTCATGCCCGTACGCCAGACGACTCCATAGCCGTCGACCGTCCGCGGCGCCCGCAAACGCCTGTATATGAAAATTAAGCCAAATACCAATCAATCCCCCTTCGGACCCTCCAAGGCCCCGATGACCTCAACCATGAGAACCGTGCGTTATCCTTTGTTTTATCCCTGTGCCGCCGATGCATCGTAGAAGCGGCGAAGAGAAGTGCCGTATAGAGCGAGAGAAGGCACCACAACAGTGATCCGCGTGGAATACGGGCCTGTATATGGCGGAAAAACTTCGGTGCTCCGTCTATGCCGTGTAAATGCGGAAATAGAGCCATCGTATCGAAGAAACGGCAGGCGAATGTGGGGAAAACCGCAGAAGAAATTAGGTATGATACAACCGACCATGTCGAAGAGTTCGCATGTGGCGCATATCGAGAAGAGAGCACGACCAGCTTCGAGCTAGAGGTGCTTTGGATAGCGGCTTGATCGTATGAGTGGTGTGCTCAGTGGACTTCGTCGGTGGCACGGCCAGAGGGGATGAAGGGGAATCGTATGTACAGTCAGACAGAAAACAAAAAGAATGAAAAGCACAAAACACCCCATCACACCCCCCTCATCAAAAAAAATGGAGATGAGAGGAGGTTTAGGACTGCTGGGCAGGGCCCGGCTGGGGCTGGCCCTGTCCTTGTCCCTGACTACGACCACCGCGTGGGCCGCCGAAGTTCTGTCGTGGATTCTGTCCCTGAAAGCCGCGACCGCGACCGCCACGCGAAGGTCCGCCCCGGTTGTTGAAGCCACCGCGGCCCTGGTTGGAGGGGCCGCCGGGGTTGTTCTGACGACCGTTCTGAGTTTGGTACTCTCCCTGTCCAGGCAGGGGACCCCGGGGCTGGGGTGCCGGAGACTGGGACTGCTGAGAAGGGGGGTTCGTGGGCTGCTGTTGCAGTTGTTGCTGCTGGGGCGGTTGGTTGCCCGTGCGGAAGTTAGAGATGGGGCGAGGAATCGACTCGGGGTTTTCGTAGACGTAGAGACTCTTGTCAATATTCTGGGGGATAGCCTGGATCTCCGTGCCAAGGTCGCGCTCGATGTTGTAGAGGTTGAAGCGGTCGTCCCAGTTGATGAGGTTGATAGCCAGTCCAAGATGGCCATAGCGGCCAGAGCGACCGATACGATGAAGATAGGTCTCAGCATTCTTCGGGAAGTCGAAATTGATAACGACGTTCACAGCCTGAATGTCGATACCACGGGTGAGGAGGTCAGAGCAGACCAGGTTACGACAGACGCCGTTGCGGAAGTCGTGGAAGACCCGGTTACGGGCCTGCTGAGCCATCTTGGCGTGACTGTAGAAGCAGGAGTAGCCCAACTCGGTGATCTTCTTCGCAAGAAGCTCGACACGGTTGGTGGAGTTGCAGAAGATGATGGACTGGTTGATCTGAAGCTTGGAGAACAGTGTGTTGAGGCAGTGGACCTTTTGCTTCTCCTCGACAAAGGCGTAGTACTGAGTGATACCCCGCAGAGTGAGCTCATCCATCAGGTTGATCTCATATGGGTTGGCCATGTTCTTATCCGAGAAATGCTTTACCGAAATAGGGAAAGTTGCCGAGAAGAGCATGACCTGACGGTCCTTGGGGTGAAACTGGAGCAGTTGCTCGATGACGGGTGTAAACTCAACGGAGAGGAGCTTGTCGGCCTCGTCCATGATGAACATGGGGCATTCGCTCAAATCAGCGACCTGCTTGCCAGCCAGGTCGAGGATTCTGCCAGGGGTGCCCACTACTATGTGGACGGGGTCCTGGAGGCGAACAATGTCATCACGCAGTCCAGTACCGCCGGTGGTGACCATGACATTGATGCCGAGATGCTTTCCCAGTGTCTTGCACACCTGCGAGGTCTGCATGGCGAGTTCTCGGGTAGGGACGAGGATCAGGCATTGGATCTTGGAGACCTTGGGATTGATCTTCTCCAGTGCCGGGATGACAAAAGCGGCCGTCTTGCCGGTTCCATTCTTGGCACGCGCAAGAATGTCCTGGCCGGTGAGAGCGACGGGGATGCTCTCCTCTTGAATCGGAGACGGCTTCTCGAAACCAGCCTCAAAAATTCCCATGAGCAGATCGCGCTTGAGACCAAAGTCCTCAAACTCGAAGCCCTTTGTGTTCGTCACATCCTGCACACACAGCCAGTCAGTCCAAGCTACACAATGAGACCAACCGTATAAAGTCAATCGCATACCTCTGTCTGGTGCCTTGTGTCCTTGGCGGGGAGTTTTAGAGATTTCTTCCAGTCCTCAGAGCCTGAGCCATCACTGCTTTTGTAAGCCAATGTCCATTCCAACTGCAGTCAGTTTCGCTCTGCCGAAACGGGACGACAAACCTCAATGTGGTTGCCCTGAGTTTCTCAGTGAGACCGTCTGACATTTTGATTGTAGTGGGGAGTGAGACTGGTGTGTGGGCGAGTGGTTGGTCGTGGAAGTATCAGACCGCGCGGATCTGGAGAGTGTCTCGTGCGGCACAAGACACTTTGAGATGGTGATGTATTCGGTATGCGCTATGGCAGCATTCGTCGCATAACGTGTTGGCGACAAATTATGGGGTATGTCGCAGAGGAGAATGGGAGCGGCTCCAGTCCCTAGCAGGCGGTGGCGCTTGCTGGTCGCTTGGGTGCGGACGCGGAAGGGGAGAGAAAGCTTTGGTGGTTTGGTGCGCGGGAGTCGCAAGTGGAGGACAGATTGGTACGGGGGTTCGGGGATGGAGTGCTCGATTCGTTCGGTTCGAGGATATCGTGGGACACACCTACTCGTGGGTTGTGGTGTTTTTGCAGAAGATGCGGGGCGTGAGGTTGTGGTTTGGCAACAAGGTGGGCTGGAACAGCTTTTGCGAGGTTGTCAAAATCTCCAGCCCGCCGAACAGAGGTTTTCGACATCACGTGCGGCGTCTGGGGGGGCTTCGGTGGCAGCATGTGGTCCGTGTGAGGCAGGGAGCTGCAACACCGAAGAACGCAGTTCGCTCAAGAGCTAGCGGAATTATCCGATTCCAGCGCCAAGGGTCGCGGCTGCAGGACCCGTCCCTAACTTTGATCACAAAGTTGCCGCCAACGACGGACCCATCCGCCATTCGCATCATCCGTCGTCACGGCCATTGTCCGCCATCATGGGCCCTCAGCTTCGCCGGGACCACCCCGATACAACCCCTTTTGGCCTGCCATCATGATCATCCAGAAATCAACGACTGCAATCTGCCACAGCAGCGGCCCCTCGCTGTTCTCGCCCCTGTCGGCCGCCATCACGTCACCATGTCGATCGCGGGGTCGCGCGAGCACCTCTCGCCCCCAGTCGCGGGCCCTCGCCTCCGTCTCCTCCGCCCGCGATGAGCGACCTCACCCTTCAGGCTCAGGGGCAAGCCCTTCTTACGGCTCCGACACCCCCTGGCCGACCGCCCTGCACCCGACCCCCTACGAGATCTTCTCCCAGTCCGCCGCGGCCCCCTACAGCAAGCTGCGCTTTCTCGAGCTCGTCAAGCTCTACCACCCCGACCGCCATCACCACACTTCCCACGATAACATCCCCCACCGCACCAAGCTCGAGCG
>Ga0247781_1000367_pt1 | contig 13854 bp, 4 predicted proteins | sample UWRJL184509B5_FD_179922 | JGI IMG/M metagenome (GOLD analysis project Ga0247781, IMG submission 179922) | Plant litter microbial communities from Arlington Agricultural Research Station in Wisconsin, United States - UWRJ-L184-509B-5 | ecosystem: Environmental > Terrestrial > Plant litter >...
CAGAACGCAGTCTCCTCGAAGGTTCAGGCGGTGCTTGATAATCTCAGCGAGGTCCCACATGGCTCAAAGAGGTACGCACTCCCCTCCGTAACACCCATCTCAGTAGGCCGTTTACTGACCCGTCCCACTTCAGCCTCGTATTCACATATTGGACCGCAACCCTCGACCAGCTACAACGATACTTACGCCAAATCGGTGCTCCATTCCTACGAATCGACGGCAAGGTCTCCTACAAAGACCGAGTCGTTATCCTTGAACGGTTCCAAAACTCTCCAAACATTCCAGTACTCCTAATGTCTATCCAAACTGGTTCCGTCGGGTGAGTTAGCCTCAATAACCTCATAGCCACAGATCAGACTAACACACCCCCATAGCCTCAACCTAACAGCAGCAAACTACGTCCACATCATCGAGCCCCAATGGAATCCCTCCGTCGAAGAACAAGCCATCGCTCGGGCTGTGCGCATGGGACAGACGCGAATGGTTACCGTCATCAGGTATATAGTTCGGAACTCGGTCGAGGAGGTAAGTCCAGTTTTACATATCCCTTCACTTCTCAATCCAAACATTGACTAACTCTTCCCAACAGAACATCATGAATCTGCAGCGGAAGAAACGGAACCTCGCTAAATTCACGCTGGATTCGCACAGTGCCAGCGGATCGGGGGATAGGCTATCTGGGAGTCTTGATGTGAGTTTTTCCTTCTTCCACATTTTAAAAAGAGGAGAAAGGAAACAAACTGACACCCAAGGAATAGGATCTCAAATTCGTACTAGATTTTGATTCAATTTAATTGATGATGTGATACACAATGGGCGGTCGTGGATTTAAGCTTCCAAGCAGGGTTGTGACGATCTTGGCAAGTTTGATATCTCCATCCCAAATGGGTCTAGCGGAGCTACAGGCACCAGGGGAGTTAATCCCGCGAGGTACGGAAATATTCTGTAATCAATCCGCGTTCGTACCCAGTACCCACTGAATTATCCCCTATCTATAATCCGTCTCCAGGGGTTCATTAAATACAAAAGCTTTGTATATTTCGTTAGCTTTTAGTAATTAATTCGAAAATAAACAGCAACTTGTTATTTTATTATTTACCTACTTAATTTATATATTAATAAAAATACAAAATTATCAAAATCGTAATTGTATAAATATGATTTTTATTTTTGTAATATTTAGGTAAATAAGCCTGTTAGAATACAATTGGGTTGAATAGTTCAACGGTCAAAATCACGATGTATAAGGCCTACCTGCAGCAGGCGCGTAATGCGGTATTATAGTTAATTGGTTGCTAGTTGTTGTTATTAAAGGCTAGGCTGGCTAACAACTTATATTATTAGCTATAAATATATCTAATAGTCCAACACATAGGCTATATAGTAGCTTATATTCCTTATTTAAGCTATAAAGTGCAATGGCCTACATGGCTATTATATGGCTATTATAGAGCTACTGTAGTACTGGCTATAATAATACAATATGTATTTCCATACTAGCAGTTTTCTCTTTATAGTGGCATTATAGCTTCTATTAATCTATTTAATTGTAATTTAGTTAATTAAGTTATTTAATTGCTTAATTAATTACCTAGTAGTAATAGTTGTATTCAACTAGTAGCTACTAGTAGTAATAGCAACAATACTAACTATATATATAAATATATTACCAAATTCCTCTTTTATTATTATTATTAAGCGTTAAATAATATTATTAATAGTCTAAGATTTTTATATTTTGGGATAGTATTAAAAGTATTTATTGTTGTTTTAAAATAGTATTAAAAATATATTGTAGAATCAATTATATTATACTATATATTAATAGATTTAAAATAGTTTAATTTCGACAATATAGCTAATTGATAGACATTTTGTGTTATAATTGAATATTTATAATGTTTTAAGTTTATTATTTTATAAATTAGATTATAGCTTTTTTAATTGTCTTTTTTATATTGATAATTTATTTATTATTATTTAAAATAGCTTTATTTGTTTTTATTTTTGCAATTATTTATTTAATTTAATATTTGTAAATTTAAAATTTAAATTTTAATATTTTATATAAATATTTGAAGAAATTAATATTTAATATATTTAATATTTTATAAATTTTATTATTATTAATAAATATAATATTAATATAATAGTTTTTATATTATTAATTATATTAAAATACTAAATATTAAATTTGCTTATTTTTTAATATTGTATTTAGTAAATTGGATTAATATTTATAAAAGGCAAATTTGTATAAATTAGAATAAAAGTAAAAAATTGTATATTATATATAAATGAAATAATGTATTTGTATAATGGATGATACAATATAGTGGATAATGTACTTTCTACTCTACTATTATTTTTTACCTTTACTACTATTTTTTTTTATTAATTAAAATGTAATTAGTTTTAAAAAAAACTAATTTTACTTTTGCTATTTAATTTTTTGAAAAAGATTTTAAATTTTTTATATAAATTGTAGTTTATATTTATTAAATTTCTAAAATAATTTTCCGACGTTAATATACTAGCAAATTATTATAATATTATATTTTAGCTAATTTAAAAAAATTAACTAATTTAGAAAAGGGTATACTTTTTAAATATATTTTCGATTTAAATTCGTGTAAATTTTAGTTCCAATTTTGCAATATATAAATTATAGCCAATTGCTTTTTTATATTATACAATATATTAGGCGTTAGCCCCCAATAAGTAGAGTATTATATATAATAATATTACGAGTTTATTATATATTTTAAATATTAAATTGATTATTAAAAGGCCAAATATAAAAATTTAATAATTATTAAAAGGTAATTTATACTTGTATAAAATATAATTGTAAAATATAGTATTTAAAAAAAAAATATTTATAATTTTGATGAAATTGGGTTTTTAATAAGTATATTTTTATATATAAAAGTTATTATATTTTTAAAAATACATAGTAGATTTTGTATAAAATAGCCTAATAATTGGGAATATATTTTAGTAATTATAATAATTAACTTAAATAGTTGGATAATATTATTATATTTGATTGTAAAAAACTAATATTATTTCTTTTTTTAATATATTAATAGTAAATTTCTAAAAAATTGAAAAATTTATACGAATATAAATAGTTAGATTATAAATAAAATTAATTTAAAATAACTAATATATTTTAAACAAATTACCAAATTTTATATAACTAGTATATATTGGCTTTTAATTTTTAATAACTATAGTTTTTACTATATAAACGAATTTGAAAATTATTATAAAGTAAATAATATTATTATATTTTATATACTTTTTTATTTTTTTTATTAATTTTAGTTTTTTAATATAAACTATTTTAGTATACTAAAAAACTTATATAATTAAATAATTGAACAAATAATATAAATGCAAATTACTTATATTATAAATAATAATTCTTTTTTTGCATTTAAAAAAGTATATAATAATTTTATAATTATATAAAATGCCCAAATTAACTTCCGAGTAATTAGTTTTGTTTTTTTTAATTTTAATAAAGTATTTTTTTGTTTGAATTTTGTATTTCGAATATTAATACCCTAAAATTTTTATTTTGAAATAGCCTTTATTTAAATTAAACAAATACTAAATAATTTAATTAAAATTACTTTATAAATTACTTTAATTAAAAATAGGATTATATATTATTAAAATAGTTTTTTAATAAATATTTATAACTATTTAAATACTTTAGTAAAAAATATAATTAAAATTATGCAAAAGATGGTTTTAATAGAGTAAAAATTTTTCGACTTTTATATAGTAAATAAACTATTTAGTAAATATTAGAAAACTAAAAAAATATATATAAAATAAAGAAGGTTATTTTTGTAATAAAAAGCTAAGCAAATTTAGGAAAAAAGGAGTTTTGTAGTTAAAAAAGATAGTAATATGTGTAAAAAAAAAAAGGTTATATAAAAGGGGCTAAATTGTGCATTTGGCGTTGTAAAAATTACAATATAATTGGGTATAATATATAAACCTATTAAATAGTTTAAGAGATTTTTGAAAATAAGGATTTTGTATAGTTTAGATTAATTAATAGTGGTAGTAAAGTAGTAGTAAAGGTAAAAGGTAATAGTGGGGTAGAAAGTGTATTATCTGCTATATTGTATTATCCGCTATACAAATATATTACTAAAATTATATATATATAGTTGTATAATTGCTTTAAATTTGGATAATTGTATATATTTAGTAATTTGAAAAAGAAAAAAAAAGTAAAAGCGAAATTAAAAATTTTGTTTTTTGCCCATTTTTATATACTAAAAGACTATTTTGATTTTGCAATTTATTCATTTAGTTTATATATAATTATTAGTATTGAATATATTTAAATTTAATATATTATATAGGTTATAGCTTTAATATAAATATTATTATTAAAAATTGCAAATAATAGTATTAATTTAAATGTAGATTATTTTATAAAAATGGTTTGCAAATTTTACTAAATAACGTTAAAAAAGAAGAAAAATAGTCTAAAGATTTTCAAAAAAGCAAATATATTGTTTAATATTAAAGTAATTAAATAGGCGATTTTAAAATTGGAAATATAAATTACAAGTAGTATAATAGTAGTTTAATTTGAGTAAATTATTTAGTATATAAGTCTTTAAAGGTTTAAAATTACTTGTAAGTTTATAAATATATAAAAACTTAATTATATATTTAATTGAAAGTTCGGGTTTAGTATATTTAGTAAATTTGTAAATAGTAAAATTAGTAGAATTAGTAAATTAATAGTATTTTATTAAATTAATAAATATACTATCATTAGAATTATTTGGGCATTTTATTAATAGCTAGTTAATAATTAATAAAATTATTAATATATTGTTAATTAGTAAAAATAATTAATTAGTTGGTTTAATTAAATAATTAATAAATAATAATAATAAAAATAAAATATTATTTTTAATAATTTTTTATTTATTTTATAATTATATAAAACTAATTATTAAATAATGAATACTTATACATAGTTTATAAACTATATAATAAATATATAAATACCATTGTAAATATACAAATAGTATTATTAATATACAAATACTGCTATAAATATACTAATATTATTATAAAATTAGCCTTTATATTTATAAAATAAATATAAAATAAGCTTTTAATTGTTTATAAAATAAACATATTATTAATAGTAAATTCTTTTAAATTTACTATAAAGCTTTATATTAAGCTTTTTTAAAACTTTTAAAAGCTTACTATTATAGTTTAAATACTTTTAAATATTATATAATATTTAGTTAAATTTATATCATTATATTTTACAATTTAGAAGTTTTTTAAATCTTATAAAATTTTCTATAAAATATTATATAAACTTTTAAATAAATATATAAAAAGCAAGTTTTTTTTAAAAAAGTATTGTATTTTTTCTTTTATTTTTTAAAGTCTTTTATATAATTAAATTAATTATTATTATTTTTATTTTAATTAACTATTTTTTACTATATAAGTTTTTACTTTTTATAAGTAATATTTATAAAATACTATTTTCTAATTAATTTATTTATAATTACAATTAATTATTTTTATATAATTAATAAATTATAAATTTAAACTAATTATAAATTATTATTTAAATTGTTTTTTATTATAAATTAATTTAATTTTTAAAAATATTCTTTTTATTTATATTATAAACTATTCGATGTTTTGATTTTTTTTTTATGATTTTTTTTTAAATATAAATTTAAATTAATTATTTTAATAATTTATAAATATTTTTAAAATATTTATAAATGAAAAAATAAATAATAGAAATTTTAAAATTTCCGAATTTTTTATTAAAAAAAAAATTATTTTGAAATTTTATATAAAAACTAGTTTTAAATTCTTTTTAATATAATTTAAAATATTAAAAAATATTAAATTTTTAATATTTTAATCGAAATTATTATAATATTTTTAAAAAAGTAAAAGCAATTATTAAAATCTTTTAAATATTTTAGTATAATTTTAAATACTTTTTATAAATATTTTAATATGATTTTTAATATTTTATATTCAATTTTAAATATAATTTTAGAATTTTTAAATAATCTTTTTAGAATTTTTAAATTTTTAAATTATTCAATTTAATAATATATTTATAAAAAAGTTAATTAAATAGATTTTTATTTTTAATAAAAATAAAAAGTTGTTAAATTTAGAAAATTATTAAATTTAATTATAAAGGTTTTTTATTTAATATAGAATTTTTAATATTTTTAATATTTTTGCAAATTTTTATAAAATTTATAAAAATTTGAATAATTTTTAAAAAATTTATTTTATTATCAATTATAAAAAAGAGTTTTAAAAAAAGTCTTTTAAATATTATAGTATATAAAGTAAATTTAGTAAAAATTATTACAAAATTAATATAAAAGTATATTTTAAAGCAAATTTAAGTTTAAAATAATTTATATATAGAATTTTATAATTTATAATTTAATAAAAGTTTTTTTATAGTAAATTTTAATATTAAATTTAATATTATAATTTGTTAAATAATAGATGCCTATATATAGTTTATAGGCTATATAGTAGGCATGTAAATACTGTTGTAAGTATACGAATAGCGCTATTAGTATACAAATACTATTGTAAATATGCCAATACTATTGTAGGACTGGTCCCTATATCTATAGGGCAAGTGTAGGGTAGGCTTTTAACTGCTTATAAAGTAGGCCTGTTGTTAATAGTAGACCCCCTTGGATCTACTATAGGGTTCTGCACCGAGCCCCCTCGAGATTTTTAGGGGCTCGCCACTATAGCCCAGATACTTTCGAACATCGTACAATGCCTAGTCAGGCTCATACTACTATATTCTACAATTTAGAAGCTTTATAAGCCCTATAGAACCTTCTATAGAGTACTATATAGGCTTTTAAACGAGTATATAGGGGGTAGGTTTTTTTAGAAAGTACTATACTCTCTTCTTCACTTTTTAAAGTCTTTTATATAGTTGAATTGATTATTATTATTTCTATTCTATTGACTACCTTTTGCTGTATAACCTTTTGCCTTTTGTAAGTAGTATTTATAAAATACTACCCCCTAATTGGCCTATTTATAGTTATAGCTAATTATTTTTACATAATTTAATAGGTTATAAGCCTAAACTAATTATAAACTATTATTTAAATTGCTTTTTATTATAAATTAATTCGATTTTGAAAGTATTTCTTTTGCTTATATTATAAGCTATTCGACTTTTATTTCTTCTTTTTACTACTCTTTTTTTTTAATATAAGCTCAAATAAGCTATTTAAGTAGTTTATAAATACTTATAAAATGTTTATAAACAATAAAATAGATAATAAAAGTTTTAAAGTTTCTGAATTTTCTATTAAAAAGTTAAAAAAAGAAATAAATGTTTTGAAAACCTATATAAAAACCGGTTTTAATACCCTTTTTAGTATAATTTAGGGCATTTGGGGGTATTAAGCCTTTAATATTCTAATTGAAGTTGCTATAGTATTTTTAGGAGAGTAAAAACAACTATTAAAGCTTTTCAAATATTCTAGTATAGTTTCGGGTATTTTATATAAGTATTATAGTATAGTTTCCGGTGTTTTATATCCGGCTTTAAGTATAATTTTGGAGCTTTTAAACGGTTTTTTAGAACTTTTAAGTTCTAGAATTGTTCAGTTTAGTAGTATATTTATAAAAAAGTTAGTTAAATAGTCTTTTATTTTTAGTAAAAAAAAGAAGTTATTAGGCTTAAATAATTATTAGGCCTGGTTATAAGGGCTTTCTATTTAGTATAGGGTTTTTAATATCCCCGATTTTTTTGCAAATTTTTACAAAATTTATAGGAATTTTGATAATTTTTAGAAAGTAGTTTTATTATTAATTATATAGAAGACTTTTTAAAAAGGATTTTTAAATATTATAATATACGAAATAGATTTGGCAAAAGTTATTATAAAATTAATTTAAAAGTATATTTTAGGGCAAATTTAGTTTTGAAATAATTTATATATGGAATTTTATAATTTACAATTCAATAGAAGTTTTTTTATAGTAAATTTTAATACTAAATTTAATATTATAATTAATTATTTTTATAAATTTGGAATTATTATATAAAATATTAATTAAATAAATTAATATTTTATAGTTTTAAAGGCGGCTTTTCTTTAATAATTAGAAAAGTTTAAAAGTTTATTTTGTAAAGAGTAATAATTGGAAATCTATATAGGGTAAAAAATGAGGGTTAATTTCCAATTTTTTTAAAAAAACCTACTAGTTAAAGTCTATAGTATTGGATCTAGTATTGTAAATCAGTATATAACTTTTTTAACTTTTTATAATAAAAATAAAAAGAAAAAGTAGTAGTTTAATAACTAGTTTAATAAAAAAAAGAATAATTATAGGTATAAAAAGAAGGAAAATAAATAATAATAGAAAAAATATAAGCTTTTTAATAGGGATTATAAATCTAAAGAGGTTATTCTAAATATTTCCAATTTTTTTGGAGTTTTTATTACTAATTACAATATAGAAATTAGTAACTTTTTTAGTAATTTACTAAACCAATTTACTACTTTTAAATAATTTAATAAGTATAAAAATTTTGAAGAATTTTATATTAGTAATTTATTTTATTATATAATAGCTAATAAAACCTAGTAGCTTTTTAATACTAGCTTTAATATATATATATATAATAATAAGGCTCTATTTATAAATATTAATAAATTGAAAAAACCTAAATGCGTAAATACAGGCAATAGCCCAGTTATATTAGTAAATATAGGCACTATTATTATTCAAGTATTTATTAAGTATAAAAAGGGAACCTTTAAATATAATAATATAACCTTTTTAAATACACTTTATATACCCAATTTTTTAATAAATATTATTAATAAGTATAAATTTTATACTTTAAAAAGTACTTTTATAAAAGAGAAGTTTTTTTTAAATTAATAAAAGTTTTTTATATTATTAGACTTTTATAAAAAGGGGTTTTTCTTTATTATTAAAAAACTATTAATTTCTAAAATAAAACCAATTACCTATTAAAGTTATAATAATATATAAATTTCTAAATTTTTTTATTTTATAAAAAAGCTTTTAAATTTTAATAAAAAAAAAATTAAATTTATAAAAAGCTCTATTATATTTTTAGAGTATATTATTAATTAAAAGGTTATTCAAATTCCTAGTATTATTTTAGAAGAGGTTAAAAAGTTTAAAAAACTTTTAATTATATTTAAAAAGGCTAAAAAGCCTTTTAAAATTGTTATTAAAGAGGTTATTTAAGTTATATAATTTTGGTATATTTAATTTGGATATATTAATTTAAGCTTATTAAAGAAAACAAGTTTGATTATATTAAGTATGCCCAAATTTCAGAATATACAATTAAAGTATTTTATATATAAAAATTATAATATTGTTAAAATACTTTAAAGACTTTTTCGAAGGTTTATAAAGAGCTTTTTATATATATTAGGCTGCCTAAAGGGGGATTTATTTGTTATATATTTTACATTTTTTAATAGAAAGTTTTATAGTTTAGTGTTAATAAATTGTAAATTGAAGTTTCGTATTTTATAATTATTGAAAAGTAAAAATAAAGTAATTTTGGAATTAAAAAATATTATTAAAAGCCTATATAGTACCTTCAAATAGTATTTAGTATATATATATTATAATAAAAGTACTAAAATAGTACTTTTAGTTTTATAATTGAAGAAAAAGGGAGTAAATTATAGTATATTAAACCTCTATTTTTATTATTAAAATAGACTTGTCGAATGATTTATAAAGGTTATTTTTGAATATTTATAAATTACAATAATTATTTTAGGGCTTTTACCCTTTTTATAAGAATATATTATAGGCCTAATAATTGAAATTATTAATTATATAGTTACTATAAAAAGGGAATTTACCTTTTATTAAATATTTTTTAACAAATTATTACCCTAAAAAGTACTATATATTTCCAATTTTGAAAATTATAAAATTATAAACTTTATAATAATAGTATCTATTTTTTTTAAATAAAGAATAAAGAATTTGAAGCTCCTTTTTAAAGGGTAAATTGGTAAATTATTAGCCGTTTTAGAATATAGAATCTTTTTTATATAATTAAAATAGAAAAAATTCTTTAAAATTACTTACATTAAAGTATATAAGGACCCTTAAAAACAACTTTAAAGACCCTTAAATCCCCTAATTATTAATAAAGTTTTTAATATAGAAGAAAATATCCTTCTAAATAGCCCTAAATATAAATAAATAGAGGATTTTAATATTAAAAAGTATTTCGAAATTTTTAAAAAACTTCCGAATATTTTCCAGCTTTTTATTCTAATCCCTAGTATACAAATATAATTTCCTAAATTCAAAAATAATTATAAAAAGTAGTTTAAAGTTATTAAAAAAGATTTAATAGATATTATAAAATTGATTATATATTTAGTTTTTTTAGTAATTATTATATTAGGGGGCCATAAAAAGGTAAAATAACCTACAAATTTAGAATTTTTTACTTTTAAATAAGCCCTTAAATATTCAAATAAAGATTATTAGCTATTTTCGATTTTCAAAAAACTTATATAATTATTAAAAATAAAAACCCTCTATTTTATTAGCTAAAAGAAGGTTAAAAAGACTTTTATAACCAATTATTAGGTTTTTAAGAAGAAATTAGCGCTATTTTAAAGAAGTAAATCCAAATTTAAAGTACGCTTTGTAGTAAAAAGCTTCTAATAAACCTCTAGAGTCGACTTTTTAGAGATTTATGCTAATATTATTATACTACCTATTTGGCGAATTATATTTATTATAGTAGTTATATTAGATTTGGAAATAAAATAAATCGATTTTGTAAAAATATTCTTTAATTTTAATTTAAATTATAATATTTATATAGAGTTTTTTATAAACTTTTACAAATTTAGTTAGAGTAGTTTAGCTACTATAGAACTTTTGAAGAAAGTAGGATGGGACTTTATAGAAGATTAAGTTATATTGTTGAAGAAGTCTTTTTATAGTTTCAAATAGGCCAATTATTTATAATAATAGAGCCTAATAACTTTGCTTATAGGACTTGGTTTTACTATTTTAGTTTCTAATATAGTTGTTTATTTTTATAAAGAGTAGCGAATTTTTGTTATAATTTATATTGACGATTATTTAATAGTAGGCTTTTTTTTATAATAGATTAGTTTATTTAAAAAGAGGCTTGTAGAAACTTATAATATAGAGGATTTAGGTATTATTTGTTTTTTTTTAGGAGTTGAAATTGAATATAATAGGTGTAAAAAACTACTATGGTTTTATTAATAGGCTTATTTATTGTAAGTAGCTAAACATTTTAACCTTAATATTGTAAGTGGATTTTGTATTTTATTCTTTTTAAGGCTAATTAGCTTTGAATTTACTAGAAAGCCCCTATTTGCTTTTGAAAAGTATTAATATTAGTAATTAGTAGGTATAGTAGGCTATACTATTATATAAATAAGGCCTAAATTTGCCTTTTTTCTATAGTAGTTATTTACCTACTTACAAACCCTTTATACTATATACTTATATATAGTTTGTAAGCTGCTCTTTTATATAATTAATATTATAGATTTAGTTATAATGTTTGGTACTACTATTGATTTAGTACCCTAAAGGGCTATTGATAGTGATTTTATAGGATATAAGAAGATTATTAGGTCTATATATGGTTACCTTTTTATAGTAGGGGGTAGTCTAGTGAATTGGAAGTTTAAAAGGGCTTTTATTGTTTTATATTTAATATTGGAAGTAGAATATATTGGCCTAGTTGAAAGTACTAAGGAAGTACTATAGTTAAGAGGCTTATATGAAAAAATGGGCTATTTTATTTAGGGTTTTATTTTGTTTTTTGGCGATAATATAGGGGCTATAAATTCTATTTACAATTTTAAGTATTATAGTAGAACTAAATATACGCTATTATAGTTTAATGGGGTTTAAGAGAATATTTAATAGGGTTTTATAAGCTTTATATATATATTTATAGACAAAATGTCCGTTAATGGGCTTATAAAAGCCCTTTTAGATGTTAAATACTAGTAATTTATAGAGATGTTTAAGCTTTTTAAGTTTTGCTTAGTTTCTATTAATAGTATATAGGTATAAAGGGGGTGTTAAATAATGGATGTTTGTATATAGTTTATAGATTATGTAGTAGGTATGCGAATATTATTACAAGTATATAAATAGTATTATTAATATACGAATATTATTGTAAGTATGCTAATACTATTGTAGGACTGGTTTTTGTATTTATAGGGCAAATGTAGAGTAGGCTTTTGACTATTTATAAAGTAGGCCTGTTGTTAATAGTGGACCCCTTTGGATCTACTATAGGGTTTTGTACTAAGCCCCCTCGAGACCTTCAGGGGCTCGCCACTATAGCCCAGATGCTCTTGAGTATTGTATAACGCCTAGTTAGGCTTATACTATTGTATTCTACAATTTGGAAGCTCTATAAGCCCTATAGAACCTTCTATAGAGCATTATGTAGGCCTCTAGACGAGCATATAGGGGGCAGGTTCCCCTAGAGAGTATTGTACTTTTTCCTTCACTTTTTAAGGTCTTTTATATAGTTGAATTAATTATTATTACTTCTATTCTATTGACTATTTTCCGCTGTGCAACCCTTTGCCTTTTGTAAACAGTGCCTATAGAGTGCTACCCCCTAATTGGCCTACTTACAATTACGGCCAATCATCCCCACGCAGTTTAACATAATTAACTATTTTTATAAATTTAAAACTATTATATAAAATATTAATTAAATAAATCAATATTTTTTATTTTAAAAGTGGCTTCTTTTTAATAATTAGAAAAATTTAGAAATTTATTTTATAAAAAAGAAAAATTGGAAATTTATATAAAATAATTTAAAAAACTTTTTAGTTTTTTTTAAAAATAATTAAAAACTTTTTAAACTTTTTAATTTTTTTAAAAATAATATTGAGAATTTAAATAGTTTTTTAATTAATAATATATTTTAAAAATATAATAGAATTTTTTATAACTTTAACTTTTTTTTATTAAAATTTAAAAGTCTTTGTGGAAATAATTATAAGTAAAACGCCTATAAAAACAAGTAGTTCCAACTATTTATTTATAGAATTATTTAATTTATAATTTAAATAAAAAGTATAAACTATTATATATTTTATATATTAGACTACTAAATATATTTATAATTAATAATATATATTATTAGTTGGCCTAATTTTTAATAATAATTAGTAACTAATTTATTATAATACTATATTATATATTTATTATAAATAAACTTTATACATTGTAATTTTAACTATTAAATTATTTAATTTAATTATATTTTAATATTAATTAATATTATTATATATTAAATAATTTACATTTGAAAAAATATAAATTAATAAAAAATTATACTATTAATACTTTTTTATATACTAAATTACAAAAATATTTATATTCTTTTATATATAAAATTTTAAAATTATACAAAAAATAATACTAATACTTTTTTATATACTAAATTATAAAAAAGTATATGTATTTTTTTATATACAAAGTTTTAATAAAAAAAGAAAAAGAAAAAAAAAAGCACTTTTTAAAATCCAATAATTATTTAATTAATACAAATATTATTTTATTAATACAAATATTGCAAAATATTAATTTTATATATATATTTTTTTATATTCGAAATTTTAAAAACTATATTATTTTATGTATATAAAATGAAAAATTTTCTTTATTTTACTAAAAATAAAGCTTTTTAATAAACTTTTTTTTTATTAAAATTACTATTTTAATTATAAA
>Ga0247781_1000368_pt1 | contig 13842 bp, 15 predicted proteins | sample UWRJL184509B5_FD_179922 | JGI IMG/M metagenome (GOLD analysis project Ga0247781, IMG submission 179922) | Plant litter microbial communities from Arlington Agricultural Research Station in Wisconsin, United States - UWRJ-L184-509B-5 | ecosystem: Environmental > Terrestrial > Plant litter >...
TCTCGAAGTCGGTGTTGAGCACATGGAGGACTGTGCGGATTTGAGCCTTCCAGACGTCGAACCAGGCAAAGGGCATGAATGGAGACACGAGACGGAGGCCGAATTTGTGTTCTTTTGGTTTGGATGAGATGGCTAGGCTGGCGGAGATGGTCCAGTCTTTGAAGCTCTCCTGACCGTTGGTAACGGCGATGTGCTGGTTTGTGACTCCTGCGATGGTCAGCCGGGTGCTGAGTTCCTTTTGCAGGCCTTGGACGGTCTTGTGGTCTATTTGCCGGCTCCGGACTAGGAGACCCATCTCGATGCTGAATCGAAATTCTGGATTTTTCTGGTGGGGAGACCGAGAAGCCCGGCGGTGGTGGCGGTGGTGGTCGCCATCGCGACCTTGGTGGTCGACGTGGTGAGGCATTGTGTGGTGTTAGTCGATATGGAAATCCTATGGGGGGATTTTGATAGCGATATTCGGTGGGTCTTTTGGTTTGAGAGTCAATGTTGGCTTTCACGATGGATGAATCGGAAATCAGGAGAGAATGGTTGGCATCCTCCGGAATGGAGGGAATATATACGAATATCAGTCATTTGGTCCATGTCGTCTGTCATACGCGAAACGTCACCCACCCTCCCGTTGCAAGGCGATGCAATCATCCTCACCTTCTGCCCGGCCGACATTTGCGGCGTTGTGGGGAAACGGTGGGCGCAGACTGGTACCAACTGGTTGATGGTTGCATACCTCCGGCCGACCCCGAGGGAGGATTGGCCAATCAGGCGGCGCGAGAATGATTTTGTGGGAGAAAATGAAATGTTCTAGCAGGGGGTGGGGGGTCAGGGTGTCGCACAAAATAGCACACAGCCACTAACGTTAATTTCATGCGGGGGTTGCTGCCTGTGGCTGTTGGGGTTTGGGGGTGGTTCACATGGGCGACCTCTCAGAGGCAACCGACCCACCAGGCGGCTATGCACTAGCCTCTGTCCTCAACGCCCTCAGGGTTTGGAGGACGCCTCACGCTGTCCTCAGATAAACCCGACAGACCGGAACCGACTTTAACACGGGGTTAAAAATCCACACCATATTCTGTCTCCATCGCTCCCAGCCATTGAAACTGCCAACTTCTGACTAACAACTTTTAGCTGATCTCAACGCGCGCCTATTGTGTTAGAAACCGTCTCGGAAGACAATGAACCGTTCAGCTGGGAATTGAGGTGGATCAAGTTGACGATGCATCTGATCTATTTCTGTCGATTCTATGAGATGAACACATTATTTTATTATTTTATGATAAACAATGTAATCAGAGCCATGGCTCGTTCCATCAAACCTCCTCGCCAAGGCACCAAGGCCTAGTTCTAGTGTGCTCGACAGGCCGTAGCAAGGGGTTGCTCATAACCCTGAGGCCAAACAGCTCCCAAAATAGCACAGCTGAGTTCATGTATAAAATGACGACATAAAATTGCTTGTGAAAGTTACAACATTGTTCTATGGGACGTGCATAAACCCATTCATCTTGTGCGGAATAAGATCTCTCACTTCTAGCACAACTCATGCCCGCCAAGTCTTCATCAAGATATATTTCATCAAAAGTTCATATCAACATTTCTGCGTCCCGTAAAATAGTAGGCAAGTGGAATAACGATACCAACAAACTATCCATTACAACCAAGATAAAAATAAATCAAACAAAGAGAACACACCCAGGCCTGCTCATGTTGTCCCAGCGCTTTTCAACCAACTTCCCTCCCAAAAACCCACCATCGTGAACCCATAACCAACCAACCAACACCCAAACATCAACAACCCCTACCCCCTATTTCACACTTTCCAAAACCTCCTTAATACTAAGCGCCGACCTCCTCAGCGCCTCTTTCTCCTTCTCATCCAACAACAACGGTACATCCTGATGCGCACCATCGCGATTCAACTTGCACGGCATACTGAGCGCGACATCCTCCACCCCCGCATAATCGCCCACCCTCGACACCGTCATGATCGCATCCCCATTATTAATAATCGGATCCAGTATGCTCACCAACACCGACGCAACCCCATAATTCGTCTTGCCCTTTCGCAGGATAATCTCGTACGCCGCCTCCCTCGTGCGCTTCGAGCACGCCTCCATCGCCTCGGGGTCGAGTTGCTTGCCCGCCTGCGCGCAGTAATCCTTGAGACGCATGCCCGCGATGGTAGCCAGCGACCAGACGGGTAACTGGCTGTCGCCGTGCTCGCCGATGATGACGGCGTGGACATTGCGCGGGTTGACGCCGTAGCTCTTGCCTAGTTCGTGGCGAAAGCGCGTGGTGTCCATCGCCGTGCCGCTGCCGATGACGCGCTGCACGGGGAAGCCGGAGAGTTTGTGTGCAGCGTGGGTGAGGACGTCGACGGGGTTGGTCGCCACGATGAGGATGGTGTCTGGCGCGGCGGCGGCGATCTGAGGGATGATGCTTTGGAAGAGCCCGTAGTTGGTTTTGACTAGGTCGAGACGGGTCTGGCCGGGTTTTTGGTTCACGCCGGCGGTGATGATTACTGCTACTGCGTTGGCGCAGTCTGCGTAGGTGCCTGCGCGGATCTTGGCCTGGGAGAAGTGCGCGGCGTGGCTCATGTCTGTTGCTTCGCCGAGGGCGCGGCCCGCGTCGATGTCGATGAGGACGATCTCGGCGACGAGGCCGGAGAGGAGGAGGGCGTAGGCTGTTGTTGCGCCTACGGAGCCGGCGCCGATGATGGCGATTTTGACGGACTGAGCGGGGGTTAGTGGTTTGAGGGAATTGTGGGTTGGGGGTGGTTGTGAGCTGACCTTGACATGTCCTTGAGATGATTGGAAAGACATGGTGATTTGACTGAGTCGATCTGTTGATACTTCAGTGTTGACTGTTTATTTGTATGAGTGTTGTGGTATCTGTGGTGTGAATGAAGGGAGGTGTTCGGGTGTCTTTATTGATGGTGATGTTGATTGGGCCGGAATCGGGTTCGTCGTCATCGTTCAATTGAGGCACTGCAATGGCCTGTCGACGCCTTGGCATTGCTTGTTCAGTGGAATCGTCCGCTGTGGAATGTCACACAAAGCATTTCAATTGGTCTTTGCAGGTCTTCTGGCCCCGTTTCCATGTTTGCAGCATGGCCGACAGTTGTTGGAGCTTGGAATCGACCCATTTCTCAATTCTTGTGTCACTAGAGCATGTGTTTCAGACCTAACTCGACCCCACTTCAAATCATTCACAGAGTCGTCGCCGGATCCCTTGTCTTGTGGGCAGTTGGATGAGGCCATTCAGGGGTTGGCCCCACTTAACAGCTGGAGTTTTCCAGGCCTCCACCAACCAAACAGGCCGGTTCCTTCCGGACATAATTGTCACTGTGAACGTCGTCCATGTTGATTCTTCACAGACCTTGGGCGATGTTCGTTTTGAGGAATGCCCCAGTCCACCTTCATTTTATTAACAATTGCTAAATTGGATATCGACTCCAAAACGGGAGCATTATCGTCAAACTGCATGCCATTGATACCCATATTCACCGGCCACGACTAATTATGATGTTGCCTCTGGTTTTTGTGAACAACTGCAAGCCTCCGATCTACGATGCTGTTCTGTTTAGGTTTTTACCATGAATTCGATCTCTTTCATGTAGTTATGACGAGAATGCAGCATCCGCCATTACTATGGCTAGGAAGATATGCTTCTACCCAAGTTAGAATATGTTAGAAAATAATCGCAAAGTCTATTTCGTCTAAGTAGTCATATAGCCCGCGCCATCTAGCATATATATGTGTTTTGATGTTTGAACTATTGCTGGTAATGTATCCAAGCCCGCGTACACCAAAATGTAGTTCCGTTTGCCACCGTCGACCAAACAAGGTGGGCACTGACATGTACCTCTATAGTCTCACCCGACACTTTTTTCTGGCCGAGTCCGTATTAGTCGCAGACCCTGAGCAAAGGGTGAGCCGCACTGAGGGCCGCCTGAGCCGAAGTGAGTCCAGAAACTTGTCCCGGCTATAGTTGCTATGACTACAATTTGCAGAGATGGGCCAAGTTTTAGGGCCGGTCCATTGCACATAACGGTCAGTTTCCCCTTGCCACGTAAGTACCGTTTTCTTGTTCCACCCGAGTATCACCGTTAGATGGTTAGCTTTTAGGAATGTTCAAGTTCGTGTCGGGTTTGGATTCGCAACATTATACTTTGGCGACCTTCATAATTTAATGTATCACCAATATATATCTTCAAGCCTGTAAATACCTTGATTCTGCGCGCTTTGCACTTCAAACATCCGTTTCGGGACTTTGGTGGGACCTCCTAACGTTATCGACTTTTCATCTTTGGAGAGATTCTCCGGCAGACGTAAAGTATGCACTTTAGGTTTAATAAGACTCGCCATATCAGCACTTTCCCAACTATTACGTCCCGCTCTTTCTTTCCTTCTAGAAGGTATTTACGATATACGGGGAGGGAGTAACGAATAGTGCGCGGGTGTGCGCTAAGGCTTCACCAGGGATGCGGCCAATGCCTTCCAAGGGATGTCCGACGCCATCCAATCGAGAATCGACGGAAACAAACTTTCATTTCGGTATCGCGTTAGCTTGGTCGAACACCCGGATAGAAAGCCTGCGCTCCAGCGGGTTTGACCAATTTGCGCCTCACTGCGGACTTCTTGACGCTGTTTGTATTTGCAAAACTCTGACTGTGACGCCGCTACTCAGGGTTCAAAAGCCGTCCTTACAAAAACGTCGACGTCACATGTTGCACAAACAACAGGTAGGTGATTGCACCAGCACGATTCCTCTATGACACTCTGAAACTGAAGTCCACAGCGGTCTCAAAATTGCCTTGACGTCTTTGAAGCTCCAACAACTCCTCCAGCTTCCAAGTATCAGCCTTTTCGTCGGCAATACGTCATTCGGAAGGCCCGGCAGTGCCACTACCTCCTGTAGCACAGACCGACTTTGCGTATTTGATTGCTTTCCAACCCTGCCCGGCCGCGTCTCAGCAACATTATAGTCGGTCCGGAAATATTCCCTGTCGCTGTCGCTGGCATTGCCGTGAGTGCTCAAGCTGGAAGACAGGAGCCTGATGGAGGCCCCGGTGAGGTTTGGAGCTTCGTCGCGCTGATCGCTCATGGGTGGCCGAGGCTGCTGATTCGGTATTAGAGCTGGGGGTGGTTTTGACCGGCAGGGAGGTAGGATTTGGCTCACCCCTGGGTCGATTGCTGTCATGTGGCTCTCGCGAGAAACCTGTGGGGTGCTGGCCGGGAGCCTGTCCGCCCATGGACAACCTCGACACCGTGTTCACCAGAGGGCCGGGACCAGCCATACGCTGCTCAGGCACGGAGTGGTTGCCGTTAACAGAGTGTTTCCGTACCGTCCGTCCATGACCTCCCCAGCGCCTTCGGGAGATTGACAGGACACAACGCCACAACATGGCACATTCCTCAGTGCTAAGAATTCAGTAATTCATTCAGCTCTACGAAGTCCAGCCATGATATCCTCTTGCTCACATCCGCCAAACGCCATCGCGAACCCGGAAACGTACCGCCCAGGTAAGTTAGGTAGGTAGGGGCGAAGCGCTTCGCAAAGCTTACGCTGCCTAGACCATCAAACACAGGTTCTCGAACGTCGCGATGTCGACCCTAATCTACGGATGCCACCCCGAAAGAAGTTCCTCCAGCTGCTTGTGCCTCGCAAGAGCGCTGCCAAAGGTTGGATATCCCACCGCACCGCCATCCCGAGCGGCCGCAAACGCCTCATAAAGGCCGCCGATGTTGCGGGCCGAGGTAGGCAGGTCCTTCTGCCAGTCCGCCCATTCCCATTCAAGAGACGTCACCTTCTCCGTCTCAAAGTCGTACAGCTCCGTCTTGACGGGCGGGTCACCCACGCCGATGTTGAGGAACGCGGCCGCCGGAGAAACGACCCTGATCTCGCCTTTCTCGCCATTGATGCTCCACGACAGAGCCGGCTCGCCGGGGAACGGCTGGCCGCGGCGGAAGCGGTAATGCAGGCTTGCGCCCTTCTGCACCGTAGGCGACTCCGGCAGCGTGCCAGAAACCAGCATCAGGTCAGGGACATCCGACTTGGCCGTTCAGCCTTTACTCACACTCGCTATGTCCCTCCCCACCCATCGCTCTCGGACTTGACTTTGCCAAAGTCGCCATCGACATCGGGACTTACCTATGGCGAATAGGCCACTACAACGAATGCGACAGCATGCTCCGGACAGCCGAAACCATTCTAGTCCACGAAGGCCTCCCAGAAGACCATGTCCTCTTCAACGACATCGACGACATCCTCGGCGTCATATGCGACCACTCCGGCGCGCTGTGTCGCAGTGAGGCCCTCCGCCGCCGACTACGGGCCGTCAAAATCCGCTCCAAGATCTTCGCCTCCACCCCCCCAGCCAAAACCACGCTCCAAGACAAACTTAATCTGTACAACGCCCACGCCAACCTCGCCTGCACATATAACCACGACGAAAACTTCGACGAGGCCAACCGCATCATGGAAGACTGCCTGGAGCAGTACCGCTCCTGGGGCACCGAGGATGAGCTGCCTTTCGAATACTCAAAGTACTACCACCACTCGGCTATCGCTGTCATGGCGCAGGGCCGGGTGAGGTGGGGAGGTCGGTTGCCATGCTGGAGGAGTGTATTGCTGCGTATAAACGGACCGTCGGCGGCGGGAACGCGCAGACGCTCGATATGTATTGCTTCCTGGCGGGGGTGCTAATACAAAGGGGGAGGGTGAACAGGCAAGGTGAGAAATGATATCTCAGGTCCCTACTCTATCTAACAGACAGACCCATGCCGACGCCACCAAAGCCGTGAAAGCTACCTACCTCGCCTTATTATTAACAAGGAAGGAAGTAAATATCTCGAGTACTGCCTCGACCTGGCGCACCGAGCCGGCTGGTCCGAGGTCGGCATCGCCATGGCCGAGTTCCGCATGGCGAGCCTCAAGACAAGACTCGACGGCGAGGAGGCAGGAGTCGCGCATGCCCGAGCGGCGAGGTACCGCAGCATTACAGGGGCGTTGAGAACGATCCGCAGGCTGTCCATGACCAGATGTTGTGTTTTTGGGATGGGAGGCTTACGGGGAAATTGACACGATTGAGTTGCAGCACGAAGGAGGCTCCAGGGGAGTACAGGCTTGAAATCAGCCCCTCAATGCAATAATCTATTAACCATAGGTAGGTAGATAGGTATGCCTATTTCTAAGAAGCAATGCCATTGTCCTGCACGCCGCTCTTGAGGTTCAGCGCATCATCGACGCCTTCCTTGTCGAAGCCTGTGTCTACCGTATCTCCCAGCCAAGCCTTCCACGGCTGCACTCTTGCATCGACGGCTCGTGTTGCTTGGCCCGGGCACGTCGCCATGTTAGACGACGCATGGCCATCTGCGCCGAGAGCGTGCTCTGTAGCTCTAAAGTTGGTGCCGGGCATTTCGGATCCGGCTGAATGGGTGATGCAATCGAGCAAGGATGGACGTTGAATGTTGGTAAAATGGCGGCTTCCTGAAACCAACGGGTTGTGAATAACTGATCGCAAAAAGGGCAATACCTTCGAGGGAGAAATATCTTGAACAGAATACCTTAAACAGCGTCAGTTTCCTTTTGTGGGTAGGTGTAAAAGCCACCAGTGAGTGCTCCGCGGGGGCAGTTTGTTTCCCAAAAAGGCTGCTGGACGATATGGGAGAGGTCCTGCCTGTAGGTACATATACCCGACAAGATAATGGCCAGCGGCCCGCGCCCTCGCAGCAACTGGCATCTTCCACCCAAGCCGGGCGTATGAGAACCGACCCAGATCGGCACCCCGCCTCAAAAGTGCATTCGCTTCAGAGCCGCAGCAGTATGTTATTGGTCAGGCTGCTCACATGCCACACCAGCCGGGCGTAGTATGACGCAGAAGGTGGCGGGTCACAACGGGATATCATTGGCCACGCTGGCTCACATGGGCACACAGGCCGGATGCAAGTTGAGTCTCGGGTTCCCAAGTTGGATTCAATGTTGGTGCTCCCAGCTGGTGGGGTTCCATTGTTTCTGTCTGCCCACTTCCAGACCTGCCCGGTCCTGACTGGAAGTGGCTTCGGCATCATCACATCCCAATAAACAAGCGAAAGCGGAAGCTATTTCGACATGATGTCGAATCCCCAGGATCAAACGGCCAGCTTTATGTATCTGCTGTGGGATGACAGATTCCTGGTCGAGAAGCCTTACCAAGTATTTGTCCCTCTGCCCACTGGGGTTCCCGAGGAGTGTCAATCCAATATGGAATTTGGGGCCGCCGACGAACAGGTCGTCACGGACATCCGTGGATGTCGTGAGGAGTTCTCGCTGGACAATAATGGGTTTGCCGTCTCGAGGCTTGCTACGAAACTCCAGACCTTTAGCGATTGCGATGAAATCGAACGAGTATACCTGGCCGAGGTCTCGAACCTGCTCCGAGAGCGCATGGAGAGTGTCGAGAGAATTGTCATCTTCGACTGGAGGGTACGTGTATCTATGTAGCTTCTCTTCCAGTAGCTTGTAAATTTACGTTGATGTCATGTCACCTGCAGATCCGCAAAAGCGTTAACACGCCGCCTGCCGAGATGGTCAACATGGACAACAAGATCGCCCCCTTGCTACCCGCCCGCCACGTCCACATCGGTAGGCGGCCCTATTCCAGACGGCACGGTTTTTTTCTTCTTCAAAGGAACTACCTCCTTTTTGACACTCTACTAACCTTGCTGCTCAGACCAGACTCCTTGGAGCGCGGTGAAGCGAGTCAGGTTACACGCACCAGACGAGCTGGACAGATTCGAAAACGGACGGGTGCGTATCGTAAAGTGAGCATCTACTACCTGACTTGACCGGACCGAAATGGATCACCAAGCTCACATCACCGCCCAAACAGTGCGTGGAAACCTCTCATAGATCAAGTTGAAGACTGGCCGCTGGCAGTGTGCGATAGCCGCTCGGTGCGCCCTGAAGAGCTGGTTGCAGTCGACCATGTCCGCCGGCGGTACGTCGGGGAGTCGTACTACATGCCGTACAGCGACTCTCACCGATGGTACTACCTCAACAAGCAGAGGAAAGACGAAGTTCTGTTCCTCACCAACTATGACTCCAAAGATGTGGAGGGGAAATGTGAGTAAGCCGCGAGACTCAGCCGGTGAATATGACTGCCAGGCGCAACTTTGTTACTGATCGTCACTCGTGTTTTAGACTGCCCGCATGCCTCGTTTCGCGTAGCGGATGTTCCATCATCAGTCATACCTAGAGAGAGTATTGAAGTAAGGGCCTTAGTATTCTCAAAAATGTAAGGTAGCCATCATCAACTACGGTACCTACCTACCTACCCAAGTGGCACCGAGCTACTAGTAGCTACGACGACGACTTCATGCCGCCGTCCTGGAACTTCTTTTCCTTTCTTGCCATTCAACGTTTAGCTTCCCATGTGTCCTTCCTGAAAAAAGCTGCACCAGTTGATCGTAGATGACCATTTCATCTTTCTCGTCCAAGTCCACGCCAGGACACGGCCGCTCTATCGACACTAGTGTTTGGCGGAGACTGCGCGCCCGCTCAGAAAGTCGACCAGCCTCCTCGGCTTTGCCCTGGGCGGCAAGGACCTGCGAGAGCCGGAGCATAGCGCGCGCAGTGTTTGGCTTGAACCACTCCTCGCCACCTTGCAAAGAGGCGCGAAGGTTGCATCTGTGAGTATCCGAGGGGTTAGCTAGGTACCTAGGTATTCTTCTTGATGTCTCGGAGGAAAGGGGGGGAAAGCCGCTACTACCAGCAGTACCTACTCTGCCTCTTCCAGTTGACCCAGGCCGTGATGCAGCGCGCCGATGGCAAAGTAGCTGTCCAATGTCTGAATAGCCAACTCTCCAAGGATCTCCCTCTGTACCTGCAGTATCTCAAAGTGCCTCGCCAGAGCGCCCTGCCGGTCACCACAATTCGCAAGCACCATGGCCCAGATGAACTGAAAGAACTGTGCGGACTTGGTCCTAGCTCCTTTCCACGCCACCATCATCTCGCTAGCGCGTTTGACGAGCCGAAGTGCTTCCTCGGTTCTGCCTTGAGACAAGCGGACTAAGCCCATGTTCTTGTAGCCTTCGGCAAAGGGGAATGGTGTGTCGGCCTCGGAGCTCCATTGCATCTTGATCTCTAGCGAGCGGAGCAGAGCCGTCTCGGCGCGCTCGAAATCTTCGCATTGCATGTACGCACAGGCGAGGTTGTTATATGCGCTTCCCAACAAAAGACCATCAAACTTGTTGATCTCGGCTTCGGGCTTGCTCGTCATGTACTTCGTTCTCAGGTCCAGAACTCTTTCTTTGTGAGCCAGCCCGGACTGTCGTAGGGAACCGCTCTGGTTTAGCTCGAATGAAGCCGTGACTGCCAGGACGCTCGACCGAATGGGATTGGGGTCATCAGGGTCCAGGGCCTGGTCACATATCAGCTCAGCCGTTGCAAGCATCTCGAACGCATCCTTGAGAAGCCCTCTCTCCCACATGTAGTTGCCTGCATCTGATAAAAGCTCGGCGAATCGGAGCAATGGCTTGAAAGGCTTCTGGAAGGTAGAATATGTCTTGCAAAGACTGAGAACGTGCGGCAGGTACTTGGCATAAACTGGCCAGAGATCGTTGACAGGCGCGCGGTAGGGGGACTGGCGGGGGAAAACAGCCCGGACCAGTTTCATGGCACGTTCAAATGCCATTTGTCGTCTGCCGAAATCTTGGTCGAGCTTATGCAGCAAAGCTTGTTGAAGAGACCTGTGCATTATCAGAGCAGGTTCGCCTCCCTGTCTTTGCCGTTCCACAAGATGCCGACCACTGAGGTTTCTTTTCAGCTCAATTTTCCTTCAACAAGTTGGCCCCTGTGAGTATACGTAACTGACCCGAAAGATACAACTTGAAGTGAGGGGTCCCTTACTGGAATTTCTTGGACGGTTCTAGACTCGCCAGACTCTCCTGGTCTTCCTCGCGAAACACCATTGCCTCGGGAAGTGAGTCGGGGCTCAAGAAAGCGAGAACGTTGATTAGTTCCCTGGCGTCTGGAGCGAGAGCCTCCAGAGCAACATCGAACACGATGGCGAGCGACTTGTCGTAGTGAAACGTCGAGGCTCCCGGGGGATACGACCAAACTTTGGACGTGGCGGTTTTGTCGTGGTATATGTCGATGAAATCCTGCAGTGAGCAGCCGGATGAGTTGGTGAGGCCGGCGATGTGTGCGATGGCAAGAGGTAAGCCTCCGACTAGCTCAGATACCACCCGGGGCTGGTCGTCTTCATAATCGCCATTGCCTTGAAGGTACTTGACGACGAGTTTAGCGCCCTCCTCACTATCGAGTGGCCGAATCTCAATGTGTGATATCGAAATGTTTGTCAAATCGGTTGATTGCGTTGTATAAATGATGGAGCCTCCAGCGCTTGCAGGGATATACGGCCGAATACCTTCTTGGTCGACCGCATTATCGAAAATCAACAGCCACTTCTGATCTGTCCGAGTTTAGTTTAGCTGGCGCGACCCCCTAGTCCCGTGCCTCGGAGACTTGACATTGGGCTGACGTACCGGTTTCGGAGAGCCATTTCCAAGAAAGTTGAATATTCATCTTCAGATCCCCCGAACTGCCCGCTGGGGCCAAGCCAACCATGGAAGCAATCGAGCCAAATATATTAGCTAGTTCCGGCCCGGACTCACTAGGGAGCCAGAAGATGTATCGGTATGAACCTCTGTAGCGGTACGTGTACTCTAATGCTGTCTGCGTTTTCCCCGTGCCTCCCAGGCCATGGAGAACGCATGATTTCAACCTCCTCGACCCAGATTCATCTCCGGGGCGAATGAGTTCGTGGAGCTGACTTAAAACATCCTGCCGTCCTGAAAAAAAGTCGTTTCTGGGCATTGAAACGGTGCTGTAATAGGACGACTGCGCCGGTACACTGAGCTGGGGGAGCCGGCGGTCAATTTCCCTATGACTCGTTATGGTGATCTCATCAATCGTCACTCGAGCTTCATCTTCAAACTGTCGTGTGTATGTTTCCAGAAAGCCCTTGGTCTGCTGGCATCGCTTCTCAAAAGAGGAACGCACCAGGAGGGTGAGAAGGTTCACTAAAAAATGTGAGCGGAGGCTTCTTCTGCGGCCGTTCCTGGAATGAAAAGTGCCCACTCACGCATTGGATTGCGCTTCAAGTATTGCGCTGTATCGACAAGGAATGCTGTATATACGTCGTAGATGCTATGGACTATCGACCCAAGCCTGGCGCTTGAGGGGAAGAGCTTTATGTAGCGCTGGAACCGAGGCATGGCGTTTTGGAGATATGCAAGGATTGTCGTGATTTTCTCGAGCATGCCTGTGAATGTAGCAGCCAACTATTTGAAGTTAAAACCCGCTGGGTCTCGTCTCATTGGCAATCATGATCATTGAAGAGAGACAGACCTGCAAAACGGCGAGGATGCTTCCCCACACCAAAGCTGCAATCGCAGGATTCGCTTGGACCATGGTGCTTACGACCATGACGAAAGTGCGGAGCGACTGGAATGAGGAATCCAGGCCCCGAATGCATCGTGTCACAGTTCTGTCGGCGTAGGCAGTGCACAATTTCTCGATGTGTGAGTTGAACGTCTCAAAGTCGGGGATTTGGATGAGCTTCTCGTATTCCGCTTCGCCCAATTGCCTCTGGAGTGTCTCCAGGGATTTGTTCCAGTCTTCTCGGGACATGACTTTCGGAAAATGTTTATAGTTATTTTTGATCACAGAGGGCTCAAAAGTCAGGGTGCAGAGAACGGAGGCCGGGGCATTGCCGAACTTATGTTGGAAATGTACTTAGGTAAGGTAGGCCCGAGAATGCCTTGCAGGCCACAGCTGCCTTGCAGAAGCACGGCCCAAGCCAGAGACTGAAGGCGGTGCCCCATAATTGGCTACGGTTTTTAGGGGAATAGCCCCAAGGCATCCAGGACTGCACTGATAGGTCTTGGGCGCCCCAACTGTGGTACCTCTCTGATAACTCGCGCAGGACACAGCCACCACCATTCGCAGACTGGTGTGCAGAGCACCACGCTAACACAGTACGATCACTTGGCCTGGGGTGGAACGGATCGGGACATCGTGGACACCCCCGCTTAACTCCCCCATTCGCTCCTCGATGTCGGGCACTTCCTACCGGTGAACAAGAAGTTGTACGTCCGATTCTAGTCGCCGTACCGCTCAATTCAGCCCAGGACGAGATCAAAGAAGTGGTCTCGCCTACCAAGCAGACATACCTCTTGTCAGAAGTAATGAACGCTCCGTGCTTTTTAGTGCAGTGGTAATGAGTAACAATTAAGAGTTTCAGTGCCTCTAACGTGCGTGATAAGCGAGTTGGCCAGACAAGCGAGTTGGCCACCTTAACGAGATTAGTTCGAAGCCGAAACTCAGGCAAAATACGATGTGCTCGAAGCCATCGACAGAGCCATCCTCGAGGGCTCATCCAAGATCCCGAATACGGCCCAACACATCCGTTGGGCAGATTTCGCCGCCCAACAGCTGGCGGAAACGATCCTTCAAATCATGTGCGGCGGCCACCCCGACTGCCCACGTGGCCCAATCCCCGCCGAACACTGCACAGTCGACCCGACGGCCGAACGCCACCTAAGTAAGGCCTTCGGGTTTAGCCCCACACCTCCGCCCCCGGACTCACTAGGATCACCTACGCCCCTAGGCTCGCCCCCGAGCTCACCTATGCCTTCGAGCCCACCTACACCCCCGGGTTTACCTACACCCCGGCTCCCGAGCTCACCTACACCCCGGCTCTTGCTCACATCCCGACACTCACCCACACCCCCGGCCCACGACATCGTCAGGCCATCAGTGGAGGACCTGCCCGTGACCCCGACACCGCCACCGCCAACGGAC
>Ga0247781_1000369_pt1 | contig 13811 bp, 12 predicted proteins | sample UWRJL184509B5_FD_179922 | JGI IMG/M metagenome (GOLD analysis project Ga0247781, IMG submission 179922) | Plant litter microbial communities from Arlington Agricultural Research Station in Wisconsin, United States - UWRJ-L184-509B-5 | ecosystem: Environmental > Terrestrial > Plant litter >...
CCCTGCGCTCCAGGCAAGCCTGGAGCGGTAAGGCGCCTGCGCGCCTGAGCGCCAAGAACTGCCGCTGCAGTTCGACACGAGCGCTGTCTTGCCGTAAACGGGTTTTTTGTTAACGTTGGCCCCAGCGAGAATGAGGTAGCGGACCATCTCAGCTACGCTATTAGCCGCGGTAACCCTGAGGGGACTACTGGTAGTGTAGTCTTCGTTAGGGTCTACTCCCTTGTTTAGGAGCAGCTAGGCTATCTTATAAGATTTGTTCTTTAGCGTAGCGGAGAGCGGTTGAAGTCCACCTCTTAAACTCGGGGGGGCTCTGACATCCGCGCTAGCCTCCAGAAACAGCTCTACTAGGTCAGATTTTTTGCGTTCTACCGCTGCCTGTAGTGCTGTTCGCCCACCCTGCGCCGATGCTAGGCCATTAACATTGGCACCTAACTGGAGCAGGTAGTTAAGCAGCCTGGCATCTCTGCCCCATACTGCCGCTTGGAGATATGTTCTCCCTTTTTCGGGGGCGGCGTCCGCGTTTACATCCGCACTAGCGCCAACTAGCAGCTTAACCATGTTAAGGTTCCCTGATTCCGCAGCTTTCTGTAGCGCTGTTCGGCCCCCGTGGCGGCTGGGAGGGGCATTAATATAAGCGCCTTTATCTAGTAACAGTTTGACCATTTCTTTGTTTCTAGATCCTGTCGCCGCTTGGAGAGCTGTTGATGACCAAGGCACTCGCGCGGGACTATTCACGTCTGCTCCTTTTCTTAGAAGAAGTTGGACGAGTCGGTACCCTTCCGGCATGGCTGCTGCGATCTGCAATGCTGTACCGCTGCCTCCAACTGCATCGACATCCGCGCCTTCGCTCAGCAGTAAGCGGACCAAAACAAAATTGCTCTAGCATACTGCCTTTTGCAAAGGAGTATGCAGATCTGTCAGGTCGTCACCTTCAGAATCTGAGTCGCTGACATAGCCACAATCACCTTCACCAACGGGACCTAGCCATTGGAGATAATCAGCCGCCGGAAGCCGTTGGCGTCTGCACCCTCCCCCAAAAGGACCTGGGCTACCTCCGTGTTGTCACTTGACACTGCGCGCTGAAGCGATGTCTCGAAAAAGTCGTAGTTTCTTCTCTGAGCAGCTTTCTCGCAGTCGTACTTGTACGCTTTTCCAGCCGGGCAATTAACATCCGCACCGGTGTCAAGCACAGCTTCGACCATTTCAACATCATCGCGCCATGCTGCGATTTGAAGTGCGGTTTCTCCGTTGAAATCATCGGGGTCTGCACCAGCCCTGAGCAGCATCCGAACAGTGTCGATATCGTCATCGTATACAGCAGCTTTGAGCACAGTCGAGCCAGCCCAGCATTTGACTTGAATGTTAACGTCCGCGCCGCGTCCGATAAGCATTTCAGCTATCTCCAAACCGCCGCTGCGTCCAGTAATAGCATCTAGGAGCGCCGTTCTACCGGCGCCGCTGCATTTATCGTGAGAGTTTGGGTTGGCTCCAGCATCCAGTAGCAGTCGAACGAGAACAGTATTCCGACGCCGTACGGCCTCTTGGAGGGCGGTCACCTTCTCTCCACCGCCCGCTCCAACGACACTATCGAGACTGATTCCTTTCGCTATGAGGGTGCGCGCCACGCCAAGTTCACCTAGTCTTGCAGCACTCACAAGGAGATTGACGGCGAAAATTTCCACCGACGGCGCTCCCGTGTCGAGCAGGCGCACAACCGATGAGAATCCCCCACTCCGGATAATCCACCGGAGAAGCGTATCAACCTTTTGGCCGGAGAGAAAATTGTTCGACGTGAGGTATACGGCAAACCGGAGTAACTGGAGAGTCGTGTCCCTAGCCGAGGTACCACTAGAGAGTGTTTCGATATGACGCACGAGATCTCCGTTACATCTCTCGATTGCGATATCTTCCAGGCACGACGAGATCTTGGACACGTACTCGGGGCTGTCCGGGTCGATAGATGCATTTAGGCAGCCCCCAAGAAGTTCCCTAGCCTCACGGCTGGCTTCTTCGAGTGTTGACAGCGCCCGTGGCTGCACTGAAGGAAGCAACTGGGATTCCTCACCCATGTGCAACATGCCGCTTGTAGTAGGCTCAAGAAGGCCCTCTGAAGTGAACCCCGTCGGTATATTCCAGCCTTCGTGCAGCGGCGTCGACGGGAGGCCGGTGGAGCCCGACGGATACGAAACGCTCATATATATGCCACTTCTCGTGGGTAGGTTGTGGGGTGAGGTAGGAAACCTAAAGTCGTCGATAGCGGCAGTGCCCATCCACAAACTGGCTATTACTTGTTAGCTAACATCCCCACCCGTCCACCTAGCGGTGAGATTTGGATTTGGATTCATACATGAGTCCAGGAGGTCCTGGAACTGAAACCATGGTATCTGTGTGTACTGGATACTCACAGCCATCTCGGCAGGCGGGGTCCGGACAATAACGCCATGCGAATCGTCTGCGAGAGCGGCGTTAGGCGAGCCGTCAGTTGGGCCCGTTTGTAACTTAGCGAGATGCGTTGATAGTACTCACTTGACACTATCTCAGATGAAGAATCAGGGCCAACATATCTCCTCATCTCCCTTCTAAGTTTTTTGGCAGAGACTGGTCTGCCACTTATGGATATTTCCGTCTCTTTTCCCTCCAACCGCCGCTTTCGAACTTGACTGGCAGCAAATTCCCACTTCGCCTTGGTGGAATTCTTTTCCAAGCACCATTGCTTCAGCTTTCGGACATACTGCGCCTTTCTATCAGCTGAGTTAGGGCCCGCTATATACCCAATGCTGAGGGGGGCATCTTACGTAGCGTAAAATCCATAAGTATCCCGCATGTGCTGAATAACTTCGTCGAGGGTCTTGTTATCTGTCACGTAGACTGTGGATATTGTCCCCTTGTGGATGTCCCACTCCGCGGGTGAGATTCTCTCCGCAGTTGCCATGGGTAGTTTCAGATAGATTGAGTAGGCAGCTTTTCGGCAGGTTGATTGTGCTAGATGGCTGGATGGGTGGAAAGCCAGATGAAAAATCACACCGCTTCGTGTGCGGGTCCAAGTGTCCAGAATTCGCAAAATAGTTGGTGCATGGGTAGTCTCATTGGCTAGGCGTCCCGAGGCGTATCCAAAGTTTGCATCATTGGTTCACTGCGCCGAACGCAAATTCTGGCAGGCAGGGGCCTCGCATCAAGCCCCGCTAAAAGCATCTCCCCCAGCACGGGCACTTTCAATCATTGGTTGGACCTCGGTCTATGGTGGCGTTCTCTCCACCATTGGTAACAAAGGGCTGTAAGTATGTGCAGTACGAAGGTACATGATGACCAGAATTCGCGTTCGATTAACTCTCCCCGATCTAAGCAACTCCACTCTGTGCTTCCACTTCAACTTCATTTGACTACACTATATGTGCTAGAGGTCGCCATCGCCCACGATGTCGTTGTCTACTGAAGCGATAATCTCCATTGTTGGAGTATTGATTAGCATTCCTTCGGCCGCGCTCGTCCTTTGGAATATTCGCAAAAGAGCCGGGCGAGACGATGTAAAGCCCCAAGTACCCACTTCTCGAAAGCCTGACGAGTTCTTGTCAGGGCTAACAACCCTGTAGCAGGAAAGCGTCCAGAACAGAAACACGCCGGGAATCGCGCAAACAATCGTATTAGAACATTTAGCTGTCAGTATTGTCGTCAACGTCGATGTCCACAGGCAGTGCGGCTAACGTTGCCATATCCCGACTTAGGTTCGCCTAGATGGACGGGATACACATATCGCAGGACTACATTGCTATGGGCCACCGTGAACCGGGAGGGAACATGACGCAGTCGCTGAACTGCTAGTTCTGAGGGCGAAGTAGTTGGTAGTATCAGCGACGCCGGCCTGTTGCAGCGGCAGTATCTCTACAACCTCTGCGGCCTCTTCACGCTCTGGTTCCTGCAAAAGGCGTCCGGCGGCGTCAAAACGTTCAAGAAGGAAAAGAAGCGGCTCTCCCTCAAAAGAAGGCCAGGACATGGCTTGGCATTCTGTCGATCTTAGAATATCGTATACAAACCCAAAATCCGAGTTAGGATATGGTGTACCATTCCAGGACATGTACTAGTATGCTCTGAGACATCTCATCATCATATGCTGGTACCATCAGGTGCTAGTTTATTATGTACCATCTTAAGTTCCTACTGGGGTCAGTGACCTAGAAGTGGGATCGTCATGCCAAAGGCGAATTTTTGTAGCCAAGAAGTGGATTTGGAGCTCAGAAGTGGTCTAAAATGATGTTCAGTTGTCCAAAAGTAAGGGTCGATGGCAGAGCCATATGGGTGCACCCTCAATTCTTCTTGTTGCCCTCCCCTTACCCCATACACCCACCTACATCGAAAATCCCAACCCCTAGGCTCAGCAAATTCGGTTTTGTAAACGACTATATAGAAATAATTATCGAGGCCTACGCGAGGATAGCTATACTCATTACTATGCGTAATAGCCTCTTGCCGATTTTGCACTATACGATAAGATAGAAGAAGTAGCGGGCCTTATTACGTTAGGTCCCCGACTAATCCACTCCAGGAGACCCAGGCGAACCTTCAATTATAACATATCTAAACTCCACAACTCACGAATCCCCATACTTCCAACCAACGAGGGACATGGGATGGATGCGATCGGTACTCGTATTTGTGATCTAGGGACATTGATCTACACAGGCTTTACTATGGTTGCGTGCAAAAAGAAAATCCTCATGTCAAGTACCTGTGAGGCGACTCCACACCTCTACCCCCTTGTACTTTCTAGGGCCTTCTATTAACCAAAATGCTAAAATTCCAACCTTTTGCCAGTAAAACCATCATTTTCAACATCTTGAACATCCGCAACAATGGCTCGCCCAAAAGGTACCAACGGGGTCAAACAGTTGACTTTTGCCGACCACACACACATTCGTACGCTGTTTTTGGACGCAAAACTCTCAGGTTGAAATTCAATCTACAACTGGCTTTACCAAACACCAAATACGGCACGCAGTTCGAACCAAAGAACCAAAAAGAAGCGCTGGCCGGCCTCGATTTCTTTCACCGGCATAAGAAGAAGAATTAGTCGAATTCGTCTGCGCAAGTAAAAAGAATCGAAGGATGACTTTCTTTAAGCTCTCTGCAATCCTTTTCAAAACGGTTTTCGGGGTCTGGGCAATTAAGCACGCCCTTTACCGCCTTAGCTTTCGTTATCGAATCGCTCGTCAGAAGCCCCCTTTATCCGAAAAGAACCGTTAATTACGGCTAGAATGGGCTAGGGAACACCTCCATTAGACGCCAGAACAATAGAAGCAGATTCTGTGGACTGACAAAACGTATGTCAAGGGCGGCCACTATTAAAGGAAGTACGTTACGCGTAGGTATGGCAAAGGTTGGGATCTAACCTGTATAATGAAACGTCACTAATGTAAAAGGGGCTGGATGTTTTAGGGTTGTTTCCACAGCTTAACGAAAGGCCCTAGCTTATTCTAAGAGAAAGAATGGGGAAAAATTAACAGCTAATCGTATTGTGAAAAGATCGTACCTGTTACCGACGTTTAGATTCGCCTGTATCGTCAGAAGGGAGAGGAGCTTATTTTAATGTAAGATGGAGCCCCTGGGCATGCTGCCGCTGACATAAAAGAAGAATTACAAGCCCGGGGAGTGAGAGTTACGTCCTGGCCACCATACTCTCCGGACCTGAACTCCATTGAGATGTGTTGGAATTAGATAAAGGATCATATCGAGGACCATTGGAGGTTTGATGAAAATCCTTCCTACGATAAGCTTAGGAGGTACGTTCAGGAGGCCTGGGATGCGTTGCTGGAATCGTACCTGGCTGAATTACTCACCTCAATGCCAGCCAGATGCCAGGCCGTCATTGAGGCGAATGGAATGCATACAAAGTATTAATTTTTGCTGGTTAAAATGGCTTTTGTAATGTAAAGGTCTGTTGTTTAGGAAGCTCATTCATTGAAATTGACTGTGGTTACATGAGAGTGGGTGGTCTGTGCTGGGCCTGTCGCTACCTGACAGGGACGTGTCTTTTTACCCCTAACACCATAATAGAGTCCGAATCACCACCACCGGTCTTACTAAATTCATATCTAGCGATATGCATGGCCTGGGGGGCATGTGCCAGGCCATATACCTGCCGCCGGGAGCCTCCCTTGGATGCTATATATTGCAAACCGGCCAGTCATTCCAAGATGAGCTCAAGCGTTGCTCGAACACTCCGATCACCAAGATCACGTTCCTCGATGATCACAATCACTATCATCGCTCAGTATATCGTCCGTACTTGGCTTTCCGCGAGTTAGGGGCAGGAGAGTCCGAGGAGTTCATTGGCCTATATACCCTACCAATAGCCAACAACGATGTTCAAAATCCTCTAATCACAATAAAATCTACCTTTTCAGAGACACTTGCGCAGACACAAAAATACAATCCCGAGTCTCTCTCGCCACTCTCGCCATCGCGTTCTTTGGAAATGGCCAGTCACCTGGAGCGCATGTTCCGCAGAATGGTCAACGAGCACATGGGAAAGCCAGAAGCAGATACATTGGATACCCGTTCTCCAGCCTCGAGGCCCATAGAGGACGATACACAGTTTTAGGTACGTGTCTGGGAAAGCCTAGACGCAACTCCACAGCCCAGCCAGGAAAAGAAATGGATGCCGTCACTCTGGATGGCAGAACAGTTCGATGAACTACGGAAATACGGGCCATCGCTGGTGGCGTTTTTGAAAGTACTACGAGAAGCCGTCCAGCTCAAGAGGCCTAAGGTTTCCGTCGACCACGGTTGCCACGGGCAGCTGGGTGGTTCATTGGACTGGCTAAACGCCTGGGCTGAGCGGGAGCTCAGTTGTCTCACAGGGATTCTAGACACTATTTGTCAGATCTAACCTAGCCTGACTGGCACAAATGAATCCGGCATGGAACGTGGGATGGGCTGGTGAGAGCGATCAGAGACTGTCAGTTTTCAAACCCGTGATATCACTCGACGATTTTCTGGGCGATGAGGAGTTAGAGTATCAACGCATAACATTTAGGTTGACCGAATCGTTAAGCACTACGGATAGAGGCGAGAATGGAGAGTTGGGTGGGCCTTGTGTTCCTTGCGTTGTGAACTCGAACAGCTGCGCTCGGTTTGCGGAGAAGGGACCGAATTTTAGGTGTCTGGTAGTACATCAAAAACCACTATCATAGAATAGGGCTTGAGCAAATGACAAAAGAGAACCCAGAACTTTCTGGCGGCGACACTACTATCCATCGACATTTTCTGCTGAGCCGTAGGATACCAGAATTACCATAACCGTGATAAAGCTTATGCAAGCTCCCACAGGCAGAAGTCACGGTGAGACGTGTTCTCTCTCACTTCCAGAATCTACAGGTTCAGCCAAGTTCATAAAGGAATACAGTCCGATCACCTCGAAAAAGTACAGCCGCTACATCACCTTATCCGTAACTATGTAAAGAATGTTAAATCTCGATACTGATTATGTGTGCACTATTTACTTACGAATGCAAGACTTTAAATACTTGTACATAACGATTTTTACTCTTGGGCCTCGGATTCCTACGAACCGTATAAGACCTGATTTTAGAGCGGTCTCCTGTAAGACCTCTCATTTTAGCCCGCTCGATAATGTACCGAGCTATGCCCGTAAGAGCCTCGGAAACCCTCGGCCGTGTGTGTGTGGAGCCCTGGATTGAAGCTATTCCCAGATCAGCAGTGCATGCACTACCCCAGTACATCCAGAACCTTCCTTTCCCTGTGGTCAGAGCACTACGGTTGTGTATGTTAGAAGCAGTTCACTTCTGGACCTTTAGTCCTCTTCTCTCCTCCTCACTTAAGGGTTCTCGTAGCTTAGGTAGTCCTAATTGTAATAATATTACAGCTCCGTTACAGATAACGGCATCTACTAAACTAACGTCTTTAATTCCGGTTCTATTCTATATTAGACTTTTAACACCATTTTTTAATAAAAGAATTATAACTTATTTACTAGCCTTTATTAATTACTTAAATTATTACTACAGATTATTATATTAATATCTTTATATTAATACATAACGTGTGTGATAAGCGAACGTTACTATATTTGACTTTAGTTAATATTAATAACATTATTCAGTATATATAATTATCTTATAAATATTAGCCATTTATAGTTATAAAAGATTTACTAATAATTAATATATTAATTTTTACGTATTATTACTTTCTAATTTTAGATTTAATTATAAATATCTTGTACCCTATAGGCTTTTATTATCTACCTATATACCCTATAGGTTTTTATTACCCACTTATATAACTTATGGGTTTTTATTACCCACTTATGTAACCTATGGGTTTTCACTACCCACCCATATAACCCATGAGTAGGTGGTGGGTACCTATGGGTCACTATGGGTCCCTATAGGTGGGTAATTCCAGAGCCTAGTCAGGGCGATGGCATCCATGAAAGTCTTTAGTAAGGATGACACTGGGATGCTAATTACTCTCTCCCGCAACGTCCCCTTTGTTATGGTGATATGCGGGAAGTCTCCCCAGTAATTTGCCGTGTAGGGAGCTATCTCGTCATTTTGAGAGAGGTAGAGCCGCGGCTCAACATCGTCGGCCCCAACATCGACAGCTCACCTTGGAAGAGGGGATGCTCGAGCGTGGTAATCTGCGTGTGAGCCGATGCATTCTTCAGTCCATTGTCGAGCCAGGTCCATGCATGAAGGAGAAGAAGAATCATCTTCAACAGTACGACAAGCCTTCCATCCAGCCAAGTCCCATGGTGCCGGGGACTATGATAAACAGGGTGTTAGTACCTGTAAACTTCACTGGTAAGGGGCACATTGTAAAACGGTCTGACCTAGAGATGAATAGAGTTCAATATGGTCGGAATATTTCTCCCGGACCGGGTTTGTAGAATTAAAACTGACAAGGAAGAAGCTCGGCTGATCGCCCGGATACGCTTTTATAAAGACTCCCAGTACAATCTTCGTGTCCTTCGGGAGAGATGGGGTTACCAAGGCAACGATAGCCTCTGTTATGACTGTACAAGAGGCGCATCCTTTGGCTGCCGTCTCTAGGATATCCCCATATTCTGCTTTGTGTTCAGCCGTACCATATCCGTATTCCTGGGATGACGAGATGCTTTTAAATATCTCCTTTTGGAAACCGAGGCAGCTTGTGCAAGCATCGTCGACTTTGAGTATTTCCTGAAACACTTGATGAGTTACTCGATGTTTACGAGTAGTATCAGTAACCGCCATTTCCACTGTTGTTGCTCTCCTTCAGTAGTTCGTTGACTAAACCTCTAGAGTGGACATTAAATGAAGAACTTGAAGTGAAGAGGCCAAAAGGTGCAATGTTCAGCTCGATGCGTCAAGCGCTTTGTTCTAGACAAGAGAGACGCGGGCGGTCAGCTATTGGTCCTTCTCTGAAGGTACAGGCTGTTTCCTGATTGGGATCCGGATGCCGATCAAATGGGACATGACGGCAGCCAGCTGCACAATTCATAGGTCAACCACCGACGGTCCTGAGTAGACTGGGCAAACGACAATCCCAAGGGCTCGCGGGTGGTGGGTTCGGCTGTGGGCGTTGAAGCTCGAAGGCAGTTGTTTCTGCGTCTCGTTTTCCAGACTGCCAACCCCACATGCATGAGTCCAGTTCGTACCCTCCTGGCGTCATAGCACCGTAGGAAAAGTCGCTAAGCGGACTGCATGGCGATACAACATGGTACTTGCTCACATACAACAAGTGAAAACAAGGCAGATGTCAGCCATTAACAGCGTCACATCGTACCTGAATGTTCGTTACGGATAACTGGTCCGTGCTCAAACACATTAGAAGAGGGCGGAGAGGACGGCAATTTCGGGAGAAATGATTCCCTGCCGTTGCCCCGTTGGGTTGCGGATTGGAGAACGACCAACCACTACTTACTGAAACCCATGTTGGAGGATGCGAGAGGAAACAGCCTAGTTGTCTGTGACGAATCTGGGCACACGAAACTTTCTTCCTCGTTCGCAATCCTGAGCTGGGGTGAGCTGGGGTGAGCTGTGGCTGATTTGCAGAACTTGGTAGTACTACCCCAACTAGCACCACTACCATTGGCTCACCACCACCACAACCAATTACTGCTCCATAACCTACAACAGCCATTAGCACCAAAGACTTTTCGTCAGTCACGAGCGACCCATGTAACAATCGATACTCGCGACACTACTTCTTGGGAATGGAGGTGCGCCAACTGGAAACGTCTTGCTCAGTGGAAGTTGATGTCCAGGGGTATAGCAAGACTGCGTTTCAACCTGTTAAAGAATAGGTATCTTTACCAACTGTGGCGCTGCATCTTCCAACAATTCCTCAACTTGAGCCTGAATGCTGTGCTCACGAGCTTTCAGCTCTATTGGAAACCAGCACCGATACCGCTTGGGATTCTGACATCTATGTCGATCCTGGGCCAATTGCCATAATACATTTGGTACTGTATTAAAATACAGCGGGTGAAAAGTTTGTCTCGCCTACCGGGACGTCCATCGACTCCTGGTCGCTGTCACTGTCGCTGTCGCTCTTGCCGTTACTGTTACTCTTGCTGTCGCCGTTGCTGTCGCCGCCATCTATTTTGAATGCGTCGTCGCTCTCATCCTCTGTTGCCTCCTCGGCGACTTGGTGGCAATCCTGGACCTCTCCATCACTGGCTGGGTTTCTTCGATATTCTCGCAACAGCGTATGAATGTGCCTGTGACCCCGCAAGGTGGCACATAGCTTTGGCGTGAGTCCGTCAACATCCGTGACACCGACATCGACCCTATTCGTCTCGAGAAGTTGTCGCACAACCCCCTCGTAGCCACTCCATACGGCCCAAAACAATGGCGTCCGACCAAACCTGTCGATTGGGTCCGCTTTGGCTCGTTTCGAGTTTAATAGAAGCTCCACCACCAGTTCGTGCCCCCGAAATGCGGCGCGTGACAGCGCCGTCGAGCCATCGCAGGACTTCTTGTTGATGTCGGCCGGGGTCAAATCCCTGTCAAGCAACTGCTTGACGGTAGAGGCGCACCCCCAATAGCTAGCGAGGAACAATGGGGTCCTGCGTCGGTCGTCCCTTGAGCGAACGTCTGCAAGGCCTGCCTTGAGGAGAAAACCAGTCACGGCCGTATGATCCGATGCAAGGGCGATCAACAGCGGCGTGGTACCGAAGTTATCAGGCCAGTCAGCACACTCAGGTGCGAACTGGCAAAGCCACTCGACAACTGGCAGCTGGCCTCCACTTGCGGCGGCATGTAAAGCCGTCCTTCCCAACTCGCACTTTGTCTTAGGGTCCACCTTACAAGTCTGGACGAGATAGCGAACGATGTCTAGATTTCCATCCTCAGAGGCTTGTGAAAGCGCAACTTGGCCTTTTCGAACGCCGACATTCACCTCGCCAGTCTCGAATATGTACTGAACGACGTCGAGACAGCCGGATGCCGCAGCCCAAAAAAGCGGCGCCAGGGAGCTATCATCCGCTGTGTCAACCGCAACCTTCCCAGAACCGTGGAGGCGGGCGACCAAGTCTTTGAACCCTTGTTCAACCGCACACAGCAACGGTGTTCGTCCGGTCTCGTCCTCGAGGCCAAGCTCGACTTTGCCTGTATCAAGAAGCATCTCCGCAAAGGCTTTGTGTCTATGGCTGATAGCCCATGTCAGAGGCGTCTGCTTTGTCTCACTGAGGTCGTCGCTGATGAAGGGGGGCAGCCTCTTGCGAAATTCTTCCGAGTCAGCTTCTTGCATCAAGAGTGCCACCAAGGCTTCGATGTTCCCCAAAGCCAAAGCGACAAAGACCGGGTACTTGTATGTCTCTCCAGCGATATCCATGGTTGGTATCCGCTGTAGCTCATGTCGGATGAGGTATGGGAGATTTTGTTCGGCGAAGACGTAAAGCGGGCTGGCTTCGGTTGTATAAACGGGCCTCTCCTGGAGATTATTGATGGCCTCAATCCACTGCTTGAGCCTCGATGTTTCAATAAACAGATCGTCCTGCGGAACTCCGTTGCCTAGGGCGACATCTCCGTGCCAGAGAACTGTACGTGCGGCATATTCCAAGAAATGATGTAGGTAGGTTGAAGACCGGTCTTGAAAGTCTTGGCTAGCCAAAGGCAATGCTTGCAGGCTGGCTCGTGAACTGACAGCCGTTGGATCCGTTGAGGCAGTCCTTCGGGAAACAGCATCCCATATGTCATCGGTATTTCGAATCGATTCCCCATCAGATTCAACGTCGGCAGACTGGGATGCGTTATCAGAGGCAGCTGCGTCTTCCTCGCTATCTGTTTCTGGGTAAACTCGGCCCTCCTCGTCTGTTTCTTCGCCCAAGCGTCGCTCTGATCCGCTTTCTAATGTCCCGTCCGATTCTCCTCCAGATGAGGACGACTGGCTCTGGTCATCGCGGTGAGTGTCGTAGAGAGCGATCAAGTAGTTGAGACAGCAACGCCGTAGCTTGTCATGCGTCAGGCCTACTACGTTTGACTTGAGGTCGGGTGAGATCCTAGACAGTCCGTCTTCGCGGAGGAGGTAGTCTCGCACGGATTCGTGGATAAACTGAACAATCCGAGTCTTGGCCGAGGTGGAATGAGTGACTTCAACAAGGCCCTTGGAGGCGCTGAGGACAAACCTTGTCATGTCCTCGACGGTAACAGCCCGGTTGTGCATGTTGTCCTTGACGGCATTGAAATCGAGGCCGGTGAGCAGGGCGAAATAGAGCTCGGCCGGAGAGAGAGGCCGTTTCGCAAACAGAACCCACTGGATACAGAGCACAAACTCGGCCATGTCCTGATTGTCCCTCACATGTCCTCAAACAGGTTTCCCAACTTGGACGGCATATCTTTGATCCTCTGCGAGAGTGCATGGACCCTGCCGCGGTCGTACTCCTTGTTAAGGATTTGGATGACGAGCACGACCCAAATGAAGACACCGGAAGCCTTGGTGAGAATTTCGTTGCGGATTTCTCAACCTTTTTGCCACTTCCGACCCTGAGTTTGCTTTTGATGTAGCAGGCAATGTCCTCTGTGTAGCCTTCCTGCCCATCAAGAACCAGGGTAAGGCCCTTGCGAACGCCAATGTATGGGAAGTGGCGACTGGAAAAGCAAACAAGGAATTGTTTGGCCCCAGAAACGGCTAGATTTCCGAGGTGTTCGAAAAAGCCGACGGATTCGCGAACTTGGCCCTCGTCGCATTCATCGAGCGCATCAATGAAGCAGACAAGTCGTCGAGTGCCGCCGAGCATAGTGATGGCCTTGCCGAACAAGTCCTGAAGCATGGGAACAGCCCATTCACGCCCGCTGGGCTTCGGGGGCTTCACGTCGTCGAGTATGCTGTGCAAGTATGGTGTCTCGTCCAGCAGCTGAGTGATAAGAGCTCTGTACATGCCGGCGGTTGATCGTTCCACATCTTCACCACTCGCGTTGAAGAAAAAAGAGATGACAAGTGCGTCCTGCATGGTCTCTTTGGCACTGTTATAAGCGAACTTTATGAGAGTGGACTTGCCGGCCCCGGGTTTCCCCTTGATCCAGATGAGGCCGTGGTGGCGGCGAAAGCACCTGGGGTTGAGCCAATCGAGGGTTTGGGGATGCTCCAACAGTCACTCGCAGGTCCGGCCATGTGGATCCCCAATGGTTCTGTACCTGGCAGAGGGGTTGTCCCGTGACATAAGTAACTCTAACCCCAGACCTGACAAAATAAAGCGAACTGCAAAGATCGGTGACCCCTGCGTTTGTGGCCTGATCCTAACAGCCACTACCAATTTTGCAACACTTCAACCCTCTAGTTCTCTCGCCAATTGAGAACTGCTAGCGAGT
>Ga0247781_1000370_pt1 | contig 13787 bp, 2 predicted proteins | sample UWRJL184509B5_FD_179922 | JGI IMG/M metagenome (GOLD analysis project Ga0247781, IMG submission 179922) | Plant litter microbial communities from Arlington Agricultural Research Station in Wisconsin, United States - UWRJ-L184-509B-5 | ecosystem: Environmental > Terrestrial > Plant litter >...
CTGCAGGCCAGAGATTCTCTCCCACAGAACAACAATACACAACCATCACCACAATTGGCCATGAGTGCTAGATTCTGACAATTAACAGTCTGATCTGCAACAGCCAGCTTTTCAAGACGAATTTGGCACTCTTTTAAGCCTACAATTCCGCGCCCAATAACGACCCTATTCGCAAACACGCGACGCAACCGATCCAAACGCTCCACAAACGCCTTAAGATGACTACAACCATACAGAACGTATATTACAAAGGCCCAGACAACTAGCTAATGTAATCCTTAGCGTTCCAAACGCGTGTAAAGAGCAACAGAATCCTAAAGTACGTAATAGGCACGGAGGACTGGCCCTAAGAGCCACAGTGGCTATAAGCCGGAGACTTTAATCAAACACCATAAACATAACCACCAGCGGCACCGGGCTAAGGAGGCAGAAGCTAACAAAGTAAGAGGCCTACTAAGAAAGCCTAAGTAAGCTCCCATAACGCTAGAGCCTTAATAACGACGATAACGTAGGGGAACCACGCTACTAACAAGCCGGATAAAGACGGAGAGAACGATAACGACGTTATTAGTAAACTTATAAACGAACCAGAGCTTATAGGGCCTGGAGACCTTATTAAAGCCAACCGCTTAAATTACTAAAACGCGTAAAAGACTTATAACTATAAGTATAAAAGGTAGAGGGCAGTTAATAACATTAAAACCAAACTATAAAGATGGGTCCTTACCTCCGTATGGCTGTCACTACTTCACTACTTTAAGGAAGGCTCTTTAAAGGAAGGATACTAATCCCTTAAACGGCTAGCAGCTCCTTATTAGGATAAACTAGCTAATAACGCTTATAACGCTTATTATAACTACCTTTAGGTAATTAAGAAGCACAAGTAGAGGCTTTTAAAGTGGATTAAATAATAGGAAAACCACCTTAATAAGGTAGAAAAGTATAACTTAATAGATATATTAAAGCTTAACACTTAGTAACCTTACCTAATTAAAACCTTAAGGAACACAGAGGATGGAAAAGCTTAAGTAATAGGAGAATTTATTAATAGTCGCGTAAAGGCATATAAGATCGATTATAAAGAGGTTAAAGCTATCTTATAACAGAAGATTAAAGCTAAACTATTACTAACTTATAACAGGCGGATTAAAGGCGGTTTTCCAGCTTTCCACAATACTAAAAGCGAAGAAAGTAACGGCTCAAACCAGAGCTAAGGCAGTAATTAAAGCCATAACAGTGGCCGTAAATCACACGGTAAAAAAGGAGGCCGCAGAGGATATAGCGGTAACGGTAATAAAGGCCATAAAGGTTTAAAAAGGCCTAATAATAACAATAGGGCTTAAAAGCAAGAAATAAAGAGGCTCTAAACCGATAAAGCTAACTGCTAGCTTTATAATACAGTAAGGCACTTAATTAACCACTATTTCTTCACTTACAAACCTAACGATCCTCTAATGCTAAAGGGTAGCTTACTAAAGTGGTTTTAACAGAAAGAAAAGACTAGCCTTAATAAGGTAATATGGAAACTTATAAAGGTTAACCCTAAGATTATTAAAAAGGTTATAAAGGTAAGGAAGAAGCGGAAGATGGATTAATTAACTGAATTCTTCACTAAACTGGCCAAACTGGAGGAAATTCTGGCTAAAACAGTCACTAAGAAGAACGCCTCCTTCTATTACACTAAAGCAGCCCTTAACGTAATAACCTACCCTCTTACACTATTAATAATACTAAATTCTAATACCATTATTTACATCTTTAACAATCAGTTAAGGTTTTATAACTTCCAGCCAGTGCCAGAAGGTAACCTATTATACACTAGCGACTCCATAATCCTAATTAACGGCTATAGAGAAGTAACCATACAGATTAAAGGGCCATAAGGGTCCCACCGTTAAATAAGGCTGAAAGATGTGGCTTATTATAAAGATTTTACCTATAACGTAGTCTCACTTAGGCACCTATTACGTAAGGGCTACTGCTAGAATACCAAGGCTAATTAAATCTACAGAAGGAAGGATAAATCTATCATTTACTAGCTTATTAACTGTAACAGCCAGTTTATAATAAAATACGTACCTTTATTTACAACTTTCACAGTAAGAAAGTACACCTTTTAAACTGGCAGAAAACTAAGCGAAGTTAAAGCCCTCCTTTAACACGGAAGACTTAACTATCCAGGCCGCAATACCCTCACTAACCTTAACGTTTCCACTACCAGCGTAAAGCTCTAAGGACTAAATTCCTATAAGTACCCTACCTGTAACTAAGCTAAGGCAAAGAGGCGGATCCGCTATAAGCCGTGAGAACTACCACGTAACGTAAGTGAGGTTATCACTATTAACTTTTTAAACTTTACACCAGACCTTATAGGGTTTAACTCCACTATACTATTCACTAACTACTATATTAGTTATATATTTAACGTCTACCTTAATTATAAGAGCGGCCTAATGGTAAAGGAGGGCCTAAATCGCTTTATAGTAATAATAATACGGTAACACAGCCTAACAGTAAAGGTTATTTAGTGTAATAATAAACTAGTAAAGTTAAGAAAGATAAGGGAGTATTAGGTAATAAGAGGTATTAAAATTAAACCCTATACACCTTATTCTTAAAGCCAGAACAGGGGTGCTAAGCGCTTAAGGGGTGTAATTAAAATGAAAGTTAAAGCATTACAAATGGCGGCAAAGTTGCCAGCACTCTTATAGGTAAAGATCTATAAGGCTGCCGTTTACCTATATAACAGAACCCTAAAGAAAAGCCTTAGTTAGCAATTACCTTATAAAGACTTCCACACGTTTATAGCTAAGAAAGACAGTATTCCAAATCCAGTACGTAAACTACAGATTAACCACCTACATAATTACGGCTGTAAAGCCTTTATAATAACAAACGACGCCCTTAAAAAAACTAATTACCTTAATAAGCTAGAACCTAACACCTAGATTAGCTACCTAATAGGCTATAACTTTATAAATATCTATCATATCTGGAACCCTAAACTTAACAGAGTTATTCTATTACAACCTACACCCGACACAGGCCTTAAGAGGACTGGTACGGGTTAAGACAGAACGTATAGCAGGACGCCAACAAGTAAGGGGCGTTCCAAAGACGGCTTATTAAGCTAGCACTCCTAGACGGGGGTTTAATATCACTGTAAGTCACTGTCATTATAATGCACAAAGGTGAGTCTGAACAGTAGGATATAAATAAATAATTAAATACTAATGTGAGGAACTAAAGTCCCTTACAGTAGTTATAGGCATAACTATAACTATCTATACTAATTAGCTAGAAGTACCTTGTACCTTGCTTAGTGGTCTGTTGCTTAGTGAAGGACTGAGTAACTTGCTACTAAGCACCTTTTACTTAGAGGTCTTACGGATGCTTAATAGGTAAGCACTCTTACTAAAACTGAGCAACTGCTAGTTAGTTATAGGGGCTTTAAGTCTTTACACCCTTAGCCTAGTGCGTAGTACTGTACGTACTGTCTTCCTATATTATTCTTTATGTGGGGGATTTATCGGGCCGTTCCGGCCTAAGTGACAGCTTGTAGGGTTGTTACACGATTCCCCCTCTTTAACGTTCTTTTTCCATAAAGAACCCTAGTAAAAGTGTTCCTTCTTTTTCAACGTAATTATACCTGCTAACCGTATGTAAAAGCGCACTTTGAAAAACAGCACCTCTTATTACCGTAACCTTACAGACTTTACTTTGACTTTTAAATCACAAATGTCGCCTTATAGCCGTTATTTTTCAAAATCGCTTTCCTATCTCGTTATTATACGATCGGACAGCTGCTCCGAATGTTTACTAGCAGGAGCTTCGTCTTTATGTAACACGTTCAGTTATAGCGATATTTTCCTCTAACGGTTTCTTTCTAAGAAACGCTGTCTTAACGTTAAGTATAACGTTACTATATAGAACTTAGAGTTAAAAACCCGAGAGTTCTGTAAAGCCGCTGCCTAACTTAAACGGATTAAAACCTAGCGCCGTAAGACAGAGGAGCGAGCTTTTTCTACGTTTAGTTAGGAGGTAGAGATCCTCCGCTTTTAGGAGCAGGAGGAGGCCTGTCTGGCTGCTCCTCCTGAAGTTAGCAAGTCTTTTAACTGGGGAGGCTTTCTAACAGGAACACTTACTGGTTCTTTTTCCAGGAGGTCGTTATAACCGATATCCTCTTCTTAATTTAGTTCGTAGCTTCTTTCCTCTTATAGTTTTATAATGTAGCGATAATACGTTTATTTCTTTTACTAACTTCTTTTCTTCTGTTAACTTCTTTTCCTAATAATACTTATTTTTTATATAAAGCTCGTCGGGAGCTCCGGAGGCCTTACCTCCTTATTAGGTCTAAGGTCCTTACAACCTTAGCTAAGGACTCTGATAAATATCCTTCCATACCTACTAAGGAGTTTCCTGCTGCTTCTTAAGCTTTAAATCTTATAATGGTTTTGCTTTTTAATATGGTAGTTTAGATATTAGATCTTATCTTACTTCTAGTTCTTATCGTTAGTTTTAGTCAGTTTAGATTCTTTCAGTAAAACTCTACAATCAGGTCTAGGCACTTAAGATTTTTAACTGGCTTTTACGAGTTACTTTTAAGGTTATAATCTAATTATTTAATAAGATATTTGAACATATTTCCTCTCCTTTGTGAATCTATAACTTCCTTAACGTTATACTTGTTTTTATTAGTGTCGATCTCGATCTTCTTTTCTAAGGGAACTCCCTTTAGGGCGGGTTCTAGAAGTAAGATGTGGAAAACTTTAGTCTGCACCTTTATGCTAATGGATAAGTTTAGTTTGTAATTAGAGATAGTAACCTTTTTTTTAATTTAGAACGGTCTGTACCTTTTAAAGTTAAGCTTTTTACTAAGTTGTTTCGAATACAGGTTTTATAAAAAAAGGTAAATATAATCCCCCTCTTAAAGAGTTAGTCCCTTAACTTATTTATTATTATAATAAAGTCTTTTTTTAAGTACTAGTTACTTAATTTAGTATTTATTAGTAAACTTTTTTATTTATTCACATATGAATTTAAGTTTAATTTATAAGTAGTTATATAGTTCTTACATCTAGTCTATACAGACTGCGGCTTAGGGGGCGCCTGTAGGCAGGCCTTGATAGAGTTTGGGCTCCTTACTGTAGTTAGTGAAGAATGGTGATATACTTATTAACTTAATTAGCGTTATGTTATAGGTTATCTGTGCTGTTAGTAATAACTTAAGTTAATTATCTTATTTAAAGTTAATGTAAGCTTAAAGATACGTTATAAGTATCTGATTAACTTGCTCTGTTTGGTTATCTGTCTGTAGGTAGAATGTTATTGAAAGCTTACTTTTCACACCTATTCTTTACATTAGCCTTTACCAGAATTTCGACACGATTAGCTTATCTCAATCTGTGACGATATTATCTAGCTAAAGGTGTTGTAAAACTACCTCTTTCTTAAAGATATAAGCGAGTTGTTCCGTTATTATATCCTTTAAGGTTAATAAAAAGTAGGTTTATTTCGTTAATCTGTTAACTACTATAAGGATCTGGTTATAAGTAACTCCTATAGCAGGGTCCTTAGACTTTAAGATCCTAATAACGAAGTTAAGTGAGATTGAACTTTATAACGCCTGTAGTACGGGGAGTGGTTTAAGAAGTCTATAAGGCTTATAATGTTAGTTTTACTTCTGTTAACAGATATTATAATTATCAATTACTTCCTTAATTAGCTTCTTCATTCTTAAGAAGGTATACGCTTATTAAACTTATATTAAAGTCTTAGCTTAGCTTATATATCTTTTAAGTTAAGACTTATAAACCTGTTAGATATACTTTTTCCGCTTTTCTAAGTTATAAATATACAGTTTCTCTTAATATTAGAGCCTTACTCTTAGTTTAAATACGCTGTTTATACCTTCTAATAGCTATTTTAGTTAATAACTGGTTTTATTATAGTTTAGATATATTAGGTACTTTTTCTTACAGTCTTATATATACCTTAAGAAGTCTTTTAAAGGGTATTTATACTTACAGGTGCCTTTTACTAACCTTCTTACTTAAAAGTCCTGTTATTATTAATGGATATTATACTCTGTTTATAAGTTTATGTAGACTTTAATAGTTTATTTTAACGTTTAATTATCTAATATTTATAACGTATATTCTAATATGCTGTTCTTAACTTTATCGAATATAATAACGGGGATTAGGATTAGATTAGTATCTTTATAGTCTTATCTTTAATTAAAAGTATTAGCTTACTTATTATCTTTTCCTTTAATATAGTAGATCTGGAAGTGGAATAGGGCTATTAACTTGGCTTACTATACTTACTGTAAATTAAGTTCCTTTATTAAGAAGTACTGGAGGTTATTATAGTCTAAAAAAACTTAGATTAGTTCTTTTATACTGCTTAAGTACAGTGCTTATTTAGTAAAGCATTAAATAATTACTATCAGTTCTTTATTATAGATTAGATATTGTAAAGTTAGGCTGTAGATTCCCTTTAATAAGAAGGTAACTGGGTAACGTTTCTTATTATCCTGGACTTAGCTGAGCTTTTTACCGATTGTAAACTTTAAAGAGTCTGTTTTGACTTAGAAAGGCTTTAAGAAATCAGGGAGGGCCAGGATTAGTGCTGTAACGAAGGCGTGTTTAAGGTCTTTAAACGCCTTTTACTATCTGTTAATCTACTTAAATAGCTTTCTCTTACCTGTAAGTTCGTAAAGTAGTCTTGCGATTTTCGTAAAGTACCTGATAAAATAACAATAAAAGTTCGCAAAGCTGATAAAGGCTTATAACTCTTTCTAGTTCTTTAAAGTGGGTTAATCCCTAATTACTTTTATCTTCTCTGGTTACATTTCGAGCTTTCCAGGGGTTACTTTAAACCTTAAATAGTTTAGTTCCTAAATGTGGAAATAGCTTTTTTCCAGGTTTACTATTAGCTTCACTTTCTTAAAAGCTATTAAAACTTATTATATATACTTTTGGTATTCCTTTAAAGTTTCGGAATAAACTAGAACGTTATTTAAATATATAAAAATAAACTTATTAAGGAAGGGGTAAAGAATATTATCGATAAGGCCTTAAAAAGTCGTAAGGGTATTTATTAATCTTATCGGCATAACACAGTACTGGTAATGCCTATTACGAGTTCGAAACGCTGTTTTATACTTATCCTCTTCCTTTACCCTAACGTAGTTAAATCCCATAGGGAAGTTAAGGCTAAAGAACCAGTTTACCTTAATAATCTGCTTTTACATTTCCGTAATAAGTAGTAATAAGTAACGATTCTTAATTATATCCTTGTTTAACGTTTAGTAATTAATAACCATATGTAACTTACCGTCTCCCTTCCTTAGGATAAACAGCATTAAATACCCTATTAAAGATTAGGACTTTACGATAAACCCGTTTTTCAGGTTCTTATCTATATACTCCTGCAGGGCCTTAACCTGCTAAGGGTTTAAGTAGTACAGTTAGAAGTTACGGAGCTTCACTCCTAGCTTTAACTTAATTTCGTGGTCTTACAGTTTATAGTCTAGTAGTTACGGTATCTTTTTCTAAAATAAGGTAAACTTCTTATATTCTGTAAGTACCTTAGATAAGTTAATTTCTTTACTTATCTGTAAATTAGCTTCTAGCTTCTTTTTACCTTCTAAATTGTTATTTAGGCAATGCGGTAAACCTTCTAGTCCTTTAACCGTCTTAGTAAACCTAACTTAAATTATACTTGGTTTTAAGGGTTTAGCGTACTTTTAAGTGCTTTATGTAACTTTAAAGTGGTTTAGTGCCTCCTTAGCTTTTTCCAAACAGTAATTACAGCTAGGGGACTTGCTAAAGGTAAGGTGGCCATTCCTTTAGTTAATTATAAGGTTATACTTTTCCAGTTAGGGTAGACTTAAGATTATGTTATAACCTGTAACTGGTGTAACGTTAAAATCCACTTATTGTTTATCCCTATTTATTTTAATTAGGAGTAGTAAGTAATAAGTGACTTTACTGTTATTATACTGGTATAGGCCTCTTTCTCCATTTTGTATAGGAATAGCCTCTTTATACTCTTTATTAAGGAGTTTCCTTCGGTTAACTAGTAAAGAGTGTATTAAGTTAAAAGCACTTCCGTTATTAATCACTACTCTTACCCTAAACGGCCTCCCTCTTCTATCTATTATATCGACACTAACAGAATAATGCTTATACTCTTTTAATATCTAAATTATAGTAACTATTTATCCTTAAGGTCTTATCTAGCCTAACCTTTAAGTGCTTCTCCTTCTTCTTAAGGTTTTTACTAATTAGCAAACTATTAGTTTCCAGCCCTTTTAAAGGGCCTACAGCCTTTTCCTAATTCCTTCTAGAAAAATAGGCAGCTTTAATAAACCTAGCAGTTAACTTTTCCTAAGTTTTCACACCTTAGTGTCCAGTCGACTTTAAACGGTATAATGTTCCTGAAATCCTTAATAAGTCGATAGTATACTTTACAGGCTTAAATTACAGTAATGTCTTTTTACTTTTAGATCCGTTAATAGTTTTCCCACTTCTATTATTCTCTGGCTTTTCCGTTAAGATGTAGTGAATATGTTATAACTAAGCAGTTATTAAGTACCCCTTCTCACTAATACGTAGTAAAGGCCTAGTTAACTATAGTAACCTTCCACTTACTGTTAGATTCTCTTATTAGGGAGTAGGAGACTTAGTAATGGGCTGGTTCTAACTTTACTCTTATAATGGCATAATCCTGTTTTTATACGTTAGGGAAGTGGTTATAAAGGGCCTTAAGGTTATAATGTCAGTTGAGAGCGCAGTTATTATATATATAATCGATTTACAGTACGTCCCTGTAGCTAGGGTAGTTGACGTTAACTGCAGGTGTTACAGTTATAGAGTACAGGATAGGGGAAGTGGCGTTTTATACTTTCTCTTCTTCTACTTACCTTTATATACGTTATTTCTTCTAAACCTCTTTTTAAAACTTAGGTAATAGTAACTTAGCTTGTTCTTTTACGAAACAGTCTTCTTTAATAAGGTAATATTCAAGCTGATTTACGAAACAAACTCTATTATAAAGTTATAACTCGATTTTTACCACTCTATCCTTTAATATTATAGTAAGGCTTTTAACTTACAGGTCCTTTATTTCGTCTACTAACTCTTAGTGTTTCTCTTCTAGCTTTTAGATCCTTTATTAATATACTTACTTTATACCTTCTTAGGGAACCTTTAAAGTACCAGTTTAAAGTATATTAACTTTAATACAAGGTAGCTATCTAAGCTATCCTTCTTTTAAGGAGGTAAGGGTGCTAATCTACTTAGCGTGCTTAAAATGCTTAAAAGTCTTAAAGGGTACTGTTAAGAAGAATTTTCGTTTCTTTAGTTTAATTCTCTCAGTTTACTCTTTTTTACCTTTTAGGGTTTGCTTCACTGTTTAAGTGGCCTAAAGGGTTAGTTTTTCGACTCCCTTTACCATCCTAGTAAGGTTTAAGTCAGGGTTTTTCCTGGATTTCCTTAGTTCCTGGGCTTATAGGGTAAGTTTTTCAAAACTTACTACGGCTAATTAGAACATTTCTTCCTAAAGTTAGTCTTCTGTAACTTATACCTCTAGTGGTTTTAAGTTTCTACCTTAGAGTTAGTCTTCTGCAACCTGCACCTTTATAACTAACTCTTTTAAGATACCCTTAAAGACTAAATATACCACGTCCTAAGGTTCCTCTTCTTCTTCCTTATCTTTTAAGTTACACTTATCTATCTAGGTATAATCCTTTTCGTTACCTATTATCTTAATATAGACGTCTCTTAAGTTAAACCTAATATACTTTCTTCCTTTTAAGATAAGTTTTTAACTAACTTATTTTAATAATAAGTATTACTATATTATATGTCCTTTCTTATCGTAATTAAAGCACTAGACCTGTAATAAGTCCTTAAGCTACTTCTATTATTATTATCACTAAGGTTTATCACAGTTAAGTTAGTTCTAGCAGTTTACTATATTAATATCTATTAGCTTAAGATAGTGACCTATTACGGTTAACTAGTTCCCCTTCTTTAGTTTACTTAGCTAAAGGACTTAATCTTTCTAAAAGTTCTTCCAATAATAGTAATTATAATACCAATTATTAGCCTTAATAGCTATTTCGACTAGTTCTTATAAGCGGTCTGGTCGGTCTTCTCAGTAAAGGTCTCTAATAACGTGTTCTTTTAAGCCACTCTAAAATAGTATTACTAAGGCCTTTTAACTGAGTTTAATCTTTACTGCTTCCAGTTTAAAACGTGTAGAGAACTTAAGGACTAAGGACGTTTACTTTAAAGCTATAAGGCGTTACTTAGCCTGTTAAGGGGTGTTTAGTTCTTTAAACTCAGTTTAAAGTTAATCGATAAATACATCAAAGTCGTTAAAGAAAGCCTAAGTCTTAAGGGCCTCCTTACGCGCTCTGTTTACAGAGAGGTTATTAATTATCTTTATATAAGGTTTATACTAGCAGGTAGTTACTCTGTCTAGTAAAGCTTTAGTAAACCTAACCTTTCCTTCTTCTTTAAAGAACTGCTCGTTATAGTAAGTAATATAACTCTAAAGCTAGGCTATCTAGGACTCCAGTTACGTAAAGTCTCTCTTAAAGCGTAAAGGTAAAAAAAGCTTTACTTATTTCTTCTACAAGCCTTTAAGGTCGTTATTCTTTAGCTTAATAACGTTAAGTTAAGTTTAAAGTTTCTTAATAAGATTAATACGACTTTTAATATCTTTAGGGAAGGCTTTATTAAGTTCTTTAACCAGTCCTTACTGGTTAAGGTTTAAGTCTTTAAGGCGTGTAGTTAACTTATCGATAGTAAGGAGTTAAGGCTAAGCTTACGCTTTCTCAATTTCCTTACCTTTTCCAGAAGTCGATATGTTAGTAGGAGAGGGGTAATGTTTAGGAGTTTAATAAACGGCGTTTAGAACTTTAACGTTAGTATTATATTACGACCTGTACCTGATATAGGCCTTAAAAGGACTAGTACAGGTTAAGACAGAACATATAGTAGGACGTTAATAAGTAAGGGGCGTTCTAAAGACAGCTTATTAAGCTAGTACTCTTAAATAGGGGTTTAATGTTACTATAGGTCGCTGTTACTATAATATATAGAGGTAAGTCTAAATAGTAAGATATAAATAAATAATTAAATATTAACGTGAGGAACTAAAGTCCCTTACGGTGGTTATAGGCATAACTATAACTATTTATACTAACTAGCCAGAAGTACCTCGTACCTTACTTAATAGTCTGTTACTCAGTGAAGGACTGAGTAACCTGCCACTAAGCACCTTTTACTCAGAGGTCTCACGGATGCTTAGTAGGTAAGCACTCCTGCCAAAACTAAGCAACTGCTGGTTGGTCGTAGGGGCTTCGGGTCTTTGCACCCCTGGCCCAGTGCGCAGTACCGTGCGTACTGTCTTCCTGCACTGTTCCTTGTGCGGGGGATTCGTCGGGCCGCTCCGGCCCAAGTGACGGCCTGCAGGGTTGTTACATATTCACGTAAAAGACGTAACCTTTAATAAAGATAAGTTCTATAATAGCGACCTTAATAGCTTTAAGGACGACCTTCTTAACGTTACTAAGGAGGAGATGGACGAACTTATCCACACGTGTAAGATATATAATAATAAAGCTATTTTAATAAACCTCTTTAATTAAGGCTTATAATTATAAAAAGAAGACGAAGATAAGGAGATTATTCTTAACTCTATCACCGTCAGGCCCCTTCCAGTCAAGACTGATTCTAAAGAGGCTATAAAGGTTAAAGATCTACAGGAAGAAAACCTTAATAAGTTAAACAGCCCTAACCATTTTAAAAGAGAGGTAAAGTTAAAGTATAAGACTAATCACCTTATTAATAGGTTTAACGCTAGTAAAGCTCCTGGATCTAATTAAGCCCTAGTTAACGTAGTATTAAAAAGAGTCTTTACAGGCCTAAACCTTAAAAAGGAAGAAGTTAGCGATACTACCACTGTAGAAGAAGTGGAAGAACTCCACGCTACCTTCACAGCTGTAAGGATTAATCCTTAGTGACGGTGTTAAGTAGAGCGTTATAAAACAGCTTTCACGGCGTAAGTAATTACTGAGAATCCTCCCCTTTAACCAAAACCACATTCTAATAGCCGTTATTACAGAAAAGACCTTCCACCACCGCTAACTAATTACAGGCACTTACATAGGCACCCTCTTAATCAGAACTATCGTAAGGTTATAGAGGAACATATGGTAAGCCACCGCGAGATGGGGTCCTTTAAGGAGTGCTCTCCGTAAAAGGCTAATAACCACCAGATTCTAGCCTATATATAGGTATTCACATACAAATTCGATAAGGTTAGGTATCTTCTTAAGGTTAAGGTAAGGCTTATTATTTACGGAGATTAGTAAAGGAAAGGCGCTGTTAAGAATACCTACACTTCTACCCTAACCGGCAAATCGTTCCGAACGTTAATTACCATTACAGTATGTTTTAATATGGAGTTAATTCAGTACAACGTCGTTAACGCCTTTATTCACACTAATATACTATATAACGTGTTTATAAAGATGCCAGACGGCTACACTAAGAAAGGAAGGATTCTACGGCTCTGGAAGGCTCTATATAGCCTTAGAGAATCACCATTACTCTGGTAGAAAGACTTTATAACCACCCTAAAGAACCTTAGCTGCGAGCCAGTGCCTTACAAACCCTGTTACTGGATTAAGGACGGCGTGATTATCTTCTTCTACGTTAATAATATCGTTATCACCTTTAAGAAAGGAAGCCGCCAGAAGGCCGAGGCCCTAATGGCCTTAATTAAGCAACGATACGCCCTTTAAGGCAGTGAAGATCTACAGTAGTTCCTAGGAGTGGTAATAGTCTGCGACCGCGCAAATTGTACCGTTTACCTATCACAAGCTGACTACGTTAACAAGCTAGATCGATTCCTTAACAGTACTCACAGTAATTATTTAACACTAATAAGTAACGTTAAGCTACTACCGTACAAAGGCAAGGCCTCCCGTAAAGAAATAACTAACTATTAACAAATAACCGGCTTAATTCTATACACTACGGTGTTCACTAGGCCAGACGTAGCCTTTACAGTATCACAGCTTACGCGATTTAACCTTAATCCTGGCCCTAAACACCTTACGGCCACAGACCAAGCAATTCAATACCTCCTTTTAATAAGCAATTACGCGCTTAAGCTTAGGGGTAGTGATACCTTTAAAACCTAAACCGACACCTTGTTCGCCAATAATACCGTTAATCGCTGTAGCTTACAGGTGTACGTAACAAAGTTATTCAGCAGAGTAATTAACTAGCGTGCCAATAAGCAAGATACCGTAACAACCTCCACTACTAAGGCTAAACTACTGGTGTTAACACAAGGCACTAAAGAAGCGCTCTTCTTACTACACCTTATTTAAAAAGCCGGCGTTACGCTTAACGGCAACAAGATACCAATTTAATGCGATAACCTCTAAATAATTCAGCTTATCACAAAGGATACAGCAACCCTATAAACAAAGCTACAGCACGTCAATATTCATAACCACTGGTTACGCAAGAAAGTCGCTAACGGCGAGATTACGGTTGATTACGTCAGTACGAAGGAACAGGTGGCTGATGGCCTCATAAAGGCTCTCAGTGACGACGATTTCAAGCGGTTTAGAGCCATGGTTGGTGTGGAAGATATCACGGAACGGTTAAATACACGAGGCACGCAGCCACTCTCGGAAGAAGAAGAAGAAGCCTTGGAGGACCTGATCGAAGGCGGAGAGGCTGGATTTCCGG
>Ga0247781_1000373_pt1 | contig 13706 bp, 13 predicted proteins | sample UWRJL184509B5_FD_179922 | JGI IMG/M metagenome (GOLD analysis project Ga0247781, IMG submission 179922) | Plant litter microbial communities from Arlington Agricultural Research Station in Wisconsin, United States - UWRJ-L184-509B-5 | ecosystem: Environmental > Terrestrial > Plant litter >...
GGATCAACCACCCACGCACAAGATCACGACCAACCCGGGCAGGCAAACACCCCCAGCTCGGCCCGGCGCGTCACGCTACCCAGAAGCAACCCAGCCAGCCAAGACGTGAATGTTTACGCCTGACCGGACTCACGTCGCCTGTATGCCGGACACCACCTGGCCAATAAACGGGCACCCGCCAGATTCATCCCGAGACCATTCAGACGCCTCGGTTTCGATGCCATCCATGTAAATTTCGACACTTCCAACAGCGATCGTCTTCCCGATCCCTACCTGACACATCAAGTGCGCCTTTTCCCACTCGCTCACCACGACAGGCTTCAACTAACGCAGCAGTGGGTGGTTTGGAGCCTCCCCCCGCAAGGCGGCTCCGGAGGGCCTACCTCCATCTCCCGTGCAGCACCGCTTCACGAAGCTCTACCTACATCAAGCTCCCCTCCGCGTTCGGGACAGCCTCTACCAGGACCAATACGACCTAGCAGCCTGACCAAGATCCCGAAGCTCACTCAAGAAGAAACGCACCCCCTCGCCGACGACATCGCCAAGTACGAGGCCAACGCCGGCACACCGGCAGCACCCGAGGCCGCAGCACCCGAGCCGGCGAAGCCGCGCCGCGCCCGCAAGCTGACCAAATAGCCGCAACCAGGACCACCACCCGGCACCGACGCAGCAACCGATTGGCTAAGAAAAGCTATACAGGATCAAGAACGGCCCGGCCGAAGCCGGGCCGCGCGCACGCGCTACAGGCCTACGGCCCCGCGCGCACGCCCACCAACGCCACGCCGTCGACACCACGCAGCCAGAGCCCCGGGCCTGGGCCGAACGGTCTCTCATTGACCAGCCCCGCAGCGCTGGCCGCCGAGATCGACACGACGACGCTACGCGCCGCGATACCGAAGCCGCCCGCGACCGGTCCCCGCATTGCCAGAATGAGGCCAGGCCCATGGCCGCCAGGACAGCAAATCGAGTGATGCCGATATATTCATGTCGTTGACATCAACCGTGACAGCAACCCAGGCGACCAGCCACGCCCCTGGGCACCCATCACGCCGCGACACCGTCAAGGGACGAACTCGACAAAGGATTGGCATCGACTACCCTCGCCCTCCTTGAGGTTCATACCAACCCTTGACGCCATCGGACGAAAATATCCACATCCGCAAACTCCGGAGCGCCGATAGCCACGGCATCGGCGAAGTCCTTCGCCATCCTCTCAAGGAGTTCGACCAGCATTTCCTTATCGTGACGAACGACCGCAGGAACAGGAGTCCAGGATGTCCCCGACCGGCATTCGACATTCACCAATGGGCCATCAATCGTGAAATACAAAATCCTCTCAATACCCTGTCCGTAAAAATCGATCTCGCAAGCCCTACCGGTGCGCAACGCATTGAGCGCATCGGGCAGCTGCTCCATAAGCGCCGAAAGGTCATACGACACATCTACCGGCCAATCACCATCACCAAATCCAGCGGCGTGGAAACGACAATCAGTCTCGGCCAAGATACCGCAGGCCACGACGACAAGTGACTGAAAATCGTCGATGTCCTCGCCCTCCGATTGACCAACGCGATGAGGCCCGGAGGGCAGCGTCAAAGAAAAGTTCAACAAGACACTCACCTACTAGGACCGATGATGGGATAAGCGGTTCGGTACGCCCCGTTAGGACCTGGAACGAGCGTAGCAGCACGTGCAGAAACAATGCTGCCGTCAGGCATAATCACCTGCCCCAGACCTTCCGGAAGAAGTACGCTTCGAGGCCCAGCGTCGGAAACGTGTGCGTTCTTCAGGAATTCTGCCGCAGCGTCGTTGTCAAGCCACTGCCCTTGCGACTGGCCGGTAGAACGCGCCCTGTCAGTTAGAGCTCTCGTATTCTTAGTGCCGGCTCCGTGAGTATTGAAGGTGTGTCCGAATGTTTTCGTACTCTTGGCACTCCAGTTGAAGCAATTCGTGTTGTGCACAAGTACCGGTGTGCTGCCGGCGAGCACATAGTACGTGTGCTTGCAGGTGCCTACTACCTGCATTTTCGCAGGTGAAGCCAGCTTGCTAGTCCAGTGAAGTGCGTGGGGGTCCGTGGTTGTGCGGGGTTGTTGCCGTCACCACTGCCGTCAGAGGTCTAGAACCAAACAGGCCTGTACTACAGCTGCGGATCATTTAGATCAAAAGGACTTCGGGGCGTTTCGCCCATCTTCGGAGTGTTCTGGGTAGCGGGTCACCGCGTCGTTGGTAGTGGCTGATCTGGGCGCGGATCTTGTGTTTGAGGCGCCAGAGGGTCCAGCGCAGGGTGTGGCGTCGGTCGTTACGGACGACCAGGACGGTCTGCGCGAGTAGGTTGCGGATGTCGGCGATGGTGGCGTGGGTGAGCAGGTCTGGGCTCAGCCAGTCGGGGCCTGCCGGCCGGGCCGGTGGTGGGCTGGGGCTTTTCCCCGGCTGGTGTCCTGCTCGCCGGTCGGAGTGTCGCCGGTTTCGGTGCTGGTGGCGGTGTCGTGGGGCAGGTTGGCGCGTTGGGCGGCGAGAAACGCGTGGGCGAACATGCACACGGTGATGGTGTGGTGCCACGCGGTCCAGGTCCGGACTTGGGTTTGATCGATGCCGATGAGATCCTTTCCCTGCTCGTTGTTCTCCTCGATCTTCCATCTGGTTCCCGCAATGCGGATGAGGGTGGTCGCCGGGGTCGGATCTGCGGCGTGGGCGAGGAAGTAGGTGACCTCGTCCGGGTCGCTGATCGAACGGCGGATGAGCAGGGTGTGCGCGAACCCGTCCGCGGGTATCTCGTCGCTGACGTGCAGGTTGCCGCCGAGGCCGATCAACGCCCAGTCATAGAAGCGTTGCCCTTTGCTGCCCTCGCCGTAGGAGCGGCGTTGCCACTCGCCCTCGGCGATCCGAGGCAGTAGATCGTCGGCGCGGGTGATCGCGGTGGTGCCGGGCGCGACGCTGATCTGGGTCAACGGCAGCGCCGAGCAGGTCGCCACTACATACGGCAGGCTGCGCTCGGCCATCCAGTTACGGACCTTCGGGTACTGGCCGTAGCCGCCGTCCATCGTGGCCCAGGCGAACGGGACTTTCACCGCGACCACCTCGGCGAGCAGTTCGATCGCCTGGTCGAGTTTCGTAGCGAACCCCACCGTGGCGGGGATCCCGGCCGCACGGCACCGTGCCGGATCGTCAGTCCACCGCTTCGGCAGATAAAGGCGATGCCCGATGAACGCGTGCCCGGCCGGGCCGGCGTAGGTCAACATGACCGCGACCTGGCAATTCTCGATCTGATTCGTAGCGCCGCAGTGCTGCGGGGCGACCCCGACCGACTTGTCACCCTTCTTGATCATCCGGGTGTCGTCGATGATCAGCACCCCGTCCGGGGTACCGAGGTGTTCCACGACGTAGTCACGGACCTCAGCCTCCAGAGCCTGCGCGCTCCATGCGCCCCGGCACAGAAACGACTGCATCCGACACCGAACACCTCCCACGGCTCCGGCCGCGCGAACAGGTGCCCCATCCGGCCGATCAACTCCCGCAGCCGCGACTCCCAACCATCAACCAGACCATCCATCACCTCGAATATCATGCCTGCTCAACGAGGGATCAATAGACTTCGTTACGTGATCCGCAGCTGTAGTACCTGTTCCCCCGCCCGACGAAGAACCCCGACGGGGCCGCGCCGACGAGCAGTTCCACCTACCGTCTCGCCCTCTACCGATGGCTCGAACACTGCAACGTTCGTGACGAACGAGGCCAACCGGTCCGGTTCACCCCGCACCAATGGCGTCACACCCTGGGCACCCGGCTGATCAACCGCGACGTTCCACAAGAGGTCGTGCGACGCATCCTCGATCACGACTCACCGCTGATGACAGCCCACTACGCGCGGCTGCACGACACCACCGTCCGCCGGCACTGGGAAGCCGCCCGCAAAGTCGACATCGCCGGATCCACCGTCACCGTCGACCCCGACGGGCCATTGGCCGAGGCATCTTGGGCCAAACAACGTCTCGGCCGCGCGACCCAGGCCCTGCCCAACGGGTTCTGCGGCCTGCCCGTGCAGAAGACCTGCCCCCACGCCAACGCGTGCTTCTCTGAACTCGATGGATTTCGATATGTCTGTGATTTACCGGCTTGGCGGGAAGACCGCGGTCAGGGCCGCAGGTCTTCGGGGATCAGCGAGTAGATGGCGAGACCCAGGCGGCCGGCGTGGACGATTCCGGCGTTCCGGGCGGTGCCCTCGTAGGTGAAGCCGGCTTTCTCCGCGACCCGGACGGATGCTTTGTTGCCCGTTGCGATTCGCAGAACGACCCGTTCGAAGGCCGCGTCGGTCAGCGCCCAGCGGGACAGGGCAACGGTCGCTTCGGTCATCACACCCTGCGCGCGGGTTACCGGTGCCGCCCAGTAGCCGATCTCGGTCTCCCGGTGACGCCAGTCGGTGCGCTTGAGGTCGATCACACCGGCGAGGGCACCGTCCCACTCGATGGCCCGGATCAGCCCGCTGCCACCCGCCCGCGTGGCCGGTGCCTTCTCGCGCACCCAGGACATCGCATCCTCGCGGGTGTAGGGGTCTGGCAGCGGGAGCCAGCGCTGGGTCACCGGATCCGACACGGCCGCCACGATGGCGTCGACGTCCTCCTCGCGCAGCGCCCGCAGCACGAGTCTCTGGGTCCGCAGCACCACATCGGGAAACACCTGATCGCTCACCGAACGATCATCGTCTCCGATCTCCTCCGACCGCGCGGCAGGGTCAGAGGAGATCCGGCATCGGGTTGGGAACGACGACCTGCCGTTCACGGGCTCTGAAAGTTCCGTGCCGAGACCACGCGGTCCGCGGATCGGGTGGCCAGGTTGACCTCGAATAGATCGGGAAGGCGAAGGTCGTCCCAGAAGCTGGTCGGCTCGGCGAGGTCGATGGCGTGGGCCAGCCACAGGGTCATGGCCATGCCGTGGGTGGCGACGACCAGCGGCCGTGTGGCCGCGCGGAGGTGCCAGTGCTTGATCCCGGCGCCGAACCGTGCGGCGACCTGCTCGCGTGGTTCCCACCCTGGGTGGTCGGCGCCGGCGAGGTAAGCGGTTCTGCGTGCTCGGAAGTCGCCGTGATAGGGCTCGTTGCGTGCGACTTCGTTGAAGCGGGCGTCGGCGAACACAGGCCCGGTCGGCTCCAGCGTCTGGCGCGCCTTCGGCTCCTGACTGGAGACAAGCATGGCGTCCGGCGGGATGACATGTTTGCGCGTCTCAGCGCCTCGCCGTCCTGCGGGGTCGAGTTCCCAGTGTTCGGGTGGGACCTCGGGATCGAGGGCAGGCATGGCGTGCCTGACGAGGAAGAGCACCGCCGAACCTTAGCTGAGGAGCGGAGCATACACGGGCGTAGACGATGCCCTCGAGGCGACGGCGCGGTGATGTTCCGGCGTGCGTCTCGGTGAGCCGGTTCACTCGGAGGGGTCCGGGCGAGGCGCGGCCGGCGATGCGGGTGAATGTGGGGAGACCGAGCTGTGTGACGTTGGCTTGTCGCTGCAGGGTGGAGTCGATCTGTTGGAGCTTGTCGTTGGCGCCGGCGAGGCTGACTTGTAGTCCTTCGACTTCGCCGAGCCATCCTTCGCGGATGGCTTCGGCGATGCGGGCCTGCAGGTTGTCGCGGATCTCTTCCAGTCGCGCCCGTTGCGCGGGGCTTGGCCGGAGTAATGAACATCTGACGCATGCATGTTCGCGGATACAAGGGGTGGAGAAGGCCCGGGCGCAGGTGCCGATCGATACGATGCGTTTCTCGAAGTGCGCGAGGAATGCGTCCCATTCGTCATCGGTCGGGGTTCGGTATTCTTGGCTGGGTCGGGTGGCCCGGCGTCGGGCGATGAACGCCCGGTGCGCCTCGATCGCTTCGGCCGGGTAGATGGCTTTGTAGCCCATCGTGGTGTCGATGGTCTTGTGCCCGCAGATGATCTGGGCGATGTGCGGCGGTAGGCCGTTCATGATGGCGTCGGTGACGAAGACCCGGCGAAAATCGTGGGGTGAGAACAGCAGCGGATCTCCGTCGGCGGTGGTCAGTCCGGTCGCGGCCAGTACTCGAATGAGCAGCTTGCGGATGGCAGTCGGTGTGTAGGCGCGGTTCTCGCTGCCGATGCTGCGTTGGAACAGCAGCGGCATCGGTGGGTTCCACAGCTTCTCCCGCACGTCGTAGGCCGCCACCGACGGTATGGCGCCGTCGGGTCTGCGGATACGGCAGACGATGGCACTGAGGACGTCGGCCAGTTCCGGGCCGACCAGCAAGAGCCGTTCGGTGTCGGTCTTGGAAGGGGCGATCTGCAGTAGCGGCACCAGTTCACCTGTGGAGGGCAGGCGGTACTCGGTGATGCTGTGGTGCGACAGTTCCAGCAGTTCCTCGCAGCGGATGCCGGTCAGGCGCAGGACTTCGACGGTGGCGAAGGCCCAGAACGCGTCGTCCTCTTCGTAGGACAGGTTGCGTCGCCTGCCGCTGGATGTGTTTTCAGCCCAGATCATGTGCCCGATCGCTTTCGGCGCGATCCGGCGGCGCAGAGTGCCGTCGGTGCCCGGGATCAGCGCTCCGGGTTCGGTTTCCCGGGCTGCCTGCAGGCGTCGCGCGGCCTCGACGCGGCGTTGGTCGGCGGTGTGGAGCAGGGCCGGCAGCACGGGTAGCCGTTCGCGGGTGCGTTGGTCCATCCGTGACTTGCGGTGCGCGCGTTCCTTGGCGCGATTTACCTCGGCGTCGCTGATCGGGCACGGCACGGCCCACGGCGCCCACCGGGCGGGATCCTCGGTCGCCCAATGGGCGATGTCGAGATAGAACGCGCGGACCCGCAGCAGCTCTTCTTGGGCGTTCAGCCGCGGGGCGCAGACCTCGACGCGTTCGCCGGCGGCGTTGGTGGTCATGCGTCGCTTCGTCGCGATCCGCTCTTTCCACGCCCGCGCGGTCTCGGGTGGCAGGCGCAGCGTATCGATGTCCGGAGTGAGGGTCTCGATCTCGGCCCAGAACAGTCCGGCCAGGGTGCGGGAGACCGCGTCGAGGCTGGCGAAGTCCAGCGCCGGCTGGCGTTCCCGCAGGTAGTCCACGATCAGGTTCCGGATCGGCGTGCACCGTAACGGGTACCGGTCGACCAGTTCTTCGATGGTCAGCCGGCCGGCGGCTAGGCCGAAAGCGCGGATGGTGTGCGGGGCGTCGTCGGGGAAGATGCCCAGGGCGTGCAGCCGTAGGTAGAAGTCGACCTTCTTCTGCCCGCCGCGCACGTGCACGCGGCGTTGGGTGTCGACGAGTTCGACGCAGTCCCCGACCGTGATCTCGGCGACGGTGCCACCCTTGCAAGCCAGCAGCGTCGCGGCCCTGGTCGCCGCGATCCTGGCGTCCAGCCGCGAACCCGCCTGACCGGCCTGGCTGAGCCGGTCCAGCCGGGCGAAGCCGTCCGGATCCCTGGTCTGGGCCATGACCGTGGCCAGGTAGCGGTGCGTGCGGGTGAGCATCCATGCCAGACCGGGGCGGATCAGGTCGCCGCAGATCAGCATCAGCAGCCCTGAGGTCAGATTGTCCGGGTCGCAGTTCGCGGCCTCGTCCCGCTGGCGCAGCCACTGCGCGGGTAGCTGCACCCAGCTCGCGCCTGGATGCTGCTCGGCGCCGCTGAGCTGCCACCGCTGCTGCCAGGTGTCTCCGGGTAGCTGTGACAGCCAGCGCAGCAGCTTGATGACGCCGCGGCGCCGGCCGGCCTGCGTCGCTGCGGCCACGGCGGCGAACGGTGGGCTGGTCAGCCGCGCGACGGTGTCCTCCAGCGTCTGCGTCGTCTCCGGCCATGACACGGGCACCGACCGCGGCGGGAATCGGTCCCGCAGTTGCTTGTTCCTCGCCCGGGTCCGCGTGTCCTCCGCGTTGATGTCGGTCGCCGGGGTGCGGGGCATGTGTTTGACGGCCCGGGTCACACGGTCCTCCCGAACAGCACGCTCAGCGACTGCGGGTCGTAACCCGGTGCTGGCGGCGGTGGTGTCGGCTCGTCTCGGCGGGCGGCCTGACGGGCGTGGTGAGCCAGCACGCCGGCCACCACTTCGCCCTGGGTTGGCGTCGTATACAACTCGGTCGTGGTCAGGTGGGCATGACCCAAGACCCATTGCACGTCGCTGAGCGTCAACTGCGGATCGCGGGCCATTCTGGTCGCCGCGCTGTGCCTCAGGTCGTGAAGCGTCCAGTTCGCGCCGAGGACCGCGTTGGCCCGCTCGAACATGCGGTGTGCAGCGTGGTAAGTCAGCGGGCGGATCGGTTGACGCAGCGTCCACCACGCAGGCTGAGTCCGTCCCTGCGGGACCTTGCCGCGCAGTTCCTCCTGATACAGCCGCAGCCACACGAACGCGTCCGCCGACGCCGGCACCTGCTGGACGGCCCGAGAACCCTTACGCACCACGGTGATCAGTTGCTGACCGGGGTCGGTGTCGCATTGACGTACCCCGAGTAGCTCGGCGGCCCGCACCCCGGTGGAGATCCAGAACGCGATCAGCGCTCGGTCCCGGTTGGATGGCAATGCGGCGAACAGCTCGTTGAACCGCTCGTCCGGGATCGCTCTGGGGATCCGCCGGGGCACCACCGGCCGATACCGTCCCACACGCTCGTGGCTCCACTGGTGCATGGGGTTGTGATGTGTGGACGCTCACGGGTTTCCTCTGGCACCGGCTCACGGAATTCCCCCGGGGGACGACGAGCGACGGCCCAGTGAGGCCCGCTCGAAGCCAGCTGGCGCGTCGGCAGTGACCTTGTCCCAACTCCTCCTCGGTGCTGCTCTTTGCCCTTGCGCTCGTCGGCCCGACGCCGCGGACGACGAGCGACCCCCCTCGGACAGGCGAGCGCCGACTGGGGGAATTCCGTGAGCGGATCGAGGCCTGGTGGGGGAATTACGTGAGCGCTGACATGATGCGCGTGCGCCCGCCGCGCGCGGCGGGATGCGTCCAGCGGGAACGGGTTGAGGATCGGGCCGGTGCCCGCATCGCGGTGGAAGTCGTAGAAGCCGCGAAGAACGGTCTCGCTGTGCGCCACAGTCGCCGCCGCGTACCCGATCCCTGGCGTTGGCTTGCCGGTCACCGCGTTCGGCGCTCCCGGCCGCCGCGTCGCCACGCCCGCCGCCGCGGTAGCCCGCGTCGCCTGCCGTCGCGGTTTGACCGTCAGCTGGATCCAGCAGCTGAAGTCGCGGGCTTCCACCCGCCTCGCGCGGTCCCAGCAGACGCCAACGGCGTGCAGGAACCGCCACCACCGCAACAGATCCATCCCATACGACCGCAGCGTCGACGGCGAACGGCCCGCCGCCATCAGCTCCCGCAGGAACGCCGCCACCGGCTCGACGATGATCCCATCGTCGTCGAGCAGGCGGTGCGGCTCGTACTCGTCATCGGTGGGGACCAGCCGACCAACCGAGGCGACCACCAGCCCGGCAAGATTCGAGCCGACCCTCTCAGCATCATCCACGGAGTCCCTAACGCCGATGACAACAAAAGGTCACTGACCTGGGATTATGCGGAAGTTAGTGCAGTCAACGGGGCCTGACCTGCCCGATGTTCCTCACCACCGCCGAGTTCCTGCCCGCGCACCGCGGACACCGCCAGCAGGTCCTGCACATCATCAGCGCCGCCGAAGCACGCGGCCAATCCCGGCTGGTCGAAATGAACCAGCAGGTCGCCGACAACCTCACCACCATCATCACCGCGCTCGAAGACACCACCGGCCAGGCTCAAGCCGATGCCGGCTGACCCCGCCGTCCGGCTGGCCGAGGCAGCACGACGCCGCCATGAACTGACCCGGGCAAAAGCCGTCCGAGCCCTCCGCGAACTCGACAACGCCGGCACCACGATCACCTTCGAACACGTCGCCCGCACCGCCGGGATCTCCCGGTCCTGGCTCTACACCCAGCCCGACCTGCGATCCGAAATCGAACGACTCCGTGAAGCCACCCGCCGCGACCCAGCCGCGGCGATCCCGGCAGCCCAACGCTGCACCGACGCGTCGCTGCTCCGCAGACTCCGAACCTCGCTCGAACGCAACCAGCAACTCACCGAAGAGAACCAGCGGCTCCGCCGCCAACTGGCACACGCCCTCGGCAACCAACGAGCCACCCGACAAACAGAACCAGTGACCCAGCGTCGAACCAGCGCCAAGCCGATAACGATCGAACCCCGCTAAACGACGGCCCAACGAACAGCACGGTTGTGTCGAGGACGCTGTCCTCGACACAACCGCCCAGGTCAGAGCACCGACCAGGCGAAGAGCTTGAAATAACGATGGAACGCTTGAACCGCGAAATCCGCCGCCGTACCGACGTCGTCGAGATCTTCCCCGACCGCACCGCCCTGATCCGCCTCGTCGGCGCCGTCCTGGCCGAGCAACACGACGAATGGACCGAAGGCCGCCGCTACCTCGGCCTCGACATCCTCGCCAAAGCCCGCACCACACCCACCACCACCGTCGCTGACCTGCCCGCCCTGGAGACCACGGCATGACCAGCCCGACACCGCACCTGCCGTTCCCCGACCCGGCAGAACGCCAGAGGCTCAACGCCGCCCTGACCACCACCGGCACCGACACCGGCTTCTGGGACGACCACGGCCGACCGGCACCCTGGCCCGACGACATCGACCAGTGGACACCCACCAGCGACCCCACCACCCCTGAACCCGGACAACCACCCTTCTAACCCACACCAGCAGATCGAAAAGGATCACGCCTCAACCGCGAAACACCACTCCTGGGGACTTGACCGCAGCGGGCCCACCCAAACCCGTAGCTCACACACCCCTCAACCGACTACGCAACAGCCCCGCCCCGGTGGTGCCCCCACAAGATCGTCCACAGTGGGTAACATGCGATCTCCTTTCAAGGTCAACTCGCTGACCCATTTTTGGGTGCGGGCTTAGGCTGCGCAAGTTTCGGGGGTTTGAGTGAGAGTCGGGCCATTGTCCGGTTTAACCGTGTTGAGTCGAGTGTCGGCGTTAATGAGGCCAAAGATTTCAGGATCTGTTGATTCCTTGACGTTCGCGGGGGAGAAATTGGTGCAAGGTGATGCAGCAATTGCTGACCGCTACCGTGTCTTCGGTAAGCGGCTAGCCGGCGGTCTGGCCGCCGCCAGCAGCATGGCGATGGTGGTGACGCTGGCGGCCGCACCGTCCTATGCGGATCGGTCGACGGGCGAGGAGCCTGACCTGGCGTCGGCGGTAGCGGCGGCTAAGGAGACGGGCGAGCGCGTCAAGATTCAGGAAGCGACCACGGAGAAGTCCGAGTCCTTTGCAACGCCGGACGGCAAAGTAACCAGTGTCCTCTCGGCGGGTCCGGTCCGCTTCCGGCGCGACGGTTCCTGGGTGCCGGTGGATCTCACGCTGCAGCGGCAAGCGGATGGTTCCGTGGCCCCGGCCGCGCATCCGCACGATCTGCGGGTGTCCGGTGCTCGTACGGCCACCTCGGGTGAACTCGCGTCCATGTGGGCGGGCGCGGAGAAGGTTGCGATGGGGTGGCAGGGCGCCTTGCCGGAACCTAGCCTGAATGGCGGCAGGGCCACCTACGCCGAGGTGCTGCCTGGCGTCGACCTCGTGGTGCAGGCGACCGCGACCGGTTTCGAGCAGCTCACGGTGGTGAAGTCGGCCGCGGCAGCGAAGAATGTTGCGGCGATCTCCCTGCCGTTGACGGGATCGGCAGTAGCGTCGGTCAGCGAAGATAAATATGGTCACATCAAGGTCAAGGGCTCAGACGGACAGCAGCGGGCCGAAATCCCGACGCCAAAGATGTGGGACGCAAAGGCGGCGACCGGAGGCGGGGCGCCCAAGCGCCGTCAGGTCGATGTGGACGTCGTCAAGACCACGTCCGAGGCGAGCCGTAGCGCCGTCGGCGGCTCTCCCGTGACGCTCGAGCTCAAGCCGGATCAGAATTGGTTGAGCAGCCCGGACACGGTCTACCCGGTGACCATCGACCCGATTGTCGATTGGTCCACCACGGCGGCCAGCACGACGGTCGTCAAGGGCTACCCGACCGACTGGCCGGAGGCCGACTCGTTGTTCCTGGGAGCGTACGACGCCACTTCGGGCTCACGTTCCTTCGTGACCTGGTGGGCGAACGACTTGGTGGGCTCGCAGGTCAACTCAGCCATCGCGCACTTCGCGAACCCGTTCTCGATGTCGTGTGATCCCAAGGCATGGGAAATGTGGACCACCGACTCCACTACGGACGACACCTCGTGGGACAACCAGCCAGCGTGGCTCTTTAAGGAAGCCACATCCACTGATACCAGCTGCGACGACACGTGGGTCACGGCCGACGCGACCAGCTTCTTCCGCCGCGCTGCGGAGCGCGGAATCGAGACTCCCACGATGGGTCTGCGTGTCGCTGACGAGAACGACTACAGCGCGTACAAGCAGTTCTGGTCGTACAACTACAGCGATGCCTCGAAGTTCCCCTACGTCGAGGTGACGTACACGCTCCCGGCGGGGCCTGAGGACGGAAATCCCGAGACGACGATGGTGGTCTTCTCCGACGACCAGTCCGCAGGGGCGGCGACCACACTGCCGGAAGCCTACGACGACGGAGCTGTGCCCACCGCGGAAAGCGAGTCGGCCAAGAGCGACTTCATCGACCAGGTGGCCGAAGAGTCGGGCTTGTACTACGACCCGAACGCCTTGGACTACCTCAAGTTGGAGGCGACACAGGACATCGACGTCGATTCGGCCCAATTGGTGGTTCCCAAGGACTACCACGTTGAGGAAGTTCAGCTTGCCGATACCACCCTCACGACAGAGAACGGCGAGGAGCGCGCTGCGGTCGGCGCCAGCGTCGGCGGATCGTCCAACCTCGAAGCCCCGGACATCGCCCTGACCGACGGACCCGGCTTCATCTCCTTCACCCCTTCCGGGAGCGGCCAGTACATCTTGAAGAGCAGCAAGGGAGAGATGCTCGCCACCTGGGCCAAGTCGAAGATGTCGGACGACAAGAGCAGCACCTACGACTACTGGCAATATCAGCGGAAGGCCAGGGTCGCGCCGCGCGAGATCTCCGGGCTGAACTGGCTCGTCCGCGAGTTTGGCATCAAGTCGTACCCGTCTTCGTCGAACCCGATGCACCACTGGGTCGACTGGGCTCCGTCGGCGACGAAGCACACCGGCGACTGCAACTCCAGCCCGACGACGCTCGAAGTCTCCTACCTCGGTGTGGCGGCGAGCACGTCCTTCCAGGACTGCGACAACTACACCGGCTATATGCGCAACGACAAGCCCGGCGACTTCAGTGTGAATTGGAACCCGCCGTGGAACAAAGCAGGCCAGGGTGCTTCGCGCGAAACGGCATTCGAGTGGATCGCGGCGCGGAAGCAGCCGTCCACCTCGGCTGCGCAAAAGAAACTGACGGTCAACGACTACCAGTACTTCCGCATGGTAAGCCCGTGGGTCGGTGTTCTCCAGATCAAGTTGTGCCAATCAACCAATACCGCCCTGAACTGCTGACCTTTATTCGTATCTATTAGGCAAGGAAGGGCACAGGAATGCACGCTGTACCTAACCACAAAGGCGCAAGGCGTGCATTCCTGTGCGCTCTGAGCGTAGTCTTCGCGTTGGTGAGTGGCTGCGACTCGTCGACTGCGGATCAGGCTAGGCCGTGTCTCGTGGATCTTGGGATGATCTGGGTGGATCTTGGGATGATCTGAGGGATGTGTCGGTGTTGAACCCAGACGTATGAGCGCACGATTCGAACTCACCGATGCCGAGTGGGA
>Ga0247781_1000374_pt1 | contig 13701 bp, 9 predicted proteins | sample UWRJL184509B5_FD_179922 | JGI IMG/M metagenome (GOLD analysis project Ga0247781, IMG submission 179922) | Plant litter microbial communities from Arlington Agricultural Research Station in Wisconsin, United States - UWRJ-L184-509B-5 | ecosystem: Environmental > Terrestrial > Plant litter >...
GATGTAGTCAGTTCAGCTGGTGTGAGTCACTATTGCCACCGCCATTGCCACCAGCCACAACTATAATAATGGCTCTCTGGCTTCGCCAGAGAACTAAGAAGCAATAGAATGACACAGTTGCGATCCAGAGTACAGTGCATCTGACAGTTTTTTTTAACCTAACTGGGAAAATTAGAGTAATAATTTAATAATTTTTCATTATAAGCTTATATAATCAAATGATATGTTTTAATATGCATCATATGATGTAGAATCCGATTTTCACATTGTTCTCAGGGTTAGGGTTAAGTAAAGGGAGATATTCAGGTTTGAAGTAAAAAAATCTTGACTTTTACAGTTATTATTTTAGTTTATAATATAGAAAAGGGTGGTATTATGTGTAGATTTTAACTGTAATTCTTAATCTAAAGCCTGATTTGGAATAGCTATTAAAACTAGAGAGATATTTAAGTTTATGTTAATGTTATTATTATTATTTAGGTTTAAATAGTCATATCTTTGTTATTATAAGCTGTACAGTAAAAAGAGTTCTAGCTCTATATTCTACATAATGAATTATATAAGAAACGCAATTATTACTTCTTACTATGCTACTTATTGACAGGTTATTATTATAATAACTATTATTATCTAACTTTAAACATTAATATCTTTCTCAATTTAAGCAGTATGGTAAACTGATTCCAGTTCTGGATTCTACGTAATAAGTTATATAATAAACGGAAGTAATAGAACTTATTATATTACTTATTAACTAGTTATTATTTTAATAATTATTATTATTCGACTTTAAATAGTAATATCTTTCTTATTATAACTTTTATAGTAAAACGAATTTCAGTTCTGAATTCTAGGTAAAAACTTATGTATAAAACCACCTTCTTTGATTAGATTTAGCCTTGTTTTTATTTCCGAATACCCATTTGTTTAATTTTTTCAAACGCTAATAACTCCTGAACCATAACCCTAACCCTGAATCTGACTTCAGATTTGGACTCCTGGTCACGTGACGTATCTGGAAACATATCATATCACGTGATTTGGGGCCCGAGTAGGGGCCCGAGCGGAGGGGCCCGAGCAGACCCACTTTTGATAGTGAACCGACCAGTCCTAGGTCGAGTTGAATTTTCTTATCAGTTTTGACTGAATTTCCCATAGTAATTTTTTTTTAAACCACACTTACAACAAATTGTCCTCCGGACAGGATTAAATGTTTTTAAGTAATTAGTAATATATTCTTTATTAAATAGTTTATTAAGCTTTATATCTTAAAGAGTTAAGAATTACTATTTATATTAATATAATATTTCGATCGATAGGAGACTGCTTTAAAGAGACTGTATTATCGGATAGAGTTATTAAAGTTATTAAGATTAACGTTTCTTTAGTAAAGGCTTTTAATGTTTTGGTAAGAAATTTTAATAAAACTTATTAATACGTTTAACGGCTGTAAAAGCTTCCCTTTTATAACTTAATTATAATGTTAGTTCGATTAGAAGAAGACTAGTATTTTAAGTTTAATAATACTATTCCTTCGTCGTAAAGGTACCTTACCGTTAGTCCAATTACTTAAGTAATGTATTATTTTCCATTTTACTTATTAAGAAGAACTCTTGTACTAAAGCAGACTGTTAAGATTATTACTGTAACGTTCTTAACTAATTTTAAGATCGTAAAGCTAACAGTATTTTCGTTTTAAAATTAAGTAGTTAACGTTAAGTTAGATTTAAGCTGCAGTTAAGTAATAGCTGTAAGGTTCTTTAGTATTTAGTTTTAATTTCTTAAATTTATTCAATCGGAAGAACGACGTTATTAAAGGACTTTAACAGTAAAGAATAAGACGTATTTCAGTATTAGTAACACGTAACCACTTTTAATATTTAACTGTAATTTTATAATTTTGTTAAATTCTTAGCTTAATAGAATCTTCTTAAATGTTAAGAACGTACTTTACCTATTTTTAAAGGATTAAACCAGTTCGATTGGAGAAGGTAGTAATAAAGTACGCCGTTATAATAAGTAAGTATTAAAGATCTAAACATTTTATTATTATTATTATTAGTAGTGGCTGTGTAAGGCTAAACTTGTAACGCTGTAATTTTAATAAGATATTAAGTATTACTTAATATTAATGTTTACTTTAATTAACAACATTTTAGTTATATTTAAGGAGCTTTTAAACCAGTTTAGCCTAGCTGCTAAGCAGCTCCCTAATAAAGCCCGTATTTAAACTAGTATAATAGCGTAACAGGGAAGAAACTATAAAATGAACTACACTTACAGAACGTTATTATCGGCTTGAAAGGCCGACCCCTAGATTACTAATCTTCCAATCAGAGGGATATAAATGTAACTGACATAGAAAAACAGATACGTACCTAATATAGAATAAAACCTAGTATATAATAATGTTTAGTATAGAACGGAACTTAATATGGAATAATAAAGGAAACACAACTGTAGATCAGGCTATCTTCTTTCGATCGAAGGGCTAGAATGTTACTGGGCTTTTATGAGAGGTCTTCGTGGTGAAAAATCGTCGAATCGATTGTTGATTAAAAGAAGCATGGTTTAAAGAACTGCGCGGCGTGGCCCCTTTTTGACAGTAGCACGCGTTAGAGAACGCATCGCTATGTACATAAACGGTTACAGTAATATTACACACAGAGCCTAAAAAGAACGATAGGGTCAACCTAAACAAACGCTCCAAGTCAATATAAAGGGAGTACTGCGTTAGTATTAGCCTTTTGTTTCTAACTGTCGTTTAAACAGCCGATTATTAATAATAATAGCTTCAGCAGCATACTAATCGAAATCAAACATATATTGATCCTTTTTACAGAGCTTATCCTTTACGTTATCCTTTAGTTCCCTGTAGAACCGATACTTTAAGGTAGATTTATCTCAATTAACTTGATATCGGTTACAGTTAAAAGTAAATAAGTATGCAGCTATTAAAGATTATTAAACCTCAGGAACCCACAGGGCTGTAGTACAGCGGCTGTGGCTCAGAGGAAGAAGTGCCGTACTGGTCCAAGCCGTACTACAGTGCCGTAGGCACTGTAGGAAGCAAACGAAGGCCTGAATTACAGGGCAGTGCCACTGTAAATAAGGGTGTTGCAGCGAATATTAACGCTGGAAACAAGAGGATCCAAAAGGCAGTGCCTTGTACAATGACTAGAATGGAGTGGAATTGCTTACTTAGCTAGAATTAGATACAAGAGAGGAGAGGGCCTGTTATAGGCTGTGGGAGGCTCTGGAAGAATTCCAGAGCCCTCCGTAAAGTGGAACTAACTAATACAATAGTAGAATAGTACTGTTCTGAACCATTCTACGTGGTTCTGTTGATGTAGTGGCTGACGTGGCCACTGTGATGTTCTAGTTGATTCTGTGGGGCAGTAGCCCCACTGGATTCAGGGGTTTCTACCTCCTTGAAGTCCAGAAGGTTCGGAGTAGTCCAGGGGCTCCAAGGGGCCCTGGAGTGGGTTGGAATCTTCTGGAACCCTCTGGTGTTCCAGAAGATTCGGCTGGTAGTTTCGGGGTACGCAACCACATTACAGGGTACCCGGTACAGGGTACTCAGTGGCTAGAAAAATTAACAAAGATAACTATATTAACTTCTGTAAACAGTCTTTAACTTACTTTTGCTTATTCTAAACTTTATATATCTTAATAATATCGGTCTCGGAGTTAACCTATCCCTTATCTACGTTAAAGACTTTAACAGTAATGGTTCTTCATTTAGTTAGTATTAAGTTTGAATAATCTTTAACGATTACTGAAAACTATAAGTCAGGGTCTCTGTTAAGCTAGCTTACAGCGTAAAGAACCTTCCGTTTTATTATAATAATGACCTAAAGCTAAAATTTACGCTTTGTATAAGTAAGCTAAGTAGATAACTTAAAGCTCTTACTAGTGAACTTAGGTAGTTAACCTGTTTTAAGATTCTGTAATTATTATTAAAGAGTTAACGCCTTTTAAATCTTATAATTATAGTTTTACTATAAGTCTTAAAGGCTTCTAATAGTTCCTTATAAGACAGCTCTCCTTTATCTTCTGTTTCGGTTCTGGTAGTAGTTATATTAAGTAACGGGACATTATTATCCCTAACTTGATTGTTATTTCCCTTAAAGGGGTTTAGAGGAGGAGGTAGTGTAGATATAGTAAGGGGGGGGGGAAAGGTGTCTAGGAGTTTAACAAATAGCGCTTAGAACTGTATCGCTAATATTATATTACAACTTACACCTAATATAGGCTTTAAGAGGATTAGTGCAGGTTAAGATAAAGCGTATAGCAAGACGCTAAAGACTAAGTAAGTGTTCCGAAGACAGCTTATTAAACTAGCACTCCTAAATAGGGGTTTAATGTTACTATAAGTCGCTGTCACTATAATGCACAAAGGTAAGTCTGAATAGTAAGATATAAATGAATGATTAAATATTAATGTGAGGAATTAGAAGTCTCTTACAGCTATTATAATTATGATAATAACTATCTATACTAGCTAACTAATAGGTACTTTATACCTTGCTTATAGTATTATAAGTGCTTGTGGGATAAGCACTTTATGTCGTGCGAGTGTTCTACTCGTAAGGTTTCTCCTACTTGCAGTGTAAGCACTTAGCATACTGTAAGCAGAACCTTATTAGTCCTAAGAGCTTTAAGTCTTTACACCCCTAGCATAGTGCGCAGCGCTGTGTATACTACCTTCCTGCACTGTTTCTTCTGCGGGGGATCTGTCGGGCCGCGCCGGTCTAGATAACGGTCTGTAAGGTTGTTACAAAACCACTATAGAAACGTTATATCTAAATGGCTAAACCTTTAATTCAGCTTATATTAATTTGTAAGTACTTAAGCTGTATATCCGCATTGATATTTAGTATTGTTATGTCTAGCATACTATACTTATCGTTTTCTAAAGCGTAGCAAGAGAGGCTTCAAGTATCATTTATTATTTGTTTTTATTTCTTTTTAGCTAGAACTAACTTTCTATCAGCTTAGGTAGGCAGCGACGCAAGGAGATGTAAAGAAGTGAATGTAGATTCAAAGATAGAAATTGTTGTATTGATGGGATCTAGGCTGGAAAACTTAGGCATCGTGTCCTTTAGATATATAATATTTATTACGTTTATACTACTAAATATTCATTTTAATAAATTCTTAGACCGTCTTAAATTAGTGTATTAAGTTAATGCTTTAAATATTAGACCTTGGGACCCATTTTCAGACAGTAGTGAGGTTAAAACTTAACTAAGGCAAACATATATAAAGACTGAAAGTGGGCTACAAATTAAAGTTGTTCTCCACTACATATTCATTTCGCTCTTATTAAATCCATAATAGTATGGTCTTGGTCTAAGTGTCTTGTCACCTCAACAGGGATAGTGGTCGCCTCCTAAGTCTTATAAAGTCTTTAGGTATGGTGCGTATACAGAATAAGCGAGTGCTGCAAATGATCTATGTAAAATAGGTTAGTAAATGCCTTTTTTTCCCTTGCCTAGATGTTGACCTTACGTCACGGTTACAGATTTTGGCCCATCTTCCTTGCCTAGATATTGGCTGTAATTGTCAGAAGCACCGCACTCTGGATTTTGTGGAATTGAAGGGGGTTGCAACTGTGTGATTGTATTGCTTGTGTTCTTGGCTCTGGCTGGAAGCCAGAGGCTTCTTTATGGACTATTCTGCAGGATTCAGGCTTCGTCACTCCAGTGGCTGAGGCTCACTGGCGTTCTGGCAGTGCCAGGCATCCAGTCAGCTCCGCTGACTTGATGCCCAGGGCCTCTGAACCCCCTTCTTTCTGACAGTAATGTGAGACAAATCTGGGCTTGCAAAATTTCCATTTTCGTACCTCGCCCACCTGAAATTGCCCACCCCAGCTCAGGGTTTCTAGAATGCTGCATGCAGACCTCCTATTCGATGTGCCTCCCTATACCTGAACCTAGAAATCCAGATCAAACTTGAACTTTAGCAAATTCTTCTCCACAATCTTGTCCTTTAGTCCTTCCAGCTCAACCATATCCCAGTTTGCCGAGATATACCGGCCGTTGAGCCAAGTCCTCTTTTCCGCCGTCAACCACACCATGGTATCACCGGCGAGTTCCGGCGTATCTACGAGCAACTTCCTGAATGAGCCAGGTAGCCCCTGCGCGAGGTCCGTCGACACCCCGCCCGGGTGATAATGGAAGCTGCACACCCCCTGATCCCCGTATTGAAGATTAAGAAACTGGCAAAATCTCGCCATGGCAAACTTCGTAATGGTGTATGCTCCGGCGCACGCCGCGCCCAGGGATGCCGCTGAGCCCATAATGGGTACTATCCTGAGACCACCCTCGAGCATTAGTGGCAGTAGCGCTTTAGTCACGCGGTACACGCCGGTAAGATTGACGTCAATGGTTTTGACATATTCCTCGGTGGGTTGATCTAGAAGAGAAGCTTCGGGTCCCATAAAGCCGGCGTTGTTGACAAGTATATCGAGCCTGCCGACTTTTTCGCGCACTTCGGCAGCCGCGGCATCGACCGAGGCTTGCGATGTCACATCAAGCGTGAGATGGACAATTGTGGGGATAGGTCGACCCACTGCGGCGGCAGCATCAAGTATAGCGGCTTCGGTTTCGGAGGCACCTGTTCGGGAGGTAATGATGATGGGGGAGGCACCAGCCTTTGTGTCTAGGGTACCTAAGCGAAGAGCTGGAGGGTCAGGGGTCGAGCCTACATGAGATGGCGGTTGCACGCCCAATGCCTTTGTTCGCAGCAGTGATAAGAATTGATTTGCCAACCAGCGTGTTGATGTTGGCTGGGTTAATGGCGGGATAAGTGTCGCTGTGGGAAGTCGGGGTCAATGCCCAAGCTACAGTTTCTAAGCAAGTGCCAAGTTCGAGCCGAGGAGATCAGAATTTACCGTTGGGGTTAATACCATCCTCTGCCATTAGATCGGTGGTGAAACACTTGAGTGTAAGTTTGCTGGGTAAGGTTCCTCGGATGCGTGGTTTCCGACACACTCGAGATGGAAGAATTGCTGTCTGAAGGGTCCAGAAGGCCATAATATTAGGCTCCCCGTTGAAAATAGGGATCTAAGAGGTGCATATATCAGGTTCCTGCCGCCGATCCGAAGCGGATGAAGCAAGGCTCCCTCACAATGCGCCTCTCCTTCATGGCTCTTTGCCGGCAGGAAGTGACGGAAGAACATCCTATGCAGCGGTGATTGGTAGATAGAGGGTAAGCGCAGAAAGGCAGGGGGCACAGACGAAGTCTAATTGGAAACTAGAGTGGGGAAAAGATAAGTGCTACACACCTGCATGTAGTTTGGTGGGATGAAGGTGGGATTCGTGGGACAGTGTAGAGGGGAAAGAGATGAAAATGCGGTATCCAATCGGCATATCTGCAAGCCATAATCGGGCACCTCAAATTCAATAATTTCAAAAGAAATACCAGTAGAATTGTTATTCCCGGCCTCCTTCCTTCTTCGGCTGAGCGAGCTTATCTTGGAAGGTGGGAAAGGTCGTTGGTCCCCATATTAGGGAAGTCGAGATGGCCAAAACTTCATTCAGTCTATCAATCTCAGACGCCCACTCCTTCCTCTAATGGGCTGCTCTTTCGCCATCTGACTGCTTAACTTCCCGAACAACCTTCTTCGTCGGCTACCGCTCGAAGCGCCGACTGAGACATCCCTGTAGGCAGATGGGGACAAAACATAATACCTGAGGACTCCCCCAAGCCTCAAAGCCATTGCGAAGTTGACACATCCGAGTAACTCCGATCCTCAGGTTTCTGCCGTTCTAGGGAAGATACAATCGCCGCTTCCTTACCAGTAGTGCCCACCGTGAGCTTCGCGAAGGCTAGCCGCCCTATCTTAAGACCCGGCACCGATGCATTACCGTCTTGACTCACTCTCCCGCTCGCCCAGTACCTAAAAACTCTACTTCTCGCCCATTCTCACGCAATAATCTCAAAGTTGCAGCTCACAAACATCAAGAACCTCAATATCAGCATGTGCCAATCGGCTCACGTCTTAATAGCAGAGCTGAATGATTCCTGCGCTTGCGTGAAGATCCTTGACATGTTCTGGAGCGCCCGCCCAGAATGACTAGGGAGGCCTAAACCTCGTCCCAGACCTTAACATGTCGGGCTCAGCCCCTCCTGGTCTGTGCTTCCTTGGGTGGTCATGACCTGGGGTCGTGACACAGATACATTAAAAGAATACAAAACGATTTCCCTGCTATTAACCGTAAGCTTTTATAGTTTAACAGATTAAGGATTTTTATAGAGCAAGAAATATATTACTGTATGAGTAGATAAAAGGTATATGTTTATCGCCAAAGTTAATTAATAAAGCTGGCTTTTCAAACTAATTACACTAGTAGCGTATTTAATAACTAACAGGAATGCCGGAGGAGAGCAGGAATTCTGACGTACTACGCCACATCTTCAAGGCGTCGTTGCTGATCAAGCGCCGCAGGCTCGCTACGACGGTGGGAACGAGGCTTGCGCTCGTACGAAGCCATTGCCCGGAATCGAAGACTGGTATCCGAGAATGTTGGCTTCTAGGGGACAGAGAGCGGGAGCGCAGTTGGCATTCCCCCCAAAGGAGATCAGAGCGCCGGGTAGCCGGCCCGTGGTTCCGCCTGGCAGCGCGAAGGACAGAAAAAATGAATGCAGAGAAGTGAAACTAGTTTCCGTGAAATCTGCTGAGATAGGTAAACAAGCAGGTGGACATTGGCTAACATATATCCAACCAATCTGCACCCTCCTGGACGGGAGCTTAGCTGACGCAATGGTACTCTGTTCTTTGATGTAATCGAGGACTTTAGTCCGGATTGGACACCGCATATTTATTGGGAGGGGCCTCTCATATCCCTCATAACCCCAACATGATGAGATACGTAGCCTGCACAGGCGCAACCACGGTCTCGTAAAACTCGCGACGAAAGTCGGGATATTCAAACTCCATTGTGCTTCCACTGCCGCCGCGAAAAACAAACTTCACGCAGAGCTCGACAGCGTCGCCATATCCGTTTCCGATCAGACTACGAACCTCATCCAGCATACTCACCGCTGTACTGTAATCTTCCAGTGGTGCGACTGAGTCAGGCGACGGGCCCAGATTGCTTGATAATTTGAGCCCCGAGAGAGGTTTATTGATGCAGAGTTCGATCAGGAGGATACCTAGTTCGAAGATGAGCTTGTTGGGGATGAGGTGACTGAAGTCGGCCGTGGTTGTGTTCTTTGTTGTTGTTATTTGTTGAGGTGGTGATTCCATTGCGGAAGGCAAGAGGCAGGAGATGCAGGGGTGACGGGACAAAACGTCTCGTCCGGCGTCGGTCTTCTCGATAAGGATCTTTGCTTGCTTTCTTCTCCATTGTTCGCGTAACCACGGGCTTCCACTCAGATGGAGGACTGACCAGCAGAGTGCCGCAGCGATGCCATACCGCTGCTGCGCTGATAGTGCCAGGCGTGACTGGCTTTTCCCTTCCAACTGCTGGCTTGCGATGAGCGATTTCAGCTCCAGCGGCTTGGCCACTCGGGGGACCTCCGTGCCGTCCACGATGTGGTTGAGCAAAAAGATATGAGGCGTCTCGCTCTTGCTGTCCGGGTCGCGCAGCAGTCCAGTCAACGTCCACGCGTCACATTGCCGCCTAACTTGAGCACATAGACCGCGTATCTCACTAAGCGCTGGTGTAACAACGCTTGTAGTCAGGGCCTTGTCGCTAACAATCCGACAGCTTGTGGTAGGTGTGCAGATGCTTGAATCAGAGGATGATGTGAAGAGGTTGATGCTGGTGAGCTTCGATCGTATGAACGATGTTGGCGATGGACTCCTGGGAGGCTCTCCCGGAGGCGCCAATAGCTGGCCTGTAAGCCCCGTGGGTGCCACCGCCTTGGAGATCACTTGGAATTTCCTCCAGCAACTCGGTGACTGACCGTGAGCCGGCCCATCTTGATATGGCATCGCGATTTGTACCATCCTTTTTAAATCAGACTCGCATGCTGCCCAGTTAAGCTCGACCGTGACTTCATGGGGTGGCCCACATTTGCAGTCTATGCCAAAGTTAAGGGCCCAATGCAGTGCCTTCATCCACTCTCTTATAAGGTTACACTTCTTAGGATCGAACCGCTGCCGTAGCTGCTGCACTGTGCGACTGGCCCCGCCCGCTGCAATTTCCGGCTTCTCAAGGCACCTGCGAAGGTCGCCATTTCGCTTTCTTAAGGCATCGACTAGCTTCTCACGCTTATTCGAGCTGAAGCTCCGCCTAACCTTGCGCCATTCCCAGTTCCATCGGGCGGGGGCCTCCTTTGTCCACAGTGGCTAGGGATTCGTTAGCTTCCTAATCACATTCAAGTTTTAAATGGCAGTTTGGTGCCCATTTGATGGGGTTCATAACAACACCTTTTTATTAATGTCGACTCGCAGATCTTTGAGGAGGTCGGCCACGATGTCCTCCATGCGCTCGACGATGACGAGCAACTCGCTGGCAATCTCGGGGTACTCTGTTTCGAAGCAATTCCTCAACTCCCCCATGGACGGCTAGCGTAACCCCACGTTGGCAAATGTCAGTTCCAGCTGCCTCTGTTGCTTTTTCAAGTCGGCCTGAAGCGTCTCCATCGCCCTACGGTAGTCGTGGTATGTCTCCCATGGCTCGGCGTACCTCTCCAAGGCCCAAATGGCGATTGGGATGCCACCAAGTAGAAGTCCTGCGACCTCCGCCATAGATAGTGGTGGTTCGGAGAAGAGAGCGTGCAACTTTGTTGCTGCTCGGTCAGTTCGGGCACCGAGTTTTAATTGAATTGGCAGGACAGATTATCGGAGAGGGGAAGAGATCCTCTGCGTGATTTAGCACCGAGATGGTTTACCCCAAGCAATGCGCCTCTGGGCATCAGGAGAATTTCAGCCCAACATACCCCGCCATTTCTTTCCCTCCAACTGGAAGTGTGAGTGGCCATGTTCCAATAGAAGTGCTTGAAGCGCAGCCATCACGCTCGATAGGGTGCTGTCTCATGCTGTGTCACGAATCCTTTAGGGTTTAGCTCTTGTCCCCACCGGTTATACTTGGGAAAGCTCTCCCAAGTTTCTCCCCACGACAATATTTTCACGTCATCTAAACTCCTGCCAGCACCGCATTCACCGCCAGAGAAGATTGTGCCTGCCTACAGGCAAGGCGAACACTAAACCGTCGAAACATCCGCTATGCCCGAACTCTCTCGCGGGTCTGATCTGACCCTATTCGCAGCTTTCACCCATGACATCAGTGCTTTTGGCAAGTTGTGTGTCGCGTTAGGCCAGGACCTTTTTTTGGCGTCCCGGCTGGGGCATGTTGATCCCACGTCAGTTTCTAATGAATACGGCAGATTGAAAATATGGGGCGATGAAGCGAAGGCAGACCTTCCTGCCCTCGCGAAGGGTTCCTTGGATGATACGCTCCGCCACGATTTCGAACTCCTGGATCTGGTCCTAGGGATCCTGGATCGACTGGCGGGCATCCTGGATGAGAGCATGTGCTTCCCCGCTCTGAGACCAGCTTCGCAACTAAGCTAACACACTACTCTCTCGTCCAGTAACACCGCTTGTGGAGCAAACATTCGACGCGTCTACAAGCCCTGATCAGCAAATTTATGACACCGTTAGCGATGATTCAGACTCGGGCTCTGAGCATGGAGTTAGTGCCGGCCGTGGATCAATAGTACCAAGAACGACCTTCATGGTCCGACAAATCACAGAACAGATCCGTTCCCTCTACAACTTGTCAGCTCTGTTGCGCCGCCCAACAATGTCAAGCAAGTACATCCGCTCCGAGAGAACAAGCTCTCATAAGGGATCTGGATACCGATGTCATACCTTTGCACGAGGCGTACAGCACGATCGACAAGCGACATGTTGCTGAGAAGATGCGACAGTGGCGCGGCCCGAGAGATGGTGCTGACTGTGTTGGAGCCAAAGAACGTGCGGCCGACGTTAAGCAATTCCTTTCTGAACAAGCCTCACTCGCAGGCCTTCAGAAAGAGTGTTGCGAATATGAGGACATTGTGTGGTTACATCAACGGCTCTCAAAGGCAAACACGAAGCGGAGAGAACAGCTCGAATATTGGGTGAAGCATCCTTGCGACCCAAAAAAGTGTAATCCTATTGCGGAAGCGGGTGTCGAGGTTCCCACCAGGCTTCAGCGCCAAATGCCGGCAACCATCATCCCTTCGTCGATCATTTGGCCAATCCCTGCTTCGCCTGGCGCGACTTGCTCATATCTCGTATTTTCATGACGGCATTAGCATCACCCAAGGACTTCAGTGCGGCCTTCTTGCCCCGGGCAAACACCTCAGTCTCATAGGTACGCAAGGCCTCCTGGACATCAATACCCTCCTCCCTAATCCTTAAGAGCCGCGCTACCAATCCGTCCACATTAGCCAACGCTTGATTAAGACCTTGCCCTCCATCTTTACCGCTATCAGTATTCTATCAGGTAGCGATGAAGGAAGTTAACCTACTTGGCAACAAACAATAGGCCGCATCTCCCGCCAAAGTTACTCTCGCCTCGGTTATCCTACGGAACTGTCGGCAAGTACTACAGCTACCTCATGAACACTAAATTTAAGTCCTCTGACATCCACTGCATAGTCGAGCAGAATAGCTCGTTAAAGAAGTCGGACGTCGTCGCAGTCTTCATTCTCGAGATCGCCTCGGACCTTCGCAGCTGACGCCTTTACCTTTCCAGATGTGTACAACCTGAAAGCTGAAAGTCGCAACGTCCGTTCGATCCTTGACATCGGAGACTACCGCACGTCAGTTCCTAGCTTCACAGTACTGCGGCAGAGACCTACTAACGACGATAATTATCCCATCGGGACCAGTATACACGTAACAGATCTCGCTCGGCTCCAGAATAGTATTATAACCTGTACCCAAGGTAGGTAAGACTGCAAGGCAGTACGCCGCGGGGTTATTGACAGTAAGGGAACGAAGGTTGCGTAAAGTCTAGATAGTAACGTTTATCATCTTAAATAGGGTATTCTATAAAGAGCTTAAAAAAGGTATTTATAAGATTATAGACGGAAATATAATATTATTTACGCAATCGTACTGACCTTTCCGCTTCAACCCCAGACCATCATCAAACACCACCATGGTTCTCCCAAGAATTTACAAACAAGCCGCCTTCAAAGGCAGCGGCGAGCCCCTGACGCTCGAAGACGTCCCGCTCCAGCTCCCCGGCGAAGACCAGCTCTTCATCAAAGTCGAAGCCTGCGGCGTCTAGTACCGAATAACCCCCAGGTCAATAAGCCACTCATGAGCCCTATCTGACGGTCCGTTGTTAGCTCCTACGAATGAGCTTTCTGTAAGCGGCTCGTTTTGATATGAGCCGCTTACAAGGGGTGGGTCTGAAATCCATCGTAACTTTCACCCCTGGGGCTGTTTTTAGGGAAGGAGCCCCCCGACGAAAGTTTTACTTTCCTGGACGGCTTATAATCTGACTGGCTTATTTTATGAATACGGTCCGTTGGTCGCCCATAATTTAAACGGTCACTTAATGGCTTATTCACTTGGGATAAACTCGGTACTGTCTGCTTCTCGGATACCTACGCCCAGTACAACGGCATGGGTGGCGGCTAGTCATGCCGACTGGGGCGAGCCTTCTGGAAGACACGTACCCGCACACTGGCACCTAGGCGAACCCATTTGGCGAATCCGCAACGACTTCAAGTACATCAACTTCT
>Ga0247781_1000375_pt1 | contig 13700 bp, 2 predicted proteins | sample UWRJL184509B5_FD_179922 | JGI IMG/M metagenome (GOLD analysis project Ga0247781, IMG submission 179922) | Plant litter microbial communities from Arlington Agricultural Research Station in Wisconsin, United States - UWRJ-L184-509B-5 | ecosystem: Environmental > Terrestrial > Plant litter >...
TGATGCTACTTGCGTAGCGAGAGGGAGCATGAGGGTTGACGGGTTAAATCGAATAAGACAACATTATAAGAGGTATTTAGTAGCAGATGGCTCTGAAACTCCTTAGTGAATCGATTGCCACTATCGCGTTACGGCCATGTAAAGAGAAGAGAGCAAGGTTAGCAGTCATCACCGTCTTATCCATCTCAGGGGGTCTATTTACCCGCTACACCACCACATATACTAAGGTTAGTAATTACCACCATCTTATCTATCTCAAGGAGTCTACTTACCCACTACACTACTAAACACACTAAGGGTAGTGTCATGTTCCAAGGCGTTGCCCTCACCTAACATATGCTAATTGGTGACCTAATTGGGTGGTACCGAAAGCCGCAGCAATTACGCGCCATACCCGAAATGCGGGGAATTAATGGCGGATAGACACGCGACCGGTGAGGAGGTGACGGGTAAATAACCAGAGTTGCCCTTGCTGGTTGCTGGCAATGATGCATTCAATATCCGGCTAGAGATGCGGAGAGCTACGGGCTAGGGGAAATAAAAAGAGTGGTGGCAGATAAACTTTGTCTTCCGTGCTTAACTTCCCGGTACCACGTCTCCACCAAGAACCTAACCCCAGCTGAGCACCACCCGTCGTCGCTACCCGTCGCGATGCGTCTCCTCCCTCTTGGGGTGCTCGCCGCGCTCCTCGGCCACCCGGCCGCCGCCCTCAAGATCGCAGCTAACCTGCAGTGGATCGAGCACACGCCGCTCCCCTACACCAACAACAACCTATACGCCGCGGGCCCCGACCGCCCCGTCTTGGCGGACGGCGGTGTCGTCTCGCTCTCGGACGAGTCGGACACCATCATCGGCGCCAACTCGGAGACGCAGGGGCTCAAGCAGTACGCCACGCACAAGAACTACCGGCTGATCTACGTGCTCGTCGAGGTCACCTACCGGCTAGTGGCGAGCCGCGCGTCGGGCGTGCACAAGCTGCCGGACCTCAAGGGCAAGAAGATCGGGACCTTTAATGGCACCAGCGCCGAGGTGTTTGTGCGCGCGCTGCTCTCCGACGCGGGGCTCGAGGATGGCGATTACACACTCGTCAACACCCTCGTCAACGGTAGCATGTGCATGCGCGCGCCGTGCGGGCCGGGCACGCTGCCGGCCATGCTCAAGCGGCGCGAGATCGACGCGTTCGGGTGCTGGGAGACGGCGCCGGAGCTGGCGATCGAGGATATGGGCGAGGCCGAGGTCAGCGTGTTCAAGAACGCGACCCTATTCCGCGAGGTCTTCAGCCTGTACGCAACCGCCGAGGCGCTGGGAGACACCAAGAAGCGGGCCCAGATCGTGCGCTACATCAAGAGCGTCAACGAGACGCTGGAGCTGTTCAAGAAGGCCCCCGACAAAGTCCTGCCGTTTGTGAGCAAGACCATCAACGTCCCCGAGACGGTGCTTGGGAAGGTGTGGAAGGACCACGTCTGGGGCCCTGGGAGCCTGGGCAAGGACCTGATTGACTTCCTGGAGATGGAGGAAAAGTACTTGAGCAGGATGGACAGCAGAACCGCCGCGTCGCGGGCAGACCTCGAGAAGTTTGTGGACGCAAGCGTGTACGAGGAGGCACTGAAGCTCTGAGCGGAGACAACAAGTAGGTGTAGCGCTACGGATGCAATGTGGAACATTGACGTCATAATCTATATACACACCTAAACCCTGCTGCCTCATTACTCGTCCTCCTCGTCCGTCTCTTCGCCGCCTCGTCCCTGAGTTCCGATGATCTTTTGTAATGGCAATGAGCCCCCAGTCCCCAGTCACCATCATCGGGATGGTTGCTGCCGGGAAGAGGTGGGACATTCTTGGGGAATCATATATTGTGCTACGTCTCTGATCTTGCGTCAATTTACTCCCGGCCCAACGTTGCTTCACGAGACGTTGTCGATCGCAGCATCGGAAGTATTCAGAGCGAAGCCGTACGAGGTTTGCTCTATCTCGCGCAAATTGTCTTCCTTTTAGTGGTCGGCCATCTTGATCCTTATCTCGATACCAACCCCAACCTCAACAACAGCCCATTGTTGTACCCTAAAGTTGCTGTCAGCAATTTCCATGTTCGTGCGTGGTCCTGAGCCGCTCCTGAGCTAGGGTGAGCTATGTGTGAGCCTAGCTTGCACAGCCGTGTGGCCTAATTTTAGACCCTGGACTAAAGTTGCCATCTGGAGATTCCAGTACGTTCCTTGGTTTTATATTAACTATATTAAGTAAGGTACAGCCACGTGAGCAGTAACGTTATATAATATGATTCGTTTAACGTGTATTACAGCCTGGGCGTTTAATCTTATCCTGTCCCGAGGACAATGTTAAGAGGGTCTTCAAAAATAAATTACTATGGGAAATTAATAAGAAAAATCAACTCGAGCTGGGACTAACGTAATCTACAGGGTTTCCGGCCACCCAGGCTTTCCGGCCACCTATTTGGGGTTAGCTTCAGCCACCAAATAAGTTGGGTGACCAGCTTTTTGACCGCCCCCCCTTTCGACCACAAAACCCACCAAAACCACTAGATTCCACAACATCACCATTCAACCACCACTACACCAAAACTAATGCAACCTCACGTATGGTTTTATAACACTGTTATAGACATACTGTAAGCTTTTTAACTTTACAGTATTTTTATTACAGCTGTAATAAAAATAATACGTTTTTACATATTAATTTAACCTTTATATATCTCTACCATTTTATTATATAAAGTTTTAATATTAATTTAATATATAATATAGATATAATATACCTTAAAGTTAAATTTATAAAAAATATTTTTTATAAAGTGGTTAAATAATAACTGTTTTAATTTCCGATCTTTCTTTACAGCTATAACCCTTAGGGTTATAGTAGGAGTTTCTTCTACCTTTTCCAATCCTAATTATTATAACCACTTAATGAGATGTGTATTTTTAGTATTTAATTCTAGCATCTTATATAGGTAAATTACTTACTTAATTTATATTAAATTTTTATTACGTAAGATAGTAGAGATATAAAAGGGTTATATTAGTATGTAAAAACGTATTGTTTTTATAACAGCTGTAATAAAAATACTGTAAAGTTGAAAAGCTCACAGTATGTTTATAACAGTGTTATAAAACCATACGTGAAGCTGTATTAGTTTTAGTGTAGTGGTGGTTAAATGGTGATGTTGTGGAATCTAGTGGTTTTGGTGGGTTTTTGTGACGACCCTGCAGGCCGTCACTTGGGCCGGAGCGGCCTGACGAATCCCCCGCACAAGGAACAGTGCAGGAAGATAGTACGCACGGTATTGTGCACTGGGCCAGGGGTGTAAAGACCTAAAGCCCCTACGACTAACTAGCAGTTGCTCAGTCTTAGTAAGAGTGCTCACCTACTGAGCATCTGTGAGACCTTTAAGTAAGAGGTGCTTAATGGCAGGGTACTTAGTCCTTCACTAAGTAATAGGCTATTAAGTAAGGTATAAGGTACTTCTGGCTGGTTAATATAAATAGTTATAGTTATGCCCATAACTACCGTGAGGGACTCTAGTTCCTTACACTAATATTCAATTATTCATTTATGTCTTACTATTCAGACTTACCTCTGTGTATTATAATGACAGCGACCTATAGTGACATTAAACCCCCCGTTTAAGAGTGCTAGTTTAATAAACCGTCTTTAGAACGCCCCCTACCTGTTAGCGTCCTACTATACATTCTGTCTTAACCTGCACTAGTCCTTTTAAGGCCTATATTAGGTATAGGTTATAATACGATATTAACGTCCAGTTCTAAACGTTATTTGTTAAATTCCCAGATATTACCTCTCTCCTATTAATATATTAACTTCCGGAAAAGGTAAGGAGATTAAGGAGGTGTAAGCTTAACCTTAACTCCTTACTATTAACAAATTAGCTGTATACTTTAAAGATTTAAACTTTAATTAGTAGGGATTAGTTAAGGAACTTAACAAAGCCTTCCCTAAAGATATTAAAAGTCGTATCAGTTTTATTAAGAAACTTTAAGCCTAACTTAACATTATTAAACTGGAAAATAATAACCTTAAAGGCTTATAAAAGAAATAAGTAAAGCTCCCCCCATTATCGTACTTTAAGGGAGACTCTATGTAATTAAAGTCCTGGATAGCCTAGCTTTAAAGTTACGTCACCTATTATAATAAGCAGTTCTTTGAAAAAGAAGGAAAGGTTAGGTTTACTAAAGCCTTACTAAATAGAGTAGCCGCTTACTAGTACAAACCTTATATAAAGATAATTAATAACCTCTTTATAAACAGAGTATAAAAGGAAGCCCCTAAGACTTAGGCTCTTTTTAACAACTTTAACGTGTTTATTAACTAACTTTAAACTGAGTTTAAAGAACTAGACGCCCCCAGGCAGGCTAAGTAACGCCTTATAACCCTAAAGTAGACGTCCTTAATCCTTAAGTTCTCTATACGCTTTAAACTAGAAGTAGTAAAGACTAAACTTAACTAAGAGGCCTTGGTAATGCTGTTCTAAAGCGGTCTAAAGGAGTATGTTATTAGAGACCTTTATTAAAAGGACTGTCTGGACCGTCTTTAAGAGTTAGTTAAGATAGCTATTAAGGCTGATAACTGGTATTATAATCACTATTATTAAAAGAACTTTTAAAAGGAACAAACCCCTTATTAACTAGGTAAACCTAAGAAGGGGAACTAGTTAACTGTAACAGGTCACTATCCCAGGTTAATGGATATTAATATAGTAAACCGTTAGAATTAACTTAACTGTAATAAGCCTTAACAATAACAGTAATAAAAGCAGCTTAAGGACCTATTACAGGTTTAATGTTTTAACTGTAATAAGAAAGGTTATATAATATAGTAATACCTGTTATTAAAGTAAGTTAGTTAGAAACCTGTTTTAAAAGGAGGAAAACATATTAGGTTTAATTTAAAAGATATTTATATTAAGATAGTAAGTAATAAAGAGGACTGTACCTGGATAGATAAATGTAACTTAGGAGATAAGGAAAAAGAAGAGGAAGAACCTTAGGACATAGTATACTTAGTCTTTAAGGGTGTTTTAAAAGAGTTAACTATAAAGGTGCAGGTTATAAAAGACCGACTTTAAGGTGGAAACTTAGAACCATTAGAGGTGTAGGTTATAAAAGACCGACTTTAGGAAGAAATGTTCCAGTTAACTGTTACAGGCTTTAAAAACCTTACTTTATAAGCCTAGGAATTAAGGAAGTCTAGGAAGGACCCTGACTTAAAAATTACCAGGATGGTGGAAGGAGTTAAAGAACTAGCCCTTTAGGCCACTTAAACGGTAAAATAAACCTTAAAAGGTGAGAAAGAATAAGTTAAGAGAATTAAATTAGAGAAACAGAAGTTCTTCTTAACAGTACCCTTTAAGACCCTTAAATACTTTAAGTACATTAAATAAATTAACACCTTTACCTTTTTAAAAAAAGGATAACTTAAATGGCTGCTTTATATTAAAGCTGGTATACCTTAAACTGATACCTTAAGGGTCCCCTAAGAAGGTATAAAGTAAGCATATTAAAGGAGGGTTTAAGAACTAAAGGAAAAGCATTAAAAGTTAGTAAACGAAATAGAGGACTTATAAGTTAAAGGCCTTACTGTGACGTTTAAAGATAAAGTAGTAAAGATTAGGTTAAAACTTTATAATAGAGTTCGCTTTACTAATTAACTTAAACATTAACTTATTAAAGAAGACTACTTTATAAAAGAATAAGCTGGGTTACTGTTACTTAAGTTTTAGGAAAAGGTTTGGGAGAAGTAATGTATATAGAGGTAAGTGGAAAAAGAGAAAAAACAAGGCGTTACTCCTCCCGTTCTATACTTTATAACTGTAGCACCTACAGTTAACGTCAATTACCTTAATTATAAGGATATACTGTAGATTAATTATATATACGACGACTGTACTCTTAACTGGTATTATAGATTTAAGGCCTTTTATAACCACTTCCCTAATATATAAAGATAAGATTACGCTGTTATAAGGATAAAGTTAAAACCAGCTTACTATTAAGTCTTTTACTCCTTAGTAAGGAAGTCTAGTAATAAGTGGAAGGTTACTGTGGTTAACTAGGCCCTTATTATGTGTTGGTAAGGAGGGGTACTTAATAACTACCTAGTTATAACGTGTTTATTACATCTTAGTGGAAAAGTTAGGGAATGGTAAAAGTGGGAAGATTATTAATAGATTTAAGAGTAAAAGGATATTACTATGATTTAAGCCTGTAAAGTGTACTATTAACTTATTAAGGACTTTAGGAACATTATACTGTTTAAAGTTAACTGGACGTTAAGGTGTGAAAACCTAAGAAAGGTTAATTGCTAGGTTTATTAAAGTTGCTTGTTTTTCTAAAAGGAATTAGGAAAAGGTTATAGGCCCTTTAAAAGGGCTGGAAATTAGTAGTTTACTAGTTAGTAAAAACCTTAAGAAGAAGGAGAGGCACTTAAAGGTTAGGCTAAATAAGACCTTAAGGATAGATAATTATTATAACTTAAATGTTAAAGGAGTATAAGTATTATTCTGTTAATGTTAACTTAATAGACGGAAGAGGGAGGCCGTTTAAGGTAAGAGTAGTGATTAATAGCAGGAGTGCTTTTAACTTAATACACTCCTTACTAGTTAACTGAAGGAAACTCCTTAACGAAGAGTATAAAGAGGCTATTCCTATATAAAATAGAGAAGGAGGCCTGTATTAGTATAATAACGGTAAAGTTACCTATTACTTGCTACTCTTAATTAAAGTGGACAGGGATAAATAATAAGTGGACTTTAATATTACACCAGTTATAAGTTATAACATAATCTTAGGTTTACCCTGGCTGGAAAAGTATAACCTTATGATTAATTAAAGGAGTGGCTACTTTACCTTTAGTGAGTCCCTTAACTGTAGTTACTGTTTAGAGAGAGCTAAAAAGGCATTAAACTGTTCTAGAGATATATAAAGTACTTAAAAACATATTAAACCCTTAAAACTAAACACGGTTTAAGTTAGGTTTACTAAAATGGTTAAAGGATTAAAAGGTCTACTGTATTACCTAAATAACGATTTAAAAGGTGGAAAGAAGTAAGAAGCCGATTTATAAATAAGTGAAGAAGTTAACTTATTTAAGGTACTTATTAAATATAGGAAGTTCACCTTATTTTAAAAGAAGATATTATAACTATCAGACCACAGACTATAAGACTATAAAATCAAGTTAAAACCGGGAGCAAGGGAGTATGTTAATGAAAATCTAAAGAACAGATTTATTATAGAATCTTAATCCCCAGCAGGGTACCTAATACTATTCATCCTAAGGAAGGGAGACGGTAAGTTACGTATAGTTATTAATTACTAAACGTTAAACGAAAATATAATTAAGAACTGTTACTTATTACCACTTATTATGGAAATGTGAGAACGGATTATTAAAGTAAACTGGTTCTCTAGCTTTAATTTCCCCATAGGGTTTAATTACATTAAAATAAAGGAAAAGGACAAATATAAGACGGCCTTTCAGACTTATAACAGGTATTACTAATACTATATCATGTTAATAAGATTAATAAACACCCTTACAACCTTTTAAAGCTTTATTAACAGTATTCTCCACCCCTTCCTTAATAAGTTTATCTTTATATATTTAAACGATGTTTTAATTTACTTTAAAACTTTAAAAGAACATTAAAAACATATATGACAGGTTCTAACAGCTTTTAAAAAAGTGAAACTAACAGTAAACCTAAAGAAAAGCCACTTCCACATTTAGGAACTAAACTATTTAAGGTTTAAAATAACCCTTAAAAAGCTTAAAATGTAAGTGGAGAAGATAAAGGTAATTAAGGATTAACTTACTTTAAAGAATTAGAAAGAATTATAAGCTTTTATCAGCTTTATAAACTTTTACTACTGTTTTATTAGGTACTTTATAAAAGTTGTAAAACCACTTTATAAACTTACAGGTAAGGGAAAGCCGTTTAAATAGACTAATAGATAGTAAAAGGCGTTTAAAAACCTTAAACACGCCTTTATTATAACACCAGTCTTAACCCTTCCTGATTTCTTAAAGCCATTCTAAGTCAAGACAGACTCTTTAAAATTTACAATTAGTGGAGAACTTAACTAAGTCCAGGATAATAAGAAACGTTACCTAGTTACCTTCTTATTAAAAGGGATCTACAGCCTAGCCTTATAATATCTAATTTATAATAAGGAACTGATAGCGATTATTTAATGCTTTACTAAGTAGGTACTGTATCTAAACGGTACGGAAGAACTGGTTTAAGTCTTTTTAGACTATAATAATCTCTAGTACTTCCTAACGAAGGAACTTAATCCACAGTAAGTATAATAAGTAGAATTAATAACCCTATTCCACTTCCAGATCCATTATGTTAAAGGAAAAGATAATAGGTGAGCTAATACTTTTAATCAGAGACAGGATTATAAGGATACTAATCCGGTCCTAATCCCCGTTATTATATTTAATAAAACTAAGAACAGTATACTAAAACATACATTATAAGTGTTAAATAATTAAACATTAGGATAAACTATTAATATCTGTATAAACTTATAAACAAAGTATAATATCCATTAGTAATAACAGGACTTTTAAGTAAGAAGGTTAATAAAAGGAACTTATAAATATAAGTGCCCTTTAAGAGATTTCTTAAGGTATTTATAAAATTATAGTAAGGAGTGCTTAAAGTATTTAAACTATAATAAAACCAGTTATTAGCTAGAATAACTGTTAAAAGGTATAAACAGCGCACTTAAACCAGGAGTAAGGCTCTAGTATTAAGAGAAACCGTACATTTATAACCTAGATAAATAAAAGGAGTACGTTTAGCAGATTTATAAATCTTAACTTAAAGGATATATAAGCTAAGTTAAAACCCTTACGTAAGTTTAATAAATATACACCTTCTTAAGAATAAAGAAACTAGTTAAGGAGGTAGTTAATAACTGTAATATCTGCTACTAGAAGCAGAATTAACGCTATAAGCCTTATAGGCTTCTTAAACCACTCCCCATACTATAAGTGCTATAGAGTTCCATCTCACTTAACTTCGTTATTAGGATCCCAGAGTCTAGGGACTCTGCTACAGGAGTTACTTACAATTAAATCCTTATAGTGGTTAATAGATTAACAAAATAAGCTTACTTTCTACTAACTTTAAAGGACATAATAGCAGAATAACTCATTTATATCTTTAAGAAAGAAGTAGTTTTATAACACCTTTAACCAGATAATATCGTTATAGATTAAGATAAGCTAATTATGTTAAAATTCTAATAAGGACTGATATAAAGAATAGGTGTAAAGAGTAAACTTTTAATAACATTCCACCCACAGACAGATAGCTAAACAGAGTAAGTTAATTAAATACTTATAATATATCTTTAAACCTATATTAACTTTAAATAAGATAATTAACTTAAGTTATTACTAACAGCACAGATAGCTTATAACATAACATTAATTAAGTTAACAGGTATGTTACTATTCTTTACTAATTACAGTAAGGAGCTTAAGCTCCATTAAGGCCCACTTACAGGCACCCCTTAAGCTGCAGTCCGTGCAGACTGGATATAGGAACTATATAACTACCTATAAGCTAAACTTAAGTTTACACGTAAATAAATAAAAAAGTTTACTAATAAACACTAAATTAAGTAATTAATACTTAAGAAAAGACTTTATTACAATAGTAAACAAGTTAAGGGACTGACTTTTCAGGAGGGGGATTACATTTACCTTTTTTTACAAAACCTATATTTAAAACAACTTAGTAAAAAGCTTAACTTTAAAAGGTACAGACCGTTCTAAATTAAGAAAAAGATCGCCACCTTTAATTACAAACTAAACCTATCTGTTAGTATAAAAGTGTGGATTAAGGTTTTTCATATCTTATTTTTAAAACCTGCCTTAAAGGGAGTTCCTTTAAAAAAGAAGGTTAAGGTTAACACTGACGAGGATAAGTACGACGTTAAGGAAGTTATGGATTTATAGAAGGGAAAGAACACATTTAAATATCTTATTAAGTGGTTAAATTACAGCCTTAAAAGTAACTTATAAGAGTTAGTTAAAAACCTTAAATACTTAAACCTGATTATAAAGTTCCACTAAAAGAATCTAAACTAACTAAAACCACCTATAAAGAACGTAAAGTAAAGGTTAAACTAGTTAGTGTAGCTTTAAAGAGGTAAATTAACCAATTTACTTAAGAAATAGAAAAATAAGATAAGATCTAACATTTAAACTACTAAACTGAAAAGTAAGATTACTGTAGGACTTAAAGCCTAAGAAGTGGTAGGAAACTCCTTAATAGGTATAGAAGGATATTTATTAAAAACTTTAATTAGAGTTAAAAGGACCTTAAACCCTATAAGGAGGCTAGGCCTTTAAAGCTCTATAAGCACTGTTAAAAAGGAAGTTAGTAAAAGAAATAAATACGTTATTACTATATTATAGAACTGTAAGAGGAAAGAAGTTATAAACTAAGTTAAGAAGAGGTTATCAGCTGTGGTAATCCCTTAGAAAAAGAACTGGTAAGTGTTCTTACCAGAAAGCCTCCCCAGTTAAAGGACTTACTAACCTTAAGAGGAGCAGCCAGACAGGCCTCCTTTTACTTCTAGAAGTGGAGGATCTCTACCTCTTAACTAAATATAAAAAAAGCTTACTCCTTTATCTTACAGCGCTAAGTTTTAATCCGTTTAAGTTAAGTAGCGGCTTTACAGAGCTCTTAGGTTTTTAACTCTAAGTTCTACGTAATAGCGTTATGTTTAACGTTAAGATGGCGCTTCTTAAAAAGGAGCTGTTAAAGGAAAGTATCACTGTAACTAAACATGTTATATAAAGATAAAGCTCTTATTAGTAAATATTTAAAGTAGTTATCTGATTATGTAGTAATAAAACAGGAAAGCGATTTTAAAGAATAACGATTATAAGGTGACATTTATAATTTAAAAGTCGAAGTAAAGTCTGTAAGGTTATGGTGATAAGAGGTGTTGTTTTTTAAAGTGTGTTTTTATACACGGTTAGCAGGTATAGTTGCGTTAAGAAAGAAGGAACGCTTTTATTAGGGTTTTTTATGGAAAAAGAACGTTAAAAAGGGGGAATTGTGTGACAACCTTACAGGCCGTCACTTAGGCCGGAGTGGCTTAACGAATCCCCTGTATAAGGAACAGTGTAGGAAGACAGTACGTACGGTACTGTGTACTGGGCCAGGGGTGTAAAGACCTGAAGCCCTTATAACTAACTAGTAGTTACTTAGTCTTAGTAAGAGTGTTTACCTACTGAGTATCTGTGAGACCTTTAAGCAAGAGGTGTTTAGTGGCAGGGTGCTTAGTCCTTTATTAAGTAACAGGCTATTAAGTAAGGTATAAGGTACTTCTGGCTGGTTAGTATAGATAGTTATAGTTGTGCCTATAACCACCGTAAGGGACTCTAGTTCCTCACGCTAGTATTTAATTATTTATTTATATCTTACTGTTTAGACTTACCTTTGTGCATTATAGTGACAGTAACTTATAGTGATATTGAACCCCCTGTCTAGGAGTGCTAGCTTAATAAGCCGTCTTCGGAACGCCCCTTACTTATTAGCGTCCTGCTATACGTTCTGTCTTAACTTGCGCCAGTCCTCTCGAGGCTTGTGTCGGGTACAGGTTGTAATAGTTTTATGGTCGAAAGGGGGGGCGGTTAAAAAGCTGGTTACCTAACTTACGCCTTCCTCTACATTACAAACCACATTAATTATTCCGCCAAACTGCTGCAAATGCCTCTGTTCGAACGAACAGCCTTTAAATAATCGATTCGCGCGTAGATAGAATGAATCCAAATAGTTAATAGTAATCCACACACGTACCACGCCTCTAGAAACCAACAGAGCTACGACTACCTTACCCTTATTACTTACCCCTATTAAGTAAAGTAATTATATATAATAGGCATCTCCTTCCACACCATCTTTACAAACTTTCCTTTACCGAATAACGCAGCCCTCTAAGCCTTAACAGCCAGTTCGATATCCTCCTTTTCTTACCTCTCCTCTTATAGTTTTAAGGCCTCCTTAACAGTTAGAACCCTTACCTCTCCATAGTGCTTACACGTAACCTTCCTTTAGATATTCTTACTTTTATTAACCAGCTCTTAATTCAGTGCCTAAGTAACCTATATCTCAGTTATAGCCTTAAGGCAAACCTAGTATATAAAGGTAACGCTCCGCTTTAGGGGGGTAATAAGGGCAGTTAGGGAAATAATAACTTAATTTATCTTAGCCTGTAAGGTAGGGGCAGTAATAAAGTGGTCCAGTACCTCCTAAAATACCTTTTAAGCTTTCGCTACCTTATCTAATACCTTTTAGGGGTTTAAAAGTATAAGCCTTACCCCCCTTTAAGCATTAACGATATTATAACATATCTCGCCCCTAACCTTTTAGTAGATTTACAAGAATTAAAGTTTAATAATATATTATACTCTAAACAGTGCCCCCTTACTAACTAAAGCCTTATATCGCTTTACTAATGGGCTGAAGACTCTTACATCTAAGGGTTAAAGTAAGTACGTAGAGTAGAAAGGAAGGTAAAGAGTTATAATCTTATAATCTTTACAGTATTAAATAAAGTTAAAGGAGACGTAGCTTAAGTAACTGTTAAAAATAAAAAGCCAGTATTCTTTACGTGTACGGCCTTAAATATACTTATTAAAGTGATACAGCTAATCTAAGGTAATAACTTAATTAATCTAACCATTTAAAGAAGGTTAAATAGTAAAAGAGGGATTAATAATATTATTAACCTAATTATGTTAGATTTTAATACCCTTAAAGATAATAAACGTTAATAAGAGGAAACTATTTACAAAGATAACCTTTATAACAGAGACCTATTTATAATTACTTAACTGGTTTAAAAATAACTTTACTTCCTTACACAGAACGATAATTATAAAGGTATCACTAACCCCTTTTATACAGCCTTTCTTATTTATATTATAAGTATTATTATTAGTAATTAAGTATAAAAGCTTTTAAGTGTTATAAAGGTTAAATTAATACTTTAAAGTCTTTTAATTTACAGTATTATAGTAAGCTTAGTCTAGCACGTGTAAGTAACAGGTATACAGTTTAAGGTGATAGTGTAAGAAGTTATAATACTAATTACGCCTAATAAGCACTATATCCCCCTTTTTAATAAGTAGTTTTATAACTAACTAATTAATAACCTTAACAGTCATTAGCTAGCCTTAGGTATTAAGCTAGTAAATAACATTAATAATAAACTCCTCCTCTTATATAATTAACCGTTATAAGTGTTATTTTAAGGCCTGTAACAGTAATTTCTTATACTACCTATTTATTAAAGTACTCCTATAAACGTTATACAGCTTTATAACTTACTAGAGGCTTAGCCTATTATTATTAACTGCTGTTAAGGCGTTCTAGAGTTGGTCTTCTTTTATAAGGTTATAAGGGCGGCTTTTAGGCGCTACCAAAGCCTTCCCCTTTCAATACTTAGGGGGCTTAATATCATACTAGGTAAAGGAGGTTACTATTAGGCCGCTTAAAGGGGGGGTAAGGTGCTGTATAGCGTTTATCTTTAGTTTATAGGCTGTGTAAGTAGGTAAGGTGTCTTAGAACTGGATTAATTCTAAAAGTCGTAATTCTTAATAAAATCAAGCGATTTAAACGTGGTAATATTAGT
>Ga0247781_1000376_pt1 | contig 13692 bp, 15 predicted proteins | sample UWRJL184509B5_FD_179922 | JGI IMG/M metagenome (GOLD analysis project Ga0247781, IMG submission 179922) | Plant litter microbial communities from Arlington Agricultural Research Station in Wisconsin, United States - UWRJ-L184-509B-5 | ecosystem: Environmental > Terrestrial > Plant litter >...
GGACAGGGAGATGTGGATGCCAAGGCATTTTTCTGACGGGAAGAGGGCGAGATCAATGCTGAGGATCGTTTAGTCGGAGGAGGTTCAGGGGTTGGAAAAGGTGCGGTCAAGTATTCGGTTCTGTTGTCGATGGTGGTGTTATTGGTGGGAGGACGGCTGTGGAGTTAGGTCCTGGCGCGGGGGCAGCGACGCAGTGGCTCTCTTCGGACAGGGCGCAAAGTAACTTGTCGGCAGGTGGGCAGCAGCAGGCTTGGGCTCTGCGATCGTACTCGTCGAGGGCCTCATCAATTCTAGTTTCGACGTCCAACAGTTCTTCATCATCCGAGTATTCCGTGTCATCCAAGTCATTGCTCTCGGAATGGGGCACTGAACTTGGTGTTACTTTGTTAGCCCACCAAACTATAGTGCAGCACGTATGAACAACCCCTAGCTTTTTGAATGCGATGAACCTCAGAAGCTCTTGCGCGAAGGTCCAATAGTCGTCGCCCTTGGCATCCGCCTGTGTTAGCCAGGCCTTCCATAATGCATTTAGCCTTTCTTTGTCCTGCCCCTCTGGGCTCCAACGAACAACTTCCGCTTTTGCAAGTTTTGACAAGGGTGTACAGCCCTGGGGCGAGCAAAGACAAGAACATCTGTCGCGATAAGCACCCTTGTCGAGCATCAGCTTCCTCACGAGATCGCTGTTAGTAGCGCTGCTGGAATCTTTGGGCTTCCGGTTCCCTGACATGAGCCCTACGATGTAGAAGTGGAGACCACTGAGTCCCGTAACTGGCTCCTTGCTAGTAATTGAAACCTCCTTGCACCGAAGCTATCTAATCATGTCCATGTCGCCCATGTACCAGCTCTGCAACATGGGAGACAGCCTTAGTACCCCAGCCTCGTCGACTTGCCGAAACCCGGCATTCCAAAGAGCATCTGCGACCGTGGTGATACTCTGCACGCCACCATCTAAGAGAGGCCCAAAATCATAGACACTCTTCTTGTCTAGGTGGAGGGCTGGAGGCACACCAAATCCTCGTGATTCGAGTTCGTTTATTATCACTGGTGCCATGTCTTCTATGAGAGTTCTGTGGTCCAGTTGCGATCTTAACGGCGCTGAAACTGGCAACACCGCAAGAGCGAAATTAACGAGACGTCGGTGGCGGTCAATGAGCGCCCTGACCACAGCCTCTATGATCTGGTCATGCTTTGTACCTTTTGTCCTCATTGCTTCCTGCAGAAGACTGCGGTGCTCATCCCGTGTAAACAGCGCACAGTCCGCTTGGAGCAATATTTCAACAGACTTTTGTTTCCCGAGGGCTACCGCCAAGTGGATAGGGCTGCGACCGTAAATGTCAACCACATTGATATCCGCTCCAGCACGAATATGTTTTTCTAATGCCCACGACCAGGTGACGGCGAAGTGGATAGCGGCCAAGCCATTGACACTGGAAGTGCGGTTGACGTTACACTTCGGCAACATCCGAAGGAATTCAGCCTGCTGCCTTGACAGGATTGGCGATACCAGAGGTTCGTGATCGGACACTGGGGACTTCGCCCATAAATATTAGCGGTAGATCTTTCCATTGTGCCGTGGGAAACATCTTACAGTCAATTTGTTCCGGGAACAGCTGCAGCTGAATAACATTGGTGGCAAAACTCCGGAAGGAGTTGAGGACGAGGCCAGCCTCCGGCACCAGTTCGTAAGTAGACGGAAAGGGTCTCGAGAATTCACCTCCCCAGGCGACAAGTGTGTCATATATCCTAGCACCATGGTTCACCCAGGAGTATTCACGACGAAATAGTTGTGAATTGAACTCGCAATTCAGCAAGCCTGTGGCAAACAAATCAAGCCCTGTTCCGAAAGAATCACTACCTGTGCGAGCGAATGCATTTGGGTTTGCCCCATGGCTCAAAAGGTAGTGAATCAACGGCACATAACCTTCCATAGTGGTATTCAACGGATTCGGACTAAACCTAGTGGTAGATCGAGGAGCAAAAATACTGTGTTTCGCGTGAAGCCCAAGTATTTTCTACGCCATCCATTAATTAGCACTACTAAACACCTGGATAATTGCACGTTAATGTGTTTTGTTTCGCGTCAACATACGTAGAGAATAGTGTTGCCGTTGTAATCTTCATCCATAGGTGACCCCTGTTGGCTCTCAAAGATATCCCTCAGTGTTGCCAGCAAGTCTCTTAGGCATAAATCCGTATTTTGATCAGAGGTTGACTCCATCCTTTCCCTGCAAATTTGAATTGCCCGAAACGAAGGGGATGACTTCGGGTCGACTGGACGACTCGCACCCAGCACAATCGGCGAGATGGAGAAATTTCGCAATGTCTGCCAATTTTTGACATTGATGCTGAGGTTGATGGTATGTCTCAGAAGCCAGGACGGCGGTATGATGCGCATCATGAGCTCGAGGCTCCGCTCCGACGTCTTGTACTTGGGGCAGTGGCGATAGTGGGTTCGACGGAACACATGTCGGAAATGGAGGAGTGAGAGGGGTTCCGATTGGGTTGCCTGGCTTACGGCCCGACAGAGGCATGTATAGGCCGGAGATGTATCAACTGTCTGGCGACGGGTTTCTGCTGACTCCGTGGCGGAGATACAGGCACCACGGAGGAGGGAGGAGGCGTCTGATATTGGAGTCTGGCTCTCGGATGGGACTAGGTCATTCTCCTGGGACACAACATGTGATATTACTTGAGACAGTCTGGGATTCTCGTCCAAAATAGCCTTGAATCTCCCCATCTAACTAACATGTTAGAAAAAGTTAAGCAATGTAAAATGAGTCGACGTACCGATTGCCCTAGGTCTTGCCACTCACCTACCAGAGAGTGCACTTCGGTACTGATTGTCCCCAGGGTATCCAGAGTTCCTTGTTGTGTCGAAGAAGTTGCACTCGATATCTGATGTATCTCGGTTACAATGGGCTGAAGCTGGCCAAGGAAGCCTTCAATCCGAGAGGAGCTGGCCGCGATCTCTTGCAGCAGAAGGAAACTTGCGTCGACCGTCACCTTGCTTTGACCAACGATACCATGGACCTGCGTGGTTTGGTGCCTTTTGCCATTAGTAACTTTGACAACCTATTTTGTCACAATAGGCAGCTGCTTGCTCTCACAGGTTCATGTTTCCGAGCCATACGGACAGTAAATTCCTCCTGTCGTCGAGTTGATTACAAAGCCGTCGAATCTCGTCCTTGCTGTGGATGGCGCGGACCGTGTTCCAACCACGTCGAATTTGCCCTTCATTCTCCTTGGCTGCGAACTTGGCAAGGGTATCGTGCAAGCAGTCGAGAAGATCGGTATAGTCCTGCACTATTGGACGCAGATCGCCCGTCCCTGAGACAGAGGAAAAGGCGCCAAGGTTGGCAAGGAGGCTCTTGGACAGAGCCGTTTGTTGAGCGAGCTCTGCCTGCAAACCTCGTAGCTTCTCGGGCGTGGACTTGACTTCGGAGCAAAACCAGCTGAGCTTGAAGATGACTTTGATGCTGTTGTCCAGAAGCTGGGCGGCCGCCGCGACAATCCCTAATTCGGCCATTGTGGAGGTCAAGTGTTACCGCAAAGAGGTGAATCATGGAAATGTGATGTTACGAATCGGCGGTCAAGTCGGCGGGCACTGCAGTCTTAAAATCGCCAATTGACCATTTGCGAGGTAGTTGATCATGGACGGAAGTTACCGTTGATAGAAGCAACGCACCCACTCGAACTCATGCAGGCTGGGAAAGAGCCATCTATTGGCCAAACGACACCGTGGTGGTGGCAGTGCCAGACTACCTGGTGAAGAGCCCAGAAAACCGCCCAGCCCCTTCCACCCAATGGACAGTAAACACGCCGAGCCATATTTGAGATGGACGAATAAAACACGGTTGCATATGCAAGAATATATTGAAAATAAAAGCGAGGCAAGTGGTCATTCTATTATTCAAGAAGGCATCATGTGAAGATAAACAAAATCTCCAACCATAACTGGGTGACAGCCAGCGCAAGGCAGAATTGCCGAGTCCAGTCCATCCAAAGGTGGTTATGGGATCGGCGTGTCAATGCGGTCAATTGGATTTTGGATACGTCTTGGTCCCATGCCAAACTCCACTCCTGGTGACTGTCGCTCATGGCTCCCATACCTTCAGCGCACATTGACAAAAACTGAGGTCAGATGAGTGAGGGTGTAAACATGATATTATGGATAATCTAAACAGTTCGAAATGCTGCCGACGATGGGAATGGATCTTCGGGGAAGGTTCGGCGAACAAAAATAGGATGGAGCTAGAAGACCAACCGAACACTTTTCTGAGACATCTCCGAGGGCCCACAACGGGCACCTGGAGATCGTGGAGGAACCTGGGAGATGGTGTGGAATGGCCGGGATGAGCTTATCAGATCAAAGTGCAGGCATCTAAGAAGCTGCGCAGGGGTGTCCAATTTGTCAATTCCGCAGTGTGACCATTATTAGACGCAGTGGTGATGAGAAATCAGATTGAACGGTGCAGGATTGCGGACAGAGACCGGGCTCACCAATTTCATTTTCTTTCTATCTCGGAATTGGCCGGGAACACCCTCTTCAAGTCGAGTGCCAGAGTGCTCACTCATGCCCCGCGGGTTTGGCATCCATCCAAGCATGCTGAAAAACCCGCAAATCATTTGTCATTGAAGCGATGACCATCCCACAAACCAGGGTCCAAAGCTACCCCTCGCCATCGCCCCTCACTCGCGTCATCGGGACGCCCTGACAAATCGGCTGCAGGGGAGCTCCCAATTACATCATGCATCTAGAATCATCGACTCCACTCCACTTGCCGTGATTCTAGTCTCAATTTTCCCTTCAACGACAGTGCTTGCGTGCTTTTGCGAACACCCTGTTGAGCTCGAAAAAGCTTTATTAACCTCACTTCCTTCCCCTCCTCAGCCCCACTACTGTTTTCTTGTTCTTACAATGTCATCATCATCTAGATTACTGCTCAGATCAGCTTTCAAGCAATCTTCGAGACTCCAAAGCTCAATTCGCATTCCACAACAACAAACAATCGCATCACGACTTTTTACCACCAGCTCGCCCAAGATGGTTGTCCACAACATTCAGAGGTGAGTTATATCCCTCTTCGTCACCACTCGAGTACCCCGCGATTGGCCACATTGCGAACCTGTCGCGGAGGTTGCGCGGCGCACAGGAGCCGTTGCCAATGACTGTTCATGATGGGATCATGTTGCTAACAGTTACTTATAGTGTTGCCGAGTTCAAGGAGACCCTCGCCAAGCATGAGGTCGTTATGATCGACGCTTTTGCGACGTGGTGCGGTCCTTGCAAGGCCATTGCCCCCCAAGTTGCCAAGTATGTCAAGTCCTGTCTGCCGCCATCCCAATATCCCAGTCCAGCCCAGTCTTGATGTAGCACATGGAGCACAAGTACTAACGGCTTCTTTCCACAGGTGGTCCGAGTCCGAGGAATTCAAGGACAAGATCTACTTTGCCAAGTTCGACGTCGACGATCTCCCCGACCTCGCACAAGACCTCGGTATCCGCGCCATGCCCACCTTCATCTTCTTCAAGGATGGTGACAAGGTCGGTGACTTCCTCGGTGCCAACCCTCCCGCTCTCCTCAACCTCCTCAAGCAGCAAATCCCTGCTGGCGCGGTCCAGGACACCACTCCTACCGACAAGCCCGACGCGATGAAGGCTGCCGAGGAGGCGAAGGAGGCCAAGGAGTAGAGTTATCGATCTGCTTTCAACAATACCTGCATAAGAAGAACAGTGGAGGGGAGGGAATAAGCTAGCATGGAATAACTATATTAGCTCCCATGCCGGCTGTCTGTACGATAGCATGCATACCGGTTGCATACAAGCCTGCATATCCCGCGGAACAAAAGGGAACAAGGGGTTGGCGCATCGCATTTTGGCTTGTCATTTACAACTATGGTTCTCGGTCTCGTTTTATATTTTTTCGGCGATAGATTCCCAAATATTACCAACTACCTTCGACAGTTCAGGAACGACGTGATGTTGTCACGCAGGCGGGATTGGTGGAATGAGGTCCAAATTTACATGTAAATATGTGAAACATAGGAAGAATGAAGGAGTTGGCTGATGGAAACCTGACATCATAGTCAGCGAGGACATGCAAAACCAAGGATGGCAAACAACATCATATTTGGAAAGTGACTTTTTGCGCAAATGTGTGGTTAATATCCTTTGTTAGCATTTGTTAAAACAGCATACCTAGAGTGAGGAACAAGAACATGAGTGCTTCACAAGGCACTATAAATGACCGCAAACACTGGTCATCATGCAATAATTCAACCAAACAGCAAGTCATTAACTGCTAAAACAATACTGAGACTTCGATATCAACGTACTCATAAAGCAGTTCGCCCGCAAACCCAACGACCCCGGCCCCTTCATCATGTCCGGGACCCGTCTCTACGACTCCCAAATGCTGCATGTATTTGAATGAACAAAATGTTGGGACATCATCACGAGGGATGAGTTTATGAGATTGAATGAACGAATGAGTGAATATTGCTAAAGTAGCTGGGCAGATAATAAACGAGTGAATGGTGTAAAGGGTTCGCAAATGGGTGGAAGAAATGAACGGCGAAAAAAACAGCAATGCGCTGCCTTCACCATCAACAAAGTGGGTACAAGATCAGCTCAACTGTTGAGACCATCCAAGCACCAGAGCAGAACCCCCACATTCAGCAACTAGCGTCCCTGATAATGGTATTCCAATTGCCCCCGTTGAAGTTCTGGCCCGAGATAAGTTGTACAGGCAGCTGACCTACCAAACCCCATTCTGCAATAGGACAGAGGTTGAGGGTAAACTGTGCCGAGTCGGCTATGTTGTTCCAAGTCAGGGTCTTTGTGAACAGGTTCTGGAATTGAGCACCGCCGGCTTTCATGTTAGCCATCTTTGGAAAAGTGCAACAGGGGTGTTTATTGATGGGGAAATATGCTCACGTCATTGCACCACCAGATGGCCGAATTCCACGAGCAGCTCACGCGCCCGCAGTTGCCTGGGCCGGGCCCGTTGGAGGGCTGGCCGGGTACACCACGGAGGTAAGAGATGCCGTTTTGTATAGCGTCCTTCATGGCATAGGGAAAGCCATTGCAGTTCAATTGCCGTTTGGCGAGGGGGCTACCGGACAGGTCTTCGGAGGGGGAAGATAAAGCCGGAGGGCCATGGGTGATGTTGAAGTCTTGTTCGTAATGCGGGTTGATTTCCAGCAGCTGCTCGTGGACTTGTTGGACTGTGCCCTGAAGTTCGATGGTTGGGCCGCCAGGGGTTGTTTCGACTTCCCAGGTTATGTCGACGACTGCGTATCCTGGGATTGGGGGGGCGTCATCTCTGATGGCGAGAGCCTATACGATAATACCATGCTCTTTGTTAATAACCTGTGCTTGACGGTGTAGGACAAGGGTGAATTGACAACATGCATTACATACGCTTGTGGTTAGGGCAAACGCAGCCAGGCCGTAGATTGAAGTAGCCAGTTTCATGGTGAAATTCTCTTCAACGTGCCGCTAGATGGGATAGAAGACTGGCGGGTATTGCTGGCGGGTTGAGGCGAACTGTGCTTGATGATGTAGAGAGCTTTCTGATGTGTGCTCAAGTGCTTGACAGACTTTTTCATTATACTTATACCTGGGATGGTCTTGGGCTTCAATTATTTCCCTTGGGCGAGAACTAACAGCTTTGAAGGCTGAAAACCTGTTTCTTACCTGCATGACATACCGGCAAGTGTGTGCCCTGGTGTCACCCTACTCTGTAAGGAACTTGATCCCGTCGTTCTTTAGTAATAAGAAAGACTCAATATTAATTCCACTTGCTGTTGCACAGAGACTTGCGTCAATGGTAACCTCCTCTGCATTATATTGAATTCTGGAAACCGTGGGTCAGATTAGTCGCACAAGTATACTTGTCGTAGAACATTGCTCTCAAGTGGAAAAACCATGCAGCAGCTCCTCAATCCCATATGCATGGGACGTAGTATGAGAAATGAAAAGACAAGGAGAAGGAAAGAAGAACAAGGAAACAATATGTGTTTCCAAGGAGGAGCTAACTAATTCGGTCTGATCTGAAAGCCTATGACACAGGTAGGTAGGTACCCCTTACGTGGGTGGTTGACCACCCTCCCCGGGGCCTCTTCTGGGACTTTTGGCAACCCTTCCCAACCCAAGTTCCGGTATAAAAGGTCACTCTCTAGTATTCACCGCCGTTTTTTACTGGTGCCAAGGTGCAGCCAAGGTCAGCTATTGATACAGTTTTTTGGTCAAGCTGCCGCCAAGCTGCCGTCATCTTCCATATGTGGTGCAAGTCAGACGGCATGTATGACCTTGGTATTGCATGTGTAACCCCAAAACTCATAGTTCACTGGCCCAGCCTGTGCCTGCCTCCTGCTAACCGTTCTATAACATGAAATTTGAGTGAGTTTCCGTGTGCTATGGCAAGAAGATCATTACTGAGCACGATGGTCCAACTGAGCACCCAAGGAAGGCATTTTATTGGTCAGCCATTTGTCTATGCCTAGAGGAACTACCATGGGTATGGTAGGTTCCTGAAGGGTCTTCAGCGGCGCCTCGACCCATGACACAAGGAAGCACGAACCAGGTCAAAGCAAGGTTTACTAGGCAGCATTTGCTCAAAGAGTTGTGTAAATCGCCATCGGACTTTAATATTAATATTGACGGTGATTCTGTGGTACTATCGAGTTGTGATCCAAAACAGGTTATTATGCCAAAGTTATCACTACACTTCAAAATCTGGTAACACCGTTCTCGAATTTAATATAAAGATAATTCTTATTCAACTATACCTAGAATTTACAAAACACCGTACGTAGAGTAATAATTAAACAAGAACATCAAGTGATTCACAAAGGCAAGCATACACACCTGCAAACACTAGTCATCATGCAATCATTCAACAAACAGTCAGTCATTCACTGGTGAAAGTGAATCCTGGGACTTCGGTGCCACTGTAGCCAGCAAATGAGACACAGCATACATACCACCCTCGTGTACTTAAGTCGGCGTATCTCGTTCCTGAGGTCCCCCATTATTCTCGATTCCGTTTAAACATATCTCTCCCACATCTCTCACCGACAATATTTCCCACACCTTTACTGATTTCACAACTCATCTTCACAAGCTATTCAAGATGCCTACCTGGCTGCGTCTCCCCGCGGAGCTTAGGAACCCCATCTTGGACATGGTTGCCACCCTTGCTCCCAAAGGGTCTCGCCCACGCCATGCGTGCGTCAACAAGGAATGGCAGGTCGCCATGGAGCGCCACACCTTTCGAGAGATAGAAGTCACCAGCTGCGCCGACTCATTCAGTAAGTTCGCCACCATCGTGACAGGGAAACGGCGGATCTATGTCCAACAGATTCGGTTCCGTGCGATGCTGTGCCATGGGATCGTCGAGCGGGGGGAAGAGTATTACAGCGACTTCGAGTACACGAAGGAGGAGAGAGACAAGGACTTTAGTGATGCCATCTGGAAGCTTTTCCGACTCCTCCATAAATGGTACACCCCAAAACTGATGGCTGCACGGTTGTCGAGAGGGATTGGGCTAGAGATCATTGCTTGTCACCAGACAAAAGAAGATCGAGAAGATGAAGACCGTCACCGACCCACCACATATCAATTGCGTGTCCGCTCTGAACTGCGACTCCGTCTCTGTGACGACTTCATCGCCAATGCGAAGAGCATGATAGCCGAGATAGTGACATCGTTATCCGTCACAAAGTCCAACGAGAGAGATCTCAGCGCCGAAGCAATCACGACACTTCTAAAGTGTCTTCCTAGAGTCGAGCACCTATACTATGAACCGCGGGCCAAGAATCGAAATCAACAGCATGAGAACCGCCTTGCCTATCTGTTGAAGGGCTGGCCACGCTCCCTGCAAAGTATTGAATTCTATCGGGACAAGCCTATCCATCAACCAAATCCACTGTATCCCACGGCTCACTTATATCATAACGAGGACGACCCGTACGACCCTATAAACTGGGTTGCGTTGGGGAGTGCCCTGGCCCACTTCACCGCCAGCCACAATCTACAACATTTCAGCAGTATCGATGGGCCAGACGCACTGCACTTTCTCTCCGCCGATGTCATCCCGTATCCTCCACCTGACCTGGTATTTATTCGCGATGAACAAGGTGGCCCCAACATGAGGAGCACAGAGAGACCACCCGAGAGCCCCAAGCTCTTCACTCCGGTCTGGAACAAGCTTCAAACCCTGACCCTCACATCGTACCACCTGAGCGAGCAGGGTGACCCGAATCCTCTGCTCCTTCACGATCTGCAAAACGCATGAAATCCTTGATGATGATGAAGATTTCTCATAAAGACTACACACACAGCGCCTTCTTCCGATATTGGAAAGAGGGCACCACACCGCATGCAAAGTACAAGACCACTTTCCGCCCGAAACAAATCACCAGTGAGGTCAAGGATGCTTGGGCTAAGACGGCTAGATGGAGCCCGGGAAACCGGGATCCCAACGGCTTCACATTTCGGGTGGTACGTATGTCTCGCCCTTCTGAGACCTGAACCGGCCCCTGGTTAGGTTCATTCGAGAGGATCTACACCCCAACGGTGGGGGGAATTGTCCCGGTGATTCACTCGCGCTGGACGTATCCAGGGCAGTTTCGAGAGGCAGTAAGATGGGGCCGACCTGATATTGATATCCTCAGCGGGGAGGTTGATGATGAACAGACGAGTTCATATGTAATTCTGGGCCGTATGTACTTACCAGCATGTGAGATAGGCAGTACTGGAGGCAAGAATATAACATACCCCCAGTGTAAGAGAAAGAACAGCCGAGAGAGGACAGAAAGTGTGGGACTGTGATGGCATTGGGAGTTCCCTCGCACTGGTATAGGAATTAAGGTGGTAACCCGACTCTATTACGAATCAGACCGTTTTCAATGAAAATAAACAACACTCGTCCCATCATCATCACTCCCACTGTTCCATCCGTCTCACACGGTCATCATGGTATTGAAGGACCGGGTGTCGTAACCCATCACTGCACATTTGTAAACTACCTATCCAATCAGGAACATAACAAATACATATTTTGTAGTTTTGATGGCACGACATCTGCACCTTTGCTTTAGCTTCAGGGCGATGGATGGCCAAAGTTCTGTACCTCAGGTCATCTGCCCAACTTGGCTAACATTGAGCCGTTGGAGTGACATCCTTCTTACATCAGCACAGCCACTTTTCACCGTGAACTGCCTTACCATTCCACCTAGCTACCTTAAATAGGTGCGTACAATGCCTAATTAATCTTTACCTAATCAGGCTTGGCCTGCGCCCCCACGTTTCGCTAGGATCGTTTGCTGATTCTTTCTGGGGAGAACCGGAAAGTCGGGATCTTGTGCAACATGGACATGGCTATGCAGGATTTAGCCGGCCTCTGACAGGATGCCAGGTACGGGACCTGAGTGACTCGGTTTGGTTAGGTACATAATTAACCGAGCCTATGTCAATGTGGTAGACCGTACGAGTGTCGTCCATCATGGGCTTGGCAAGTCGGGGTAATAACTGAAGTGTATTCACCCATCGCCTTTCCATCCGTGTTGACGACACAGGCTTGGGCGTGGACGTATAAGCCACGGGGAAGTGTGGCGTTTCATCTGCCATCCATCTGACACTGGCGAGGAAAACGAAATCTTGCTCGTATTCATAATCCCTCCAATTCAAAGATTGGGTGCAAACAAAGGCGACGAGATGACTCCCAGCATATCTGCCTATTTACGCAGACCAAGAGAAGTACGGTACTTATTCACCTTCTAGATAGGTACTTAGGTATGCAGTCAGTGAATGATTCCATCTTTGGGGGCACATAGGCACCCAAGATGACATAATGCAACATCTTGGCACCGCCTATACGATGGGAACTGTAATCATCACAGGAACTCTGCAGCATTACAGCAGCCAATCCTTCTCCTCAGCCACTTTTATACTAACTACCCACCAACCTAGGTGACTATGGTCTGATGTAACCAAGGCTTTATAGGATGTTAGACTTCAACTCTACATACGAAGGGAGACCGATACTCTACAGTACGGTCAGGCTATTCGGAGGCGTCAATCCTGCCTTGCCAATTCATTGGTAATTAATTCCGACCGTGTGGCTTCTCTCACCACTTGCAGCCTCATGACTTTGCCACGCTGAAGGATCAAGACCGATAAAGAAATGATAGCGGTGGTCAGGGGAACTCAAGAGTTTGGCAGGAGCCAAGGTGACTGTACAAGTACTCTACTTTACCGGGAGGACTTCGGTGGCGGTATGCGAACTTGCGGAGTGAATAGCGTCAAAGAACAAAGTCGTACTACCTTCCTAGTCCAGAAGATCTATGGCACGACCTGCCTAGGCGACGCCTCGTATCGGTCGACTGACCGTCTCGAGCGATAGGAGGGAAGAGTCTTGATGAATTGATTAGAGCTACCAGGAGACACTGATCATCTATATAAGGATGATCTCGCGCAGCTCTTAAGTTGAGTTTCCCTCCTTTACTTCATCACCATCATCAACCTCCCATTCCACACCCTAACCAGCTCCCCCTGACAAACATCAACATCCAAGATGCATTTCCCCGCCTCGCCCCTTTTCTGCCGTCTCCTGGCAACCACCCTCCTCATCCCCTCGGTTTTCTCCAACCCCCTCCCAGCACCTATCGCGAACGATGTCGCCACCCCCATCGCCCCATCCGTGGTCAGCCACATCCCCGGACCCGCCGTCTACCACGAGCCTCACCTCCCCCGCCCCACGCCCGCCCCAGCCGGCGCCAACACCACCGTCATCGAGGACCTAGAAGAGCGCGGCCTCGCCAAACGCAGCTACGTGGGCACCTGTAACCCGTGCATCACCAACGGGGTAAACCTGCAGTGCGGTTGCAGGAACGAAGGAGGAGGGTTGACCAACACCTTCATTGCCCTGAACGAGTGTCTCGTCAACAACAACGGCGTGCTTCAGTGGCGGAGAAAGTATGTAACCCCCCTTGTGACCGTGACGAATTCATTGGAACATAATCGCTGACACAAATACCCGAAATAGTGGCGGATTCGGCGGTTCCTGCCGATACATCGGCAGCGACCTGGGTAGTTCCTATTTCCCGGTGTCATGCCGTGATGCCGGGGGGAACTGGAGGGATTCCGCCGTCAATTTGAGTATGTAGTGACCCCCTTATCTGATCTGCTGGACACAGAATCGCTAATACCAACACCCCTTTACCAGACGATCGGATCCACAACTATAACGGCCGTCTTGGCTGTGATGTCCCCAATTGATTTGGGGAATCATAATGGAAGAGAGAAGAATGACTGAAAATGCGTGGAATGGATGAATGATGGGCGGGAGAAAAGCCCAACGATTGGATAGAGTTGGTGATCTGTCATATGAACCTGTTTTTCTTTCTCTTTAATTATGTTTTCTTTTACATCTCATGTGTGCTCAAGAAGAAGAAAAGGCTCCGTCTTCTGCTTGTGATGGGATGTGTCGGTCATTACTACCTCTCTGTTACTAGTTTATGTTGAAGAGAAAAGAAGACTTATTTCGTTATTTTCGCAATGTTTCCGTTGTGCCTCCTGTAAGAATTTCAAGCCCTCTTGAACCTTGACCACGTCCTTCCGTACTTGAGTAACATCTCAAAAGTAGGTCCGTCTTCGAAAAAGTGATTCATACTTTGACTATAGCAG
>Ga0247781_1000377_pt1 | contig 13686 bp, 8 predicted proteins | sample UWRJL184509B5_FD_179922 | JGI IMG/M metagenome (GOLD analysis project Ga0247781, IMG submission 179922) | Plant litter microbial communities from Arlington Agricultural Research Station in Wisconsin, United States - UWRJ-L184-509B-5 | ecosystem: Environmental > Terrestrial > Plant litter >...
ACGGGACTGTCAATGCTATGTCGGCTACTATCAGGCCTTTTCTCCTGCAGATCTTGTCGACTTGGGAGGCGATGGTGGAGAAAAGATCCTCGAGCCCACGATGCAGCCGCGCGCGAAAGGCCGTGTCGTGTCTCCGTTTCATCAAGGGCTCGAAGAGGAGGTATTGTCTCAAGAGAACATCCGAACAGTCAACAAGGATATACGGCGCAAATTTGAGCGAGGTGCAACAGCGTTCCGGATCGGGGGGCGTGTTCACGCTGGGGTAGACAGGGCCTTTGTCATCGAATGGACAGCACGACGAAGGAAAGTCGGCTATTGCGTGACGCGCTGATCTGCGAAGGCTATTGACCTTGGACGGGTTGATGACAGATATCTCGACGCCCGTGGATGGACACCAGATGGAGACTCGAGTGCTGACGCTCCCGAGATCGATGCCCAGCGTTCTAAAGGCATGGCAGAAGTTAGACCACTGAGGCATGAGGCCCGGATGAGGGGGAGACGTGGAGGCTGTTACAAGTCTTTGGCAAACAGAGCAGGGTGAAGAAAACAAGGCAGTTGTGAGGACTTACACGTAGTACTTTTGCTTCTCTGCGCGTGGCATCCTGATGCGATGATGGAGACAACAACCTGATTGTTTTTAAGCTGTGTAGTGTCGAGGCAAGAATTGCAAATTAGAAATGAGAATGGATATGAGAGTTGGGAGCATTAAGGAGAAGTGGACGGATTATAGGTGACAAGGCACAAGAAGGGCGGAGCGGAGTTTGGGAGCGAAAACTCTGAGTTACAGCGGAGGAATAAACGGCAACAGGTACCTCTTCCAGTAACAAAACTGAGCCCTCTTCTGTGCTACCCAATTGAAGTATGTATAGTGGCTGCTGAGTGACCAAGTCCCTCCATCTAACCAAATCAGGTTCTAGTCGAGGTGTTCAACACACATGTATTCCGTTGAGAACAGCAAACAAAGGTCGCGTGCTCAATAATTAATCGGCGAATAATTAGCACAAAACACCGTTTTGTCGGTAGAGGTGGTAGCATCTGCAGGCTTCGTGTTGACATGGGACATGGACCTATGAGCGGCCTCCATTTTCTTTGTTCACAGTGCAGCTGTTGCGTTTCAAGACCGAGAACCCACACCCAGTCAAATGTCAGCTCTCCACGTCCACCTGTTACTTTCACCAAGACGCAGTTCTTTTCCTTTCCCAGTCCAATTCCCGCCCTGCTCAGTTCTGCCAGATTACAGTGGCGCTTTTTAGCGACTTGGTGCTGTTATTCCCACAAATCGCCAACCACCTGGGCCACACCTTGCATGGACAGGGGCCTGGGAGGGGGCTTTTCCCTAGGCTTTCCAACCATGCCCCGCGAGTCCGCGTGTTTTCACCTTTCTGCCTTTTTCTCTTCACAACAACCCATCTCCAACTGCTCTTACGATTTATTCCCTTCAGCCGTTATACTTCCTTCAGTCGCCCTACGCTTTTCCAACAGGAGATACTTGCAGTAATGGCACCAACTCAGCACCAGCGCACCACCCCAGCCCGTCGACAGCGGACGCGAGAACGGCCGCTGCGGGATGGCCAGCATTCCTCTCCCAAGGTGGCAACTCGGATTACCAGTCTTGACCAGTGTCGAGCTGCGCTGCAAGAGAGCCATCTTGCACGGACCAGGGAGGTCTTCGCCTATCGTGACAAAGCTTTGGCTCTAATTGAGGAGCTGAAGGAGAGTTGCCGTGCGCATTTACGAGAGGAAGAAGCGTGCTTGGAGTGGCTGGACCGCCTGAACCCCACTCCTGACGAGCTGATCACGTTTCATACCGCCCTCCAAGGGCTCCGCCAGCCCATCCCAGAACGTCTGGTTTTCGCTGAGAACGGCCTCATCGTCTCTTTCATGCCAGAAGAAGAAGAAGAAAACGAGGACCAAGTAACAGGACCCAAAGTCGACACCATCTCCAACAACCCATCTACCGACACGTCCCCCTCCATCACCAACGCGGGTCCGTCATGCCCATCCGCTACCCCAACCATCTCGACGTCTCGGACTCGCCAAACGAACACTCAAAACGACCCTATCCCCTCAAGACCTTTAAGTAAGTGATGACCCCGGACACGGTCAGCTCCTACTAACATCTTGGGATCAGAAACAGTCTCCTCTCGACGACAAGGTCATCCGAAACGGAAACGACGAATCAAGCCTCGCGAGGTAAAGGCCGGACACTACTGGGTTTTTGAACATGGCCGCCGTGCTAAAGCATCAAAGATGTACATCTTGAGATGTCCAAACGAGTCCTGCCAGCAGCCAGTCTTCTCTCAGCACCCTCTCAAGGCTGACAGGGCCGTCTCCCACTTCAAGGCCTGCGGTGTGCCATTTAAGAAGGTCTCTGATCTCGTGAGTCTCTACGCAGATGTCGGTATGTGTTATTTTGCCCTCTTGTCTTCCCTAGCAGCGGGGTCATGCTCCCCTTGTGTCCAATCCCCCCACCCAACACAAGAGCCATCAGTCCAACTGCTAATTACCTTCACCTTACCCGGGTGTTATTTCGTAGTTGTCCCAGAGCGTCCGAGCCGACCCCTTACCCGAAAGTGGGCAAAAGAACATAACGAGACACTCATTGGAGTCAAGGAGGATTTCTTGCATGCAGAGAATATTTGGCCCGGTGTTGACGAGTCGGACGCAGACGAGCTGCACTGAATGATCGCTCAGCCTGGCCCAGTGCACTCTCTGCTTCTTCGCTCCTTCTTTTCCTTTTGCCTTCCGTGGGTGTATTCATCAAAGTGGGGACAGAAACTATTGCCTGCGGCTTGCGTTTCTTTCCGCCTATGATCTCCAAGTCCCCCCCAACAGTTAATGCAGTTAGCTTTTGCTTTATCACACTTCTTACATGTAGTTGCACCGTTTCTTACATGTGGTTGCACCGTATCTGAGCAGTAGCACACAGACACACGCACACCGCTACTTCCGCTTGTTCTTGCAATCCTTGATCTTCGAGGCACCAATCATTGTAATTAGCCTCGGCTTCCCATCTACCACTCACCAATATATTCCAGACTCTGATCGACATTGAAGGATCATCTTAGCACACCGGGCACAATGCTATGTAATTCCACACCGCTAATCTTTGAACCACCTACTGTAGACCTCTGGCTTTCAGTGAGACCCTGCCAGAAGATAACTCATAATTACTTCCAAGAATACTTTGGCAGCAATTTGCCGATCAGAATTCCAACAGCACTCTCCTTATAACAATGCACAGAGCCCCGGTCACGACTCGGAACAGCAACTATTAATTACCTAACTCAAAGAAAGTGCTAGAAACAAAGCCGTTTCACGGTCCGATTCGACCAGAGATCTTTTGGTCAAAGACGCCATCTCATCGCCTTGGGGAGGATCCAGAAGATGATCATTTTTCCAAATTTCAAGACAAACAGCCACTGAGCCAGGGCCACGCAAGCCAATGTCTTGCTTGGACCCACTCGGGAGGTTCCAGACAATGGAATAACATTGTTTTGTTGCATTGCGGGAACTCCGGTGCTAATGCAAGCTACAAAATGTCATCCTAGAGATTCCTGACCTGTGGAAAACGTAAACATCACTCGTTTGGGAACAGGCGGCCCCTGTATTGCGGAGGTTGTAGCGCGTAATCTCTCGATATTTGGGCAGTCCCCTGTGCTCTTCAAAGTCGGATGGAATTGCAATGGGCCTGTCAAGGCAGTCTGTGAAGGTTAAGTTGCACTTAAAAAGACTTACTTACCTCTGCTGGCGTCTATTTTGTCAGCACAGTACAAGGTCCTTACAACTTATTGGGCGCTTTATCTTTCGAACTGTAGCCTAGGTAGGCACGCAACTGTTGGCAAAGGTCCATCCCGGTTCTCCCAGAAAATCTGGTATTTGTGTCAACTTCTTCGGGTCTGGCGAAGCCGCTACTCGCCACTGCCAAAATCTCCTTGCTGTTGGCCCATGCCTGCCTCATGTGGTTGATTTCGCCGCTTTTCTTGTGTAAGCAGACAGGGATCTTTCGGTGAGGAAAACCACCCCCTGGTCATCTTGGCACGAATACAACTTTTTCCAGCCGAAAGAGGCGCCGACTAAGACACAGCGCACAGACAGCGGTATATTAGAACTAGTGCCCTACCCGTTGAAGGCGACCCACTTGGCGGGCTCGGACTCCCGTGCCGATGAACAGCCCGCACTGTGGCCGGCTTCATCATCCATGACTGCCAAGAGTAGAGCCTCGAGAACTGACTCCATGGAGCGCGCTGCTCTTTTGTCGCTTTCTTCCCGGCATGAGCCGCATGACATTATCTCCGGGGGGTCAGACCAGTTCCCCTTACTAATACGGCTTCTGTAATATGTTGACAGCTGGTGAGATTGTGTACCAGAACTGGCATGAGAGTCATCTGGCCTTGCATGTCAAGCGAAGTCAGCCTTCGTATCAGCCCACTCCGGAATATGTATTTCAGTCAAGCCAAGCCTGCCATTACATGTTTGTTTACTTCCGAACACGCAAGGGTCCCCAGCAAATGTGTGTAGATTAAAAGCGGCCACGGTCAATTAATATCCAGGCTTCCTTCTCCCCGTTTTGCCGCCTCCTCGTGTTCCCGTTCCCCATATATGCCGGGCAAAAGCCACATTTCACTAGTGTTCCTCTCAATCAATCATATTGGGTGGCCGAACGTCACACCCCTAGGTAGCTGCCATGTGAAACAACACCAACAAGTTGGCAACATCAGTCAATCGGAAAGAATTCCGGCAAAGAGTCGGTGAGTCTGTCGGTTGTGATGTCCAACTTACCATTGCTCCGCCTCCCTCATTTATTTTTCTTTTTCGAGCTTCTTTTTTGCGTCTTCTTATCGGTAAATCAAGATACAGTCACTAGAATAGGTAGAAATTTCCGAAACTTACGGCGCACGGGCTACAAGGGAAAAAGTCTGTTGTGGTCCGTGCCGACCTCCTTGTCCGTTCTACGCATCTTAACTGGTCGATGAGACGGTAGCTTTGTGACGTCACCTCATGGACATGTGGCCAAGCACCGTTTAGTGTACATTTCGTTGCTGTGCAAAAGATGAACTGGTTCCGTGAGAGCAATCCAGCCTACTAGGTATCATATCACCGTTGGAATCTCACCAAACATGCTATGCGGATAACAAGCTAGGTAGCGAGCTGTGGATCAACGCCTCAGATAAGCCAAGCTAAGCCGATTTCAGATTTTGGCTTATTTGGTTTGTTTGGACCCACAAAAGTGTAGATTTTGGGGTAGGGGGGAGAAGGAGAGAGGAGAAAAAAAGGGAGTTTATCCTCCCCCCTCCCCCACTAGAAAATTTGTGGGGTATACGCGGAATAATGAGATTTTCCGGCCTCCAAACCATCCAAGCCAAGCCAAGCTGACCCCGGCTTGGCTTGGCTTATCTGAGGCGTTGCTGTGGATAGTTACGTCAAGAGGCCGTTTCCCCACACACTCAATCTCTGGCGAGCGGTTACAGAATGAAGCTCAGCTAGTATTTCATTGCTGAGATTGGTGGTAAATGTGCTAGTTGTAAATCACGTTAAGCCAAATGCGTGCAATTATTTATGCTTACCCTCCCCTCCCAACGGAAAATCCGCAAATATCTTCTAATTTGGTTACGGCCAGTGGGGTGAATGCAGTACCCCCTTTTGAACCAATCAGATCCGATTAACCAGGGGGGGTGGCCCTTCCTGCTCTTCAGAATCGCCAAAGGGATTGCCTTCCCAGACCACTTGGGTCAATGTCTGATTAATCATTTCAAAAGGCAACTTACAACGGAGTAATTATTTTTTGGATGCCAAATCTGTGAAATCCCTTTATCCATCCATTGTATCCAAGTCGTCGATGTCCCGGGCAAAACTTGAACAGAAATATTGGTAGGTGTCAGACTCCGAGCCCATAGCTGCATACTTAGCTATTTCGGGTTAGGGTTCCGGCTCAACGTGTCGGGCCGGGGTGGGGAGATAGCCTCAATCCCACATGTCCTCAACCGAGTGTCGTGAAACGAGTATGTCGTCGTTGTGGTTGCTTATATTCGGACACCCGTTGGAGGTATGCGAAAGCCGTCACCCCAATGGACCTTGGAAAGTCCCGGTTAACTCTGATGCATGTTTTATTTGATGATGTGAGCCAGTTAAAGACTACTTTAAGGGCAGTTTAGAGACCTGAAGTCAGTCGGATCTAGAGTGAAAAGAGGGTTAGGGTTATCCGCCAATTAGTACAGGAGCAAGAAGCCTCAGTTCCAAGATTCATACAAGTTGTATCCTCGCATACAATACAATTACGGCGACTTAATCAGCTTAGTCCAGGTAGTAATTCTCACGCATATCCAGATATTTCCCCAATCATCAGCTCATTGGTGAGGAATAAGCTCGCCATGGCTCCACGGAAGAGGTCATCAAGGCAAAGACAACAATGAAGTTCCAGGCAATATTCACTGACCTTGCGCGACCGCGTTGGGACTTGCACTCGCAAAGTTCCGGAGCTTTGACGACTCTTGTATCTAGTTCTACTCTCTCGAGCCACATCTCTTAGGCTAACAAGCTCAGTTAGTGCTCAACACGCAGAAGATGTTGCTTGCAAAACCTAACACGAGAACGGATTTGTGCAACAGTTGACCTATATTCCTCGCCCCCTTCATAACAAATTCAAAACGTGGTTACTTAGCCTATCAATCATTGACTTTATCCTATCTACCTCCCAAAGAAACCATCAACCAGAACGCCCCGACCCATGTATATATAACCGACTTCATGCACATATATCAAACCAGTAAACCTGGCACCATATCCCAACCCCTTCCCCATCCCTCACATAACAACACACCAATCCCAAGGCCACTTCCTGGTTGTAAAATCCCTATACTCCGCCTCCGTCCGCTCCTGCTTCACCTTGGTAGACTGCAAATCCTCCTTCAACCTATCCAGCTCCCTCTTGAACTCATTGATCTCCTCCTCCCTCCCCGTCTCCCTCTTCTCCGCCTCTCTCTGCTCCCTCTCCCGATCCTCCTTTGCTTGTTCCTCCCGCGCGGCCTGGGCATTCTGTAACCCTGCTAGCTCCGCTGCAATCTTCGCCAGCTGCTCTTCTAGCAATGCCGTCTTGGCTGCGTACACCCGCTGTTGCTCTTCCAGCTCGGCTTTGAGGACCTCACCTGCGGCGGTTTCATGAAGCTCTTTTCCGTCAACGGCAATTTCCTCTTGGATTTGGAGGGTGATGGGTCGTCGCTGGGATTGGATGTATTGGATTATCTTTGTCGCGGAAGCGAGTCCGTCATCTTGTCGAATGACCGCACAGCCATGCTCGACTAGACTGCCCCAGAACTCGGGCTTGGTCTTGAGTTCGTCCTCCCGTTCCTCGGCCTTGTCCGTGGGCAGGGCGTCCCACATTGTTGTGGCGAGGACGACCGAGGACAGACCGTTTGTCCCGCACAGCTCACGGAACATGTGGATGTTCTTGACGCCTGAGCCTCCAACGCGGTTGTCTTGTATGCGGTGGAGGTAGATGATGCCCGCTAGCTTGATGTCGGCTTCGTAGGATCGTTCTAGCCAGCTGGCGATTTCGCGGAGGATGTCGGTGTCGGTGCGGTTGGTGTCGTCGAAACCGGGGGTGTCGATTAGGTAGATTGTGGAGTTGTCGATTGTGGCGGGGTGGATGCTCAGGGTTGCGGTGCCTGTGCCGGGGGGGAGTCGGTCCATGGTTAGCATAATGTGGGGGAGGTTCTCGTAGCTGTTTAAGTGGTCATGGTGGGAGTGGATGTAGGTTCGGGAGGACTGACATGATTCGAGGTCGTCTCCTACTACGGCGGTGTCGGAGAAGTGCGAGATGAAGGTGCTCTTTCCGACGCCGGTGAGGCCCATTACTGCGATGACGGTGTCCTCTGGTCTGTTGTGAGGGTGGGAGTTAATTGGGATTGCTTTCGGAGGGGGTGAGGTGACTTGACATACTTGATATCAGGCACTGCTTGCTCGATTGACGAAACATCATTATGTGAGGAAGAAGGGGAATTGGCCGGATTCGGCTTTGAAGGGCCCTGTCCCATGTTGAAGATGGTACTGATGAGGTTTGAGTGGGTGGGTGGATTGATGGTTGGGACTCTGTTAGGTCTTGAATGCCGAGGGGCCCTGGTGTGGTGGAAGGAACTTGAACCAAAAGTTGAATGTTATGCGGGATAGTGCAGATGAGTGACTGGAGTAGAGGAAATACTGGCAACTCCAAATTTCATTCTTTTGTTATATAATTATCCTTGGGCTTGTTTAGTCACATACGACTTGATTAGCTCCTTTTTTCGTGCACGTATCTGGTGTCACCCTTGGCACGCACCGTGGCCGATTGATGCCATATCTGCCAACGCGTGCAGCATCGCGCAGGAGAAGACGACATCTCAACATGCAGCAGACGGTTCCAGCACCCTCGGGAACATTTGGCCGAGCTTGTGGGCCAACGGAATATTCACCAAGAACGATGGTTCGCTCGAAGTATTGTGGCTGGATCCAACAAAGCATGAAACTGAAACGGTGTGTGGGTCGAAAAGACACCAGATCTGTTATCTCGTTCTAAGTGGATGACACGCATTCAGGTTTTCGATGTGGCCCAATTCGCCCCAATCTTTAGCTAGCTGGCCGTTGACACAGCGGAGCTTGCATCAAGCGTGAACTACGTGTTGCACGTCCACGTCCGGTGTCAATCAGAATTTGACAGGTGGGGCTTGTTGGGGGGTCTGGGCATCGAAGACGTTTCTACCCAATCTGGGACTGGAAGCCCAAGATAGTCAACATCAGGTTTTGGCCGTGAAGAGCCTGATTGGTCAGCTCAATGACTGAGTGGGGTCAAGAAAAGGGGGAGACCAAACCACCTGTATTGTGCCAACCTTCACAGATAGGCCAGAAACGTTTTACTTTCATGTTAGTTATTTATTTTTCCAAGACTGATTTGTCAGGAGTGTTGAGACTTCAAAATAATTGCGTCGAGCGCAGGCGTTGCAGCAGCAGGACCGCCAACAACTTCAGCGAAATGTCAATTCCCATTCCTGCCCGTGAAACAATTCTTCATCTAGCACAAACTGACTTTTGTATAGGGAGGATGCCGGGTTCATCATGCTCATGGGCATGACCGGGTCAGGGAAGAGCACCTTCATATCGCGGTTGACCGGCCAGCAACCCCAAGAAGCCGGCGTGGGGCATGGTTTGACATCGAGTACGCCCACCAGACCAGACCATCGTCAAACTTGACCATTACGTCACAAAAGACTGACCTCCACTCACAGGCACCGTCGACATAACCTGCCACACCGCCCAATACGACGAGACCCGCATAGTCCGCCTGATCGACACACCCGGATTTGACGACACAACCCGCTCCAATGCAGACATTCTCAACCCTATCGCCGACCATCTAGCTACCCTCCACCGCGCGCGGCAACGTCTCCTCGGCATCATATGCCTGCACCGCATCACCGATGTCCGTCTCTCAGGCTCAGCCATCCGGAACTTCACCATCCTGCAGAAGATTTGCGGCCCGCAAAACTACGACAAGATCGTGCTAGCCACGACCATGTGGAGCGATGTGGTATTCAACCCCGAGCGGGAAGAAGCCGCCCTCGTGCGGGAGGACCGCCTCCGCGAGTACTGGGATGATATGTTCCAAGGGCGAAGCATGATGGTTCCGCACTGTGATGACGACAGCGAGGAAGAAGCTGCCAGGAGGGCCGTCAGGTTCTTGATTGACAGGAACACCTCAGGCTTTGCTGGCGAGTATCGCCCGCTACAGATCCAGCACGAGATGGTGGACTCACGCTTGTCGCTGCAATATACAGAGGCAGGTCGGTACGTGCGCAGCGAGCTCCTGTCGGCTAATATGGAGCGACTGGAACGCGAGCGTGCTCAGCTACAGGAAGCGGTTGATAAAGCCAGGCGGGAGGAGGCTCTCATATGTGGGACTGTTGTCACTTCTGGTACGCTTCAAGTTGCCGATCGACCCACAAAACAACGGCGGCAGCAGCAGCAGGAGGAGGAAGAGCAATCAGATAAATGGCCGCAAACCATACTGCCTAGGTTAGTCTTGCGGGGGTTGGGTCTACAACTTTGGTCTTCCTCTCCGAGTAGTAGCACGAGATACAGATACAATGGTTCTAACAGGCTGCGTCGTGTTGGTAGCGTGGCTCGTTCGACTGTTAGGCTGAAGGAGTTCTTCTTCGGGTCGATATTTAGTGTCAACAATGATGACAGTAGCGACAACAATCGGCGAGATGCACGGGCAACCTCGACCTCTGATCTGGGATATTAATGTCTCTAGGAGACTCTGGGTCGATGAACGATGTTGAAGTCACCCCGTTATTCTTGGATATAATTTCTTTCACGTCATCAAGACCTTAGATAGAAACCTACATATCCTCAATCGGACATCCCTTTGGTAGACTCCGCCTCGGTCGAAATACTTGAAAATCCTTTGGGCCCTTTCCACGTAACATGGCAATATGACAAGTACTCACTGGTGTTACGTGTACTAAACGACCAAAATATCTCTAATTGACCGTCGAAGCATCATAACCTTTTCTGTCCATCTCTTCTCAAACCAAAACCGTCTTGGCTCCATAGCAACCGCGATTCCTTTGCCCCCTGTCGCATCAGCCAACACCACAACCTCCTCGAGTCTAAAGCACGCCAAAGTTGGGATTGATATTAGTTGCAACCTCTGTTAGGGCCAATCGTTTCATATACGAGAAGACCGGTCAAAATATCATGGATGCGCCGTTGCTACATTTTTAGTCTCAATCCACCCGTCGCCATGATAAGCGGATGTGGAATATGTCGACCAGTCCATGACGAACGCGGCCGATGGGCTGTTATATGCCTGGACGGCGCTGATTTCACCATACAATAGATAATCATTGTTGGGTTCTATTTGAAAGGTTCCGTAAGTTCAGCACTCTGCATCTTTGCTGAAATCGCCAGTTGTCTCGGTGTTTATACGGCCCTGCAACGATCCGAGCATACGCTGTGATTGCTGTACTATTTCTGCAGAACAAGAATTGCACATTTTGACGTCTTGTCCTCAGATACCTTGGCTTGGCAGCCGTTGGGTGCTTGGGTGACTGTACATGCAGAGTTTGCTGTCACTATACTCCCTTCAATCGCGGCCAATTGTATGGCAAAAGGGATCCTTCCCAAGATCAATATTGGGCTTGCACTCGCGGTAGCGATAACTCTAGCCAAGAACGTCTACTTGCTAGCTTTGTTCTGCCACGGATATCGCGAGACGGATGAATACTGCTGAGCCGCTGATGGTTCAGCGTGAAGAGATGACGAAAGAGGACCTGAACCGGGATACGAAGGAACCCACCCGTTGACTGGCTGGGATCGAATGAGTTGACATGGAAACGCGTCAGCATCTAGTATAATTCAAAGACAGAACCTGCTATGTCACGGATACACCTGAGGCTCCCAGGTTGACAAAGGGTCGGGGTTGTTGGCCGTTCTAGTTTGTGCCTGTTGGAGACTTTCATTGCCTTGCCAACAAAGGCTCTTTCCCATATTTAGGCCCCGGGAAGTTGGTCAAATTAAGTTGAGTGTGAGAGGAATATGTATAGAACTTGAAGAATACAAGTACTGTGACCTAACCAAGTATTAAGAATACACGAATAAAGCGTGCGTTATCCATCGCCCCTCTCTCGAGTATTCTAATGTCATTTCTCTGAAATATGTCTTAAGAAATTGGCTATAATTTGTACTAGTTCAGAGGCGTAATGACCCTCAGCCCATTGCCGAAAGCTGGGATGACAAGATATACCAAGAATGGCATATAGTCCGGCGAGACATCACATAATGTATAGCAGACAGTTGTCAAAAGTGAGATGGTTCAAGACTTATTTTAATTCTGAAGGTACCGGTATGGATGTCGAAACCAAATGCTATTCAGTGTCCACCGCATTGACGCCATTCCATGATTCCAAAACGTTTATAACCCCAGACGTCTTAAACTCAACCGCTACCTGTAGTGCTGTCTTGCCCCTGTTATCCCTCGCTTGAATATCGGCTCCTGCGTTAAGGAGCAGCGTAACAATGCTTTCAGAATTACCACTAGCTGCTTGCATTAGGGGCGTCCACCCATCATCATCTTTTGCTTCCACGTTGGCTCCGGCGTCAAGAAGTAGTTTGACAATGCTTTTGGAATTACTGACGATTGCTCGTAGTAGGGGCGTCCAGCCAAAATAATTTTTTGCTTCTATGTTGGCTCCGGCGTCAAGAAGTAGTTTGATAATGCTTTCAGAACCCACACGGACCGCGTTCAATAGGGGGGTCTCGCCATTTTTATCTTTTGCTTCCACGTTGACTCCGGCGTTAAGAAGTACTTTTGCGATATCTTCATGGCCCTTTTGGATCGCAAGGCATATTGGCGAATCACCGAAGGTATCCTTCTGCTGGGTCTCACGACTCTTCTCGAGCAGCATCATAACGGCGGTTTTATCCCCCCTCTGGGCTGCACTTGAAAGCCCACCCTTATGGGATGTGTTGAGGTGCCTTCGAAAATTGTCCGGTCGACCTCGGTTAGCTCCACAGTAGCAGCATTGGTCGTTAGAGGGTTCATGGGTGGGCTGGTGCCGTTTTAAATCTTTCGCACTGCTGAATGCGGCTTGGCACAGTCGGTTAGGACATGTGAATATCTTCTTTCTGTGCGATCTTTCGTGGTCCCTGAGTTTCTGTTAGCCCATAAATGACACGCAGGGGTGGCCTCGACGACTGGTTGGGTAGTTCGAACTTTAATTGCTTTCTGCTTTGAAACACCTTGTTGCATTCCTTATAGGTGCAATTAGTTGGGAGAACTCGAGGCATGATTGAATGGTGGAGGTGGATTGAGAAATCCAATGTTTAAAGAATAACAGGTGAATAAGCCCCGAACAAGAGACGTAGGTTGAAATAAACAACATTCAAAGTGAGGCCACGAACCGTTGTACGGCGTTTGACTCTGGACAATTTCCTGGGGATGGCTTGCGGGCCTCACCAAACAACAAAAAGAAGGAAAGAAGACAACGCTTCTAACCTAGGACTGAGCAAAAAAAGATGGCAATGAAACCTCCCTCTGCGGCAACTAAATGCCATATACACAGCATCGAAGCGGTCCAGCACAGCCCCAGCTAAGCCAGCAGAAAATTGATACCTAAATCGGCATCTAACAACCCCTCGTTTGGTAGGGTGGTGGCAATATCCCTTCACCGTGTTGAGCAGCCCTTTGATTGGTGCCATGTGGCAGCAAGATGACTCATCTGCAGCCCATTGCTGATAATATCAATAACTTGATAACCCCGTCCTTCCCATATGTGCAACTGCATTCACAGACCTCACATTCGCTTTCTGGAACACATCTTGCCACTGCTTTGCTTAGCCCTTGGAAACCTTGCTTTTCTAGGCACTCGCCGCCCGCACTCTACCTTCCTAAGCACATTGACGATGGCGAACAATTTCGACAACTCCAAGTGGATGGACGAAAAATTGCCGACATTCTTCAAGGACGCAACTTGGTATTTGGACACCGACCGATCAGACCCTGACAATTCATCAACAATGGGGTGGCCGGACTTGACTTGTTCTTCCCACGATGTCGAGACATTGTAAGTGTATTTTTTTTTTACTGACCCACTTATGAGGCCCCGTATCCAACATGAAGTTGGAGTGCAATGCGGCGACCTTGATGCCAAT
>Ga0247781_1000378_pt1 | contig 13682 bp, 10 predicted proteins | sample UWRJL184509B5_FD_179922 | JGI IMG/M metagenome (GOLD analysis project Ga0247781, IMG submission 179922) | Plant litter microbial communities from Arlington Agricultural Research Station in Wisconsin, United States - UWRJ-L184-509B-5 | ecosystem: Environmental > Terrestrial > Plant litter >...
ATCTCCATCTTTCTCCCACCCGTTCCAAGCTTTGGTCTCTCCTCCGAACCCACCTCCGCTTCAACCACCGACACACACACCACCGCAGCTCTCACGACTGGTCGCCAAACATGAGGGACCCCTTCCCTTTCTCGCCTATACCGGCACTGAGCAAGGCGTCGGAACCGCTAGCAAAGCTACTGGCATTCCCAACGCTGCCGCTCCATATCCACGAGGTGCTCGCCTCGGCTCTCTTCTACACATTTGTCCAGATGGTCGTCTCCCCGATATTATCGAATTGGCTCGTCCCCCAGCACTACCCCAAGTCGAGGGGCAAGAGGATCAACTGGGACGCCCACGTCGTCTCTCTCATCCAGAGCACTCTGATCAATGGCCTCTCGCTATGGGTTATCTTCGTTGACGACGAGCGCAAGAATATGAATTTCGAGGAGAGGGTCTGGGGCTACACCGGTGCCTCGGGCATGATCCAGGCAATGGCCTGCGGCTATTTCGTCTGGGATCTCATGGTGACACTCTTGCATCTGGACGTCTTTGGACTCGGCTTGCTTGCGCATGCCGTCAGTGCTCTGGCTGTTTACTCGTTTGGCTTCGTAAGCTGACCCAACCACCCCCCCTCTACCGGTAATGTAAATGTTTGCTAACCAAACCCCCACCAATCCAGAGACCATTCCTAAACTACTACTCCTGCGTCTTCATCCTCTACGAGCTCTCCACCCCCTTCCTCAACATCCACTGGTTCTTCGACAAGCTCAACATGACCGGCTCCAAGGCCCAGCTGTACAACGGTATCGCCCTGCTCTTCACCTTCTTCTCGTGCCGTCTGGTCTGGGGCACCTACCAGTCGGCCGTCGTCTACGCCGACATGTGGAAGGCCGTCCACACCTCGCCCGATGCGGGGTACACGGCCGCGGCGCTGTCTCAGAACGCCACCCTCGCGGACCCAGACCTCAACATGATGGCTTTCGTGTCCGATGCCGCCCCCGTCCCGGCCTGGCTCGCGCTCATCTACGTCGCGAGCAACCTGACGCTGAACGGGCTCAACTGGGTCTGGTTCTTCAAGATGATTGCCGCTGTGCGGAAGCGCTTCGAGCCCACCAAGGGCGAGGCTGTCAAGGTGGATGGGGTTGCCGCTGGCAAGACAACTGGCACTGATGCCAAGGTTGCTCCGCTGCGTCGCAGGGGGAACTCGATCAAGGATGTGATTCCTGATAGCGAGGAGCTTCGCAAGGGACAGATTCAGTAGGCGGATGATATGTGGTGGTTTTGCCAGAAAGAATATTCCTAATTCACGGGTTGGATTATTTGGTATTCTTGGAGGTGAGCATCTTCTTGTAAGGCATTGTGTGGTTCTTTGAAGCTGTACAGCGGACAGGAGGAAAGAGGAGTGAATTGGAATTGGAGGATCTGTATTATGAATCGAAACTGGGGCTCGGATTTTATTCGGCAGCGTTTGATATTACTCATTTTCTTTTGCATCGCGAAATCTATCAGGCTCTGGTGCTATGTGGGATTTTCTCATTGTGTCTATCTAGGTACCTATCTCTCTTAACGGCCTGGCTTCGATCGTCTGTCTAGGTAATTTTTGCCTTCGGAAAGGGGTTTCTTTCGAGGCGGGGTGGTCTTGTCGATATGTAATTACCTGATTAGCTGTGTGATGCCTGGTTACCCAGGTGTTCGAATAGAAGCTAGTTTGAGGAAGAGAGGTGTTACCTTTGTCTGTGACTTGAGGCGGGGATGTTATGAATGCTTGTGGTTTTACATCGAGAGAAGAACGTTGGGATCGATACTCTACCCTTTAATGAGAAATAGTTGAGAAGTTTCTCATGGCCGGGTAAAGATACCTACCTACGTACTTACCGGAATAGGCCATACAGATACAGACCGTAAGTAATATGTACACAGATTGAGATTATTGTAGAGAACACACGATGAGAGACGTATGTACCTATGTATGCATGATGTACCTATATAAACAACCCATCACCCATCACCCCAATCACCAATCTACCACACGCATGGTCTTATCTCGTTCTTTCTCGCTGTCCATTCCATATCTAGGTATTTACCATGTAGACACTCCCTCGCTCTTGTTCACTCACTCACTCACTCACTTCCACATCGTTGTTGACTAACATAACGTAACAGACAGACAGACAGGTAGGTAGGTAAAAAATGCGCTATGAAGTTCTGCAAGGACAAGTAAAACAAAGCAATAGAACGTAATGAGAAACAATAATCCCCCGAAATACAACACGCAAACCACAGCAACTTAATCAAAATAAAAGTGTGAGTGGGCTGAATAAAAATAAATAAATAATAAACGACCGACCGATCAGCAGAAAATGAAAAGCCAACAGAACAGAACGGAATGAAACGGATGTCAGAATGGCTAAAATAAACCCCCAGAAAAAAAAGTCGCAACTAGAAGCAAAAGAGAGGAAAAAAAACCACAGCGATGACGCTGTCGAACAAATAAATAAATGAATAAACAACCATCCATCAACCACCCATCCATCCATCCCCTTTCCATCCACCATCGTCCCCGTATTGCCTGCCTTCCTTCTTGCCCATCAATTCAATTCATCCCCCTCCTCTCGTTCTTTCCCTCCCTCCCTCGTCGTTCCTTCCCTCCCTCCCTCGTCGTTCTCTCGCTCTCTCCAGAAGCACCCATGCTAGCACATCACGGAGTCCATCTAGACAGGAGAAACACTCTATAGCGCAACAGAGCGAGGGTGAGAAAGGAAGAGGTCTACCTATCTATCTACCTAACCGAGCTGCCACAAGTCTAGAAATATAGATAGGTAGAACGAAAAGAAAACGAACGGAGGAAGTAGAAACCGTCCAAAGGCTTAGAACAACAAAACAACATCAACAAAAAAAAGCAAAATAATTAAAATAGGATACCCCGCTTGTTTGAATAGCACAATCAAACCAAAACCAACCGCTTATATGTTTACTTTCACCAGCAAGCAATCGATACCATGCATGCATCCTCCTCATCATCTATCCATCTTGCTCCCTTCACCATTTACAATTGAGAGATAGTACGATAGCATCCGGCAGCGACCAACCAAATACGTCGAATGAAGGGTTCTTTAAAAACCAAAGGGGTTTTGGGGAGCTGTAAAGGGACATATTGTTAGCATGATAATCACGAAACAGAGAAAGTCAGTAGGGTAACTCACTGGCAGCACTCAGATTTGCCCTCCGACCCGTAGGCTGGGGAGCCAATTTCTTGGTCGAATCAACGCCAAACCTCACAGGGGGCGGTGGTCCCGTCATCTGCGGAAGAAGAGGCTGCATCGGCGCCGCTAGCCCACCACCACCACCCATGCCAAACCCTTGCTGTGGCTGTCCGAATCCAGTCTGCATCGGCTGCATCGGTTGCATAGGCATGGCCGTCCGCTGGGGTTCAAGTGGCTGCGGCAAGAAATTGTTGACATAGCCGGTGGGCTGCATGGGGATCGGACCCGGCTGCCCGAACTGCTGCTGCTGCTGTGGGTTCATCATACCTGTCTGCTGGGGAGGCAGGAACTGATTTTGCTGCGGCGCGAATCCTGTTTGCTGCACTGGAATGCCAGTCATCATGGGCATCATGGGCTGTTGTTGCATCTGCTGCTGGTGCATTTGCTGTTGCTGCTGGTGCATTTGCTGTTGCTGCTGCTGCTGCTGCTGTTGCATCTGCATGTACTGTTGCTGAAGGCGGGCCTGGGCAATATCGTTCAAGCTCTGCCCTGGGGGAGCAACTTGAGTCTGATAGCCTGTCATCTGGGGTTGCAGTGGTGGCGGCGTGAACGCACTAGGTTGTACCGATTGGGGGGCTGATAGGGGTCGAGATGGAGGTGGTGGTGCCATGAGTGACCCTTGATTTTGTGTATATTGAGGCGCTACAGGTCGTTGACGTGCTGCCTGCGATTGTGTAAACTGCTGGCCGGCTGGCGCAGGGGGTTGGATACCGGTGAAAAATCCAGGGGTAGCACCCGTCGGCTGGGGAATCTGTGCCTGGGCGGGAAGTGCAGCGGGTGTAACAGCCGGGGCTAGCGACAGAACCGGGGGTGCAGGTGTCGGTTGGACCTTTTCGGGCTGAAGAGGTTGCGTGAGCAATGATAACTCCTGCATGGACCCTGTGAGTGGGTTCGCAGGAGCAGGAGCTGGAGCGGCCACCGGAGCCGGAGCAGGTTCGGGGGCACGAGAGGCGGGCGGCGCAGCCGGTTCAGCCGGTTTGCTTTTAGACGGCTTCACATCCCATGCGTCGTCGTCAAAGCCGCCAGATGGCTTAGAAGACGAAGACGATGCAGTGGGCGCAGGGCCTGCCGTGGTTGGCGACTGTGCCTTCGCCTCGCTTGCTCCAGAGTCTTTCTGCTGAGAAAAGGCATTGACATCAACAACGTTAGTCGTCTCGACCGGAGGCGCCGGACGTCCCTTTCTGGTGTTATTCCGGAGCGCTCCACCCGGGCCGGAAAACAGCCCCCCTGCTGCCTCGCCGTCTTCACCCCCAGAGCCCTTCTTGTTCCGGGCGTACTTGTTGTCCAGGAATCGCATCACCTTGATGATATCTCCCTCGCGAATACCCAAATTCCGTAACACACTTGCATCGACGTCAGGCAAGACGCTTTCGTCCATAGATTCCCGTCCAAAGGCTTGCGCATATCGCTCGCACAGCCCCACGTTGACCTCGCAGTTCAAGAAGAACTGGAACCAGTCGTAGTCGGACTTTTTGGCCTGCTCGATCGAGGCGCCGACTCTTGTACTCGACTTGCCGGACCTGGACGAGTCGGCTGCAGACCGTTTCTTGAGATCGGACAGCGGCTTGTCCTCATCTAGCGAAACGCCCGTCATACGCTCGACATACTCTAAATCACTGAGCGACATTTTCGCAACGGGCACAGCAATCTTGACTCCGTTCATCTTGTGGAGGTTGATTTTACCATCTTTCAACCCAAGGAACTGGGCTTCGACGCTGAATGACTTGGACCGGTCTGTCCATGTCCGTACCTTGGAGGCATCAGGTTCTTGGAAATACAAATGTCAGTCCGTCGTAGCACGCATCAAAACAGCAAAACAATCGGGGAGGAGCGAGGATACATACTAGGTTTGTTCGACTTGGAGGATCCAGAGTTTTCCGATCGTCCATTCTCGCGTCTGCTGCTTCGCTGTTTCCCCTCGCTGTTACCATCTCGTGCCGATAGACTGCTGCTCCTCGCTGGCAAACGCATTCCTGGGCCTACCTCTGAAGATCTCTTTTCCCTCTCTCGTTGCTCCTCCTTCTGCGCCGCCTTGATCGCTTCCTTGGTCAGTCGCTGCTCCTCGAGCCGGTTCTGCTCGACCACCGATTTCCCAGCATTTACGCCCGATGTCGAAGAAGTTGGCACGGGAATGTCGACATTGCCGGTAATCTCGATGTAACTGCTTGGAACTACACCCTCCTTGCTATTTTTGAGACGGCGGACTTGCCACCACTCGTCGCTCTTGGTGTCGTCCACGACAATGACCTCATCACCTACGCCGACCGTCACCTCGTCGTCACCCTGTGCCATAAAGTCATACAGTATCACACCCTTCTTTTGCGACTTCTTGCCCCCTGTCCCAGCCAAAATCACCTCCTTCAGGCCCTCTGCACGAATGGCACCAGACAGCTCGCCGAGCATAGCAACTATTTCTTCTGCGGTGTCCTTTGCGCCCGCGTGGAAGTCAAAGCTCTTGCTCGGTCGGACCAGTTCCAAAAAGACGTGCTTGCCTTCCCGCGAGTAGTGTGTCATGCGATCTCCTGTCCACTCTTGAGACGGGCCGTCCGACTGACGTTCAGGCGCCACCAAAATAATGCCAGTCCTCAGGTTGATGCCCAAGGTGGTCGGCATCTTCTTTTTCTTGCCCATCACCGACAGCATTTCGTTGATATTGTACATGTGATATCCTCCAGGGGCGAGCGCCGCGCTCTGGGGTGTCTGGGGGGTCCTAGGACTGTAATCACCATTGCTGGCTAGATCCGGAGGAGGTGGCGAGCGGTAGGCCTGCTCTACCGAAACTTGCGAATCCCCGCGGGGACGGGTAGGTAGGGGAGGCGATCTCGCATCTTCTTCATATTCGTCGGCGGCGTAGGCTTGAGCTTGTCGAGGTCGAGGTGGGAGATCAAGCGGGGCGGGAGCGTGGGATAACGAGGACGATCGGGCAGCCATTAGCCCGGCGAGGGCAGCGGCAGGGTTCGGGGCGGCGGGGCTGCTCGGCTCGGAGGGGACGTTCCTTGCCGGTAGAGGAGGGCTGGTAACGTCGCTCGGTGACCTAACCGGGAGCGGCGGCGGAGTCGGTATCGGGGCTTCTTCTTCCACTTCCCTCTCCTCGCCCTCGCCGTCTCCTAGTTCAATATAGTTCGCCGGAACGAAGCCATAATCGCCATCATGCCCGACGAGGATCCAGTCCGGATCCGATGTATCATACACCAAAAGCTGCGCATCTTCGGGGAACGAAAGCTCCTCGTCTGTTTGCCGGGTGTATTCGTACAAGGCACGTGCCTTTCCTTGAGGAGGTGCCTATGATTATGTAGAGTTAGGATACACACCGCCGAGAAAACCAAACAAGCAAGCTGGGAAGAATAAATGCCCACCTCCTCAATGTAGTTGTTGGGGATCAAGCCAACAGGCTCATCGTCATCTTCCGCCGAGGCCCTCTTTTTCGCCTTCCACCAGTCATCGTCTTGGCTCTTCTCCAAGACATACAACACGTCCCCCTCAGCAATCTGAAGCTCGCCTTCGCCCTGTGGGGCGTAGTCGTAGATTGCCTTGTAAACACCGAGGAAGCCCATGGCTGCGGAGGACCACTTGCGTCGGGAGATTGTTTACAGGTCAAGCCCGCATCGGTGTTGGAAGAGAGAGAAATATCGGATCGCAAGGCGCTGGAGAGAGGTAAGAGGTAAACGCTGGTGCACCTGCGGAAACGGGATCGAGCTAAAGCGGGTCAAGAAAGGCAGGCCGAAGAACAGAGCAGGCTGTCGATTCGAGCTCGGAGGTTGGGTTTGGAGCGCGATACCCAGCTCCGGTCGGTCACACGGGAAAGGCTGGTGGTCAGGACTTGGCGCGGATTTCGAGAAGGCAGAAAGGAATGGGAGGGCGCAATGGGAAACTTGTCCAAGCTCTTCCAGTGCCCGCAATTAGGGGGGTGGGAAGCGACGTAAGAACTTGAAGGAAATTGTGGTCCTGGTAGGTTGGGGTTCGGGTCCGCGAAACCGGATGGCAGACTGGCAGTGGCAGAGATCGAGGTGGGTTGCGTCAACTAAAATGAACTGGGACTGCCCGGACTAGCACAGGTAAATTCCCTTGGTCGGTCGGTCCGGAACAGGGCCTGGTTCTTTTGGTGGATTTGGTTGTGCTGTAAACCACCGTATTGATGGGTGCGATGAGGTTACGAAATCACTCCTAAAATGTTTCAAAAAGGGAAACAGAAGCTGTCGCAAACATGCCCGACGCTGATTAAGTAAGATCCAGGTGATAATAACCAAGGTGTGTCCCAGGGTGAGCACGCTGTCACAGGGCAATGCGGAGCATCCGACAAAAGAGCTGAGCTGCCCGATGCAGATGCCGCCAGGTTACAGCACCCTCGCGATGGTTAGGGGGTGCTACCAAATAAGCGCTATGTGTTTCTAGGTAATTCGTCCCTATTCTATAGCTCAACATAATAATGCTGCAATCAAGACTTGAAAGAGAGCTAACCTCACAAAGTATATTTATTGGAGAGATTGTGTAATAATTCATGAAGTCGAACGTAACTTGTTATTATACGCTGACTGATGACAGAGGCATCCCGCGGTAATTTGATGTCTTCAGCTGTCTGGGAGAGTGGGTATCCCCTAAAGTGGAGACCAGCTGTCGTCAAGCCCCAAGCTTCCTCATTCGTCAGCTTATGTCAACGTACATTCAATCCTGATTCTGAATAACGATCAACAAAGTTCGAACATTGTCAATCTACACGAAGAAATATAAACCACAGCAACCCATCAGACTGAATTCATGCCTGTTTCCCACAAACCCACTGGATGTACAGTACGACGCCGTGCACCCAGACAGCATTGAGCCGGCATTAACCAGAGGTATGATCTCCGTCCACAAGCGATATAAGCAGCCGATGTGGAATTCAGAATTGTCTAACCTCACTTGCGGTTCCCTGCATACTCTTCTCTAAAATATGGGGAATGTATTGTGACTATATGAATACGACTATCAAGATAGGTATCTATCTACTCCTGTGGTAAAAAGAAAAAGAAAGAGAAAAACATCATCTCAACTCAGCGCAAATGAATCCCAAGTCCTGACCCCAATTTAAGTCCTGTACTGCCTGTCTTGCCTGTCCTGCCCGTCCCATATCTTGAGACTACCTAGTCCACCAATCTTGACGCCGCAAGTGAATCTCTTCCGTCCAAGATCAGAAATACTCCGGCCAACCTCGTCATGTAGTCATACTTCCCTCTTCCTCACCTCGCCTCCCATCACAATGTTCGTCTAAACCTTCTTTCTTGTGCCATACCCATATCTTTTCCCGCCACGACCACGGCCACGAACATGATTACGCCTTATCGCTTTCATGCATCGAGCTCTGCCGTGTGCTATTCCTCCTCTGGCTCCTCGTCACGACACCGGGGAAATACCTCGGCTCCTGTCCCCACAGGTGCATGTCTCGCATGGCATCGGTCGGCGGATGCCGCATGTTACTTCCCTCTCCGGCCAGGGGTCCTGCTATGGGCGAGGCCACGAGAGGGCTTTGGAACATGTCGAGCTGCGAACCAGGGCTGGTGGTGATTGAGACCAAGCCAGAACCGCTAGGATCCGCTTGAGCGAGTCCGCTTCCAGTTATCGCCGTCGACTGTAGTGAGACTTGACTCTGCTGTTTTGCCGCCATTGTCGATATCGTGGACAGAGCAGCCGAGCTAGGCTTTGATGGCGAAAACATAGGGGACTTGGCCCCGGCGGTTTGAACGGCAGCACCATTGAGGTCAGCTGCAGCGCCAACTGCCGACTCTGCGTCCTCGGCAATAGTGTTGTACCTCTCCACCCTGCCGTCACATAATATTAGCATCACGTTTACTCGTAAATACAGAATAACGGACAAAGACTCACATGTTGCGCTCTTCAGCCAGGGTGCGATACCGGAACTCCTCTCTGCGGTCAGGCACATTTGTCTTGGCCATCTGACTTCCGGGCGCCCCTGGCTGGTCGAAGTTGGCCCCAAGCCATTGCTGCTTGATCGAGAACTCATAACCGCTCTGCTTGACCGAGTTCTTTGCCAGCTCGCACATGTCTACTGGGCTGAGCTTGTAGATCTGAGCAGCGACAGCATACTCCTCGATAAGGGGTTCCTTGGTAAAGGCAAACTGGAGTGGGTCGTCGGTTGACAGCGAAACATTCAGACCGCGCTTGAAGTACTGATGGAATGGATTTCGCTCGTATGCCAGAAAGAGAGCATTGTTGCTGAGCGGCGACATGGCAATTCCAATCTGTTCAAGGTAGAAAAAGTACTGAAGAATAGGAACCTTGCGGAGGAGGAGACCATGGCTGATGCTGTGACAGCACAGAGCAGCAATGGCCAGATGCTCGCTGTCGCCCGCCTCTCCGCAGTGAGGGCGGAGAACGAATGTGTTGAATCCTCGCTGCTTTCGGAATGCGTTGAGAGAGGCCAGATTCGAGTACAGATAGTAGATCCAGTAGCTGTATGGCGGGTTCTGCTTGCCATCCCACACTCTTGGAACCGGGTACTTCTTGAAGAGCCGGCGCTCAACCTTGCTCTCATCATCGACGCTGTCGAGCCCTATGACCCGCTGGAGGAAGATGTGAAGCTTGGGGTGGCTGGTCGGGTCCTTGGTCACCTCAAAGAGGGGCTGGAAAATATTCTTGACAACCTTCTCAAACGAGTCCATCAGGCCACTAGCTCGGTAAACATCGTAGAGACGAGGTATCTGGATCAACCATCGGACGTTGTGCGAAAAGAGCTTGTTGTCCACGACCCAGGCTGCGAGCTTGTCCCACTCATCGATCGACTTGCCGTAGATGGAGATGCGCCACTCCACCATCTGATATTTGCTCGATTCCAGGTCCGAGATGACCTCTTTGGTGATCTCAGCCAGGTACCGACCCTTGATGTAATTATCCGTCTTAAGGAATATCTCGCGCAACCGTGATTCCCCGATGGGGTTGTACTTGAGGTTGAACTTGTCGAAGCGGTGGAAAGAATCCGTGTGGGCATGCATATCCAGGGTGTCGATGCTAAGATCGTATGCCGTGAGATTGATGCTCTCAAACACCTCAGCCAGTGTCAAATACTTGCCGTCGCGATACATGACGGTCTCATCCGGGTGCTTCTTCATCTTGCTCTTGATGAAGCGCAAAAGATGCTTCTGATTCATGCAGGCGGAATGATGGACGTGAGTATCGACCTTCCTGACGTTATAAAAGTCGCGATGAGGCACCTTTTTGCTGTCGGCTGTCTCCTGGTACTCGTTGAGAAGCACGTACAGGTTGAACTTGCCCTCCAGGTAACAAAGCCGGCGGAATGCAAAGCTCTTACTCGGACCATCTGACGAGACACTCAACAACTCGTCCAAGTCAACATAATACTCCTTGATAGTGGGCACATTAATGATGGGCGAGCCGGAATCCTCGGATTGCGTATTCTGGTAAACTTGGTATACCCCATTGTCATCCAGACGGTATGTCATCTCACTGGAGCCAGGAAGAGGCATCACGTCTTCCATGTCGAAATCCTCACCGATATCCTGCCCCGGCTTGCGCTTTCTGTGGGCAGCCTTGCGCAGAGGTGTGTCGGGTGTCTTTTCAGTGTTACCATCACCAGAGCGTTGCTTATCGGAGTTTAGAATCATGCTATTTTGCAGACTAGTGCTGGTACTGGGCGGCTGGCTACCTCTGCCCGTCTTCTCGCGGTCCTCACTCCATGCCGGCTCAGGCGGACTGGGGTAGACTGGCCAGAGCGGGTCATCTTTCGGGTTATCGCGTGGTCCTTGGAGCGATCCCCGAATGTACTTGTCTCGCAAGGCCTGGATTTTGTGAATGTTCCTGAAGATGGAGCTCAGCTCGGCCGTTATTTGGGGGTCTGCGTCCTGGTACGTGCTACTTCCGATGCCGGCGACTGCTCCGATTTGGACTCCAGGCACTGTCCCAGTGTTGTTGGCCTGTGCTTGACCAACCCGGCTTGCGGTATCGTTGAGGAAGCTCGCCTCCCTTTGCACTGGCCGCTCGACAACACCACCGACAGCACGGGAGGAGGCCATTTCTAGCACTTCGGTGCTTGCAGAGGAAAGGAGGCCGCTCGAGGCAAGATCCAATGGGGTATGCCTGGCGGTTGGCCCAGTCCCAGCTGACATGAGTGGGCTGCCCTGAGGTGTGATTTGAGTTTGTGTGTGGAGCTGGCTTCGACTGTCGGCCTGACTACGTTGGTAGAATAACTTCGCATCGGTTTCGGCCAGATGTCGCTCGGCAATTGGGTCGAAGAAGGCTGTTTTCGTGGGCAGATCCCTGAGCAGCATGCCTTCTTGGATGTTGGCCTTTTCTTCAAGGTCACCTGCGTCGCCATGAGCAGTGCCATTTTCACCGATACCCGAGCCCGTGTTATAGTCAAGGTGTTGATGGGATGAAGAATCCTCCTCTAGCTCTGTGTGACTCTGGTCTAGTGCCGTGTATTCCTCGTCATCCGAGTCGGCAATGGGGAACTGCGTTGCGGCAAGTTTAGGCGACGTGGAGTTGGACGACGGGTCATGCGAGAACGAATGATCTAGACCAATGGTTAGTATTTCCTGTCTCGTTGAACAAAGTGCGGATATATGAACAAGGTTGAATCATCCGTGCCAGTCTGAAGGAGTCATCAACCGTGATGGGCACCGACATCACTTACCAGCCATGGCGGTGACCGAGAGAGCGCCGATGGCGCAGGAAAGCGGTGGAGGGAGGTAGATATCTTGGACGAAAAGCGCTGGCTTATCAACCAGAGAGACGAATGTGTAACTGCTTCACCGTTATCGCCGTTGTCCAACGGTGCACTGGCAATGTTCGGGTCGGTCAGCCAACAACAAAGCAACCTTCGAAAGTCGGATCCAGGGCAACAATGGGCAAACTTAAGCTTTCCTGGTGGGTGCCGAATCTAGTACCAGGTACAGCGGTTAGCGTGTGCGATAAGGCTGGGATGACATCTTCCCCACTGATGCTCCTGTACCGGTACCTAAGCCCACTAAAGGCCCAACGAGCAGCGCTAAAGAGCCGTTGAGTTCCAGCGTCCCGGCTTATGCTGCAAGGCGCCGACCCTAGCCGCAGAATGACCCCTGAACCGAGCCCGCTCAGGGGTAGAGACGGGACACGGGTGACGGCATGGTCTTGGATCGGACGTCGTTGATATCCAAACTTGACCAATTCTATCTGCTGTATAGTGTAGTGTTAAACACAACTGTCAGTGGATGGCCATCCCTTATTCACCCTTCTTCAAGATCTAATGCAGTTGCACATGAATCTTGGACAATCCATTTCCCGTGACACATCTATTTTGGGTCAAATCCATCATATCTATATACAATCCAAAGTTCAGGACGCCCACCAAATAAGCTATCCACTTCAAGCTCTCGATGGTGCTCGACTCCTCGCCGGGGGCTTTCGTTTCCCATCCAAGGAGTACAGTCCTCCAGCGGAGAATACTACAACCGCTCCGACAAGCGTCCCAAATGCCAACCGGTTTCCGAAAATCCAAATGCTCAAAAGTAAACTGACGAGTTTGCGAATATTGAGGACGATGGTCACTGTCAGGGCCGTTGAGGCAGCTGCCAGAAGGTTAACGCCACGAATACAAGCGTACTGCGTCAGTACATTGAGCATCAAGAAGAAGAGCTGGCTTGGGATGTGAATCCTCTCCAGGCCCTTCTGAATCTCGGGCGAAATATTTGGATATTCGGCTAGAGCTGGAAGCGGAAGCGTGAGTGGCGCACTGTTGGCCAGCTTGACAAACTGTGTCGACAGCGAAGGTAAGAACGGGATGAAAAGAGGGAGAGAAAGCAGATGCGAGTAGAAGAGGTTCTCCTTCCACTGCGGCCCATAGATCCGATACGTCTCCTCTGTGTAAAGCCCCATGATGGCCGACATGACCTGAGCGACAAACAAGATGGCGAGACCCATGCCGAAACCCGAGTCGGGAGTCCCGTGACGTTCTTGGCTAGTTGAACCCTGTATTTTGTGTCAGAACTAGAGTGCCATCGAATCACAACTTTGTATAGGGACAAACAGACCTTGCCTTGCGCATCAGACCACGCAGCAGTAATGACACCCACCGTAAGCAAAAGCACTGCTATGATCTGGATCCGCGAATATCTCTTGCCACACAAGCTGCCTGCCAACATGGTCGTGATGCTCCCGCCGGACCGGAGGATGATGTGCACCGGCACAGAGATATCATAGCTGAATGCATGGTTGTTCAACACATTGATGCTGAAGAACAAGACAATATTGACCAACCACCGCCGAATCGGGACCTTGTTTTGTTTGAGGAAGAAGGGCGGGCGTGTTCGGTCGAGCTGCGCAGGGAGTCCAATGACCGCCACGAAGAGGAACTGGACAAACGTGAGGAGGGTTCCTGTTTGCGATACACAGTGTCAGTGTCAGCTCATGGTTGTTGGCGGCTCATGCAATCTCCGCAGCATCCGAACC
>Ga0247781_1000380_pt1 | contig 13667 bp, 15 predicted proteins | sample UWRJL184509B5_FD_179922 | JGI IMG/M metagenome (GOLD analysis project Ga0247781, IMG submission 179922) | Plant litter microbial communities from Arlington Agricultural Research Station in Wisconsin, United States - UWRJ-L184-509B-5 | ecosystem: Environmental > Terrestrial > Plant litter >...
CCAGCTCGCCGGCCGCGAGCCGGGCCCGCTTGCCGGTCTCGGCGTCGAGCCGCCGGCGGGCCGCCTCGAGCACTGTCGCCGCCCGATCGCGGGGCACCACCACGAGGCCGTCGTCGTCGGCCACCACCGCGTCGCCCGGCGCGATCGACCGGCCGCCGCAGATCACCGGCACGTTCACCGATCCCGGGCTCGCCTTGACCGTGCCCTGCGGGCTGACCGCGCGCGACCAGACCGGGAACCCCATCGCGCGCAGCTCGCCCACGTCGCGGACTCCGGCGTCGAGAACCACCCCGACGACCCCGCGGGCGGCGAGGGAGGTCGCGAGCAACTCCCCCAGCATGCCGTCGGTCGACGGTGAGGTGGTCGTGACGACGAGCAGGTCGCCCGGCGAGCAGACCTCGACCGCAGCGTGGATCATGAGGTTGTCGCCGGGATGGCAGGACACCGTGACGGCCGAGCCGGCGATGCGGGCTCCCGCCTGGATCGGCCGCAGCGCCGGGTCGAGCGCGCCCCGGCGCCCGTCGGCCTCGTGCACGGTGGACACTCCGGCCTCGGCGAGCCCGGCGAGCACCTCGGCCGCCACCCGGGGCACCCGCCGGACGACCACGTGGCGGCTCACGACAGCTCCCGGGTCACCTGCGGGAAGACGCGCTGATAGGCCTCGGCCCGGGTGTCGTCGGGCAGGCCGAGGTTGGGGCCCGAGTTGCGCGACGCCTGCAGGCCGCGGCGCGAGCCCAGCTCCGCGTAGTAGTTCCCCAGGTGCCGCTGGGCGGCGAGCACCTGCATGGCCTCGCGTTTGCGCTCCCAGACGCCGGTGATGTCGAGCAGCACGTCGGGGACGAAGCCGCACTGCTCGGGCTGGTGCGGCTCGAAGCAGAAGACCGGGGGAGCGCCGATCACCTCGCCCGGCCCCTCGACGCCCGGCGCCTGGGCGAGGACCCGGGCGCGCAGCGCGATGGCGTGCGCGGTGGCGTGATCGTGGTTGTAGGGGTCGACGGCGGCGTGGGTGAGCACGACCGTCGGCTGCACCTCGCGGTAGAGCCCGATCAGGTCGCGGGTCAGCTCGGCAGTCTCGGTGAGCGGATAGTCGCCGGCGTCGTAGAACCGGATCTCGGCGCCGAGCACAGCCGCCGCCCTCGTGGCCTCGGCCCGCCGCTGCGCCTTGATCTCGTCGAGGGTATGGCCCTGGCGCCACAGCGAGGCCGACTCGCCGCGCTCGCCGAAGCTCAGGCAGCCGATCACCGCCCGCTCGCCGCGCGAGGTGGCCAGGGCGATCGCACCCGCGGCCCGCCAGACGAAGTCACCGGGGTGGGCGGTGAGCACCAACAGTCGTCCGGCCATCGTCGCCCCCACAGAGGATCGTTGACAATCACGTCGCCAATCAGCGATGCCCGAACATTAGTCCTCACCGGGGCGGAATGACGCCGACGCCTGCCGCGACACCGAGCCCCGGACCATGTTCACCAGGCGCACCCGCGAGGTGCTGCCGAGTTCGGTGAGGGCATTGCGGACCGGGGCGTTGACCGGGGAGACGGACATGGCGGCCTCCTCGTGAGCACTCCTCTCGGAGTGCCACGTGGAGCCGCCATGCGCATCTACTACTGTGGATACTTGAGTCGGGGCGCGGTCACGCGTGGGCGTGCACCTTGCCGGTCGCCGTCGAGCGCAGGTCGATCGCCGCGGCGAAGAGCGAGACCGCGACCACGATGCTGAAGAAGCCGTAGATCTGGGCGAGGGTGACCGCGCCGATGTCCGGCTTCGCGAACAGGACCAGGCCGAACGCCACGCCGAGCAGGCCGGTCAGCACCAGCCACACCCGGTTGCGGCCGCTGCGGTCGGACCCGAACGCCAGCACCACCTCGGTCACCCCGGTGACCACGGCCCACGCCGCGATCCACAGCACCAGCACCAGCGCGGTGATCCCGGGCCAGACGAGCGCCACCACGCCCGCGGCGACGTCCAGCAGGGCCAGCAGCAGCCGCCCGACGGTCGGGCCCGCCGCCTCGGACCGGAAGGCCCGCACCCCCTCGAGGATGCCCGACCCGATGGAGAAGACGGCGAACAACAGAACGAAGGCGTACACGGTGATGTCTGGCCACATCACCGCGATCACGCCCGTGACCAGTGCCAGAATCCCACGCCACACCAGACTGCTTCGCATTGGAGGAGCTCCCGTCCCGGAGAAAACAAGAATTGATGTCCGACACCGCTGTGCCCATTTGTGGAGATCGGTAGAGCGTGTTCTCGGACACCCCTCCGCCCGCCTCCGTCCGCATTTTTCGACATACGGAGGGGTCGCGGCATCGCACGTGTGAGGTATCGCGCCCGCTCTCTTCGGTCGCGGCGTCCCTCCGGCTTCGGTCGCGGCGTCCCTCCGGCGGGACCGTCGACGGTCACCCGGTCGTCTCCGACGAGACCCAGGCCACGTTCGTCGACCGGCGGAGACGCTCAGCCGCGAGCCAGGGCGATGGCGATGAACAGGCCGTAGAAGACGATGAAGCCGGCGATCAATGCGATGGTCGTGCCCAGGCCGATGGAGTGTTTCCTGTCCTCGTCGTCCATGACAGCACAACGACGGCCACGCGGGATATCGACGCGGACTCCCCCGAACGTGGTCGCGGCGCCTTGCCCTCGACGGGCGGGGGGATGCGCTTACGCGCTGAACCGTGCGTGGCCCGGGAAGCGTCCTACCTGGACCGGCGGATCGTCGACCAGGAGAACTACGCCGACAACGAGCACGCCTACTCGGTCCCGCAGAGTCAGGGGCGGAGGCGGGCGGTCAGCTCCTCGGCCGCCGCGCGCCAGGAGGTCTCGGCCTCGTCGCTGATCTTCGCGAGGAGGGCGGGCCGGGTGTCGACCTGGCCGCGCTCGCCCGACCACCGCAGCAGCGTGTTGGCGGCGTGGTAGCGGACCAGGTACTCCGGGTCGCTCACCGCGGCGGCCAGCGCCCGCACCAGAGCTGTCGTCGGCCCGAAGCCGGCCAGGGCGATCGCGGCATCCAGGCGGACGAACCCGGACGGGGACCCGGCCAGCACCCCGGCGACCGGCGTGGCCCAGCCCGGGTCGCGGGTGAAGGCGTACAGCGCCTCGGCCACCCGGAGGCGGAACTCGTCCTGGGCCCGGACCAGCGCCGCTCGCAGGATGCTGACCGCGTCCGGAGGTGCCAGACCGGCCGCCGCCAGGGCCGTGAACGACTGCGCGGCCAGCGAGTCACCAGCCTCGAGACCGGCCCGCAACATGCGCTCGACCGCTTTCGGACGGGCACGCGCGGCATCGACCAACGAGGCGAACTCCGGGCCCTCGTGCCAAACCTCGTCCGGGTCGCCGAAGATCTCGCGCCGCCATCGTTTCCACTCCACATCCCCGTCCATCGACGGACATTATTACCAGGTCTAGCTGAGAGTGCCGATTCCGCCACCCTTTCGACACACCGGGCCCCCGGCCGTCAGCAGCGACCGGGGCCTCGGGGCGAACGTCAGTGCGCCATCGCACGGGAGGGGGCGCCGGGGTCGATCACCGGCGTGCCGGTGCGGATCACCAGGGCCGAGACGATTGAGGACGAAGCCGGTCAAGTCACGGGCAAGTAGCCTGCCCGACACTGGCGCCCCCACTAGGAGGAGCCCCCGTGCCCGACCCCGACCGAGCAGCAGTGATGACGGTCACCTTCTCGGCGCTCGGCCCGGTGCGCGCGTGGCGCGACGGATTCGAGCTGCCCCTGGGCACCTCGCAGCAACGCACGACCCTGGCCCTGCTGCTCGAACGTGAGGGCCGGGTCGTCACCACCGGCGAGCTCGTCGACGCGCTCTGGCCCCCGTCCGCTCCCACCTCGGCGGTCGCGACCATCCGGACGTACGCCTATCGCCTGCGCCGCCTCCTCGCCGGTGACCCGGTCCGGCTGGACACCTGGCGTGAACGCCTCGAGGAGCTGGGCCGGATCGCCGTCCACGCGCGCCTGGCCACCCTGGTCGAGCTGGGCGAGTACGACGACGCGATCGCCGGGCTGCGCGAGCAGGTGGCCGAGCGGCCGCTGCCCGAACCGGGCCACGAGCTGCTGATCACCGCGCTGCTCGGGGCCGGCCGGCGGGCCGACGCGCTCACCCATTTCCGGCGCGTGCGCTACCGCTTCCACCGCTTCACCGGGGATCTCCCGGCCGCGATCGCCGCGTTCGGCAAGGCGACCGACCTGTACGGCGACATGGCCGACCTGCGGATCGAACCGTTCGCCGGCCTCTACGCCTGCCATCGCGACACCGGCGACCACGCGGCCGCCGCCCAGGCTCGGCGCGAGGCGCTGCGCCTGCTCGAGACGGCCCGCCACCCCGACCTGCCGCGGCTCGCCGGGCTGCTCGGCGTGCCGCTGACCGAGGTGACCGCGCTCAGCGGGCGGGCTCTCGCCGGACGCGGTCGCGAGCCCGGCTGAGCTCCGCGGGTGTGTGCCCCGCATTGGCAGGAAAATCTCAGGGACGCCGCCGATAATGCTCCGAGTCCTGCCGTCGAACAGTGCGAGGTGTTTGCGTGTCCGTGGTCGCCGAAGCCGCCCCCGATCCGACCGGTGGGCTGACCGGGTGGGCCGTCGGCCTCATGGAGACGCTGGGCGGCGTGGGCGCCGCGCTGATCGTCGGCCTCGACAACCTGTTCCCGCCGATCCCGAGCGAGCTGGTGCTGCCGCTGGCGGGCTTCTCGGCCAGCCGGGGCGTGTTCAGCCTGCCCGAGGCCCTGTTCTGGACCACGCTGGGCTCGGTGCTGGGCGCGATCGTCGTCTACTGGGCGGGCGCCCTGCTCGGCCGGGAGCGCACCCGCCGCCTGGTGGCAATGATCCCGCTGGTCAAGGTGCAGGATTTCGACCGGTGCGAGGAGTGGTTCGCCAAGCACGGCACCAAGGCGGTCTTCTTCGGCCGCATGGTCCCGCTGTTCCGCAGCTTCATCTCGCTGCCGGCCGGCGTCGAACGCATGAACTTCTGGAAGTTCACGCTCCTGACGACGCTCGGCAGTTTCATCTGGAACACCCTCTTCGTGTCGGCCGGCTTCGTCCTGGGCGAGAACTGGCACCGCGTCGAGGGCTACGCCGGCGTCTTCCAGAAGGTCGTCATCGCCGGCGTGGTGATCGGCGTCGGCTATTTCGTCTGGCAGCGCCTGCGCTCCCGCCGAGCCGACCCGACCGAGCTGGACGCCACCGTGGTTCTTCCCACGCTGCGAAACCCCGGCGACGACGCCACGATAGTTCTGCACACGGTCGCCGACAACCGCCCGCGCAGCCGCCGCCCCCACTGAGCCCCCGGACCGCTGAGCCGCGCGCCGCTGAGCCGCGCGCCGCGTCCCCGCCCCGGATCAGTCCCGCCACCCGGCTTCGCCCGGGGGGAGGGCGGCGGCCGGGTGGCGGGTGCCTGGTGCGGCGCTTCCGAACGCGCCGCCGATCTTCGCGCCGCGCGAGTTGCTCACGGCCGCCGGGGGGAGGAAGGCGGCTCCGGCTGGCGGACCGGAACCGCCGAGTTCACGAGACGTCAGCCCTGGCGGTCACGCGATTGCTGCTGCCGATCCAGTGCTGCTGCCGATCCCGTTGCGGATCATCGTGAAGTTCAAGTCGCGGTGCGGCGCCACGGTCTCGTGGGTGCGGTAGGGCTCGGTGCGCCGCGGCAATTCCCCCCAGCTCCCGTCGGTGGCACGGCGGCGACACTGCCCGCGGACCCGCCACGCGGTCCACCCGTCGAAATCCACAACCTGGCGGCTGGCGTTACCCACAGACGTCTCTCATTGTTGACCGTGGTGAGGCCGGTCCACATGTCCCCGTCCGGGGACATGTGGACACGGAACCGCATCGCGAAGGCCTGCCGGGGTGGGCCGGCCTACGGGCGGCGACCGATTTAAGGATCTTTAAGGTACGACCCTCATCCACCGGCGTGGTGGGCATCGTAGTTGTCGGTACTGCACAGGCACGCAGCCCCGACAGCAAGGAGCATCAAGATGTATCGGACCCGGCCGCACAAGATGTCCTCGACGACCCGCAAGGTCGTGCTGGGAGCGTCCGCGGTGGTGCTGGCCGGTGGCGCGTTCGCCGTGAGTACCGGGATGAGCAGCGCGGGCGAGAACTGCGCCGGGCTCGACCAGGTGCTGCGGCAGAACCTTGAGTTCATCGCGGGCCAGCGAGCCGCGCCGGACGTCCAGTCGGAAGCCCGCATCGCCAACCGCCAGGCTGTGGTCGATCTGATCAACCAGCGGCGCGCGGTCGCGGGCTGCACCGCGAACGTGGCCGCCGAGGTCCCCGGCGCAGCCGCCAAGCCGAGCGGCAACCAAGCCGGCGGGAAGCCGAGCGGCAACCAGGCCGGCGGGAACCAGGCCGGCGGGAAGCCGGGCGGCAACCAGGCCGGCGGAGCCACCAAGTCACCTGCGGCCGACCCTCCCGCCGCTGGGACGGGAACGGGCGAGGTCGTGTGCCAGGGCTCGACTGTCACGCTCTCCGGCGAGGCGGGTGCTCCGTTCGCTTCGAGCGGCACGTTCCCGCTCGGCACGGTCCTGAAGGTCACCAACCTGGACAACAAGAAGAGCATCACCGTCAAGGTGGAGACGCCGTCCGGGAGCTGCGTCCTGCTCAACGACGCCGCCTTCGAGCAGGTCCGCGAGCCCGGCAAGTTCCTGATCCGCCGCGCGGTGATCGAGCGCGTCGGCTGACCGGCACCGCCTGAGCGCCCGGCGATCCCCCTTCGATCGCCGGGCAGCGCCACTGTCAGCGCGCCGAAGGCGACGCCCGGTTCGCGGGTTCGTCAGCTGTCCGTGGAGAGGACCGCCTCGCCGGCGATCTCGATGCGCACGGTCTTGCCGACCAGCCAGCCGCCGGCCTCCAGGGCCACGTTCCAGACCAGGCCGAAGTCCTCGCGCTCGACGTCGGCCGAGGCGCTGAACCCGAAGATGTCGCGCCCGTAGGGGTCGCGGCGGGCGCCGCCGTACTCGACGTCGAGATCGACCGGGCGGGTCACGTCCTTGATCGTGAGCAGGCCGGTGACGACGAACTTGCCGCTCGGCTTGGCCGCGGGCACCGCTGCCGCGTTGGGCCGGCGCGACAGCGGATTGTTGCGCAGCCGGGCCCACAGGAAGATGTCGTCGTTGCTCTCCCGCCACTTCACCCCGGTGCTGCGGAAGTCCATCGTCGGGTAGCGGGCCACGTCGAGGAATTCGGGGCTCGACAGATGGGTGTCGCGGTCCGGGTTGTGGGTGGTGATGCTGGTGGTGTCGATCGAGGCGGTGACCGACGAGCGCATCGGGTCCTCGGCGACGTCGATGGTGGCGCTGCCGCGGGCGAACTCACCGCGGACCGGGCTCACCATCATGTGCTGAGCGACAAAGCCGAGCCGTTTGTGACCGTCGTCCAGCTTGTACAGACCCGGGTCGGGAATGGTCAGGCCGTTCCACTCGCGGATCGGTCGGTCGACCATAGCTTCGTTCCACCCCTCGGCCACGTCCGCTCGGATCAGGTTCTCCGAATTCAAAGAATCCTAGGCCCAGAAAAGGCGTGGTTGCCGCCAGCCCCGCCACCGAGGGTGTGGATGCGCAGCTCAGTGACGTAGGACACCGTCACGATAATGCGCTGATGACCGATTTAGGCAGCGACCTGTGTCACACATTTCGATCGTTGGTGACGGAGTGTTTCATTAACGGAAACACAAGCGTCAGGCGTGACGATGAACACCCATTAGGAAGCGTTCATGATTTCGCCGGTCAGTTCTACCGAACGCACTCGGTCGGCCACGCTCGACGCGTGGTGCGCGGTGATCACTTCGTCGGCGCCCGCCTCCGCGGCGAACTTCAGCAGGTATTCCCGGACCTCCACGGGGGTGCCGACCGCCGTGTACTTGGTCATGTTGGCCAGTCCGAGGCCGGCCGGGGACGCCAGGAACTCGTCGATCTCGGCGTCGGTGAAGTTGGCCCCCCGGTTCCCCCGGGTGATGAACGACCTGGTGCGCGACCGATAGGCCCGGACGCGCTGGTCCTCGGCGGTCTCGTACGAATCGGCGGCGAAGACGTTCACCCCGGCGATCACGTACGGCGCGGCGAGCTGCTCGGACGGGCGGAACGCCGAGCGGTAGACGTCGACCGCCTGGTGCAGGGCGTCGGGGGCGAAATGCGACGCGAACGCGTAGGGCAAGCCGAGCTGGGCGGCGAGCTGGGCGCCGAAGAGCGAGGAGCCGAGGATGTAGAGCGGCACGGGCTCGACGGGCCGCGGCACCGCCTCCACGCCGGGGATCCGCGAGTGGCCGGTGAGGTAGCCGCTGAGCTCCAGAACGTCCTGCGGGAACGTGTCGGCCGAGCTGTTGTCGCGGCGCAGCGCCAGCATCGTGTTCTGATCGCTGCCGGGCGCGCGGCCGAGCCCGAGGTCGATGCGGCCCGGGTAGAGCGTGCCGAGCGTGCCGAACTGCTCGGCGATCACCAGCGGCGAGTGGTTGGGCAGCATGATGCCGCCGGCGCCGAGGCGGATGCGCTCGGTGTGCGCGGCGACGTAGCCGATCACGACGCTCGTCGCCGAGGAGGCGATGACCGGCATGTTGTGATGCTCGGCGTACCAGACCCGCACGTAGCCCGTACGCTCCGCCGCCCGGGCCAGCTCCACGCTGACCTCGAAGCTCTCGCGCGCGGTCTGGCCGCCGCCGATCGGCGCGAGGTCGAGAATCGAGATTGCGATCGCCATGTGAGCCGCCCCTTCGCAAATGTGGACAGCCCCGAACGTACCCGTCAGCCTTTACCGCGACACTGTGCGCCGGAACACGTCGAGCAGGAACCACTCGTCCTCGTGGTGCACGACCCGGTCGAGCCCCGGGCGTGCGGCCAGCGCCTCGTGCACCTGGAAGCCGTCGTAGGCGCCGCCGTCGCCCCGGTTCCGGAAGTGCACGGCCACGATGTCCCCGCCCTCCTCGAGGCGCCGCACCAGCCCGTCGAGCGTGACGTGCAGGTCGGCCTCGCTGAAGTAGTAGAGCAGGTCCCCCACGACGATCAGGTCGAACGTGGCGTCGGGCAGCTCGGCCGGCAGGTTGGCCCGCTCGACCCGGACGTTGGGCAGGTCGGCGACGATCTCGCGGGCCTGCTCGACGGCCGAGTCCACCGAGTCGACCGCCAGGACCTCGGCACAGCGGGGCGCGAGCAGGCGGGTGAGCAGCCCGATCGAGGCGCCCGGCTCGTAGCAGCTGCGGTAGTGCTCCCGCGGGAGGCTGGCCACCGTGACCGCGTACTTGCGCCGGTCGTGCCATTTCGTCGCCAGGTCCCAGGGGTCGTCCTTGGCCAGGTAGAGGCCGGTGAAGTAGTCCAGCGAAACGGTGTCCACCGGCGGTCGCGCATCGTCGAGTTCTCGTGCCACGCCGAGAACTTACCGGGCCGCCCCCCGATCGCTAACCAGGTGGGCCGGATCGCTTGATGAACGGACTTTCCGGCCGATGGGGCTTATGACTGGTTTCCGTACCCGGTCGCCGACCCGATCTCCTGGAGAAAGGAGGAGCGTGTGCGAGCCGTGTTCCGCCGGCGCCGCCGGGACGACGGTTTCACGATGATCGAGGTGCTCGTCGGCATCGTGATCATCTCGGTCGTGATGCTGTCGCTGACCTCGTTCTTCGTGGTCAGCCTGCGGGTCATCAATCTCCAGGGCGACCGGCAGGCCGCCATCCAGGCCGCCGGCGACGCGATGGAGCGCACCCGCGCCCTGCAGGTCAGCGCCATGCTCACCGGGCGCGACCTGGCGAGCTCCGAGGACCAGTGGGCCAACCCGGTCCCCGGCGTCGTGAGCCTGCTGACCGACACCCTCGAGTACGACGAGAGCGCGGCCGCCGGCGCCGGGGCGACCGCTCCCCTGCCGACCACCTTCCGCAAGCTGATCCTGAACGGGATCGAGTTCCGGCAGCGGTGGTACATCGGATCCTGCAACCAGGGCACCGACGGCGGGTGCACCCCGGGCGCGGCCGGGCCCGCGTTCTACCGGGTCATCATCGCCGTCACCTGGACCGACAAATACTGCCAGGACGACGCTTGCTCGTACGTCACCTCCGCGCTCATCGCGAAGACCACGGAGGAGCCGCTCTTCAAGTCGAACGAGAAGCTCACGCCACTCTCCCTCACCACCACGCCGGGCCCCCAGACCAACGACGTCAGCGTGCCGCTGAGTCTCGCGTTCGCCGCGTCCGGCGGACAGACTCCGTATACGTGGTCGGCGACCGGCCTGCCCGGACTGGCCATCGACCCGGCCACCGGAACCGTCAGCGGCACCCCGGGCGTCACTGGCACTTTTGCCACGGCCAAGGTCACCGTCACCGACGCCTACAAGCAGGAGAGCTCCGTCAGCTTCAGCTGGGTGATCAATGCGCTGCCGGTAATGACGGCACCGGGCAACCTGACGACCCCGGGTGGGGTGGCGTATACGAAGACCTTCATCGTCAAGTACGGCACGGCCCCGTACACATGGACGGCCAACGCCGGCGCTTGGGGCGCCTCGGGTCTCCCGCCCGGCCTCACGCTCGACGCGAGCACCGGCATCGTGAGCGGCACCCCGACGGCGGTCGGGACCAACACCGTGACAGTAGTCGTGACCGACAGGTACGGCCAGGCGAGCCAGCAACAGTTCAACTGGGTCGTGGCCGCCCTCTCCGTGACCTCCAGCAACCAGGCCAACACGAAGGTCAACACGCCGATCACCGCAGTGACCCTGGCCGCCGCCGGAGGCATCCGGCCTTATGTGCTGTGGGCCGCCACGAACCTGCCGACCGGGCTGGTCCTCGACCCGGCAACCGGCGTCATCACCGGCACGCCGCAGGCCACCGGGTTGTTCTCCGTCGTGGTCAAGGTGACCGACACCGCGGGCGGCACTCTGAGCAAGACGTTGACCTGGAGAGTGATCCCCTGATGCTCCGGCTGCGCGACGACGACGGTGTATCGCTCGTGGAGGTCGTGGTCGCGATGTCGATCATGACGATCGTGGGCGCGCTGTTCACGGCCGCGATCAATCAGATCTACCGGTCCACCAACACCGTGGAGAGCTCCTTCGACGCCCAGCGCCAGATCGAGACCATGTATGTGCGGCTCGATCAGGAGATCCGGTACGCCCGCAGCGTCAGCGACCCCGCGCTGGTGGACTGCTGGCCGCAGGCGGGAACCTGCTGGCACGTCGAGTACCTGCTCAGCGCCAGCAATGTCGACACCTGCGTCGAGCTTCGGGTCAACACCGTGACTCGGGAGCTCCAACGCCGCCAGTGGACCAAGAACGTCGACCCGCTCACGCCCACCGCGTGGACCGTGCTGGCGACCGACGTCGTCGCGACGACCCCCTTTCCTTTCACCGTCGTCCCCGCCGACAAGGGTTCGCTGATCGGCTTCCGATACCAACGTCTGACGCTCGCCATGGCCTCCGTGGTCGGTGGGGGCGGTCGTGGTCCGTCGGATTCTGGCCGCAACGGAGCCACCCGGGAGACCAACGTGACCTTTACCGCGCTCAACGCGACGTCGGCCGAGGTCGCGACCTCGACAACCGGAAACCCGAACGCCGCGACCTGCGTCGAGGCCCGGGGGGTCAGGTCGTGAGAAGCCGCCGGTGGCGCTACCTCGCCGGCGACCGCGGCTCGATGCCGCTCGCGATGCTCGTGGTGCTCGTGGGGCTCACCCTCAGCGGCACGCTCGGCACGATGGTGATCAGCCAGATCCGCAGCGCTGGGTACGACTCCCGGCGGGTGCTGGCGCTGCACGCGGCGCAGTCCGGCCTGGAGGCGGGCCTGGCCCAGATCAGGGCCTCCACCAAGGTCGACATCGTGACCGACGAGACCGTGGGTGATCGGGCGAAACTCCAGTGCGACCCGATCAGCGGATCGGTCGGCAACGGTAACCCGGGCGACTGGGTCGTGTCCGTCGTCTACTACGACTCCGACCCGCAGGGCCACTGGCAGGACACTGGTTGGCCGGCGGCGCACACTGTGCCGTGCACCGCGGAAACCGGTGCCCGGGACGTCCCGTTCTACGCCGTCTTCACGTCGGTCGGCACCGCGAGCTACGGCGGCGACATCGCCAAACGAACCCTGACCGGTACCTACATCTTCCACCTGGTGAACACGAACATCCTCGGCGGGCTCGTCCACGTCTTTCGGGGCAGCACGACGCTCAACGACCTCTGCATCGACGCGGGCTCGGGTGACCCCGCCCCCGGCACCCCGGCGAAGATGCAGATGTGCAGCTCCGGCAACACGGCGCAGACCTGGGCGTACACCTCCACCCTGCAGTTCGTGCTGATCTCGTCGCAGACCAAGTTGCTCCCGTACGGCATGTGCCTGGACGCCGGCAGCGCCTTCGCCTCGAAGGAGACGGTGCTGCTCGCGGCGGTGCTGTTGCAGCCCTGCCAGACCGGCAAGCCGGCGATCTACCGGCAGCAGTGGAGCTTCAACAACGCGGCCAATCTCGTCGGCACCAACACGGCCGGCACCGACCTCGACACGTTCTGCTTCCGAGTGCAAGACCCAAACAAACCCGACAGCAACCTGATCAGCACGCGGGTCTGCGGCGGCACGTACAACAACGCCGACACGTTCTCCGCCGACGCCAACGTCGGCGCCGGCCAGGCTGACTCGGACGTCGGCCGGTCGATCGGCCAACTGATCAACTACAACCAGTTCGGCCGCTGCCTGGACGTCACCGGCGGGGTCCCGCTCGCGTCGCACATGATCGCTTGGCCGTGCAAGCAGAATCCCAACCCGAGCAAGGTCCTCTGGAATCAGCGGTTCACGCTGCCGGTCCTGCCCGAGGTGGCCGACCCGGCGACGAAGGCGACCGAGCTGAACTTCGCCGGTGGCACCATCTCCACCACCTACACCTCGACCGGCGTGCGGTACTGCCTGCAGAGCCCGCTGTCGACGGCGGTCTCCATGTATGTCACGACCAAGCCCTGCGACAGCAGCACCGCACAGAACTGGACCGTGTACGGCCGCACGAAGCTCTACGTCACGAGCTACCGGATCCTCGACGTCAACGGCAAATGCCTGCAACCGCGCGACCCGAACGCCACCCCGAACGACCTCTTCCAGGCCGTCAACAAGATCAGCAAGATCTACGTGGCGGACTGCGACGGTTCGACCCTGCAGAAGTGGAACGCGGACAAGAACGTGATCGACGCGCTCGCCCTGAAGGACATCAGCGAGTCCCCGACCCGCAACCGGTGACCCGTATCGTCAATCGGCGACCCCGGCGCCCGTACGGCGCGAGAATGTGCGAGACGGCCGGCAAGATCGCCGAAACCTGGGTCGGTCGAGTACGAAGGGCGGTCCGGTGCCCGCAGAGGCGGTAGCGCGGCTCAGCCGCGTCCACGGCTGGTGGTGGTGGATCATCGCCGCGACCCTGCTGATCGGGGCGCTCGCACCCACGTTCGGCATGGCCGGCGAACTGGCCGTCTACGGCGTCACTGCGGGCGGCGCGACCGCGGCCGTGCTGACGGGTCTGCGCGCGCACCGACCGGCCCGGCCGTTGGCGTGGTCGCTGCTCGCTGTCGCGGCGGCCCTGGGCACGGTGGCGCCGTTCGCCTGGTCGATCGCGCCGGCCGCGACTGTGCTGCCTTCCGTGTCGCTCTACGACGCCGGCTTCCTCATCTCGTACCCCTTCCTGGCGGCCGGGCTCGCTCTGCTGCCGGAGCGCTCCGGCACCTCCCGGTGGGCGGGCATCCC